>DGYFJ06201__coassemble_519_pt1 | contig 71133 bp, 62 predicted proteins | sample DGYFJ06201__metabat2_low_PE_015 | metagenome-assembled genome bin DGYFJ06201
GCCGCGGATCACGTCGCTGCGGATCGTGTCCCGCGCGCGGCGGGCCGCACCGCGTACAGGGCGTGCCCATAGGCTGCACCCATGACTGTGTCGCTCACGCACTCGGAGTCGATCTCTGTCAGTGCCTCGCCCGACCGGGTCTATGACACGGTCTCGGACGTGACCCGCACCGGCGAGTGGTCGCCTGTCTGCCGGGAGTGCTGGTGGGACGAGGGGGGTGGCGCGGTGGTGGGGGCGTATTTCACCGGGCGTAACGTCACGCCCGACCGCACCTGGGAGACCCGCTCCGAGGTAGTCGTCGCGGATCCGGGCCGCGAGTTCAGCTGGAGTGTGGCCGGCGGCAGGGTCGTGTGGACCTATTCGATGCAGCCGGAGGCTGATGGCGCCAGCACCCGGCTCACCGAGTCGTGGGATTTCACGCCGGAGGGCCAGGAGTTCTTCGTGGAGAAGTACGGAGACTCGGCTGCCGAGGAGATCGAGAAGCGCCGGGCCGCCGCCTTCACCGGGATCCCCGAGACCCTCGCCGCCATCAAGAGGGTCGTCGAATCCGGCGATTGATGACCCTGCCCGAGCGCCCGATTCGTGAAGCTCCGAGTACCTCTGATACGGTAGGGACTCCGACATCGACGGCCTGGAAATTGCTTCTGGCCAGCATGTTCGGAGAGTTCGCCCGCCGTGGCGGACTGGCGACGCGGGGTGGAGCAGCTCGGTAGCTCGCTGGGCTCATAACCCAGAGGTCGCAGGTTCAAATCCTGTCCCCGCTACCAACGTTCAGGCTCGGAGTCCACGGACTCCGAGCCTGAATGCATTTCGGGATGCGCCCGGTCTGCACGCGGCGAGGCTGGCGGACGCCCCCGATAGACACCTGTCGAGTTGGTCGTGGGTTCTGCCCCCGCTGCGCGGCTGCCGCGGTTAGTGTCGAGCGGATGCCCGCCGGGACGGACGCGCCGCGTGTCGCGCTCGAGCCGAATGTGCTCGGCGGCGGGCCCACCGACCCCGAGAGGATCCGCTTGTGAAGACCCGTGCCGCCGTCGTCGAGGGACCGGGGGAGCCGTTCCGGATCGCCGAGCTCGACCTGGACGAGCCCCGCGCCGACGAGATCCTCGTACGGATCAAGGCTGTCGGCCTGTGCCACACCGACCTCACCGTCGCGTCCATGCTGCCTGCGGAGATGTTCCCGCGCGTGTTCGGCCACGAGGGGGCCGGCGTGGTGGAGGCTGTGGGCTCGGACATCACCGGCGTGAAGGCGGGCGACCACGTGGTGATGAGTTTCCGGTCCTGCCGCGACTGCGGCCGCTGCTCAGACGGCGACTTCGGTTATTGCGAGAACGCGATGGTTCTCAACAACATGGGCTACCGCGCGGACGGCTCCACCACGTACAGCCGGGACGGGCAGCCCGTCGCCGGCTCGTTCTTCGGGCAGTCCAGCTTCTCCGAACTGGCGATCGGCTACGCGGACAACGTGGTGGTGGTGGACCCGTCCACCGACCTCACGCTCGCCGCGCCGTTCGGCTGCGGCTTCCTCACCGGCGCGGGTGCCGTGCTCAACACGATCGACCCCGAGCCAGGGTCGAGTCTGCTGGTCTCCGGTGTCGGCGCGGTGGGCCTCGCGGCCGTCGCCGCGGCCCGTGCGCTCGGCCTCGAGACGGTCGTCGCCGTGGACACCCAGGACTCCCGTCTCGAGCAGGCGGCGGCCCTCGGAGCCCATGTCATCAACCCCACCACGCTGCCCGAGGTCGGCGGGGTGGAAAAGATTCGTGAGCTCACCGGTGGTGGCGCCACCGCTGCGGTCGACACGACGGCCGTCCCGCAGGTCATCAAGCAGGGCGTGCAGGCACTCGCCGCCCGCGGCCGCATGGTCGTGGTGGGGCTGGGTGCGTCGGAGTTCCCGGTCGACTCGATCGACCTGCTCTACAACGGCAAGAGCGTCCAGGGCTGCATCGAGGGCGACGCCGATCCGCAGACCCTCATTCCGCGACTGCTCGAGATGCGCGCTTCAGGGGACCTCCCGCTCGACGAGCTGGTGACCACCTATCCGTTCGAGGACATCAACCGGGCGGTCGAGGAGGTGACCGCCGGCACGGTGGTCAAACCGGTGCTCGTCTTCTGAGCGTGAGACCCCCGCCGGGCCGGCGAGGAGCCGGCCAGCGGGGGCCGATGCGGGGCCGGTGAGGGGCCGGTCCAGCGGGGTCGGTCAGCGGCCCGTCCAGCGGGGCTCGCGCTTCTCGGCGAAGGCGGCCACACCCTCACGTGCGTCGTCGGAGAGCAGCACGGGGCTGGCCATCTCGCTCTGACGCCCGAACGCCACCTCGGGTGCCCAGGTGGGCGTTTCGTCGATGATCTGCTTGCCGACACGCACCGAGAGCGGGGCGTTGGCGGCGATCCGGCGGGCGGTGTCCATCGCGGCCTCCAGGGCGGTGCCGCGGGGGACGAGGGTGTTGACCAGTCCCAGTTCATGCAGGCGCGCGGCGGGGAGTCCGTCGCCGAGCAGCGCCAGCTCCAGGGCCACCGGGCGCGGGAGACGGACGGCCGAGCGACAGAGGCCGCCGGCGGCGGCGAGGAGTCCGCGCTTGACCTCGGGCAGGCCGAAGGACGAGTCCTCGGCGGCGACGATCAGGTCGGCGCACATGACCAGCTCGAAGCCGCCGGCGAGCGCGTGCCCCTCGACGGCGGCGACGGTCGGCTTGGTGGGCGGCTCCGCGGTCAGTCCGAGGGGGCCGCGACGGTCGGTGACGGGCACCTGGCCGCGGTTCGCCCCGGACAGGTCCATGCCGGCGCAGAACGTGTCGCCGGTGCCGGTGAGGACGATGGCGCGGATGGCCGAGTCGTCCTCGGCGTCGTCCACGGCGCGCTCGAGCTGGATGGCGGTGGCCTGGTCGATCGCGTTCTTGGCGTGGGGGCGGTTGAGCGTGATCACCCAGACCGAGCCGTCACGGCGGGTGAGGACGGGTGCGGTGGGGGAGGTGGGCAGTTCCTGCCGGTCACCCTCGACCACGATCCGGTCGCCGTCCAGGCGCAGGGTCCGACGCAGCGGTGAGCCGGTGGTGAGGGTCGCGATGTCCTCGGTGCTCTCGCGGCGCAGCAGGACGCGGGCGCCGTCCGGGGTGATGGCGGAGACCACCACTCCCTCGGTGCCGCCGTCCCGGCCGTGCGGAACGGTCACGGCCTCGATCACGGCCGTCCCGTCGAGTTCGGTGCGGGCCGGCCGGGGTGCGGGCCGCTCGATCGCCGGCTTGAGGTGGGCGAACGGCTGCGCCGGCGGGATGCCGGAATAGATGCCCACCGAGTGCTTGGTGGCGTACCAGCCGAGCGAGGTGGACAGGCCGTACTGGTCGGGGTCCTCGCGCAGGAGCGGGACCAGCGAGGACACGGCGTGCAGCCCGTAGTTGTTTCCGGGCCCGCCGGCGGCGGTGAGACCGCCGGTCACACTGAGCGGCCGCGCGGGGTCCTGCCAGGGCAGGCCGAGCGCGCGGGCGCCCAGCTGCACGGCGGACGGGAAGCACGAGTAGAGGTCGACGGGCCCCAGGTCGTCGGCGGTGATGCCGGCGTGGGAGAACGCGGCGGCACCGGCGGCGGCGATCGCGGGGGAACGTGTGAGGTCGGCGCGCTCGGAGACGAACCACTCGTCGGTCCCGGAGGCTCCCGCGTGCAGGAAGACCCACTTGTCCTGCGGGACCCCGAGGGCCTGGGCGGCGGCCACGCTGGCCACGATCACGCCGGCGGCCAGGTCGACCTGGAGGTTGGCGCACATCAGCTTGGTGTACGGGGCCGAGACGGTGCGGTTGGAGGCGCTCGGGTAGCCGATCTCCTCCGGCGTCCGGGCGGTGGGATCCCACGCGTACGGGTTCTCGGCGGCGACGGCGCTGTTGCGGGACCACAGGTCCGCGATGTGCGCCTGGTGCTCCTCGGCGCTCTCGCCGGAGTCGGCCTGCAGCGCGGACTCGATCAGTGAGTAGACGTAGATGGGGGCACCGAGTCCGACGCTGGTCTCGGCCTCGTTGTTGGCGGGCCGGTCGACCCCGATCACGCGGCCCGGGCCCGATTCGGGGTCCTGGGTGGTCCACTCGGGTTCGCGACCCAGTGCCTGCAGGGCGGCGACGGTGGCGCCGGCCTCGGCTCCGCTGACCAGGGCGAGGTGGGCGGCCCGGTCGGCGATCTGCTGCGCGGCGTCGTTCACCGCGAGCTGCGCGCCGTCGCCACCGTAGGGCGAGGTCTGCACGGTCTCGGCGAACTCCGCGCCGACCGCAGCGGCCACGAAGCCGGCCTGGTCGGGGTAGGTCCATGAGGCGCTCGGGACGGCGTAGACGAGGTCCGCGCGGGAGAGCAGCGGGCCGTCCGCTCCGGTGTCCGCGGCGGCCGCCTCGAGGGCCTCGACGGACATCCGGGCCGGTTCGGAGGCGGTGTCCGGGTCGGGGTCGCGGCGCACGACCTGGCCCACGCCGATGATGACCGGGGTGGACGGGTCGAGCATCTGCCCGGTGCGCTCGTGGAGCACGGGCTCATCCGCGTAGCGGCCGGGACCGCCGCCGCCGTCGACGATGCCGGCCAGGGCGGCCAGGGACTCGGTGAGCGCCTCCTCGACGCTGCGGACCGCGGTGAGGCCGACCGGGCCGCGCACCGGCGGGCCGTCGAGGGCGCCGTCGAGGCGGACGGCGCTGCCCCCGGCGGACGGGACGACGGTGCACCACAGCCCGACGGTGATGCCCATCGGGCCCTCGCCGCGGAGTTCGAACCCGCCCTCGTCCGCGTTCTCGACGCTCCACCGCACCTGGACGGGGATGTCCATCAGCTTCATCTGCTGGACGAACTCGCCGCCGGTGGTGAGTCGCTCGGCCCGCTCGCCGCGCCAGGACAGGTGGAAGGTCAGCCACTCGTGGGTGCGCTCGGTGTCGGTCACCATGTCGAGGACCGCAGCGGTCGGCGCGTCGATGGTCCGCGCGGCGTCGACGTGCCGGGCGTAACCGGCGATCCCGTCGGGGGCGGGAACCGTCTCGTCGGTGGCGGCGGTTGTGCCGCCGATGCCCGGGATGACGCGCGAGGCGAGGTCCTCCAGGGTGGCAGTGGCGGTCCGGGCCAGCACGGGTGCGAGCGTGCGACCTGTGTCGACTAGTCCGCGCAAGCGCGAGGGCGTGGGCATGGTTCCAACTTTCCGTCTGATCGGACTGTTTCCTGGATCATGCCGACCGAGCGGTGCGGTGAGCAAGTCGTTCCCTCAGGAGCGCGCGAGTAGGGTCACGGCCATGACCTCTCCTCGCCGCCCGAAGCAGGAACGGTCCGTCGCGACCCGGGCGAAGATCCTCGAGGCCGCCTACGGGAGCTTGATCGAACGCGGATACGGTGCGACGACCGTGGGGGAAGTGCAGAACCGCGCCGGGGTCGCCCGGGGGACGTTGCTGCACCATTTCCCCACGCGCGGCGCCCTCATGGCCGGCGTGGTGGAGGACATCATCGAGCGGCGTCTGAGGGTGTTGACCTCGGTGGAGACGGACGGAGGGGACGACGACAACGCCGCCGGCAACGACGGTAACGACGACAACGCTGCTGGCAACGATGTAAACGACGCCGACAACGCCGCCCGCGATCGCGCCCATTCCGCCGCGAGCTGGGACGACATCGTGGACCTCGTCTGGGAGGAGCTGCAGGGTCCTCCGTTCACCGCGGCGCTCGAGCTCTGGGTCGCGTCACGGACGGATCCTGACCTGCGGCAGGCGCTGATCCCGCTGCAGGAACGCATCTTCGGCACGGTCCACCGCAATGTCACGCGCCTGGCGGGCGACGACCATCCTCGTGCGCCGATGCTCGTGCAGTTCACGATCGACCTGCTCACGGGGGCACATCTCGCCGGGACCCTGGAGCCCAGGGTCGGCTCGGCGGCCGTGGTCCGGGCCTGGAAGGTGGCCGTGCGCGAGCTCGCGGCACACGGGTGACAGTTGCCCGTGGTCCTGACGACTAGCGCAATCGGATCGGAAAGGTCTCGGTCCGTCTGACCGCGCGGTCGCGCCGCGCGCTCAGGGACACCCGGTGCGGGTCGGCGAGAAAGGAGTCGAGTCCGGCCGCGGAGTCGAAGTGGATCAGTTGGATTTCATCCGGTGCCCCGTCGTCGCCGGTGCCGTACGCGCGTTGGACCACCCGGCCGCTGTGCTGCGGCAGCAGAGCCAGTACGTCGTCCTCGTACGCGGACAGTTCGTGTCCCATGCCCTCGTGTGCCCAGAGCAGGCAGCAGAGGGTGACCTCGTCGTCCGTCTCGTTCACCTCGTGGAGCCTACGCGCGCGGTCCGGGAGGTCGCGTGCACCAGGAAGGCACGCCCAATGAGGTGATCCACGACATAGGGTGGACAGGTGTCTGGTCGCCGACCCATCGCGGCCGGCCCGCTGATCCTGACGATTGGAGATCCTCCGTGACAACTTCACTGGACCGCGACGCCCTGCTCATCGGTACGACGTGGCAGGCACCTGCCACCGATTCGGTCATCGAGGTGATCAGCCCCCACTCCGAAGAGGTCGTGGCCCGCGTCCCCGAGGGGTCGACCGCGGACATCGACGCGGCCGTCGCGGCCGCCCGCGAGGCCTTCGACCACGGACCGTGGCCTCGGATGAGCCCCGACGAGCGCATCGAGGTGGTGCAGAAGCTGTCCGGGCTGTACGCGGCCAAGCTGGACGAGATGGCCACCGTCATATCCACGGAGATGGGCTCGCCGATCTCGTTCAGCACCCTCGCCCAGGCTCCCGCACCGTGGATGCAGATCGAGGCGTTCCTGGGGATCGCCCGCGAGTTCCCGTGGGAGGACGTGCGCCCGGGCGTGCTCGGCGGTGAGGTCATGGTGCGCCACGAGCCAGTGGGTGTGGTGGCGGCCATCCCGCCGTGGAACGTCCCGCAGTTCACCGTCCTGTCCAAGGTCATCCCGGCACTGCTCACCGGTTGCACGGTCGTCGTCAAGCCCGCACCCGAGACGCCGCTGGACACCTATCTGCTCGCGGACCTGCTCATCGAGGCCGGAGTCCCCGAGGGTGTGGTGAGCATCGTCGCCGGCGGCCGCGAGGTGGGGGAGCACCTGGTGCGCCACCCCGGGATCGACAAGGTGGCATTCACGGGATCCACCGCGGCCGGTCGAAAGATCGGGGCAATCTGCGGCGAGCAGCTCAAACGGTGCTCGCTCGAGCTCGGCGGCAAATCCGCGGCGATCGTGCTCGACGACGCCGACCTGACCAGCGTCGTCGAGGGGATGAAGTTCCTCGGCGTGATGAACTCCGGCCAGGCGTGCGTAGCCCAGACCCGCATCCTCGTCAGCCGCGATCGGCACGACGAGGTGGCCGAGGCACTCGCCGAAGGCATCGGCTCGATGGTTGTGGGCGATCCGCTCGACCCGGCCACCGAGATCGGCCCGATGGTCGCCAAGCGCCAGCAGGAGCGGGTCAGCTCCTACATCGAGATCGGCCAGCAGGAGGGCGCCCGCCTGCTCACCGGCGGCACCGACCGGCCCGACGGACTGGACACCGGTTGGTATGTCCGCCCGACGGTGTTCGCCGGCGTAGACAACTCGATGCGCATCGCACGCGAGGAGATCTTCGGCCCGGTCCTTTCGGTCATCGCCTACGACGACGTGGACGATGCCGTGCGGATTGCCAACGATTCCGACTACGGCCTGGCCGGCACCGTGTGGACCGCCGATCGCGACGCCGGACTGGACGTGGCGCGGCGGGTGCGCACCGGCACCTACGGCGTCAACACGTACACGATGGATTTCGCCGCCCCGTTCGGCGGCTTCAAGGCCTCGGGTGTGGGCCGCGAGTTCGGTCCGGAGGGGCTGTCGCAGTACACCGAGCTCAAGGCCGTTTACCTCGGTGAGTCCGCCGCGGGCGCCGAGGGGTGACGAGCCGGACCATGACGGACGACGCCGCGGCCCGAGCCGCCGGGATTCTCGAGGTGCACGACGCCGACCGCGTCCGCACGCTCACCATGAACCGCCCCGATGCGCTCAACGCCTTCAACGGCGCCCTCTACAGGGAGTTGGCGGCGGCGCTGTATGCGGCAGATGAGGACCCGGGCGTCGCCGTGGTGCTGCTGACCGGGCGCGGCCGGGCGTTCAGCGCCGGCACGGACCTCGTCGAGATGGCCGAGCTCGTGGCGAGTGGCGGTGGCGGTGGCGAAGGCGATGGCGATGGCGGCGGCGGGGACGATGCGCTGTCAGCGACCGAGGAGCACGGCTTCAACGTGCTGGTGGACGCGCTCATCGCGTTCAGCAAGCCACTCGTCGCCGCGGTCAACGGGCTCGGGCTGGGCATCGGGGTGACGCTGCTCGGGTTCGTCGACCTGGCTTTCATTTCCGAGGGCACCAAACTCAAATGCCCGTTCACCAGCCTCGGCGTGGCCCCCGAGGCGGCGTCCAGCTTCCTCATCCCCAGGCTCGTCGGGCACCAGAACGCCGCATGGGTCCTGCTCTCCTCCGAGTGGATCTCGGCCGAGCAGGCGCACGAGATGGGCCTGGTCTGGAAGCTGTGCACCCCGGACGAGCTGATGCCCACCGCCACCGAGCACGCCACGCGACTGGCGGCTCTACCGGTGTCGAGCCTGCGGGCGGTCAAGCGCGCGATGACCGAGCCGGTCGCGCAGCAGGTCGCCGAGGCGCGGCGGCGGGAGAACGGCATGTTCGCGCAGCTGCTGGGCGGGCCGGCCAACACCGAGGCGCTGGCGGCGTTCGCCGAGGGCCGAAAGCCCGACTTCACCGCGCTGCCGGACGGCGCCTGAGTCGTGCAGACGGGCAGGATGGGGGCGTGACCGCCGCCGGCCCGCCCTCGCCCCGCCCGGTTGACGTGGTGGTGATCGGCGCCGGCCAGGCCGGACTGTCGGCCGCGTACCACCTGCAGCGGCACGGGTTCGTGCCGATCAACCGGGCCGGTGCGGGCCAGGGGTCCGGGAGTGGCGACAGCACGGGTGATCGGGTGCGCACCTTTGTGGTGCTCGATGCCGAGGACGGCCCCGGCGGCGCCTGGCGCCACCGCTGGGAGTCGCTGACCATGGCCACCGTGAACGGGATCTTCGAGCTCCCCGGCATGGAGGTCCCAGAAGTCGACCGGGCCGCGGCCAGCCGCGATGTGCTGCCCGCCTACTTCGCGAACTACGAGGAGCACTTCGACCTGAATGTTTGCCGACCGGTCCGGGTCAGCTCGGTTCGGCGGGCCGGCGACGGGCCGCACGGTGGGGAATCGGGGAGCCTCGTCGTCGTCGTCGAATCCTCGAACCGCACCGACTCGGGCGGTGACGCAGGCTCCGGCGGCCAGGCGCGCGGCGAGGCCGGCTCGGGAGGTGAGGCGCGCGGCGAGGGCGCGGGGAGCTGGGCGGCGCGGTACGTCATCAACGCCACCGGCACCTGGACCCGCCCGTTCTGGCCTCGCTACCCGGGCCAGGAGACCTTCCGCGGCCGGCAACTGCACGTGCACGACTTTGTCTCGGCCGAGGAATTCGCGGGGCAGCGCGTGGTGATCGTTGGCGCGGGCATCTCCGCCACGCAGCTGCTCGAGGAGATCTCGCTCGTCGCCGACACGCTGTGGGTGACGCGGCGGGAGATCGTGTGGGAGACCCGCGAGGCGCCGACGAACTTCTCCGCCGCGATCGACCGCGTCGCCGACCGGACGCGCCGGGGGCTGCCGCCGCAGAGCGTGATCAGCGTGACCGGCCAGTTCCGCGGCCCGTGGATCGAGCGGGCCGACGCGCGCGGCGTCCTGGTGCGCCACCCCATGTTCACCCGCATCGAACCCGACGGCGTGCGCATGCCCGACGGGCGCCTCGAGCGCGCCGACGTGATCCTGTGGGCCACCGGGTTCCGGCCCGCCGTGGCGCACCTGTCGCCGCTGGGCCTGCGCACGCCCGAGGGCGGGATCCGCGTCGACGCCGGGCGCGCGCTGGACGAGCCACGCCTGTTCCTCATCGGCTACGGCCCGTCCCAGTCGACGGTGGGGGCCAACCGCGCCGGTAGGGACGCCGTGCGCGCGATCGTCACCGAACTGCGACAGATGTAGAGAAAAAAGACCGGGGCGACGACGACAACGGCGGCGCCGACATCACGTCGACGCCGCCGTCTATGCGGTCCCCGAATGGATCAGAGCGTGCGCGAGATCAGTTCCTTCATGATCTCGTTGGTGCCGCCGTAGATCTTCTGCACGCGCGCCGAGGCGTACATGCGGGCGATCGGGTACTCGGTCATGAAGCCGTAGCCGCCGAAGATCTGCAGGCTGCGGTCGATGATCTCGCACTGCTTGTCGGTGCAGTAGTACTTGGCCATGGAGGCGGTGGCCGGGTCCAGCTGGCCCTGCAGGTGCAGGCCGATGCAGTGGTCGAGCAGCGTGCGGGCGGCCAGCGTCTCGGTCTTGCACTCGGCCAGCTCGAAGCGCAGGTTCTGGAACTTGAGGATCGGCTTGCCGAACGCCTCGCGCTCCTTCGCGTAGTCGGTGGCCAGCTTCACGGCGGTCTCGGCCGCGGCCACGGCCGTCACGGCGATGATGAGCCGCTCCTGGCCCAGCTGCTGCATGAGCTGGATGAAGCCCTGGCTCTCGCCGTCCTCGCCGCCGAGGATGTTGGCGGCCGGCACCCGCATGTCGTTGAAGAACAGCTCCATCGTGTCCTGGTACTTCAGGCCGATCTTGTCGAGCTTGCGGCCGCGGTCGAAGCCCGGCAGGTCGGCGGTCTCGGCGACAAGCAGGGACAGGCCCTGGGCGCCCTCGCCGCCGGTGCGGGCGACGATGACCACCAGGTCGGCGTGCATGCCGTTGGAGATGAAGGTCTTGGAGCCGTTGACCACGAAGTCATCCCCGTCGCGGACGGCGGTGGTGCGCAGGGCCTGCAGGTCGGAACCGGCACCCGGCTCGGTCATGGCGATCGCGCCGATCATCTCGCCGCTGGCCATCTTGGGCAGCCAACGCTTCTTCTGCTCCTCCGTGCCGTACGTGAGGATGTAGTGCGCCACGATCGTGGAGTGGACCGAGTTGCCCCAGCCGTCGTCGAGGGCGTAGGCCTGCTCCTCGGCGATCACGGCCTCGTGGCCGAAGGTGCCGCCGCCCCCGCCGTACTCCTCCGGGATGGAGATGCACAGCAGGCCCGCGTCGCCGGCCTTGGTCCAGAACTCGCGGTCCACGAAGCCCTGCTCGGAGAACTTCTCGAGGTTGGGGGCGAGTTCCTTGGCCATGAACGCGCGGGTGTGGTCGCGGAGCGCGTCGAGGTCCTCGGTCATCCAGGGGGAGCGGAAGGGTGCGGTGTCGAACATGGGGCGACTCCAGAAGGTGGGGGATCGGGGCCGTTGAGGCCATGACGCCATCACTATACAATTGCATGCCATGCAAGTGTATGGTTAGTTTCCGGCGGTGCCCTCGGTGCCGCAGAAATCTTGAGGAGGGAACGAGGTGCGATCCGTGGGAAGTGACGGGCCCGATCCGGCCGACACCAGCGGACACGCCGTGGCCTCGGCGAGCCCGGTTCCCTCCGATCTCACCGCCCGTGAGCGGATCCTGCAGACCGCGCTGGAGCTGTACGCGCAGTTCGGCGAGGATCGCGTCTCGATGCGCCGCGTCTCCGGTGAGGTGGGGGTGACCATCGGGCTCATCCAGCACCATTTCGGCACCAAGGACGGGCTGCGCCGGGCCGTCGACGGGATCGTGGTGGACCACGTGGTCGCAGCCCTGGCCACGGCGGATCATTCCGGATCGCCCGCGCAGGTCATCGCCGCGCGCGACGCCGCGGTCCGGCAGATGCTCGAGCGCAACCCGGTGATCGTCCAGTACCTCAACCGGGCACTGCTCGAGCCCGACGGGCGGGGCGCGCCGCTGCTCGAGGCCCTCGTCGAGCTCACCACCCGCGTGGTCGAGGGGCTGCGTACCGAGGGGCTCGCCTCGACGCGCACCTCGGACAAGGTCCAGGTCGTGCGCACCCTCATGGGGCAGGTGGGCGAGCTGTTCCTCGACCCGGTGGTCGCGGCCATCTGGGGTCAGATCGATGGCGACCCGGATCGCCGGCCGACGATCCGGATCACCGTCGAGGGCGCGTGAGGGCGCTCCGTTCGCGCCTTGCGGTGATCGACCCGACAAAGTTGCGTCGTGCATACCGGGCGACCTGCCGCTACGCTGTCGGGAGCGTAGACTCCGTCATTCTCGTCGGGGTAGGAAGGACACGCTCATGAGGTTCACTCGTCTGGCGCGGTTCGCGGCCGCGGCCCTGATGGCCGGCGCCACCGCGCTGGTCGCCCCCGCTGCGGCCCAGGCTGCCGTCCCGGTCAGCGGCGGTACGCCCATCCTCGTCGGGGGAGTGGCGGGCTGCACGCTCACCGCTGCGGGAACCGACGCCACCGGTGCGCCCGTGGCGTTCACGGCGGCGCACTGCAGCGACACCATCGATGCGCCGGTCCTGCTCCGCGACAACGAGAATGCAGGCGTGATCGGCACCATCGCCACCCGCAACGAGATCCTCGACTACTCGGTGATCCGTTTGAACCCGAACGTGGCCTTCCCGGTCGCCCAGCCGGGTGTCGCGGGCCGCGGCCCGGCGCCCGAGTTCGGCGACGTCGTGTGCAAGGACGGCCTGTCCACCGGCCACACCTGCGGCATCACGTGGCAGCGTGAGGGAGTCCGGTTCTGGAGCCAGGCGTGTGCCGGCTACGGCGACTCGGGCGGACCCATCACCAAGGACGGCCGCCTTGTCGGCCTGCTCTCCGGCGGCCACATGCCCCCGGCGGCCGGCCCCGCGGGCAGCGTCGGCTCCGTCCTGCCGTCCTGCTTCCACCCGGTGCAGTCCCCGTTGTTCCTACCCGCTCTGGGCTACTCGTTCGACGCGATCGTCGACGATGCCACGGCGCGGGGTTGGCCCGGCCGCGGCTTCCAGATGGCCTGACCTTCCGCGTCACCGGCCTGACGCCCGCGCGTCACGCGCGTCACGCGCGCTGGACCACACCGCCCCGGCACCTCCTCGCGAGGTGGCCGGGGCGGTGTGGTCTCGCGGGCGTCAGTAGGCGGTGACCTCGTGCGTCACGGGCAGGTGGGGCAGATCGGTGCCGACGGACAGCACCACCCGTCCCGGGCCGGTGTCGAGGTGGACCGAGCCGACCTCTGTCGGCGCGACGCCGACCGCCCCGGCCGCCCGCGCCTCCCAGTAGCCGCGGCGGTCGTTATCGACGTTGTGCCAGTGCACCTTGACGGTGGACCAGCACTGCTGTGGCGGGTTCCACGAGAGACCGAAGAAGTTCCCCGTCACCACCAGTCGGGTCTCGCCGGGCATCTTCTCGGCCACCACGGTGGAGGCGGTCACCCATCCGGCGCAGGCCGGGCCGTGCGCGACCGTCCAGAGCATGGGTGCGTCCGCATACTGGAACGCCTGCGCCGAGGCCGTTGGTGCGGTGATGACGCCGCCGGCCGCACCGGCGAGGGTTCCGCCGGCGACAAGGGTCGCCGCCGCGAGCGCGCTCGTCAGTCGACGGCGCGGAGTTGGTCGGGTGTCGTTCATGGCAGGATCGCCTCCCGGTTACGCGGCCGGATGTCCCCGGCCGATCAGGGCGGCCACCGAGCCCTCGAATCCACACCGTGCCGGGCCGTGGAGGCCACCCGGGCATCGTCCCACGTCGGGGCGGGTCACCGGAAGGGGTCGAAAGAACGCGCGGCGCGCAGCGGGTGCGGGTCGGCACGGCGCGCCGGGGTGTCGAGGTGGGTTTGTGGGGACGACGACGACAACGGCAACGCCCCCACGGATGAGTAATCCGTGGGGGCGTTGACGGTCAGTGCAGTGGCGGTGAGCCGATCACCTGAGCTCGGAGCTCGACAGGTCCAGGATGCGGCGGGCGATCACCAGCTGCTGGATCTGCTGCGTGCCCTCGAAGATGTCGAGGATCTTGGAGTCACGCGACCACTTCTCGAGGAAGCTGCGCTCGGAGTAACCGAGGGTGCCCGCGAGCTCCACGGCGCCGAGGGTGATGGCCGAGCCGGCGCGACCGGCCTTGGCCTTACACATCGACGCTTCCTTGGTGTTGGGCATCTTGTTGTCGGCCATCCACGCGGCGCGGAGCGTCAGCAGGTAGGCGGATTCCCAGTCGGCCTCGAGCTCGAGGTACTTGGCCACGGCTGCGGGCTGGCTGGTCGCGGGCTGGTCGTAGTTGATCTCCAGACCGGCCTCCTCGAGGAGGGTGCGGAGCTCCTCGAGCGCGGCGCGGGCGACACCCACGGCCATGCCGGCCACCAGCGGACGCGTGTTGTCGAACGTCTGCATGGCGCCCGCGAAGCCCTTGTCCACGCGGATCTCCGGATCGCCCAGGAGGTTCTCCTTGGGGATGCGGCAGTCGGTGAACGAGATCTGCGCGGTGTCGGAGGCGCGGATGCCGAGCTTGTGCTCGAGCCGGTCCACCGAGACGCCGGGATGATCACGGGGCACGACGAACGACTTGATGGCGGCGCGGCCCTGGCTCTTGTCGAGCGTGGCCCACACGACGATGTGGTCGGCGCGCTCGCCCGAGGTCACGAAGATCTTGGTGCCGTTGAGGACGTACTCGTCGCCGTCCAGGCGGGCGGTGGTCGAGACCGCCGCCGAGTCGGAACCGAAGTCCGGCTCGGTGATGGCCATCGAGGCCCACACGCGGCCGAAACGCTCCATCTGCTCGTCGCTGGCCACGGCGGCGATCGCCGAGTTGCCCAGGCCCTGACGGGGGATCGAGAGCGTGAGGCCGACGTCGCCCCAGCAGGTCTCGATGATGTTGAGCAGCGACTTCATATTGCCGCCGTTCTGGATGCCCTGGTACTTGGACTCCGTGCCGCGACCGGTGGTGGCACCGGAGGCCGCCTGACCGGCGTCCTCCATGGCCTCGATCATGGCCTTGAGCGTGTCCAGCTCGACCGGGTACTCGTGCTCGGCCAGGTCGTACTTGCGGGAGACCGGGCGGAAGATCTGCGTCGCGACCTGGCGGGCCTGGTTGGCGCCGACCTGCAGCCGCTTGGGGAGTTCGAGGTTGATCATGTTCAGAGGTCCTTTGATCCGAAGGAGGCGGGGTTGGTGAGGTCGGGGCGGATCACAGGACCACCACGCCCTCGGCAACGCCGACCGCACGGAGATCGCGGTACCAACGCTCGACCGGGTGCTCCTTGGTGAAGCCGTGGCCACCGAGCAGCTGCACGCCGTCGAGGCCGATCTTCATGCCCTTCTCGGCGGCCAGCTTGCGGGCCAGCGCGGCTTCGCGGGCGAACGACAGGCCCTGCTCGGCGCGGGCGGCACCCCGCCAGGTCACCAGCCGGAGCCCGTCGAGCTCGGTGGCGATGTCGGCGACCATGAACGCCACGGCCTGACGGTGGGCGATGGGCTCACCGAACGCCTGACGCTCCTTGACGTAGGGGATCACGTAGTCGAGCACGGCGTGCGAGGTGCCGACGGCCAGGGAGGCCCAGCCCAGACGTGCGAGACGGATGATGTCGGCGTAGGCCGAGGCGCGGTCGGCGGCCGAGAGGTCGGGGCCACCGAGGATCGCGTCGGCCGGGACCGAGACGTCGGTGAGGTTGAGGCGACCGAGGCCGGCGGCACGCAGGCCCATCGACGGGTCGGCCTCGACGACGAGGCCCTCGACGTCGGACTCCACCACGAAGAAGGTGGGCTTGCCCTCGAGGTTCGCGGCGATCACGAAGAGCTCGGCGCTCGCGGCGGTGGGCACCATCGACTTGACGCCGTTGAGCGTGAAGCCGCCCGCGGTGCGGGTGGCGGTGGTCTGCAGGGCGAACGGGTCGAACAGGATGCGGGGCTCGGTCACGACCACGGCCGCGGCCGGGACGGTCTCCGCGGCGAACGCGGGCAGGTACGACTTCTGCTGCGTGTCGGAACCGTACTGGGTCAGCGTGGTGGCCACGCCGGACGGCGCGAGGATCGGCAGGGCCAGACCCATGTCGCCGTACCCGAGCGCCTCGGCGACCAGCGAGTTGGTCACGACCCCGCGCTCGGAGGCGATGCCCTCGAACTCCTCGGGCACGTTGAGCATGGTCGCGCCGATCTCGGCGGAACGCTCGAGCAGCGAGGCGGGGGCCTCGGCGGCGTGGTCGGCGTCGTGAGCGGCCGGACGGATGACCTCGGTGGCGAAATCGCGCACCGTCTCCGAGATCATCTTCTGCTCGTCGTCCAGGGTCAGGTCGAACGCGTCCGAGCGGGTCTCCGCATCGGCGTCCGGCAGGCGTTTGGGCGCGCCGCCGCCGGAGACCTTCTTGAACGACTTGGTCGCGGCACCCAGGGTCTTGAAGCCGGTCTTGGTGGCCTCGTAGGTGACTCGGTCGACCTTTTGCCGGAGGCCGAAACGCTCCGCGAACTCCGACCCTGTGATGGTCGTGAGCGCACGCATGGCGGCGCCGATCGCGTCGATCTTGGTCGGGTTCAGACCCGGTGTGGAGTTCTCACCGCGCCCGGCCGTGGACGGGGTCGTGGGGTTCTTGTTCATCATCACCAGCTGTTCTCGTGACGGAATGGACGGTGTGGTCGAGAGGTATCTTACTCAGGAGTAAGTTCCAAACGCCAGACTTCCCTCTTTGACAGCCCATCCTGCAGGCCGAGCGCAACTACCCGTCGCGGATCAGTGCCGCTGACTGCGAGCTGATCGCCGACCGCATCACTGCCGGCTGGGCCCGCGGAGAATCGGTGGATCATTCCTACGCGGCCTCGAGGCCGCGCACGACTACCTGACCGGCTACGTGCACTGGTACAACCACGAACACCGGCACTCCGGGATCGCGCTGTTCTCACCCGCCCAGGTCGGCGACGGCTCCTGGGAGCAGACGTGGAAGACCCGCGACCAGGCGCTGCAGAACTACTACCTACGCCACCGAGAACGCTTCCACGAGCGACCTAGAACGCCGGCACCGGCAGACCTCGTCGGAATCAATCTCCCCAAAGAAAAACAGCCCACAAACTAAACCAACTGACTCACAACAGGTTGACAGAGAGCGCTTATCCACAAACCCGTGACAAAAAGTTGAAAAACGCGTGGTCAGCCGCGTAGCAGCGACACGGCCTGCTCGACCGCGCCGGGCCTACCGGCCACAAACCAGTCGTATCCGTTGACCTCGACGGTGGCGCAGGTGCCGCCGGCGCCCTCGACGAGAGCGCGCCCGGGGAGCCAGTCCCACTCGGGGCAGGAGTGCTGGGCCCAGACGGTGTGGACGCCACTGGCGACGGAGGCCAGATCGACCGATCCGGAGCCGAGCATGCGGATCGTGGCCGCGCCGCGGCTGACCCGGTAGAAGGGGTCGGCGAGGTCGGGGTCGGAGAAGAACGGCGGGTGGAGGTAGGTGGCGAGGCTGCCCGCCGCGAGGTCTCCGGGCGTCAGAGGGGTGACGGGCACGCCGTTGCGGCGCGTGGGGATGTCGGAGCCGCCGACGAACGTGTCCCCCGTGACGGGACGGTGGACCGCGCCCAGCAGATAGTCGTCCGGGCCGGTGAGTGCGACCGCCGAGCACCAGTAGTCGGAGCCGTTGACGAAGTTGTAGGTGCCGTCGACGGGGTCCACGACCCAGCGCCGTTCGTGCTCGCCGGCGACGAGGGTGCCCTCCTCGCCGAGGACGCCGTCGGCGGGGCGGTGCCGGGCGAGGAGGTCGGTGATGTAGCGCTCGGCGGCGTTGTCCGCCTGGGTGACGACGTCGGAGATGGAGGTCTTGTGGAGGACGTCGAGGCCGTCCTCGCGTAGGCGACGGGCGAGCGTTCCGGCGTCGACGACGAGGCGGGCCGCCAGATCGACGTCGGTCATCGCCGCGGTGGACGTTCCGGTGGTCTGACGGGGCGGGCGGGTGTCGATGGCCATGAGCTACCTCCGCGTGGGGCCGGGCCGGCCCGCCGAGGTGGAGTCCGTAGCGGGCCTGTGGGCCTGACGCTACCCCCGGTGGGCGAAGCTCGGACGTGGGGCGGGTCACGGGCGGGAGACGGGTATGCGAACGCGAGAAGACGCACGGGCCGCGTAGAGTTGGATACTGTGCATCCTGACGTCTCTGCTGATATCGCCGCCCTCGACGCCACTCTGACCACTGTCGAGAAGGTTCTCGACATCGAGGAGCTCGCCCGCCGGGTCGATGAGCTCGAGCAGATGGCCGCCGACCCAGACCTGTGGAATGACCAGGACCGGGCCCAGAAGGTCACCAGTGAGCTGTCCTATGTCCAGGCCGATCTGCGTCGCTGCCGGGATCTGCGCCAGCGTCTCGACGATCTGCCGCTCATGTACGAGTTGGCGGACGAGGCCCAGGCGGAGGGTGACTCGTCGGCCGTCGAGGAGGCGGATTCCGAACGCGTCTCCCTGCGTGAGGACGTCGAGGCCATGGAGGTCAAGACGATGCTCAGTGGCGAGTACGACCAGCGTGAGGCCGTGGTCAACATCCGTGCCGGCGCCGGTGGCATCGATGCCGCGGATTTTGCCGAGATGCTGATGCGTATGTACATCCGCTGGGCCGAGAAGGCCGGCCACAAGGTCGAGGTGTACGACACCTCGTACGCGGAGGAAGCGGGTATCAAGTCCGCGACCTTCGTCGTCCGGGACCCCTATATGTACGGAACGCTGTCGGTCGAGCAGGGCACGCACCGGCTCGTGCGGATCTCGCCGTTCGACAACCAGGGCCGCCGCCAGACCTCGTTCGCCGAGGTCGAGGTGCTGCCCGTGGTGGAGACGGTCGACTCGATCGACGTCCCGGAGAACGACGTCCGGGTGGACGTCTACCGCTCGTCGGGCCCCGGCGGACAGTCGGTCAACACCACCGACTCCGCGGTCCGCCTCACGCACATCCCCACGGGGATCGTGGTGACCTGTCAGAACGAGAAGTCGCAGCTGCAGAACAAGGTCGCGGCCATGAAGGTGCTGCAGGCCAAGCTGCTCGAGCGCAAGCGGCAGGAGGAGCGCGCCGCGATGGACGCGCTCGGCGCCGGCGGCAACGCCTCGTGGGGCAACCAGATGCGCTCCTACGTCCTGCACCCGTACCAGATGGTCAAGGACCTGCGTACCGAGTACGAGGTCAACAATCCGTCCACCGTGCTCGACGGTGACATCGGTGGCTTCATCGAGGCCGGCATCCGATGGCGGATGAGAGAGGGAGCAGACGCGGAGTGACGCTGCACACCGACTTCAGTGGGATTCTGAAGTGGCTCAGTAACCAGGGACTGGAGGTCGTCCTCTTCATCCTGGGAGCTGCCCTGCTCACGCGGGCGATCGGCAAGATCGGTCGGATGTGGCTCGCGCGGATCGACGCCGAGAACGCCGACAAGGAAATGTGGTCGGAACGTTCCAAGCACATGCATTCGCTGGTGCAGGTGCTGAGCTATGTCGCCGTGGGCATCCTGTACGTCGTCGTGGGGATCCAGATCCTGCTGCGGTTCGGTGTCAACCTCGTCACCCTGGTGGCCCCGGCCACCGTCCTGGGCGCGGCGCTGGGCTTCGGTGCCCAGCGGATCGTCCAGGACTTCCTCGCCGGCTTCTTCGCACTGGCCGAGAAACAGTACGGCTACGGCGACATCGTGGAGTTGACCACCTCCACCGGCACGGCCGCCGGCACCGTCGAAGACGTCACGCTGCGCGTCACCCGCCTGCGAACCCTCGACGGTGAAGCGGTCATCGTGCCGAACGGCCAGATCGTCACCGCCGTCAACCAGTCCCAGGACTGGGCGCGCGCGATCATCGACGTGCCCGTGCCCAACACCGCGGACATGGATCAGGCGCAGCACATCCTCACCGAGATCTGCGGCGAGATCGTCGACGACGAATACGTGGGCGTGTACATCCTCGACGAGCCCAGCGTCATGGGCGTGCAGTCCATCAAGCTCGAGCAGACCATCGTCCGACTGCTGGCCCGCACCAAGCCGGGCATGCAGTGGGAGGTGGGTCGCCGCATGCGCGCGGTGATCCTGCGCCGGTTCCGTCAGGAGGGCATCGTCCTGGAGCCCGAGGCGATGACCGCGATTCGCGCCGGCATGGTCCGCACCGACGACGGTGAGGAGGCTCAGTGATGGCCGAGAAGCCGGACCGCGACACCCCGCGCGAGGAGTCGACGGACGAGGTCCCGCCGGGTGCGGAATCGACGGGCGAGGCCTCGACGGGGGAGAAGCCCCACCGGAGGCTGCCCACCTGGCTGGCGCTGGTGATCGAGTTCTTCACGATGTCGCGCACGACGTTGATCCTGCTCATCGTGTTCCTCCTCACGGCGGCGCTCTACGGCGTCGTGCGCCAGGACCCGGTCGTGGCGATCAACACCCCGCCCCGTCCGGACACGACCCAGTCCGAGACCACCGACACCGACCGCACCGACACCGACGCCACGACCTCCGGTGATGCGACCGATGAGACCGCCGCGCCCACCAGTGACGCGGATCCGACCGGCACCGATACGCCGGAGACCTCGGTCCCCGCGGACCAGAGATCCGTTGACCAGCCAGATGTGACGACGGGAACGCAGCCGACGCAGACGACGGGGCCGCAACGTGGCCCGCAGGGGCAGCAGACCACCCAGAATCAGCAGACCCAGCAAACTCAGCAGCCGCAGCTGACGCAGTAGGCGCAGCAGATGCAGCAGGCGCAGGTGGCGTGATGCGGGAGTGATGGCCGACGACGGCCCGCCGGCGGGCGAAGGAGTCGGAGACGGTCCGGCGCAGATGATCGCGACCGGGGCGGCGGGACGACGTCGTCGTCGTACCGATTTTTTCTTCCGCGGGGAGAAGATTCAGCCTCGGGGAGTGGCATGTGACGGAAGTGGCGCTAGGCTACGCGTGTGATCAGTGCTTCCAATGTGACCAAGTCGTACGCGTCCTCGGCGCGCCCGGCTCTGTCAGACGTGAGCGTGAAGGTCGACAAGGGCGAGTTCGCGTTCCTCATCGGTGCCTCCGGCTCGGGCAAATCCACGTTCCTGCGGCTGCTGCTGCGGGAGGACAAGCCGGACTCCGGTTCCCTCACCGTGGCCGGGCACGACCTCATGCGGATGAAGGCCTCCGCGGTGCCGACGCTGCGGCGCTCGCTCGGCGTCGTATTCCAGGACTTCCGACTGCTGCAGGGCAAGACCGTCGCCGAGAACGTGGCGTTCGCGCTGCAGGTCATCGGCAAAACCGGCAAGGACATCAACAAGGTCGTGCCCGAGACACTCGACATGGTGGGGCTCGGCACCAAGGCGAACCGGCGGCCGCACGAGCTGTCCGGCGGTGAGCAGCAGCGCGTCGCGATCGCCCGCGCCTTCGTCAACCGGCCGCTGCTGCTGCTCGCGGACGAGCCGACCGGCAACCTGGACCCCGAGACCAGCGAGGAGATCATGCTCCTGCTCGACCGGATCAACCGGATGGGGACCACGGTTCTCATGGCCACCCACGACCGACACATCGTGGACCGCTCGCGGCGGCGCGTCGTGGAGCTCGTCGACGGTGAGGTCGTGCGCGACGACGCCCGCGGAACCTACGGAGTTGATCGCTGATGGCCGCCGCGAAGTTCATCACCTCCGAGGTCCTCCAGGGACTCCGGCGGAACCTGTCCATGACCCTGGCCATGATCATCACCACCGCGGTGGCACTGGGGATGCTCGGCGCCGGAGTGCTGGTCGTCATGACCGCCTCGGCCAGTCAGGCCAAGTACGACTACCTCAACGAGTTTCGCGTCTACGTGGACCGGTCGATCTCGGCCGAGGACCCCGACTGCGAGGCGGACTGCGCCGCGATCCGCACCGAGCTCGAGTCCACGGGCGGTGTCGCCTCGGTGGAGTACAAGAACCCGGATGAGACGTACGCCGAGTTCGTCGAGCTGTTCTCGTCCACCGACCCGGTCCTGGTCGAATCGACCTCGCCCGACGCGCTCGGCGCCCGGTTCACTTTGACGCTCACCGATCCCACGCAGGCCGAGGCCGTGGCCGCGGATCTGGCGGAGGTCGAGGGGATCGAGGTCGTCCAGGGGCAGGGTGAACTGGTCGGGCGGGTCTTCTCGATCCTCGACGGGATCCGCAACGCGGCCTTCACGATCGCCGTGGTGCAGCTGGTGGCCACCGTCCTGCTGATCGCGAACATGACCCAGATCGCCGCGTTCACCCGCCGGGAGGCGCTGGGGATCATGCGGCTGGTCGGTGCGAGCAGGTTGTACACTGAGCTGCCGTTCATTCTCGAGGCCGTGGTCGCCGCGCTGATCGGTTCGGCGCTGGCCGTGGGCGGACTGCTCGGGGCGAAGAGCGTCTTCCTCGACCGGGTGCTCGCGGAGGCCTACCGGGCCAACCTGATCGAACGCATCACCACCGCGGACATTCTCACCCTCGCCCCGGTCCTGGTGGTGGCCGGCGCGGTGGTCTCGGCGCTGACCGCCTGGGTGACGCTGCGGTTGTCCGTGCGGCACTGACGCGGGACGGGCCGGCGGACTCGGGGCCGGTGGGCTTGGGGCCGGTGGGCTGGTGCGGCGACTGGCAGGTCGTGCGGCGGCTGATTAAGACCGTCGGTCGCGCCTGATCTACACTGTGGGGTCTGCCCGACCACGGTGACGAGGAGGTGAACCGGCGTGGCCAAGAAGAACAAGAAGAAGAAGGGCGCGTCGTCCCTCGGCACCGACGGAAGCGTTGTCGCGAGCAATCGCAAGGCCAGGCACGAGTACCAGATTCTCGACACCTACGAGGCCGGCATCGCGCTGGTGGGGACCGAGATCAAGAGCATGCGCGAGGGCAAAGCCTCGCTCGTCGACGCCTTCGCGACGGTCGACGACGGCGAGGTATGGCTGCGCGGACTCCACATCCCCGAGTACTCACACGGGAGCTGGACCAATCACGCGCCCAAGCGGGCTCGCAAACTGTTGCTCCACCGCCGTGAGATCGATTCGCTCGTCGGTAAGGTCCGCGACGGCAACGCCACCCTGGTCCCGCTCTCGCTGTACTTCGTCGGCGGACGGGTGAAGGTCGAACTGGCCGTCGCACGCGGTAAGCAGGCGCACGACAAGCGGCAGGATCTCGCCAAGCGCACCGCGGAACGTGAAGCGGTTCGCGAATTGGGCAGAAAGATCAAGGGCATGCGGGGATGATGCCGGTCGCGCTGGCCTCGACGTCAGCGGTTGCCTACGGGATCAGCGACTATCTCGGCGGCGTTGCCTCCCGGAGGGCTCGGGCGCTCAGAGTCGTGAGCATCTCCTATCCGGTCTCGATCGTGCTCGTGGCACTCGCCGCCGTCGTGGCCGGGGGATCCCCGACCGTGGCTGGTTTCGGTTGGGGCCTGGCGTCGGGAATCGCCTCCGGCATCGCGGTCTGGACCTTCTACGTGGCCATGGCCCGGGGGCCGATGAGTGTCATATCGCCGATCACGGCGATCCTCGCCGCGGCCGGGCCGCTGGCCTTCGGGCTCGCGGCGGGGGAGCAGCCGGGATCCACGGCGCTGACCGGGATGGCAATCGCTCTCGTGGCCACCGTGTTGGCCTCCATGGAGGACGAGAAGGGGACCTCGGTCCAGCACGGCCGACTGACCCGGAACCTGCTGATCCTGTCGGTGGTGTCCGGGCTGGCGTTCGCGGCGTTTTTCATCCTTCTCGGGCAGGTGCCGGCTGGGCAGGGCCTGTGGCCCGTGGCCGCCTCCAGGGTCGGGGCGACGGTCATCCTGATCACCGCCGCCCTCGCTGCCAGGGAATCGTTCCGATTCTCGCGACGTCTCGTGGCGATCGGCGTGGTGATCGCGGTCTTTGATGCGCTCGCCAACGGCGCGTTCTACTTTGCGGCCCAGGCGGGCATGCTCTCCCTGGTCAGCGTTATTGCAGCCCTGTATCCGGTGTTCACGGTCGCACTGGCCGTCACCCACGGCGGCGAACGGCTGCGGCCGGTCCAGATGGTGGGGCTGGCGCTCGCGGCCGTCGCCATCGTGCTCCTCGCGCTGGCCTGATGCCTCCCGGCCAGATCGATAGTCGGGCGCCGAACGTCTGCCGTCGGGCACTCGGTGGCGGCGTTGCTCCGGCTGGTCATTAGAAGGAGATGAGAATCACTCTGGCTTTGCCGGTACTTGCGCGGTATGGTCAAAGGTCCGCTGGCGAGAGCCGGCGGACCCTGAGGGGCTGATGTGGTTTCGACTACGTGAGTTGACGCAGGGGAAGCGTGCCGGTGCAGGCCAGAGACCACCGTAAGCGTCGTGGCAACCAATTACGCGCCGATACCAATCAGCGCGACTACGCCCTCGCTGCCTGATAGCGAGCCCGTAGTCTGTCGGCCCGGGGTCGCCCTCGCCCCGGTCACCGGCATCATCTAGAGGGATCACCGGCTCACCCGGTCACGGGGTGGGTCGGGACATCACACAGTGACTGGGATCGTCATCACCAACACGTCCGCATGAGGGTGAGATCCGAGTAGAGACCATCGCGGACTGCGCACGGAGAAGCCCTGCCGAAGCTGCGGAGGACCCGGGTTCAATTCCCGGCAGCTCCACAATCGGGCCACACCCCCGGTCGATCACCGACCGGGGGTGTGGTGCATTTCAACGGCGCTGGCGGATGCGAGGGATAGTGCGTCACTTGCTCGCCGACGGCTTCCCGCAACGAGGGCATCGGCGAAATCCTCGGGGCAATCGATTGGTGACGCTGCCGCGAACTTATAAACAGCTGATATGTCATCGATTCAGTGGTAGTTTGCGCTTCCCGTACCAGCGGAAAGCGTGGGCTGCGACCGCTGTTCGGTAACCTCTCGATAGTGCTGACTGCCGCGAGCGGTCGCGAATCTCCCAGTAGAGAAAGGTCCACCCACACGTGAACGCCAAGCCGAACAAGAACACCAAGGTGCTCCAGACCAAGAAGAACAACGGGATGCTCATCACGGTCATCGCGCTCATTGCGGTGGCCGTCCTGGTTCTCGGCGGAGTCATCTGGATGGCACAGCGGGGGAGCGAGGCCAATCCCATCACCTTCGGTGAGACCCAGGATGAACTGATCGAGATCAACGACGCCGGCGTGATCGTGGTCGGTGAAGCGGATGCCCCGACAGTTCAGATCTGGGAGGACTTCAACTGCCCGGGGTGTGGGGCGTTCGAGGGGCAGAACGGCGAGCAGATCGCCACCGCGGTCGAAGCCGGCGACCTGCGGGTCGAGTACCACAACCTGGACTTCCAGAACCAGGGCTCGACTTCGGGCGAGTACTCCACCCGGGCCATCGCAGCGATTCAGTGTGTTGCAGCGAAGGACTCGCTGCCCGTCTTCTTCGACGTGAAGAACTCGTTCTACGCCAACCAGCCCGCCGGTGGCGCAGGCGATCTCTCCGCAGATGAACTCGCAGGCTTGGCCGAGGACGCGGGTGCCAACGCGGACACCGTCGAGTGCATCGGCAACGTCGAGACCAACGGAGGCATGGACAAGGCTGCCGATTCGGCCGAAAACGCGCAGCGCAGCATCCGTGAGGCGACCGGCCAGGTGTCGACCCCGACCGTCGTTTTCGAGGGCGAGACCGTCGACACGGGCAATCCCGCCTGGCTCAATGGCATCATCGCCTGATTCATCGAAAGCCGTCGTCAGGACGGTTTAGTCGGTCACCCGGCCCCGCCTTCTTGTGCGGGGCCGGGCCCGATTTGGAGACCGCCGGAGTCGTCGTGTAACTTAAGTCAGGCCGGTCACGGAGAGGTGAACGGCAGAACAAACCAAATACGGGGCTATGGCGCAGCTGGTAGCGCACCACACTGGCAGTGTGGGGGTCAGGGGTTCGAGTCCCCTTAGCTCCACTTTCAACTGAAGGAGTCCGGCCTGGGGCCGGGCTCCTTCAGTCATTTCACGTGCACCAGATCTCCGACGGGTCAACGTTTCCGGCATTTGGACGCCTGTCTTGCCGAAAGGGTGGCCAGGTCCAGACGGCGATGAATTGTCGCTGCCCGACAGTCTGAAACTGGTTGCGGCGCGGCTGCCGGCTCCACTGATTGTGCTCGACTTCGGTGTGGACGCCGACGGATATTTGGTGGCCGTGTGTTCCAGAGAGCAGGCCGAGAAAATTAAGGCAATCGCAGATGGTGTCGAGATGAATCCACGGATCATCGACGGTGAGGGTGTCGACCCGGATGCGGTGTATGCCACCGTTGCCGGCCGACTGTCCGGAGTCCTGGACCTGGAGCAGAGGATCTCGGCGCGGATCTCTGAAGGAATGGCCAGCCGTGAGTTCACGGTCGAGGCGAATGGAACGTGGGTCCGCCCACTGGACCTTCCGCGCACGAAGCTTCGGGTATGGCTGTCCACAAGACCGTTGAATTCGACGGCCGTTCGGGTGCGTCTGCACGTCGGCGTGGGAGTCGAACGGGCCGTCATCCGGCCGCACATTCTCGACGACGTCGCGGCCGGATGGTTGGATGATGATCGCGAGCCTCGTGATGCACCGGTGCGTCCGTTCCTGGATCCGGACTATCTCCACCCGTCGTATAGCCATGAACAGAGCCCAGCGTACTTCGGACTCATTGCGACGGAGGATAACTGGGAATCGGGCGTCGACGAGTATGTCTTCGAGACGATCGATCGCTACCTTCCGCCCATCCTCGCGGCGTTGACAACGGCGGACGGTCTCCCGGCAAGGGCTCCGGGGCCCCACCTCGGAAATGTGAGCATGCCGCATCTCATGCGGACGTCAGTATTGATTCTCGCTGTTATGGGCCGTTCCGACCTCGTAGAGACGGCTTGGATGAGTACAAAGCGAAGCCGCTACTCCCTCGGAACGAAACCCCAGAGCGATTCGAGCGCTTCGTCGAATGGCTCCGCATGGTCCCGCAGGACACCTGGGAGGAACTTCGGCGCTGATGACATTCCGCCTGTTTCGAAGTGGCAAACCTGTGATGCCATCGGCCGTACGGTGACCACATGAACGGGATCACGCAGTCAACGGCTGCCCTCGACGCTCTCGTGGAGCGCGGTGAAGTGACTGGTTATGTCGCCGGGGTACGCGATCGAAGCGCCTCGGCGGGTGCCAATGCAGGTGCGGTGGCGGGCGGCAGCCGCGCCGACGCAGGTGTGCGCGTGGTCTCGGGTGGGGCGGTGTCTGTCGACGGCGCGTCGATGACGCCAGAGTCTGTCTTCCCGCTCTCGTCCAACTCCAAGCCGATCGGTGGCGTGCTCGCGATGGCGCTCGTCGAGAGGGGCATGCTGGAACTCGACGAGCCGGTCGACCAGCACCTACCGGAACTCGCCTCGCTCCGGGTGCTCTGCCGCCCGGATGGGCCTCTCGACGAGACGGTTTCCGCGGATCGGCCGATCACCCTCCGTCATCTCCTCACCATGACAGCAGGCTTCGGATGGGTGGACGCGAACCCGGCGCTGGGCGAGGCGATGGCCGAGCGGGACGTCGGCCCCGGGCCGTACGCGCCGCCGCTCGAGCCGGGGGAGTACCTGCGCCGGCTCGCGGAATTACCGCTCGCCACGCAGCCCGGCGAGGGCTGGTGGTACCACACCTGTAGTGACGTTCTCGGCGTCCTGCTCGCCCGGGCCACGGGCCGAACGCTGTCCGACCTGCTGGAGGAGTTCGTCACGGGTCCGCTGGGCCTGGCCGATACCGGCTTCACCGCCGCCGCGGATCGGATGCCCACCTCGTACGGCAACGCTCCGGACGGAAGCCTGCGACCCCTCGATACCGTCGACAGATTTGCCGGGCCGCCGGAGTTCGAGTCGCTGGCCTGCGGACTGGTCTCGACGGTCGGCGACTACCTGACATTCCTCGAGATGCTCGTCGACGGCGGGCCGGTCCTCACTGAGACAAGTGCGCGGATGGTGACCGCCGACCACCTCACCGATCCGCAGCGGCGGACCGCGCAGGGCGTGATCGAACCCGGCGCCGGATACGGCTTCCAGGTCGAGGTGCGCCCCGGCGGGCTCGTGGGGTGGGCCGGTGGACTGGGCACGATCGGCTATGTCGATCGGAGCACGGGCCGATCGGCCGCGGTCTTCACCACGCAGTCCCTCGAACTACCGGGAGCGATGGAGGCCCTGAATCAGGTGTGGGGTCTGCTCGCCGAGTAACGGTGGTGATCGACCACCGGGGCCTGGCGGGTCACCGCCACCAGGTGTCGAGCGGCGACGCCGGCATGGCGCGCTTGTGTCGTGATGTGAGGAAGAGACGCTCGATCCGTTCCGCGGCCTCGGCGGGGACGCCTTCGCGGCCCTCGAGGTAGTCGTCGATGTGCGCGTAGGGGACGCCGAGCGCCTCCTCGTCGGGCAGGCCGGGGCGGTCGTCCTCGAGGTCGGCGGTGGGGACCTTGCGCCAGGTCGAGTCCGGGGCGCCGAGGTGCTGCAGCAGGGCCGCGCCCTGGCGCTTGGACAGTCCGGTCAGGGGGGTCAGGTCCACGCCACCGTCGCCGTACTTGGTGTAGAAGCCCGTGACCGCTTCCGCGGCATGATCTGTCCCGACGACGACGAGGCCCAGCTGCCCGGCGATTGCGTACTGCGCGATCATACGTTCACGAGCTTTGACGTTGCCGCGGACAAAATCGCGCAGCGGGCCGTCATGGCCGGGCAACGCTGACAGGGCGGTGGCCGCAGCGGCCGAGGAGGCGTCGGAGGCGGCCTTGACGTCGACGGTCACGCACTCGTCGGGCTGGATGAACTCGAGAGCGGTCTGGGCGTCGGCCTCGTCGGCCTGGACGCCGTAGGGCAGCCGCATCGCCACGAAACGGGCATCGGGCATGCCCTCGGTGCGCAGGCGCTCGGCGGCGAGCTGGCACAGTCGTCCCGCGAGAGTGGAGTCCTGTCCGCCGCTGATACCCAACACGTAGCCCGTGGCGGGGGTCGAGCGCAGGTAGTCCATGAGGAAGGCCACCCGGGCCGCGACCTCGTCCGCCGGGTCGACCTCCGGGCGGACCCCGAGTTCGGAGATGATCTCGTCACGCAACGTGCTCGTGGTCGGTGTTCCGGTGGGGGAGGAGTCCATGGATTCAGCATATGCGCAGGGGCCGATCACTCCGTTTGGAGTTCTGCTAGGCCCGTCCGTTACTATGGACCAGTTGTGTGTCGTGCATCCGGCCCCCGGGCCGGACGTGTCGCACAGTTCAATTCCAGTCGTGTCGGTGGCCATCGCGGCCGCCCCGAGAGCCTAAGGAGCGCCAGATGAAGGTCCGCAAGTCCCTTCGGTCGCTGAAGAACAAGCCGGGCGCCCAGGTTGTCCGTCGTCGCGGCAAGGTCTACGTGATCAACCGCAAGGACCCCCGGTTCAAGGCCCGCCAGGGCTGATTCAGTGTCCGCGTGAATTCTCACGCACCCGTCCAGGGCCCGTCACCGGTTCGCCGGCGACGGGCCCTTGTCGTCGTCGTCCCCTTGTTTTTGTCTTTTTCCCCCGCCGCACGGTGACACATCGCGCGGTGGCCCCGTCACCTCTCCTCCGACCGGAAGAGGTGGCGGGGCCGAGTCGTATCCCATCCCGTTCCATCCCGTTCCGTCCCGACTTTTCGCCCCGGATCCGGCTCCGGGAGGGGCGGGCGAGGCGGCGCGTGGCGCGCGGTCGAGCCGTGCTCGACGACGACGCGCGGGGGTGTTCGCGAGGGGGTCCGACGGAGGCGAAAAGTGGGGAACCTGTGGATGAAATGGGGACGAGTTGTGAGGGCGTTGTGGGCGCTTTGGGAACTTGTTGTGGGTTGCCGGATCGGGGTTTCGCGGGCGGCTTCGGGGTGCAAGCATGGACGAGTGCACCCGCCGGGAGGGCCCCGGCGCCGCGAGACTCCACTCGGAGCCGGAGGCGTCCCAATAGGCGGGATTACGACCTGGGAATTCCAGGGATGTAAGACCAAAATGTTGTGGTCGGTTGACCTTCTAGCCACTAGGGGTAGTGTCTAGAGGCGTTGCGGCACCGAGGAATGCCAACCATGTGATTCGGGGCCATGACCACCAACAGACACAACGACGATCCGCCGTTCGGGCCATAAGCGCCGGACCGGGTCGCCACCACGAGAAGAGCCCCCTCGCGCCGGTAAGGCGCCCGCGATCGAAAGAGGTCCTGAACACTCATGGTCACCGTCTACACCAAGCCCGCCTGCGTCCAGTGCAACGCCACCTACAAGGCGCTCGAGAAGCACGGCATCGAGTACGAGCTCGTCGACATCTCCGTCGACGACGAGGCACGGGAGTACGTCATGGCGCTGGGTTACCTCCAGGCGCCTGTCGTGGTGACGGGATCCGACCACTGGTCCGGCTTCCGCCCGGATCGCATCAAGGCCCTCGCCTCGGTCGCGGCCTGAGACGCCTCCGCCGGAGGACCCGGCGGACCGGCAGGCCCGGCGGTCGGAGACGTCCGGCCGGGCCGCAGTACACAGCAACACCAGAGTTCATGTGACTAGGGGGCAGCCATGGCGGCTCCGATGCCGGCCGAGGAGCCGGTGAGGATCGTCTACTTCTCCAACGTGTCCGAGTACACGAAGAAATTCGTCGACCGGCTGGGTCTTCCCGCAGTTCGGATACCGGTGCGCAAGACCGAACCCATGCCGGTCGTGTCAGACCCTTATGTTCTGATCGTCCCGACGTACGGGGGGAGCCTCGAGATCACGGGGCGGAGTGGGGCCGCGGTCCCGCGCCAGGTGGTCGCGTTTCTCAACGACGCGCACAACAGAAGTCTCTGCCGAGGCGTCATCGCCGGCGGCAACACCAACTTCGGAGTCGACTTCGGTCGCTCCGGCGACGTGATCGCGAAAAAGCTGGAGATCCCGTATCTCTACCGGTTCGAGTTGATGGGCACACACGAGGACGTCATCCGCGTCCGAGAAGGATTGGAAGAGTTTTGGCAGCACCAACAATGACCCCCGAGAGCACCGGCACCATGGCGACCGAGGGGCAGCGTCTGGATTACCACGCGCTCAACGCCATGCTCAACCTGTACGACGCGGACGGCAATATCCAGTTCGAGAAGGATCACCAGGCCGCCCGCGAGTACTTCCTCCAGCACGTCAACCAGAACACCGTCTTCTTCCACAATCTGGACGAGAAGCTCGACTACCTGGTGGAGAAGGACTACTACGAGCGGGAGGTGCTCGACCAGTACACGCGCAACTTCGTGCGCGACCTGTTCGACTACGCCTACGCCAAGAAGTTCCGCTTCCAGACCTTCCTCGGCGCGTTCAAGTACTACACCTCGTACACGCTCAAGACGTTCGACGGGAAGCGTTACCTCGAACGCTACGAGGACCGCGTCTGCATGGTGGCCCTCACCCTGGCCGCCGGGGACGAGGTGCTGGCCCGGCATCTCGTCGACGAGGTCATCGACGGACGCTTCCAGCCCGCCACCCCCACGTTCCTCAACTCCGGCAAGAAGCAGCGCGGCGAGCCCGTGTCCTGCTTCCTGCTGCGGATGGAGGACAACATGGAGTCCATCGGCCGCGGCATCAACTCCGCGCTGCAGCTGTCCAAGCGCGGTGGCGGCGTGGCCCTGCTCCTGTCGAACCTGCGCGAGTACGGCGCGCCCATCAAGCACATCGAGAACCAGTCCTCGGGCGTCATCCCCGTGATGAAGCTTCTCGAGGATTCGTTCTCCTACGCCAACCAGCTCGGCGCGCGCCAGGGTGCCGGTGCGGTGTACCTGCACGCCCACCACCCGGACATCTACAAGTTCCTCGACACCAAGCGCGAGAACGCGGACGAAAAGATCCGCATCAAGACCCTGTCGCTGGGCGTCGTGATCCCGGACATCACGTTCGAGCTGGCCAAGCGCAACGACGACATGTACCTGTTCTCGCCGTACGACGTCGAGCGCATCTACGGCAAGCCGTTCGCGGACGTCAATGTCACCGAGCACTACCACGAGATGGTGGAAGACAGCCGCATCAAGAAGACCAAGATCAACGCGCGGCAGTTCTTCCAGACCGTCGCCGAGCTGCAGTTCGAGTCCGGCTACCCGTACATCATGTACGAGGACACCGTGAACCGGGCCAACCCGATCGCCGGCCGGATCACGCACTCCAATCTGTGCTCGGAGATCCTGCAGGTCTCCACGCCGTCGACGTACAACGACGACCTGACCTACGCGCACGTGGGCAAGGACATCTCCTGCAACCTCGGTTCGCTCAACATCGCCAAGGCCATGGATTCGCCGGATTTTGGTCGGACCATCGAGACCGCGATCCGCGGCCTGACCGCCGTGTCGGACCAGACCTCGATCGACTCAGTCCCGTCGATCGAGCGCGGCAACTCCGAGTCCCACGCCATCGGCCTCGGCCAGATGAACCTCCACGGCTACCTGGCCCGTGAGCGGATCTACTACGGGTCCGAAGAGGGTGTCGACTTCACGAACATCTACTTCTACACCGTGCTGTTCCACGCACTGCGGGCGTCGAACGCCATCGCGCGGGAGCGGGGCAACTGGTTCGCCGGCTTCCCGGATTCGAAGTACGCCTCCGGCGAGTTCTTCGACAAGTACACCGACCAGGTGTGGGAGCCGGCCACCGACAAGGTGCGGCAGCTGTTCGCAGACTCCGAGGTCGCCATCCCGACCCAGGACGACTGGCGTGAGCTCAAGGCCGACGTGCAGAAGTACGGCATCTACAACCAGAACCTGCAGGCCGTGCCGCCCACCGGCTCGATTAGCTACATCAACAACTCGACCGCGTCGATCCACCCGGTGGCCTCGAAGATCGAGATCCGTAAGGAGGGCAAGATCGGGCGCGTCTACTACCCGGCGCCCTACCTGACCAACGACAACCTGGACTACTACCAGGACGCGTACGAGATCGGCTACGAGAAGATCATCGACACGTACGCGGCCGCCACCCAGCATGTCGACCAGGGCCTGTCGCTGACCTTGTTCTTCAAGGACACCGCAGATACCCGCGAGGTCAACCGCGCCCAGATCTACGCGTGGCGCAAGGGCATCAAGACCCTGTACTACATCCGGGTCCGCCAGCTCGCACTCGAGGGAACAGAAGTCGAGGGCTGCGTTTCGTGCATGCTCTGAGTGGACCCCGCACCGAGGAGTTCACGGTCGAGGGGGTGGACGGGAATCGTCTCGCCGCCTACCTCGATCTCCCTGCGGCGGAACCGGTGGCGCTCGCGCTGTTCGCCCACTGCTTCACCGGGTCGGCGGCGCTCCCGTCGGCGACCCGGATCGCGGACACCCTCGTGGCGGCCGGGATCGCCGTGGTGAGATTCGACTTCGCCGGCCTGGGGGAGTCCGAGGGGGACTTCGCGGACTCCACCTTCACCTCTGACTGCATGAACCTCGTGCGGGTGGCCACCGCCGTCAGCGAGTCCCACAGTCCGCCAGACCTGCTCATCGGGCATTCGCTCGGTGGGGCGGCGGTCCTGGCGGCGGCGTCCCGGATCCGGTCGGTCCGCGCGGTGGCCACCATCGGTGCCCCGTACGACCCGCACCACGTGACCCACCTGTTCGACGACGCTCTTGAACAGATCCGGTCCGAGGGGCAGGCCGAGGTCAAGCTCGGTCCCCGGACCATGACGGTGGGCCGCGACCTCGTCGAGGATCTCGCATCGGTGGATCAGCGCGCGGCGATCGCCGAGTTGTCCGTTCCGATTCTGGTGATGCACTCACCCGAGGACGCGACCGTGGACATTCACAACGCGCAGTCCATCTACCGGGATGCCGGCATGCCGAAGTCGTTCCTCGCGCTCGACGGCGCCGACCACCTGCTCCTTAGGTCAGGCCACGCCGCACGCGCTGCCGCTTTGGTGGCAGTGTGGGCGGAGAAGTATCTGGACGGCTCCGCCCGGCCGGACCTGATCAGTCCCGGCCCCGGACCTGCCGGATGAGCCGCGCTGCCCAGAAATACTGCGCGACGAATCGTCCGCCCTCTTACCGCTTTCCGCCGTACATCGCTATACCGCACCGCCCCGAAGAATGGACACTCCCATGACCGCAGAAATCCACGCCCCGGGTTCACACAGCCCCGCCGCAGGCATCCAGCCCAAGCTCGTCGACCGTGTTTCCGCGATCAACTGGAATCGCATCCCCGACGAGGTGGACGATCAGGTGTGGGGTCGCCTGACGACCAACTTCTGGCTGCCCGAGAAGGTGCCGGTCTCCAATGACATGCCGTCATGGGAGACCCTGACCGAGTACGAGCAGACGCTGACCACGCGAGTGTTCGCCGGCCTCACGCTCCTGGACACCCTGCAGGGCACGGTCGGAGCGGTCAGCATGATCCCCGACGCGTCGACCCCGCATGAGGAAGCGGTGCTCACCAACATCGCGTTCATGGAGTCGGTCCACGCCAAGAGCTACTCCACGATCTTCTCCACGCTCTGCTCCACCCCGCAGGTCGATGACGCCTTCCGGTGGGCGGAGGAGAACCCGTACCTCCAGAAGAAGGCAAAGATCGTGCTCGGCTACTACGCCGGAGACGATCCGCTCAAGCGCAAGATCGCCTCGGTGATGCTCGAGTCCTTCATGTTCTACTCGGGCTTCTACCTGCCCATGCGGTGGTCCTCGCGAGCCAAGCTCACCAACACCGCCGACATGATCCGGTTGATCATCCGCGATGAGGCGGTGCACGGCTACTACATCGGGTACAAGTACCAGCGCGCCCTCGAGCAGGTCGATCAGGCCACACGTGACGAACTCAAGGACTACACCTTCGAGTTGCTGTTCGAGCTGTACGACAACGAGGCGGACTACACCGAGGATCTGTACGACCCGGTCGGGTGGACCGAGGACGTCAAGAAGTTCCTCCGCTACAACGGCAATAAGACCCTGATGAACCTGGGATACGAGCCGATGTTCCCGAAGGACGAGACGGACGTCGACCCGGCGATCCTTGCAGCACTGAGCCCCAACGCTGACGAGAATCACGACTTCTTCTCCGGCTCCGGAAGCTCGTACGTCATGGGCAAGGCCGTCGCCACCGAAGACGAGGACTGGGACTTCTAACACCCACCCGAAACGCTGGGGCCCGGGTCCGTGGAACACCACGGACCCGGCCTTTTCGCGCGCGACTCATCTGCGCCGACGCACATGCAAGGATTACGGGCATGATGACACGCGCGGGGAATCCCGACCGAACCGGGGGACGGATTCGTCGGGAACGAGACCTGCTTGCCGAGGTACACCTGTCCACGGAAGAGGGCATCTACGGACTGATCCTGGTGGCCGGACTCGTTGCCGTCGCCGGAACCTCCGGACTGTCGTCGATCAGAACGCTGGTGTTCGTGCTCGTCACCGTGGCCGTGTTCTGGGTAGCGCACGTGTACTCGGGGACCGTGGCCGCGCACAGCAGTCACCAGGGACTGACCCTGCGAATGGCGCTTCGGATGGCCAGGAAGCGGTCCCGGGGCCTTCTCGCTGCCGTGGTGCCCCCGGCCATCCCCCTGGTTCTAGCGGCGATGGGAGTAATCGACGGCTTGCTGGCCGATTGGATCGCGATGTGGACGATCGTCGCCGTACTCGCCCTGCTCGGCTTCCTGACCTACCGTCGACGCTCCGCTCCACTGGGCATGTGCATCGCGGCCGCGATCTCCACGGCCGCGTTGGGCTTCGTCATCATCGTGGCCAAAGCCCTGCTCCACCACTAGCCGTCGGGCGCGATCCCGTTGATCGACTTGCGGATGTCTTCGAGTACCGCACGTGCGGCGACCGGACCCGATCCCTCCCACACCGCGCGGTCGACCACGAAAATCCGCTTGGCCCCCACGGCGTCTAGGTCGGTCCATCGATCGGAGGCGAAGATCTCTCGCGCAGCGTCCGCCTCGGAGGGGCCGCCCCCGACCACGGCGAAGATCACGTCGCCGTCCAGCTCATCGCCAAGAGCAGGTGACTCGGGTAGGGGAGGGATGCGCTCTCCGTCGCGGGTGCGTTGCGCCGGGGGCCGGCCGGCCTCCACCGATTCCAGTAACAGTGAGCCGAGCGTGTCTGGGTCCTGGACCTGCGCGCCCCCGGATCGTGAGACCGATACCAGTGAGACCCACGAATCAGAGGGAGTGGCGGCGGCAATCGTCATGCGCGACCGCTCGATGACGTCCAGCAAAATGTCGCCGCCCGCGCGGGGACGGCCATATGCGTCGGAGATCAGCTCGGTTGCTTCAGTCCATTCCAGCGTGTCGGCGTCGTACACGACCGTTGGTGCGACACTGGTCAGTGCCTCGACCAGCTCGTCCTCCAGATCCTCGGTGCCGGCCAGCACGATCAGATCCGGATTGAGCTCCCGAGAGGCCGTCGCTACCTCCGACGGACTCGGAGCAGACAGGTTCACCTCGGGGAGCTCCGTCAACGGGGCGGGAAGGTAGACATCTGCGTCCCATGGCAGCCCCGAGGTGCCCACCACCAACTGTTGGAGCCCCAGTGCGCAGGCGACATCTACCGCACCCACTCCGAGAGCGAGGATCCGTTCCGGTGCGCGCGGGACCTCAACCGTCTCGGACCCCGGGCCGATGGAGGGCACCTCACGGTCCCCGGTACCGGTGAACTCCGCCGGGGCGGGCTCCTCGGCACAGGAATCCTCCGGCTCGGCCGATCGCTGCAACTCTTCGCCGGCCATGCGCGACGGCGTCGTCGTCACCGGATGTTCGACCATGTCCACAGGCGAGGGACCACAGGCGGAGAGCGCCAGGCCGAGCGTCAGCGGGACGGCGAGGCCGACCGCGAGTCGTCCGTACCCCCGCCCGGGGTGACGGTGGAGTGGTGGCACGGAGTCGGTCATGGGGATACAGCCTAGGAGATGAAGTGGTGGAGTCCGTTGCACCGGAGGTCAGATGCAGGTCGGTTGCGAGCCGGAGGCCGGGGGAGTGCACCTTTCGGGTCACCGTCGATGTGCCGCATGACCACCTAAGACGAGTTCGGCGGGGTGGGTGGTCCTTGTTCTCAGGAGGGGGTTAGGATTGCGGTCACGCACTATTCCTATGCGTTCGACGTGGGGTCGGTGGTTCGACCCGCGACGTCGGGTGAGGCGTTCAGGAGGACCCTTATGACCGCAGTGGCCCCCAAACCGGTCCACGAACTCGATCACCCACCGGGTGAGCCCACGGGTGAGGCCCGTAAGGGTTCATTCGTGTGGAAGATGTTGACGACGACCGACCACAAGATGCTCGGCATCATGTACATCGTCTCCTGCTTCATCTTCTTCTTCATCGGCGGGCTCATGGCCCTGCTGATCCGCGCCGAGTTGTTCTTCCCCGGGATGCAGTTCCTGTCGAACGAGCAGTTCAACCAGCTGTTCACCATGCACGGCACGGTGATGCTGCTGTTGTACGGCACGCCGATCGTCGTCGGCTTCGCGAACTACATCATGCCGCTGCAGATCGGCGCGCCGGACGTGGCGTTCCCGCGTCTGAACGCCTTCGGCTTCTGGCTGTTCAGTGCCGGCGGTGTCCTCATGCTCTCGGGCTTCCTGACCCCCGGTGGTGCGGCCTCCTTCGGCTGGACCATGTACATGCCGCTGGCGGACAAGATCCACTCGCCCAACGTCGGCGCGGATCTGTGGATCCTCGGCGTGGGTATCGGCGGTATCGGCACCATCCTCGGTGCGGTCAACTTCGTCACCACGATCATCTGCCTGCGCGCGCCGGGCATGACGATGTTCCGGATGCCCATCTTCACGTGGAACATCCTCGTCGCCTCGATCCTGATCCTCCTGATCTTCCCGCTGCTGACCGCTGCGGCGATGGGCGTCTTCTACGACCGCACCTTCGGTGGCCGTATCTACGATCCGGGCAACGGTGGCGCCATCCTGTGGCAGCACCTGTTCTGGTTCTTCGGCCATCCCGAGGTGTACGTCCTCGCGCTGCCGTTCTTCGGCATCGTCTCCGAGGTCTTCCCCGTCTTCTCGCGTAAGCCGCTGTTCGGCTACGCCGGCCTGGTCTTCGCGACCCTGTCGATCGCAGCGCTGTCGATGGCCGTGTGGGCCCACCACATGTTCGTCACCGGCGCCGTCCTGCTGCCGTTCTTCTCCTTCATGACGTTCCTCATCGCGGTTCCGACCGGCGTGAAGTTCTTCAACTGGATCGGCACCATGTGGCGAGGAAAGATGACGTTCGAGACGCCGATGGTCTTCGCCCTCGGCTTCATCGTCACCTTCCTCTTCGGTGGTCTGACCGGAATCATGATGGCCTCGGCGCCGATCGACTTCCACATCTCGGACACCTACTTCATCGTGGCGCACTTCCACTACACGCTGTTCGGCACGATCGTGTTCGCCACCTTCGCCGGCGTGTACTTCTGGTTCCCCAAGATGACGGGCCGGATGCTCGACGAGCGTCTCGGCAAGTGGCACTTCTGGCTGATGTTCATCGGCTTCCACACCACCTTCCTCGTCCAGCACTGGCTGGGCAACCAGGGCATGGCCCGCCGCTACGCCGACTACCTGGCCACGGACAACTTCACCGTCCTCAACCAGATCTCGACCGTCGGTTCGTTCATCCTGGGCATCGCGATGCTGCCGTTCATCTGGAACGTCATCAAGAGCTGGCGCTACGGCGAGATCGTCACCGTCGACGACCCGTGGGGTGCCGGTAACTCGCTCGAATGGGCCACGTCCTGCCCGCCGCCGCGCCACAACTTCGTGACGCTGCCCCGGATCCGCTCCGAGCGTCCCGCGTTCGAGCTGCACTACCCGCACATGAGCGAGCGCATGCGCGCTGAGGCCCACGTCGGGGGACGCACCAAGTCCCGTGACCCGAAGTCGGCCAAGGATGTCGCCGATCGCGGTCCCTCACCGCAGAAGAGCTGACCACCTCACCCGTACTCACCCACGGGACCGGTCATCGAGAACCCCGTCGGTAGGCTTGTCCACCGGCGGGGTTCTCGCGTGTCAGCAGTAATTCCGCCTGTCGCACCCACTTCAGGCACCCACCGGGCGGCCACCTGCCGCCCACGATCTCCCGTCAGGAGCACTCGTGAGCACAACCGGAACGCCGGCACTCCTCACCGTCACCGGCCCCGACCGTCCCGGCGTCACCGCTCGGGTGTCAGCGGTACTGGCCTCCCACGGCGCCGATATCGTCGATGTCGAACAGGTTGTCGTCAACGGGCACCTCTCACTCGGTCTCATGATGAAGGTCGGCGACAACGCCGATGCAGTCGCCGTGGTTCGTGAGCTCACCGAGCAGGTGGCAGACCTCGGCATGCAACTCGATGTCCAGTTCGACGACATCGCCCCGCCGGCACCGCCGTCCACCCACGCCGTGGTGGTCCTCGGAAGCCCGGTCACCGCTTCCGCGTTCTCAGCGGTCACCGGCTCGCTTGCCACAATCGGAGCGAATATCGACTCCATCCGTGGAATCGCCGACTACCCGGTAACAGGTCTTGAGCTCCTGGTCTCCACCGCGGGACGAGATGCAGCAGACGATTCGCGGCTTCGCGAGATCCTGGCCCCCCTGTCGGAGTCCCACGGGGTGGACATCTCGGTGGACAAGGCCGGCATCGCGCGCCGCTCCAAGCGTTTGGTGGTCTTTGACGTCGACTCCACGCTCGTCCAGGGAGAGGTCATCGAGATGCTCGCGGCACACGCCGGCAAGGAGGAAGAAGTCAGGGCTGTCACGGAGCGTGCGATGCGTGGCGAACTCGACTTCGCCCAATCGCTGCACGAGCGTGTGGCGACGCTGGCCGGACTGCCTGAGTCGGTGCTCGACGAGGTCGCCTCCAACATCGTCCTTACCCCGGGGGCGCGCACGACCATCCGCACACTCAAGCGGCTCGGCATCCGGTGCGGTGTGGTCTCGGGCGGGTTCATCCAGGTGATCTCCGGGCTGGCGGACGAACTCGGTTTGGACTTCGCCCGCGCGAACACGCTCGAGATCGTGGACGGAAAACTCACCGGCCGCGTCATCGGCGACGTGGTCGACCGTGAAGCAAAGGCTGCCTACCTTCGTGAGTTCGCCGACGAACTCGGAATTTCTCTGAGCCAGACCGTGGCCGTCGGTGACGGTGCCAATGACATCGACATGCTCACGACCGCCGGATTGGGTATCGCCTTCTGCGCCAAGCCAGCACTGCGTGAGGTGGCGGACGCGTCTCTGTCCAAACCTTTTCTCGACACCGTGCTGTTCATCCTGGGGATCACCCGGGACGAGATCGAGGCGGCGGACTCGGCCGCGGGCACCTATCGCCGGGTCCCGCTGGCGTGACCGACGGACCGGCGGCAGGGCCCGGACATTCCCGGGCCACGCCCGACGAGTCCGCGGTGGGAGAGTCCAGGCGTCCCGCATCGGGCGAGGATCTCGACTGGTGCCACCGCCGGCTCGCCGCCGGGTCCGCGGGCGCGGAGAACCCGGAAGACCGCAGCACCGTGCGGTCGATGCCAATCGTGCTTCATCTGCCCAAGGGCGACCTTCCTCGGCGTACCCCGTTGCTCGAGGCGGTGGCGCAGGCGGTGGCACTGGTGTGCATCGACGACAGGGTTTCTCCTGGCGGGCCATGGCATGAACCGTATGCCGCATGGCTCGATGCGCGGATGCGCAAGATCGCTCGACGAGCCCGAGGCGCCCATTGGCTTGCGGCGCACGACGTGCCGGGGGTGACGGTCGAGGTCGACGGTTGTCAGGCCCGGGCGTTCGTCCCGGGCCCCGTCGATGAGATCGACCCCAGGTTGGGTCGTCTACAGATCGGGGGAACCGATCTGGAACGCGACGTTCCCGGAGAACCGGCAGAGGGGGTCCCGGTGATCTGGTTTGATGCGGGTCTGGAGATGTCGGTCGGGAAGGCAGCGGCCCAGGTCGGACATGGGGTCATGCTCATGATGGCCGGGATGTCCCGGACGCGGCTTGACTCGTGGATTGGTGATGGCTGCCCGGTGGCGGTCCGTGAAGCTGGCCCCGACCGGTGGAAGGACCTGTCGGCGGCGGTGGCCCGGTCCGAGCCGGGAACGTCAGCGGTGGTCGACGCCGGTTTCACGGAGGTAGCACCCGGCTCTCTCACGGTGATCTCCGTCGATTGCTGAACCACCCGCGGCGATGAGACTTGCTGCTCGGTGGGGTCAGGACTGGCGTAGTCGCTCGAGAGCGCCGAGCACCACGTCCCGGTTGGTGGTCTGCCAGAACGGTGGCAGCGAGGCGCGCAGGTAGCCGCCGTAGCGGGCGGTGACGAGCCGGGAATCGAGGATCGCGACAACCCCCCGGTCTTCGGTGCGACGCAGCAGCCGTCCGACACCTTGCGCGAGCAGTAGGGCGGCATGGTTTCCGGCTACAGCCAGGAAACCGTTCCCGCCACGCGCCGCGACTGAACGCTGCCGTGCAGACAGCAGTGGGTCGTCGGGACGGGGGAATGGAATCCGGTCGATCACCACGAGTGACAGTGACTTCCCGGGAACGTCGACGCCCTGCCAGAGCGAGAGTGTGCCCACCAGGGTGGTTTCCTCATCCTCGGCGAACCGGGCGACGAGATTGGCCGTCGAGTCCTCGCCCTGACACAGCACCGGGGTGTCGAGCCGTTCCCGCAGCGTCTCGGCGGCCGCTTTCGCCGCTCGCATGGAAGAGAACAAGCCGAGCGTACGTCCACCGGCGGCGGTGATGAGATCGACGAGCTCGTCTTCCGCTGCGGGTGAGGTTCCGTCCCTGCCGGGAGCGGGCAGATGCTCGGCCACGTAGAGGATTCCATTGCGCGGATAGTCGAACGGAGATCCCGCGTCGAGACCTGTCCAACGCAGTGACGCCGCGTCGTCATCGGACGGGGGTTCCAGTGACACGGCCGTCGAGGTGTCGATGCGGGTGGACGAGGACGGAGGCAGACCCCAGCTGGCGGCGAGGCCGTCGAACTTGCCGCCCGTCGTGAGTGTGGCCGAGGTGAGGATGACCGTGGACTCGGCGAAGAGCCGCGTGCGCAGAAGACCGGCGACGGTCAGCGGCGCGACCCTGAGGATCCGGCCGCGCCGTTCCTCGGTGCTCATCCAGACGATCTCCATCCGTTCCGCCACGGGCTTGTCGTAGGAGGTGAGCATGCGGTCTGCTGCGTCGGCGATCTCATCCAGGGCGGCGAGGGTCTTCTGGCGGTCCGAGGCCCCCTGGGGATCGTTTGCGACCTCGCCGGGCTTGGGGCCGGGCACGGCGCTGCGACAGTTCTCCGCGGTGTGCCGGACGGCCGCGAGTGCGAGATCGGCTCCCTCGGGAAGGATGTCCCACCGGCCGTCGGGGCAGATCTCCAGCAACGCCGCGAGCCCCTCGCCCGCGGCGACCATCCGGTCGGCGGTCTGCTGATCAACCAACTTGGCGGCACGGCGCGCAGCCTGGATCACCGCGGCACCGGTGAGCTCTGCCGTGGACACCCCGGTCACCCGGTCAGACAGTTCGTGGGCCTCGTCGATCACCACCGCGTCGTGCTCCGGCAGTACCGACACGTCGGTCATGGCGTCGATCGCGAGCAACGCGTGATTGGTCACGACAATGTCCGCACGCCCCGCCTCCTGCTTGGCGAGTTCGGCGAAGCACTCGCTGAACTCCGGGCACAACTGTCCGAGGCACTCCCGACTCGTCACCGACACCTGACGCCACGCGGCATCCGACACACCGCGGGGGAGGTCGTCCCGGTCGCCGGTCTCGGTGTCCTGGGCCCAGTCGTGGAGTCGCGCGATCTCCCGTCCGAGCCGTGATGTCGGTCCGGTGTCGCGGGGCGACGCCTGTGTTGGCGTGCGCGCAGCCGTGGATTCACCGCCGAGGGGCAGGTCGAACAGTTCCTCGGTCTCGATCTCTTCCGGATCGGCCTCGTCGACGGGCCCGCTGACGACTCTGTGCAGGCACAGGTAGTTACCGCGGCCCTTGAGGATCGCGTGCGACGGACTCACGCCGAGGGACGGTTCAAGCGCCGCGGAGAGTCTGGGTAGGTCTCGGTCGACCAGTTGGTTCTGCAGGGCGATCGTCGCCGTCGACACGACGACCGTGCGGCCGGTGTCGACGGCGTGGCGGAGCGAGGGGACGAGGTAGGCGAGGGATTTGCCGGTGCCGGTGCCGGCCTGAACAGCGAGGTGCTCCCCGGTGGTGAGGGCGTTTCCCACGGCCTCGGCCATCATCATCTGGCCGTCGCGTCGGCTACCGCCCAAGCTCTCGACTGCGGTGTCGAGGAGTTCGGAAACGGGAGGAAGCGAGTCGGTCACGCGCTAACCCTATCGGTCAGCTCGGACACCAGCCTGAAGGCCATCGGTCGACCAACGCCGCGGTGGGCACGGTGAACGCTGCGAGGTGCACCGGGCGAGCTGCGCCCTCTCAGTCGGCAGATCAGTACGAGGCCGTGATGGCGGTGAGGAACACGAAATAGCCCACTACCAGGACGATGCTGATCACGACCCCGACGATGAGGACGATCGTCGCCCACCATGCCCACTTCCGGGCATCCTGTGACGCTTGATGGGCGGCCTGGTAGTGCCCCTGGGCCCACAGGCTGCTGACGTTGGAGCCCTTGACGATCGAGACGATCCCGAACGGGATAGAAATCCATGACGAACAGCCGAAGAACAAGGAACCCACCGTGATGAGGATGGACCACACCAGATAGTTGCTGGGGGCGGCGCCGGGATTGCCGGGGTACTGCCCGGGATACGGACTACCGAACTGGCCCATGTGGTTCTCGCCGTTGGGATTGCCGCCCGGGTAGGGGTAACTCAATGTCTGCTCCTGTTGTGACTCACCCGAGTCGTTAACGTGGGAAAACCTGTGCGCCGGACGTCTAGACCGCCAGTGCGGTGAAGGGGGCGAAGGGAAGGTTGCGGATGATGAACCAGATGGCGATCACGACCCCGACCGTGACCGGAGCCCACCGCCAGTGTTCCCAGCGGGGGAGGTGCCTGCCGGAGGTCCGGCGCAGCGTCCAGGCGAGGAACGACCATATGAGAAGTGCGACGACGACGACGCCGACGGCGTTATAGGCGAGTGCCTTTGCCAGGTCTGCGTGAAGGAGCGAATAGACCATCCGCGCCGACCCACAGCCGGGACAGACGATCCCGAACAACGCCTTGGTCGGACACGGTGGGCTCATCCCGCCCGGGGTCGTGGGGTCTGCGGCGGCCACGAAGATGCAGGTGCAGACCGCGGCTCCAAAGGTCAATGCGGGTGCAACGGCACCAGCCCACCCCCGACCCTCCGGAGTTCGGAAGGAATGGGGGTGGGCTGGAGCCGGAGCGGAAGCGCGTGCCCGCACTATGCGCCGGTCAGTAACCCGACATCGAGGCGGCGCCACCGATGACGAAGATGAAAATGACGTAGAGAACCACGACCACGATGCCGGCGATGGCGCCCCACATCGCGAACTTCTTGGCGTCGTCCGAAGCCTGCTGGGCGGCGGCGTACTGACCCTGCGCCCACAGAGAGTTGACGTTCGCAGCCTTGACGATGGCCACGATGCCGAGGGGTAGACAGCACAGCACGGTCGAGAGGATGGCCCAGACCATGTTGTTGTCCGGTGCCGGGCCGGGGGCGCCGAAACCGCCGCCCTGAGCGCCGAAACCGCCGCCTTGCGCACCGTAACCGCCACCCTGAGCGCCGAAGCCGCCCTGGTCACCGTAGGGGTTGTCGCCGGAGTTGGGGTAGCTCATGATGCTCCTGTCGTGGGGTCGGAAAAGCACTTGATCTCAGAATGGTGAGTTATAGCAGGTTAAGTCTTCCAGCGGTGGGCCGACCTCTTCGTGATTTGACAGAAATATGGTTAGTTTCCGGCCGGAGGCACCACACGTACGTTGACTGCGGGGTCGCCTTGACTCAGCGCCAGTCCCTCCCACGGCAACGTGACCATCACCTCGGAGTGGAAGGAACGAGACTGTTCCAGCGTCGGAAGGCCGGAGACCGTGTCCCCGGAACGGACCAGTGGCACCGCGAGGTCGCGCTGCTCAAGCCCGGGGGTTTCGGGAGAGGTGGCGGACAGGGGGAGGAGGACCTCCTCGACGGCGGTTCCTGACCGGCGGTGCAGACGGATGGCTCGCTTGGCCCCGGGCAGTGACTCCTTGTGTGCGGACCGCTTGGCCACCGGGATGCCGTCGACCTCCACGAGTTTGTAGACCATTCCGGCGGTCGGGGCTCCGGAACCGGTCACCAGGCGGGTGCCAACGCCGTAGACATCGACTGGCTCGGCCCTCAACGCGGCTATCGCGTACTCGTCGAGGTCACCGGAAACGACGATCCTCGTGTTGTGGGCGCCCAGCCCGTCGAGTTGGGCGCGTACCTGGCGCGCCATGACTCCGAGATCGCCGGAGTCGATCCGGACACCCCCGAGTTCGGTGCCGGCCACCTCGATGGCGGTAGCGACACCCGCGGTGATGTCGTAGGTGTCGACGAGCAGGGTGGTGTCGACCCCGAGGGTCGCCACCTGCGAACGGAATGCCGCGGCTTCGTCAGGACCATCGGGCCCGGTGTGCAGGAGGGTGAACGAGTGAGCTGACGTGCCGGCCGAGGGCACGCCGTGGCGACGGGTGGCCTCCATGTTGGAGGTCGACTGAAAGCCGGTGAGATACGAGACCCGGGCGGCAGCCACCGCGGCTTCCTCATGGGTGCGCCTGGAGCCCATCTCGATGATGGGGCGCCCCGCAGAGGCGGAGGTCATCCGGGCGGCCGCGGAAGCGATCGCGCTGTCGTGATTGAGCACCGACAGTACGAGGGTCTCCAGGACCACACATTCGGCGAACCCGCCCCGGATGCTCAGAACGGGGGAGCCGGGGAAGAACAACTCGCCCTCGGTGTAGCCGTCGATATCCCCGGTGAAGCGGTAGTTCCGGAGCCAGTCGATGGTGCGGTCATCGAGGGAGTCGGCCACCACGTCGATCTCCGCGTCGGAGAATCGGAATTCCGCCAGCCGCTCGAGGAGCCGTCCGGTGCCGCCGACCACCCCATACCGACGGCCCGGGGGCAGGCGGCGGGCGAAGACCTCGAAGACGCAGGGCCGGTCGGCGGTGCCGTCGGCCAGTGCTGCCCGGATCATGGTGAGTTCGTACTTGTCCGTGAGCAGCGCGGTGGAGGGCTGCCCCGCCAGGGGCCCGGAGGCGTGTGGGGTCATCGGGGTCACGCGCCTGACTCTACGTCGTGGCCGGGGGGCCGGGAATCCGTATCCTGGGGCGTATGCACCCAGTGACGACACCGCTCGCGGACGTCCGGAGCACGTCGCCGTCAATGGCGATGCCTTCGGCGGTGCCCGTGGAGTCCACGGACACAGAGCTCGACGGCGGGATCGATAACCCGTGGCTCACCGTGGTCTGGGACGACCCGGTCAATCTCATGAGTTACGTGACCTTCGTGTTCCAGCGGGTGTTCGGCTACACGCGCGAACATGCTCACGATCTGATGCTCAAAGTCCACAATGACGGCCGGGCCGTCGTGTCCTCGGGCAGCCGGGACAAGGTGGAGAACGACGTACGGAAACTGCAGGAGGCCGGATTGTGGGCCACCATGCAGCGGGAGGCGTGACGCGAGTGAAGGCCTGGCAACGAAAGTCCTCACTGGGCGGACCCCGGATCAAGTCGGTGATGGAAAGTCACGAGGTCCAGATCTTGCACGCGCTGGTCTCCAACGTCGTGGACATGCTCGAGCAGCGCCGTGATTCCGCGCCGAGGGACGAGCTGGCGGAACTGACGGGAATGCGTAGCGGTCACTCGTCGTTGCCCGATCAGGCGCCGCTGGCGAGATTGCTGCCGGACTTCCACCGCCCCGAGAAGGCGGACGGTGCCGCGGGGGCGGACGAGTGGTCGGGCCATAAGAGTTCGGACGCGGAGGCCGTCGCCCGCGCCCACAACTCGGGCATGCGGATGATCCACGAGCCGGAGATCATCGACGCCAAGCTCGCCACGGCCGCCGTTCTGCTGCGTTCGCTGCCGTCGCGCGGCGGGAACGTCTCGCTGACCCTGGACCAGGCGCAGGCCTGGATGGGCTGCCTCAATGATGTCCGGTTGGGACTGGGTGCGGTGCTGCTCGACGCCGGAGAGGTGGACGGCGAGCCGGCCACCGACATCCCCGAGTTCGTGCCGGAGGACGACCCCCGGTCGGCGCAGTTGGATGTCTATCACTGGCTCACGTTCATGCAGGATTCACTGTGCACCGCCCTGACCGGCGAGTGAGGAAAAAGGCCATGTACCAAGACCCTCGTCTCCCGATGACCCCCGGCGGCGGTGCCGCGCAAGGCCCCGGTTTCGGCGCCGGAGCCCAGGCTCCCGTCAAGCAGGGGCCCCGCCGCGGACCGGCGTTCATCCTGCTGTTCTGCTTCGTCGGCCTGATGTGGGTGATCGAGGCGGCCGATCAGGTCATCGTGTGGGCCACATCGGACTCGAACACCCTGGATGCGCACGGCGTGGAGCCGCTGTCGACCGATGGACTCCTGGGGATCGTCTTCCAGCCGCTGCTCCACGGCGACTGGGCCCACCTGATCGGCAACTCGATCGCTCTGCTGATCCTCGGTTCGATCATCGCGCTGTCGGGCGTCAAGCCACTGATCAGCGTCACGGTGATCTCGTGGATCACATCGGGCGTGGTGTCGTGGCTGTTGGGTGGCTCGGGCACGGTCCACATCGGCGCGTCGGGCATCGTGTTCGGCTACATCTTCTACGTGATCGTCCGCGGATTCTTCACCCGCAAGATCCTGCACCTGGTGGTCGGACTGCTCATCGGCATCTATTACGGGCTCGAAGCGCTGTACGGGTTGTCGCCGATGCAGTCCGGGATTTCCTGGCAGGGCCATCTCGGCGGCGCGATCGGCGGCGTGGTCGCGGCGGCCGGGACCAAGCGGAACCGGAAGCCGAAGCAGCCCAAGCAGGTCTCCGCCGGGCAGCGGGTGTGACGGGCCGGGACGCCCCGATCGGCGTTTTCGATTCGGGGGCGGGCGGCCTGACGGTGGCGCGCGCGATCATGGACCAGCTGCCGGACGAGTCGGTGGTCTACGTCGGCGACACCGCCCACGGTCCGTACGGTCCGCTGCCGATCGCGGAGGTCCGCGCGCACGCGCTGGCGATCGCGGACCTGCTCGTCGAGCGAGGCGTCAAGGCGTTGGTGATCGCCTGCAACACGGCGTCGGCGGCGATGCTGCGCGATGCCCGGGAGCGGTATCCGGTGCCGGTGGTGGAGGTGATCCAGCCGGCCGCGCGTCGTGCGGTGGCCACCACGCGGTCGGGGCAGATCGGTGTCATCGCCACGCGCGCGACGGTCGCCTCCCGGGCCTATGACGACGCGGTGGCGGCGGCCGCGGGCGTCGAGCTCACGTCGGTGGCGTGCCCCAAGTTCGTGGAGTTTGTCGAGCGCGGCATCACCAGCGGTCGCCAGGTGCTCGGGCTGGCCGAGGCGTACCTGGCACCGATCCGTGATTCGGGCGTGGACACGCTCATCCTGGGCTGCACCCATTACCCGCTGCTGTCGGGGGTCGTGCAGTTGGCGGTGGGGGACCAGGTCACGTTGGTCTCGAGTGCGGAGGAGACGGCCAAGGACGTGCTGCGGGTGCTCACCGCGGGGGACCTGTTGCGGCCCCACGATGAGGCGAGTCCGGCGACGCGCGAGTTCCTCGTCACCGGCGATCCGGATGCCTTCCGCAGGGTCGCGTCGCGCTTCATCGGCCCGGGGTTGGTGGCGGTCGGTCGGACGTCCGGGGCCTAGGTTCTGCGGGGCACTCGCCGTGGGCATGGGCATCGACGCGACGACGCGCGGCCCGACGTGGCACGATAGTGCCCATGTTTCTGACTGTCCTGGGGTGCTCGGGGAGTATCGGCGGGCCCACCTCGCCGGCGTCCGGGTACCTCGTGGAGGTCGAGGGCATGGCCCCCGTGGTGATCGACATGGGCCCGGGGGTGTTGGGGGCGCTCCAGCGCCACGCCGTGCCCGAGCACGCCACGATCCTCCTGTCGCATCTGCACGCCGACCACTGCCTGGACGTGCCGAGCCTGTTGGTGCTGCGCCGGTTCGGCCCCCGCTCCACGGGCCTCGCGAAGGTGCCGCTGGTGGGTCCGTCCGGGACCGCCTACCGGATCGGGGTGGCGTCGGCGGAGGTGCCGGGCGCGGTGGACGATCTGTCGGACACGTTCGAGGTGTCGACGTGGGATGTGGCCCCCGAGTTGGACCTGAGGGACGACGACGAGGTCGTCCTCCACGTGCGGGCCGGTCGGGTGAATCATCCGCCGGAGTCGTACGGACTGCGCCTCACCTCAACGGACGGCCGGGTACTCGTGTACAGCGGTGATACCGCGTATTGCGAGGAGCTCGTCGAGCTCGCGGACGGCGCCGACGTCCTGTTGTGTGAGGCGTCGTGGACGCACGAGGGTGAGCACCCGCCGGGGATCCACATGTCGGGCCTGGAGGCGGGCCGGGTCGCTCGCCGGGCCGGGGTGGGGCGTCTAGTGCTCACGCATATCCCGCCGTGGACGGACCGTGAGGCCGTACGCGCCGAGGCCGCCTCCGAGTTCGACGGCGAAATCCTGCTGGCCGAGCCGGACCTGCGCCTCGACATCTGACCCCGCCCGTCACCGCACACTGCACATCGTCGCCCTCCATCGTGCGCCGAACTCCGCCCTGCGCCGCACTCCGCGCGAGCCCCGGCGCCGGCGACTAGGATCGGCGCACGTGACCTCTTCGACTATCAGCAGAGCAGACGGACGCGCGGACGGCGATCTGCGCGACGTGACCATCACGCGGGGATTCACCTCGCATCCGGCGGGCTCGGTTCTCGTCACCTTCGGGCAGACCCGGGTGATGTGCACCGCCAGCGTCACCGAGGGCGTGCCGCGCTGGCGCAAGGGCTCCGGCCTCGGCTGGCTCACCGCGGAGTACGCGATGCTGCCCGCCGCCACGCACGAGCGCTCGGGCCGTGAGTCGGTCCGCGGCAAGGTCGGCGGCCGCACCCAGGAGATCAGTCGACTGGTGGGCCGTTCGCTGCGCGCGGCGATCGACCTGTCGGCGTTGGGGGAGAACACCATCGCGCTGGACTGCGACGTGCTCCAGGCGGACGGCGGCACCCGCACGGCCGCGATCACCGGCGCGTACGTCGCGCTCGCCGACGCCGTGACCTGGCTGCAGTCGAAGGGCGCCGTGACCGGCAACCCGCTCACCGGGGCGATCGCCGCGGTCAGTGTCGGCGTGGTCGACGGCCGGGTCCTGTGCGACCTGCCGTACGAGGAGGACTCGCGCGCCGAGGTGGACATGAACGTCATCTGCACCGAGGGCGGCAAGCTCATCGAGGTGCAGGGCACCGCCGAGGGCGCCGCCTTCGGCCGTGACGCCCTCAATGAGATGCTCGATTCCGCGCAGGCGGGCTGCGAGAAGCTGTTCGAGCTGCAGCGTCAGGCGTTGGCCGCGCCGTACCCGGGCGTGCTGCCCACGCCGCCCGGAGTGTCGGCGCCGGGCGCGAAGGCCGCCGGCTCAGACGCCGCGGGGCGCTAGTCGTGGCCGTGCGCCTGCTGGTCGCCAGCCGCAATGCCAAGAAGCTCGCCGAACTGCGCCGGGTGCTCGACGCCGAGGGCATCGTCGGCATCGAGCCGATCGGCCTCGACGAGGTGCCGGATTTTCCGGAGGAGCCCGAGGACGGTGCGACGTTCGCCGAGAACGCTCTCATCAAGGCCCGGTCGGGCGCGCGGGCCACGGGCGTGCCGTGCCTCGCGGACGACTCAGGGCTCGCCGTGGATGCACTGAACGGCATGCCGGGCGTGCTCTCCGCGCGCTGGGCGGGCCGCCACGGCGACGACGCGGCCAACAACGCACTCCTGCTCGCGCAGTTGACCGATGTGCCGGATGCTCGTCGGGGCGCGGCATTCGTCTCGGCCTGCGCACTCGTCGTCCCCGGCGGCGGTGAGACTGTCGAGGAGGGCCGCTGGTCGGGGAGCGTGCTCCGCGAGCCGCGCGGCAAGGGCGGCTTCGGCTACGACCCGCTGTTCCTGCCGGAGGGATCCGATCGCGCGGCGGCGGAGCTCACGTCGGCCGAGAAGGATGCGGCGTCCCATCGTGGCCGCGCGCTGCGGGCCCTGGCTCCGGCGTTGCGGGCACTCGCCGAGCGCGCCTGACCGGTCCGCAGTCCCGCGCCGAGAGCGCCTGACCCGTCGCGCGGTCTCGCCCTGACCTACCCATCGCGCAGACATGCCCATCGCCCAGCCCTACCCATCGCCAAGAGGGTTCTGCACACCCCGTTCTCGGGCGATGTGTGCAGAACCCTCTTGGCGATGGTGGGGCGCGCTGGTCAGGCCTTGGCTGGGGCCTCGGCGTCGACCGCGTAGGCGGCGCGAACGTCCTTGGTGCGCTTGTGCTCGAACCAGAACGACAGGAACGGGATGGTGCCGGCGAGCGCGGTCGCCAGCGTCTTGGGTGCCACCCAGCGGGCCTTGATTGCCAGGTCGAGGGTGACGAACAGGTACAGAATGTAGAACACGCCGTGCGCCTGGCCGATGTAGGTGAACCAGTCCGGGGCGTCGCCCGAGTTCTCCAGGATCAGGTACTTGTAGATCATCTCGACCGTGAGCACGAGCAGCCACACACCCGTGATCCAGGCGAGGATGCGGTAGCGCTTGAGCGCCCCCGAGATCTTGCCGTCCGGATCCGGCTTGCGGCCGTCGGTGGTGGGGGCGGTTGCGGCGGTCATGACGCGGGTTTCTCCTGTGAACGTGTGCCGAGGCCGTCCTTGCGGGCGAGTTCGGCGAGATATGAGTTGTACGCGGCCAGGCCCTCGTCCTGGACCTGCTCGTCCGTTGAGGGACGTCGGGTGGGAAGTAGGTCGGCCGGGATCTCGGTCATCTCCCGACCGCGACGAGTGCCCCGACCGGTTGCTCCACTCCGAGAGCCGGATGCCCCTGGACGAGTTCCGGCTCGGGGCGAACGTGGGGGAGTGGAGGTGGGGTTGTCGTCGTCGTCCAATCCGATTCGTCCCATCGCGCCGGACGGTCCGGCGACTCCCGCGGTGACCCCCGCGGCGCCGGCGGAACGCGGGGAACCCTCGGCGCTGGCACCGGCACCGGTGCTCATCTCCTCGAGCTCGTCGGCGATCCGTTCCTCCTCCTCGGCCTCGAGGCGGACGTACTTGAAATAGGCGTAGACCAGGAACCCGGCAAGGAACGGCCACATGAACGTGTAGCCCAGGTTCTGCACCGTGCCGGACGCCTCCTGATAGCGCGCCAACTGCCACAGCCCCATCCCCATGCAGACGATCGCGCCCAGGACCACGAACGCGATCCACGCCGGACGGTGCCGGATGGTCGGCGACGAGGACCCACCGGAGGCGGAATCGCTTCCGGTCGCGCGGGGGCTCGGGGAGTCGGACACGCCTCCACGGTACCGCCGATGGCACGCTAGACTCACCTCGCCCGGTACCCCCGGGTGCACGCGCCCGTGGCGGAATTGGCAGACGCGCTGGATTTAGGTTCCAGTGTCCTAGGACGTGGGAGTTCAAGTCTCCCCGGGCGCACCATCTTGTATGCACCATCCTGCGTGATCCGTGTGCCGACAAATGGGACCGGCCCCGTCCCTCGCGGTGCGGGGGCGGGGCCGGGGTCGGAGAAGAACAGCGGCGGATGCCGTCAGGTTGGTGCGGTCCGGTCAGTGCCGTGCGGCCGGGCGCGCGCCGGTCTCCTCGGTGATGTCGTCGGGGTGCCGGACGAAGTGCACGATGCTCAGGGCGAGGCCGCCCCAGATGACGAGCAGGAACAGCACCATCATGATGATCGCGGTGGTGGTCATCGCTCAGCCCTCCTTACGGATGTCGGTCGGGGCCGCGCCGGGTGACGCGCCCGAGGTGGTGTCTGTTGGTGAACCCGATGACGACGACAACTCCTCGTATGTGGCGTCGCTGGGATCGTCGTCGGTTTCGGGCGGACCGTCCAGGTGCTTGGCTCCGCGCCAGGGGAGCAGCGTGAAGATCACCGCGAGGATGAGGATCGCGGCGATCATGCCCCAGCCGAAGGTGTTGAGGACGGCGGATTCGTAGCCCTCATAGGGCTCGTCGATGAGTGCCTTCACCTCCCCGTACAGCGAGTAGGCCAGCACGGCAGGGGTGACCACGGCCATGCAGATGATCCAGATGGGACCGACCTTGAACGACGAGACCGAGTTGAGGTGATCGCGCAGTGTCGGGCCGAGGCGGAATACGAACATGATGGCCAGCAGGGCGATGAGGGCGATGCCGACGATGCCGAGGCTGTTGGCGAACTTGTCCATGATGTCCAGGTTCTGCAGGCCCGTCTCGGTGGGCATGAGCATGACCGACACGACGGCCATCGGGATGCCCACGACGAGCGTGGCGACGGTGCGGCTGACGCCGACCTTGTCCTGGAATGAGGAGATGACCACCTCGACGATCGAGATCATCGAGGTCAGGCCCGCGAGGATGAGGCAGAGGAAGAAGACGACGCCCCAGATCGCTCCGCCCGGCATTTGTGAGATCAACGCGGGGAAGGCGATGAACGCCAGGCCCGGGCCGCCGCTGACGTCGGCCCAGCCGGCCCCGGCCGAGGACGAGACGAGGAAGCCGAGGGTGGCGAACACGCCGATGCCGGCGAGGACCTCGAACGCTGAGTTGGAAAAGCCCACCACCAGGCCGGAGCTGGTGAGGTTGGACTTGCGCTTGACGTACGACGAGTAGGTCACCATGATGCCGAAGCCCACGGACAGCGAGAAGAAGATCTGGCCGTATGCGGCGATCCACACACTGGGGTCGCGCAGGGCCGCCCACTCGGGCGTGAAGAAGGTGTTGAGGCCGTCGAGAGCGCCCGGCAGGAACAGGGAGCGGACCACCAGGGCGACGAACAGGGCTACGAGCAGCGGGATGAAGAACAGTGCGGTTCGTCCGATACCCTTCTGGACACCCAATAGCAGGACACCCAGGGTCAATGCCCACACGACCACCAGGACGATGGTGATGAGTGGGACGAAGTCAAAACCGAAGCCGTTGCCCGCCTGGAGGAAGTCCGACGCGAAGAACGTTGCCGTCTCCTCGTACGTTTCGCCCCAGCGCTGATCCACTGAGAACCACGCGTAGCAGGCGGCCCACGCGAGGATCACCGCGTAATAGATGGCGATGACAAACGCCACGAGTACCTGGATCCAGCCGATCGGTTCGGCGAACTTGCTGATCCGTCGGAAACTCAGGGGGGCGGAGCCGCGGTAGCGATGGCCGATCGCGTAGTCGAAGAACAACAGGGGGATGCCTGCGGAGAGCAGAGCTACGAGATACGGGACGAGAAACGCGCCGCCACCGCTGTCGTAGGCGACGAATGGAAAGCGCCAGATATTGCCGAGGCCAACGGCGGAGCCGATGGCGGCCAAGACGAACACGGTGCGTCCGGAGAATGCCTCGCGCTTTTTCGTACCGCCCGGGGCGGCAGATGTGGACATGTATTCCTCCTCGGTGGAGATCTGGCGCTCCCACAGCGTCAGACGTTTCCTACGTGTAGACCGACGGTTGCCGATCAGTGACCATTTCGATGCGTCTCGGCTATCGAGGCCACGTGACTAGTGGGAATAGAGTAAGCCCATGAGGCCCCGCAATGTTGGTCAGATGGCAAGACGCGCGATTGTTGTCGCGTCTGTCGTCATGACCTCTGCCGGGGCTGCGGCCGTCGCCGCGACCGAATCCGGGCCGACACCGACGCTGCCAGTCGTTCCGGCCGTGGTCGCCCAGCCGTCAGAGCTCGAGGTTTTTCCAGCCCCTGGCCCCGCGGCGGCACCGGTGCCGGCCGACGTGGTCACGCAGACCGGTTCATGGTTCGCCCACGGCACAACGCTTGATTTGTGGTCGGACGGTACGGGTCTGCTCGCGACCTGGGTCGGCGCGTTCGACGGGGACCGGCTCTCGCTGCGGCTCATCCCGGCACCGGGTCCGGCGACGGTGGCCGAGATCGTCGCCATCGAGACCGTCGGTCAGGGGGCGCTCGCCCCGGACGAGCGACCCGGGCTCGGCGGGCTGGTCACCGTCATCTTCGACGCAGTGCCGCATGCCGACGCTGCAGGCGGTGAGGGTCTCCGGACCGCGCATGTCGAATGGACCTCCGGTCCCCACCGTCACGCGGTCGACCTCTGTCCGGCACACGGACTTGATGCGGCCGCGATGGAGACGCTGGGCTGCGGCGCCTGACCTCGCGCTGACGGCTCCGCTCGCGAGCGTGAGCCGCCCACGTCGGCCACGAAATACCGTGTGCGGAACGTGCTCTCCGTCTAAATCCGTCCGCATCCGGGCGTGCTCGGCATGCTCGGCGGGCCGTGTGGAGGTGCTGTCGGGTGGCGCGGATGAGCCCGTCGACACGCCGAATGGGGGCGCGTGGCGACTGAGAAATAGATAACGATTAGATAACGGCGCGAATTTGAAACCTGAGGGTCGCCTCACCTGTGGATATGAGGGGGCCATCATGTCTTGATGTGAGGGACGTCACGACAAGCGGCGGGCTCCGCGCCGTCAAATGAACGCTCGGAGGCCGCCAATCTGAGGGGGGCCTCAAGTTTCTGTGGCAATCTGTGCGCTGCGCCGCTCCGGGTAACCGAGCAGCGGCGCTGCCACTGACGAGAGTGCCAAGGAGTTCCCCACGTGACGATCGACGACCGCGACCTCACCCCCCGACCGCTTGAGACCGGACTGGCGGCCCGCCGTGCCTCCCGTGCCCTCGCGGACGAGCTGCGTGATGGCACGGCCTACGCCCTCGCCTTCGGTGGGCAGGGGATCGCGTGGCGTGACGCCCTGAGCGACCTCATCGACGGCACGGGCATCGGCCCCGAGCTCCAGGAGCTGGTGGACGCTTCCGTCGCGCTGACCGAACCCGTGCACGACGAGATCGCCGTCGTCCGCACTCACGGCTTCCGCCCGATCGAGTGGGCCAACACCACCACGGGCGAGGACGAGGACCACGGCGACCTGCCCGATGACGCTTCGCTGTCGTCGGCCGCCGTGTCACTTCCGGCGGTGCTGCTGGCGCAGATCGGTGCGCTCCGCGCCCTCGCCGCCGAGGGCTTCGACGTCAACCAGGCGCCCCCCGCCGCAGTGGTCGGACATTCCCAGGGTGTGCTGGCCGTCGAGTCGGTGGAGAGCTTCGGATCGATCGACGAGCGCCTGCTGGCCGTCGCCGAGCTCATCGGTGCCGCCGCGACGCTGGTCGGTCGTCGGGTGGGACTGTTCCGCAAGGGCGAGTCCAGCCCGATGATGGGCGTCTCCGGGATCGACGGCGAGGAGTTGCGCACGGTCGTCGACGAACTGTTCGCCGGTGTCGACTCGTCCATCCGCCCCCAGGTCACCATCCGCAACGCCCAGCGCCGCCATGTCGTGGTCGGCCGCCCCGACGATCTCGAGGACCTGCGCCGACACTGCGCCGACCTCGAGGCCGAGTCCCGGCGTCGTCGCGAGGCCAAGCTCACCGGCGGTGAGGTGTTCGCCCCGGTCTTCGACCCGCTCGACGTCGAGGTCGGATTCCATCACCCGGCGATGGCTCCCGCCGTGGACATCGTCTCCCGCTGGGCCGCCCGCTGTGGGCTCGACGCCGATCGCGCCGCGGAGCTGGCCCGCCAGATCGTCACCGAGCGCGTCGACTGGGTCTCCGAACTCGCCGAGACCCTGCACGCCGGCGCCGAGTGGATCCTCGACATGGGGCCCGGTGAGGCCCTGACCCGACTCAACCGCTCCGTCGTCCGCGGCCAGGGCGTCGGCGTCGTGGCCGCGGCCACCCGCGGTGGCCTGCGCAACCTGTTCACCCCGGGTGCCACCCCGGAGGTCGAGCGCCCGTGGACCGCGTTCCAGCCGCAGCTGGTCACCCTGCCCGACGGCAGCGTGCACGTGGAGACCTCGTTCACCCGCCTCACCGGGTGCTCGCCGATCCTGCTGGCCGGCATGACCCCGACCACCGTGGACCCGGCGATCGTCGCCGCGGCCGCCAACGCCGGCCACTGGGCCGAGCTCGCCGGCGGCGGACAGGTCTCCGAGTCGATCTTCGCCGAGAACACCCAGCGCCTGGCCGAGCTGCTCGAGCCCGGCCGCAGCGCCCAGTTCAACTCGTTGTTCCTCGACCCCTACCTGTGGAAGATGCAGGTCGGCGGGAAGCGGTTGGTCCAGAAGGCCCGCGCCGCAGGAGTCCCGTTCGACGGCGTGATCGTCACCGCCGGAATCCCCGAGCTCGACGAGTCCGTCGCCCTCATCGAGGAGCTGACCGAGGTCGGCCTGCGGCACGTCAGCTTCAAGCCGGGCACCGTCGCGCAGATCCGCCAGGTCGTGCGGATCGCCGCTGAGGTTCCGCACATGCCCGTGATCGTCCAGGTCGAGGGCGGCCGCGCCGGTGGCCACCACTCGTGGGAGGACCTCGATGACCTCCTGCTGGACTCCTACGCGATGCTGCGCGAGCGCCCCAACGTCGTGCTGTGCGTCGGCGGCGGCATCGGCACCCCGGAGCGGGCCGCCGACTACCTGACCGGTTCCTGGGCCAACGCCCACGGCTACCCGGCCATGCCCGTCGACGGCATCCTCGTCGGCACCGCCGCCATGGCCACCCTCGAGGCCACCACCAGCCCGCAGGTCAAGAAGCTCCTCGTCGACACCGTCGGCGTCGACGCCTGGGTCGGCGCAGGCCAGGCCGAGGGTGGCATGGCCTCCGGCCGCAGCCAGCTCGGCGCGGACATCCACGAGATCGACAACACCGCCGCGCGCACCGGTCGCCTGCTCGACGAGGTCGCCGGCGACGCCGAGGCCGTGGCCGCGCGCCGCGACGAGATCATCACCGCCGTCAACGGCACCGCCAAGCCCTACTTCGGTGACCTCGAGACGATGACCTACGAGCAGTGGCTGCACCGCTTCGTCGAGCTCTCCCTGGCCCACGGCGCCAGCGCCGACGGGTGCGTCTCGCGTGAGGGCAACGGATTCGACCTGGGTGGCGACTTCGGCGGCGACGTGGCCGACGGCACCCGTTCGGTGTGGCTCGACCCCACCATCCGTGAGCGCTTCCACCGCATGGTGCAGCGCACCGAGGCCCGGCTCGACGAGGTCGACAGCGGCGCGATCATCTCCGCCTTCCCCCGCGTGGAGTCGATGGAGCGTCCCGCCGAGGTCATCGAGACCCTCGCCGCCCGATACGCCGACCTGCGGACCGCGGTGCTGCACCCGGCCGATGCCGCCGAGTTCCTCGACATCTGTCGCATGCCCGGCAAGCCCGTGCCGTTCGTCCCCGTCATCGACGGCGACGTGCGTCGCTGGTGGCGCTCGGACTCGCTGTGGCAGGCCCATGACGACCGCTACGACGCGGACGCCGTGTGCGTCATTCCCGGCACCACCTCGGTCGCCGGCATCTCCCACCTCGACGAGCCGGTCGGCGACCTGCTCGACCGCTTCGAGGCCGCCACCGCCGACCGCGTCCGCGGCTACCTGCCGACCACCGAGGCCGTGAGCAGCCGTCGCCGCGGCACGGTCACCGCCGCCAGCGGACCCGTAGCCGACGTGCTCAACAGCCCCGACGTGACCTGGGCCGGCCGCCTGGTCATCAACCCCGTCCACCGCCTGGGTGTCCTGCACGCCTGGGAGATCGACGCCGACGGAATCGGTCGCCACCCCGTCTCCGGCGCCGTGCTCACCCCGGCCGCGGACGGCCGGACCGTGGACCTCACGCTGCCCATCGGCGTCGCCGAGATGACCATCGAGATCACGCTCGGTGAGTCCGTCGCCACCGGTGCCGCCCCGGTCGTCACCGACGCCGCCGCCGAGTCCGCCATGCGCACCCTGCTGGCCACCGCCGCCGGAGTCGGCCGCGGGGGAGCGGGCGGCTCCGAGATCGCCGAGTTGCCGCAGGTCTCCGGAGGTGTGGCGTCCGCACGCTTTACCTTCGACCCGACCCTGTCCTCCGACCACGCCGGGGTCACCGCGGGCAGCCTGCCCACATCGCTCGTGGCCTCCGCCGGTGTTCCCGACGCACTCGTCGGCGCCGCCTGGCCCGCCGTGTTCGCCGTCCTCGGCTCGACCCGTCGCCCCAGCGGCGAGGGCACCGTCGTCGAGGGACTGCTCGACCTCGTCCACCTGGACCACGGTGTCCGCATGCACGCCGGGCTGCCGAAGTCCGAGGCCGAGCTCGTCGTCGTCGCCCGTTCTTCCGGGGTCCGTGACACGGACCTGGGCCGCGTGGTCGAGGTGACCGTCGAGGTCGCCACCGAGACCTCCGACGGCACCCGTACCCCGCTGTGCACCCTGTCCGAGCGCTTCGCCATCCGTGGCCGCACCGGGCGTGCAGAGGTCGGCGACCCCCGTCCCGCCGGCGGCGCCCTCGTCAGCCGCTCCGGCGGCGTGGTCGAGCCCGCCGAGACCAGCCGCCAGCTGCGGGTGTCCACCTCGCTCATCGCCCCGCACGACATGACCGCCTTCGCGCTGGTCTCGGGCGACCACAACCCGATCCACGTCTCCGACACCGCGGCCGAACTGGCCGGGCTCGGCGGGGTGATCGTCCACGGCATGTGGCTCTCGGCCGCCGCCCAGCACGCCGTCCAGGCCACCGAGGGCAGCACACCCGCCCTGCGGATCGCCGGTTGGACCGCCCGCATGCTCGCCCCGGTCCGCCCGGGCGACCGCATCAAGGTCCGCGCCGTCCAGACCGGTCGCCACGCCGGCGGCCAGGTCCTCGAGGTCACCTGCACCATCGACGGCGCCACCGTCATGGCCGCCACCGCGCTGACCGAGGCGCCGCGCACCGTCTACGCCTTCCCGGGCCAGGGCATCCAGGCCAAGGGCATGGGCATGGAGGGCCGTACCCGCTGCCCGCGTGCCCGCGAGATCTGGGACCGCGCCGACAAGCACACCCGCGCTGCGCTCGGCTTCTCGATCCTGTCGATCGTCCGCGAGAACCCGACCGAGGTCACCGTGCGCGGTCAGGTGCACCGCCACCCGGACGGCGTGCTCTACCTGACCCAGTTCACCCAGGTCGCCATGGCTGTCCTCGCGGTGGCGCAGCGCGCGGAGCTCGAGGCCGACGGACTGTTCATCGACGACGCGTACTTCGCCGGCCACTCGATCGGCGAGTATGACGCCCTGGCCGCCATCTCCGGCGTGCTCGAGCTCGAGCCGCTGCTGGAGATCGTGTTCCAGCGCGGGTCGACCATGCACCAGCTGGTCCCGCGTGACGCCCGCGGCCGCTCGGACTACCGCATGGCCGCCATCCGCCCGTCGCAGATGGGGATCGCCGACGCCGACATCCAGCAGTGGGTCGCCGATGTGTCCGCCGAATCCGGCGAGTTCATCGAGATCGTCAACTACAACCTCGCGGGCTCGCAGTACGCGCTGGCCGGCACCGTCGCCGGCTGCGAGGCGCTGGAGAAGGCCGTCAACCGTGAGCTGGAGATCTCCGGCGGCAAGAACGCCTTCATCCTGGTCCCCGGCATCGACGTGCCGTTCCACTCCACCGTCCTGCGCGGCGGCGTCCCGGACTTCCGGGCCACGCTCGATGCGCTGATCCCGCACGACATCGACATCTCGGTGCTCGTCGGCCGCTACATCCCGAACCTGGTGCCGCGCCTGTTCAGCCTCGACCGCGCCTTCGTGCAGGAGATCGCCGACCTCGTGCCGGCCGACTCCCTGGCCGAGGTGCTGGCGAACTGGGACGCCTGGGCCGCGACGCCCGTGCGCCTGGGCCGCCTGCTGCTCGTCGAGCTGCTGGCCTGGCAGTTCGCGAGCCCGGTCCGCTGGATCGAGACCCAGGAGCTGCTCTTTACGCCTGTAGAGCGCGGCGGGCTCGGCATCGAGCAGTTCGTCGAGGTGGGCGTAGCCAATGCGCCGACCGTGGCGAACCTCGCCTCCAAGACCCTCGACCTCCCCACGCACCGCGGCCCGCGCGCCCAGGTGCTCAACGTCGAGCGCGACTCGGCGACGCTGTACGGCACCCTGCCGCCCAGCGTGGAGGAGGACGACGACAACGACGACACCGTGAGCGCCGCCGACGCGGCCGGCTCCACCGGGTCGTCCACCCCCGCGGCCGCCGACCAGGCGGCCCCCACAGACCCCGCACCGGCCGTCAACACCCCCGGCACGGCCGGTGCGGACCGATCCACTCCCGCCCCGGAAGGCGCCACGGCTCCGGCCTCGGCCGCCCCCGGCGCACCCCGACCGGACGACCTCGAGTTCGGCGCGCCCGCGGCCACCCGCATGCTGGTGGCGCTGCGCACCAAGGTCCGTCCCGAGCAGATCGCCGCGGGCGACTCCATCGAGACCCTGTGTGACGGCGTGTCCTCACGCCGCAACCAGCTGCTGCTCGACCTGGGAACCGAGCTGAGCCTGGGCGCCATCGACGGCGCCGCCGAGGCCGACTTCCCGACCCTGTCCGACCAGGTCTCGCGCCTGGCCCGCGGCTACGCCCCCTTCGGTCCCGTCCTGTCGGACGCGGTCGGAGAGGCACTGCGCGCCGTGCTCGGCCGCACCGGGAAGCGGGCCGGCTACATCGCCGAGCGCGTGACCGGACCGTGGGAGCTCGGCACCGGCTGGGCACAGCACGTCACCGCCGAGATCGCACTGGGTACCCGCGACGGCGCCTCGATCCGTGGCGGCGACCTGGCCAGCCTCGATGCCTCCGGTGTCAAGGACGTGGCCGGACTCGACGCGCTCATCGACGCCGCCGTGCAGTCCGTCGGCGCCGCGAACGGCATCGCCGTGGCCATGCCCGCCTCCGCCTCGGGCGGGGGAGCGACCGTGGACGCCGCCGCGCTCGGCGAGTTCGCCGACGAGATCACCGGACGCGACGGCGTGCTCGCCGAGGCCGCCCGCGGACTGCTGACCCGTCTCGGGCACCTCGAGCCCGACGCCGTGGACCTGCTGGCCGACGCCGACCCGGACTCCGAGCTGGCCGACCTCGTGGCCGCCGAACTCGGTACCGACTGGCGTCGCGTCGTGGCCCCGGCCTTCGACGCCGATCGTGCACTCCTGCTGGACGATCGCTGGGCCTCGGCCCGAGAGGACCTGGCCCGACTCTGGACCCGGACCGACGTCCCGGCCGACATCGCGGAGCGCTTCCGTGGCGCCGGCGAGATCGTCGCCGAGCAGGCCCGCTGGTGGGCCGGCAAGGCCGCCGACGCCCGCCGGATTGCCCACACTGACGCCTTCCGCCAGATAGCCGAGATCGCGGCCGAGGAATTCGTCGGCGAGTACTCGGGCGACGTCGCCGTCGTCACCGGAGCAGGCAAGGGTTCCATCGCCGCGGCGGTCACCGGACGCCTGCTTTCCGGTGGGGCCACGGTCGTGGCCACCACCTCCAACCTGGACCAGAACAAACTGGCGTTCTTCAAGGACCTCTACCGCTCCCACGCCCGCGGTGGCGCGGCGCTGTGGGTCCTGCCCGCCAACCTCACGTCCTACTCGGACATCGACGCGCTGGTCGAGTGGGTCGGAGGCGAGCACTCCGTGTCGGCCGGCGGCCAGACCGAGGTCCTCAAGCCGGCCCTGACCCCGACGCTGCTGTTCCCGTTCGCGGCACCGCGCGTCCAGGGCTCGATGGCCGACGCCGGACCGCGCGCCGAGACCGAGATGCGCGTCCTGCTGTGGGGCGTGGAGAAACTCGTCGCCGGACTCGGGGCGATCGGCGCCGACACCGACGTCGACTCCCGCCTGCACGTGGTCCTGCCCGGCTCGCCCAACCGCGGCATCTTCGGCGGCGACGGCGCCTACGGCGAGGCCAAGGCCGCCCTCGACGCGATGATCGCGAAGTGGTCCTCCGAGAAGGCCTGGTCCGAGCGCGTGACGTTCGTCCACGCCATCATCGGCTGGGTCCGCGGCACCGGCCTGATGGGTCACAACGACCCGCTCGTCGAGGCCGTCGAGGCCGCGGGCGTGTCCACCTGGTCCACCACCGACATCGCCGGTGAGCTGCTGCGCTGGTGCGCGCCCGAGTTCCGCGAGGCCGCCGGCGACGCCCCCGTCACCGTCGACCTCACCGGGGGACTGGGCACCGCCGACCTGGACATGTCCGCCCTGGCCGCGGACCGTCCAAGCACTGCGGCCGAGACCGCGGCGGACGAGCCGGCCGGCACCATCGCCGCCCTGCCGTCGCTGCCGACCGTGGCCGCCGACGCCCGCCCCGAGTGGGGCGAGGTCACCCAGGCACTCGAGGACATGGTCGTGATCGTGGGCGCCGGCGAGGTCGGCCCCTACGGCAGCGCCCGCACCCGCTTCGAGGTGGAGACCACCGGCGAGCTCACCGCCGCCGGAGTCGTGGAGCTGGCCTGGTCGACCGGACTCATCACGTGGGAGGACTCGCCGCGTGCCGGCTGGACCGTCACCGAGACCGGAGAGCCCATCGACGAGGCCGCGATCGCCGAGCGTTTCGGCGAGGAGGTGCTCGGCCGGGTCGGCGTCCGCCGCTACGCGGACGACGCCCGCGCCGAGATGTTCGACAACTCCTCGCCGCAGCTGACCTCGGTGTTCCTGCCGGAGGACCTGTCCTTCGTCGTGGACGACGAGGCCCAGGCCCGCGCCTACCAGTCCGATGACCCGGAGAACACGGTCGTCACCCGCAGCGAGGACGGCGAGTGGACCGTCACCCGCAAGGCCGGCACCGAGATCCGCGTGCCGCGTCGGACCATGCTCACCCGCGTGGTCGGCGGGCAGATCCCGACCGGCTTCGACCCCACGGCCTGGGGCATCCCGGCCGACATGGTCTCCGGGATCGACCGCGTGGCGGCCTGGAACCTGGTGGCCACCGTGGACGCCTTCATCTCCTCGGGCTTCACCCCGGCCGAGCTGCTGGCCCACGTCCACCCGGCCGACGTCGCCAACACGCAGGGCACCGGCATGGGCGGCATGACCAGCATGCGGTCGCTGTACATCGACGGCATCCTCGGCCGCAGCCGCGCCAACGACACACTGCAGGAGGCGCTGCCCAACGTCGTGGCCGCGCACGTCATGCAGTCCTACGTCGGCGGCTACGGACCGATGGTCCACCCCGTGGCGGCCTGCGCCACCACCGCGGTGTCCGTCGAGGAGGGCTTCGACAAGATCCGCGCCGGGAAGTCGGACTTCGTGGTGGCCGGTGGCTTCGACGACCTGTCGGTCGAGGGCATCCAGGGCTTCGCCGACATGTCCGCCACCGCCGACTCGGCGGCCATGGCGGCCAAGGGAATCGACGAGCGCCACTACAGCCGGGCCAACGATCGGCGTCGCGGCGGGTTCGTCGAGTCCGCCGGCGGCGGCACCATCCTGCTGGCCCGCGGCGACGTCGCCGCCCGCATGGGACTGCCGGTTCTCGGAGTGGTGGCATGGGCCGGCTCGTACGCCGACGGTGCCCACACCTCCATCCCGGCCCCCGGCCTCGGTGCTCTCGGCGCCGGCCGCGGAGGGAAGCGTTCGCCGCTGGCCCGCGGTCTGGCACAGCTCGGCCTCACCGCCGACGACCTGGCCGTGGTGAGCAAGCACGACACCTCGACCAAGGCCAACGACCCCAACGAGTCGGACCTGCACGAGCGGCTCGCCGCCTCGATCGGTCGGTCGGACGGCAACCCGCTGTTCGTGGTCTCGCAGAAGACCCTCACCGGTCACGCTAAGGGCGGCGCCGCCGCGTTCCAGCTCATCGGGCTCACCCAGATGCTGCGCTCGGGCACCATCCCGCCCAACCGCGCGCTGGACTGCGTCGACGACGTGCTGGACCACCACCCGCACCTGGTGTGGCTGCGCGAGACCCTGCAGCTGGGCGGCGACATGGCGCTCAAGGCCGGCCTGCTCACCTCGCTGGGCTTCGGTCACGTCTCCGGGCTCATCGCCGTGACGCACCCGGAGGCCTTCCACCGGGCCGTGGCCGCCGAGTTCGGCGAGGACGAAGCCGAGCGGATCCGCGAGGTCGCCCACGAGCGCGAGCGCTCCGGCGCCCGTCGACTGGTGGACGCCCTCTACGGCGGCGAGTCCCTGTACGTTCGGCCGGAGGCACGTCGACTGGGCGAGGGCTCGAGCGACGAGGTCAAGGAGCGCGAGGCCGCGGTCCTGCTGGATCCGGCCGCCCGAATCGACGACGACGGCGTGCTGTCCGCATCGACCGGCGCCGGCGACGAGTGATTCGGTTCCATGATTGAGCACGGGATGACGGTGAACGAACCCGGGAGCGCTGCGGCGTGAGTGGGGGCGTTCGAGGCGTCGGGGTCGACACTGTCGACCTCGGCGCCTTCGCCGCTTCTCTGGCGGAACCGGGTACCCGATTTGCGGACGCGTTCACCGCCACCGAGAGACGGCAATGCCGCGAGCGCGCTGCCGCTCGAGGGGCTGATCCGAGTAGCTCTGCGCCCGCGAGGCGGGAGGACCCCCTGGCTCGTCATCTCGCCGGCCGGTGGGCGGTGAAGGAAGCTGTGATCAAGGCTTGGTCCGCTGCGCTGTACGGCTCTCCGCCGCCAATCGCGCCGGATCTGCTGCGCTGGCAGGAGATCGAGACGGTCTGCGACGCCTGGGGGAGGCCGGCGGTTCGGCTCAGCGGTGAGGTGGCACGGCAGGTCGCCGCGACAGTGGGGCAGGACGTTCGCTGGCACGTCTCGCTCAGTCACGACGGCGACACCGCCGTGGCGTTCGTCGTACTCGAAGGCCCGTAGCTGCTGGAGAGCAGGTCAACACTGGCTGACTGCTGCAAATCTGCACTTGTGATGGCGATACGCCCCTCGAAATTGTGCTCCTTCAACGATCTGCCCGTCTGATTCCCCCTTGCTCTCCGGCCCCCGCGCGCAAGACGCAACCCGACGGGCAGATCGCACAGGGGAGGGTGCATCGAGACCGGAAGGCGAATCGGCAACGACGCGCAGGCTCCGGGAAGAGAACAGGATGTCGGGCGTTCGAGAGCCTCAGCCGTTCGAGAACCGCAGCGCGCGCCGGGTCCGGCTGTGTCAGCGAGAAAACTGGAATCGGAGGACGTAGTTCGGCAGTTGGTCGCCGTTGGGGATTTCACACATGCTGGTCAGAGCGAATTCCGGATCGATTCACAGCCCCGTCGGTATCCACAGTTCCTTTGCGTTTACCCGATTTGTCGAACAGTGCGGGCGTTGCTGTCCACGAGCATGAGCGCATGACCAGCATTGATGAGCTTCGACCTCACATACTGACCACTGACCAGCTGATCGGCCGCGGATACAGCACGCAGTCACTCGGACGCGCCGTGACGACTGGTGAACTCGTACGGCTGCGGCCGGGCTATTACGTGAATGCGCACACCGGCGAGTTCCGCAGGGCAGATCGTCACCGACTCCTGGTGCTCGCAGTGGATGCCGCGTTTGGCCAGCCGGTTTTTACCCACTGGTCGGCGGCGTTGATCCACGGACTGCCTGATTGGGGTCTACCTCTTCGTCAAACCTCGATCTCGCGATATGGCCAGGCACAACGTTCCAGGTCAACCCGCCGGGTGAGGCATGACCTGTGTCCTATCGCCGCGGATGAAATCGTCACGGTTGATGGGGTCTTGGCCACGAGTGCGGAACGGACGATCATTGATATAGCGAGAGTGTGCAACTCCGATGTCGCTGCAGTGGTGGCTGATGCCGGATTGAATTCGGAGCTGATCACCGAGAGCTCTCTGGATGAGGCGCTCGGTCGAGCTGCGGGCCGTGCCGGCGTCAAGCGAGCTCGAAAAACCATCGAACTGACCGATCGCAAAAGTGAGAGCGTCGCCGAGACCCGAAGCAGGATTCTGTTCAGCGACTTCGGACTTCCAGAGCCGGAGACACAGGTCGACATCTTGGACGAGTCGGGCAACTTCGTCGCGCGGGTGGATTTCTTCTGGCCTGAATTCGGGATCATCGGGGAATGCGATGGAGTCGGCAAATATTTTGATGGTGCCGATGAAACGGAAACGCGACGTCGACTCGAGGCGGAGAAGGACCGAGATGCGCGACTGGTGGCGCTCGGGTTCCGGGTGATCCATTGGAGATGGGCGGACATTGAGCGCCCGATGGGGCTCATACATCGGCTGCGGCGGATGATGGAGTCGAACGCGTCGGCCTGATGCGCGATCCGCCCTTCAGATTCGAGGCCATTCACGATCCGCGCTTCAGATTGCGACATGCGCGCGGGGGCCGGAGAGCGACGGCGAATCGGAGGGGCGGATCGGAATTGCAGGGGCGGATCGAAATTTCGGGGGCGCATGGTCAGCGGGTAATCTAGCCGACCTTCAGCACAACGTCGGTGATCAGTTCCGCTTGGCCGACGGCTATCCGGTCAGTCGACCTGGGCTTCCTTTTCCGCCAGCCACAAGTAGGCCGTGAGCATCCGTTTGAGTTCGGTGACGGTCGCGTCGTGGACTTCCTCCACGTTGCCGCCCTCCGAAATTCTCGCGCTGTGCCCGGTGCTGACCGAGAAGTTGAGCATCGAGTACGACACGTGCACCAGGACCTCGGCCATGAAGGCCCGGCGTTCGCGGTCGGTCGCGGGCATGAGCGGCGCCAGGACGCTGGCGATCATTCGGGCGATCTCGCGCTCGTTGACCGCCGCGGTGGCTCGGGTGGCGGGGGTGGCCTGCGTCGCCAGCCACACGGCACGACGGGACGGATCGCGGAGCCACAGGTCGGCCAGATGCTCGAGGAAATCGTTGAGGAGTTCCGGCCAGTCGAGTGCGGGGATCTTCTGCGCGAAACGCTCGATCTCCTCGATCACGCCGTGCGCATCCTGGCGGTCCAGCTCGCACACCAGCACGTACTTGTTGGCGAAGAACTGGTACAGCGTGCCGATGGGCACTCCGGCGCGGGAGGCGACCTCTTCACAGGTGAACGAGTCGAAGCCCATCTCAACGAGAACCTCGCGGGAGGAAGACAGGAGTGCCTGGAACTTCCGCCTGCTCCGCTCCTGGATGGGGCGGCGGCGGGGGACCAGGATGTTGGGCTCGTTCTGAACCGGATCGTCGGTGTTCGCGCCCCCGGAGTCCGGCGTCGAGCTCTCGGGATTCTCGGATGGCTCGAGTGTCATGCGCCGTCTCAGCCCTCGGCGGACTCGGGCTCGGGGAGCTCCACGCCCAGGAGCTTGGCGATCATCGCGACGTGACCTTTGGCGCGGACGTTGTAGCGGGCCATGGACAGCGTGCCGTCGGCCTCCACCACGAACGTCGAGCGGATGACGCCCATCACGACCTTGCCGTAGTTCTTCTTCTCGCCGAACGCACCCCACTCGGTGAGCATGGTCTTGTCCGGGTCCGAGAGCAGCGGGAAGGTGATGCCGTGCTTGTCGCGGAACCGGGCGAGCTTCTCCGGCTTGTCGGGCGAGACGCCCACGACGCCCAGCCCGGCGTCCCGGAGCTGCTGGAGGGCGTTCTCGAAGTCCACGGTCTCGGTGGTGCAGCCGGGGGTCATGGCCGCCGGGTACACGTAGACGAGCACCTTGCCGTTGTCCGCGATCAGCTCGTCGAGCGACGTGGGGTTCCCGTCGGCGTCGGGGAGGGTGAAGGCGGGGGCGGTCTGGCCCACCTCGAGCCGTGGTGTGCTCACCGGTGCTCCTGGGGTCGGGTCGGGACTTCTCGGACCCCACTAACCTATCCGATGCGTCGGTGCCCGGGCGCGAATCCTCGTCCGGTGCAGTAGCGTGGGCGGAGTCAGAAACCCGCGGGGAGGCCCGCGGTCGTGCGATTGACGGAGGTCTCGTGTCCAGGAGTTACGACAGCATCGAGGGCGATATCGCCAAGGCCCGGGACGATCTCGCGACGACCTTGGATGAGCTCGCCGACCGGGTCAACCCCAAGAACCTCGCCACCGAGGGCAAGGAGAAGGCCACCGCCGCGCTCAAGGATCCGCGTGTGCTCGCCGTCATCGGCGGCGTCGCAGCCCTGGTCATCGGCGGAATCGCCTTCTCGGCGGCCAACAAGCGCAAGGAGCGTCAGCGCATCGAGGCTTACCTGGAGGCCCGTCGGGGCTGATCCGCCTCAGCGCTCCTCCGGCGCCACCCCTTTCTGCGTCACCCCTTCCGGCGGCACGCCCACGAGCGTCTCCAGGTGGGCGAGTTGGTCGCGGATCGGTGTGAGCCCGAGGTCGAAATCGGTTCCCGTGTCACCGGGCCCGTCGCCGTTCCGGCGTGCGGGCTCGGTTGCCATTTGGGGCTCGCCGGTCCCGCCGTTCCCGCCGGCCCCGCCGTACGCGCAGCCCTCGCCGTCCCATCGAGCCTCGCCGAGGCCGCCGGCCCCACCGCCGAGGGTGGCGATGTCGCGGGCCAGCTCGGCGCCGGCGTGCGGCGCGGTGGGTAGTAGCCCCTCCCGGCGTCGGCCCGCGTACGAGGTCACGGCGTCGGCGAGCCGGTCCGCCGCCGAGACCGCGGGGATCCACGCCGCCGCGGTGGGTCCGCCCACCCCGGGTTCCGCGAGCGCCCGACGTAGGCGGAATTGGAGGTCGGCGAGGGCGCGATAGGACGCGCGGCGCGCGGCCACAAGATCTAGATGACGACGACGAGACCGACCGTCCACGTCGGGAATCGGCTGCGAGGCCAGCCGCAGGTGCTCGGCGATGCGGTCCATGGCTGTGGCGAAGCTGTTCGCGATCCAGACCCGGCGGCTGTGCGGCCAGATCAGATAACCGAAGAACAGTACCACCAGGCCGCCCACGATCGTGGCCCCGATGCGCTGCACGCTGAAGTTCGCGGTCTCGTCGCCCGGCTGGATGACGTCCACGAGCAGGATGACCGCCGGGGCGATCGCGACGGCCTGTAGCGCGTAGGACCGCATCATGAAGTACGGGACGCAGGCCGACAGGAGCCCGATCGCCACGCCGATCGCCCACCCCTTGGGCACGAGAAGGAGGATCACGGTCGCGATCACCGCGCCGACCGCCGTCCCGACTACCCGCAGCACCGCCCGGGAGAACACCGAGCCGAAGTCGGGTTTCATCACCAGACAGACCGTCAGAGGGACCCAGAACCAGTGGCTGAACGGAAAATACATCTTGGCGCCCACCGCGATCCCGTAGGCCAGTGACAGTCGGCAGGCGGCCACCAGGACCTCGTTGCTGAAGGCGGACGTCAGCAGCGGCTCGTGGGCTCGCTGGGAACGCGACGTTCCGCGGTGGGAAGCCCTGTGGTCGGCCGGGCGGATTCTGCTCGAGTGGGGGCTCACGCGGGGGCCTGAGCGGGAGACCGACCGTGGGTCCGCCGGCCGGTTCAGGGCCAGGGCGAGCTGGTCGACACTGCGGCCGAGCATCCCGTCGGCGTATGGTCCGGGGGTTGATGGTGTTGTCGTCGTCGTCACATATTTTTGGTCAGTCCGGGACGTTACGCTGGGCGCCGACGTGGACCCGTGGGGCGTTGCATTATCGCCGTTCTTCCCGCGATCCTTCCCGCGGCAGCGCAGGCCCGTGGCCTCGACCTCGGCGGCCAGCGCGGCGAGGTGATCCGCGGCCACCGACGCCGCCACGGGATCGGTCTCGGCCACCAGGAACGCCTGGGTCCGATCCGCGGCGGTGAGCGCCTGGCCGTCCAGTACCCACACCCGCGTCGACCAGGAGGGCCGGGCGGTGAGCTCGGCAGCCCGACCGACCGCCGCTTGGTAGGCCCCGGTCGCGCGGCGTCGGGCCTCGGTGGTGCGGTCCCCACCGTCGGCGAGGTCGGACGTCCTGGCCGCGGCGAGATCGGCCAGGGCCTGCAGCAATGACACGGTGACGATCCGCTGCGGACGGCGGGGATTGATCAGCATCTCCGCCGCCAACAGCGCGGCATAGAAGAGCGCGCCGACGACGTACAGCCCGATCGCGGTCCACCAGTTGACATGTGGAACTCCCATCGCGATGGCGGCGACCAGCAGGAACTGCATACCTCCCACCGAGAACGCGGGTCCCAGGCCGGCGATCGCGCCCGCGATGAACGCGACCACCGCGGCGAGGACCATGAGCGCCGGCAGCGGCAGATTCTGGGCGAACCCGAGGAGATATCCTGCCGCCGGAGATATCCTGCCGCCGCGATGGGGTGGAGACGGCGATGATGAGGAAGTTCAGGCGATAAGTGCCCTCGCGCTCGCCCGCCGCCAACAGGAGCGTGGCCAGGCCCACCCACATTCCCGTCAGCGTGTGACCGAGCAGGGCGCCGAGCACGAACGGCAGTCCGACGGAGACGCCGGCGCGGATCGTGTGGCCGACGGGCACGCGTGCGGGGGCCACGTGCGCGACGGCGCGGATCCAGTCGGCGGGAGCGCGGGGGACCGGGGCGGTCAGAGGGGTTGGAGTGGGCGGAGTGGGCGGGCCGGTCTAGGGAAACAGCCTCCTGAGGGGCGGCCTCACCCTATTCCCGGCGGCGAACCGACGCATAAATGGAAATTCACGTCGGTGGGGCGGTGGCCGGGGTCGTTTGGGGTCGTGCGGAGCCTGCCGGGGTCGCCCGGCGTGCCTGCGGCGGGGGTGGCGCAGGCACGGCAGGGAGGCGGCAGAAAACCCCGGCCACCTGAACGTGCTGGTGACCGGGGTTTTCCGGGTTGTGCGCCATCAGGGACTCGAACCCCGAACCCGCTGATTAAGAGTCAGCTGCTCTGCCAAT
>DGYFJ06201__coassemble_520_pt1 | contig 70220 bp, 62 predicted proteins | sample DGYFJ06201__metabat2_low_PE_015 | metagenome-assembled genome bin DGYFJ06201
CATCGAACTTCGAACACCCACTCGGCCGAGACCTCAAGGAGCCCTCATGAGCAGCCCCGGACGCACCCGCGATCCCGAGCAGCGCATCCGCGATATCGGCCGGGCCGCTGCCGAGCTGATCGCAGAATCCGGCGTCGCATCCTTGACCCACCGCGCGGTCGCCGCCCGCGCCGGCGTCGCCGTGGGGACCACCACCAGGTATTTCTCCACGATCGATGACCTGCGCAGGCACGCACTCGAGTACCTGGCCGCAGAGGTCGAGAACGACCTTGCCAAGCTCGCGGAGGACCTTGCCTCGGCTGCCGACCCCGTCGCCTACCTGATCTCAGCCGCCAGGGAGGACCTGGCCGATGTCCGCAAGGTTCAGGTCGAAGGCGCGCTCGTCTACGCCGGCTTGTTCGAGGAGGACCTCCGCGAGTTGAGCCTGCGCTGGTTCACCGGTCTCACCGAACTCCTCACCCCCTACTTCGGTCGCACCCGCTCCGAGTCGCTGGCCATGTGTCTGGACGGCGCCACCATCTACACCGCGTTGACGGGCACCCCACCGACCATCGATCTCCTCGAGGTCACCATCCGCGCGATCTCGACCATGCCCGTCGAGATCCAAACCTCCGGCACCCCGGACGAGGACTCCCCCGCATGAGCGACACCGCCGCACCCACACCCTCGACTCCCACACCCGCCGCACCCGCCCCGAGCGGCCCGAGCGGCCCGCAGGCCGACCCTCACATCCTCGGCTCCTACGATCCGTCGCGCCGCTGGCTGGGCCTGGCCACGCTGACGTTCTCCCTGCTCGCCATCACCACGGACATGACGATCCTCAACGTGGCCATCCCCCAGATGGCCGCGGATCTGCAGCCCACGGCGTCGCAGCAGTTGTGGATCATCGACGCGTACTCGCTGGTCATGGCCGGTCTTCTCATCTCCATGTCGTCGATCGCCGACCGTTGGGGACGCAAGCGCATGCTCATGCTGGGCTACGTACTCATCGCGCTCGCTTCGGTGCTGGTGCTGTTCGCCCACTCCCCCGGCTTCGTGATCGCCCTTCGCGTCCTGCTCGGCGTGGGCGCGGCCATGGTCATGCCGTCCACCCTGTCGCTATTGCGGGTCACGTTCACCGACACTCGCGAGCGCGCCACCGCGCTCGCGGTGTGGGCCGCGGTCGCCGGGATCGGCGCCGCCGTGGGGCCGCTGCTGGGCGGATTTCTGCTGGAGACCTTCGACTGGCGGGCCGCGTTCCTGGTCAGCGTGCCGATGATGGCCATCGCGTTCGTCAGCGCCATATTCACCATCCCGGAGTCTCGTGTTCCCGAGCCCGGCCCGTGGGATCCGTTCGGCGCACTGCTCACGTTGCTCGGGATGACCACGAGCATGTGGGCCATCAAGCAGTTCAGCGAGGAGGGCTCGTTGACCTACCTGCCTGCCTGGATCGCCTTCGGCATCGGCGTCACCGCGATCGTGGTGTTCGTGCGCCGGTGCCTGAACTCGGATGCTCCCCTGTTGGACGTCACGATGTTCCGGCACCGCATCTTCTCGGCGGGCGTCCTGGCAGCGCTGATCGCGAGTTTCTCCATGTCCGCGGGCCTCCTGCTGCTCGCGCAGTGGCTCCAACTGGTCAACGGGGCGAGCGCCTTCGAGTCTGGCCTCCAACTCATGCCGCTCGCGCTGGCCGCCGCCGTCACCTCACTGCTGGCACCGGTGCTGTCCGAACGGATCGGGATGCGGGCCACCATTTTCCTCGCTCTGTTCATCGCTGGCGCCGGGATGATGGTCCTAGGTGTCCGCGGCGAGAACCTCGAGCTGACCTCGGTGTTCATCTCGCTGGCCCTAATCGGCGCCGGCATCGGAGCGCTTGCCCTGGCCTCCTCGATGATCATGGGCGGTGTCCCGCGGTCCAAGGCCGGCAATGCCGCCGCAATGGAGGACACCGCCTACGAGTTCGGCGCGGTGCTGGGCATCGCGATCCTCGGGTCGCTGGCCTCGTTCCTGTACCGGCGCGAGATCGGCATTCCGCCGGAGACACTCGCCATGGGTGCCGACGCCACCGACGCTGTTCGCGACTCCCTCGGCGGCGCGGTCGCGGTGGCCGAGGCCGCACACCTGCCCGACCTCGCGGCGCGTGCCGGCGACGCCTTCACCTCCGGCATGGGGCTCACCGGACTCATCGGCGGACTGGTCCTACTCGCCTTCGCCTTTGTCGTGTTCTTCCTGACCCCGAAGGGCACGATGCTCGGAGACCTCGAACACTAGAAACCCGGCCGCGGACGACGCTCGGACTCGTCGTCCGCGGCCACCCGGGCCCACTCCCGCCTCCACCGCAAAGTGATCTCCGACACACTATCGTCATCAATAAGAATTTCTGCATGTTAATGCTGATACGACAGCCTTCAGGGCCGCACCATGGACAACCTGTGCATATCAAACGAATTTCATGCAAAAGTCGTTATCGCAGGTGATACCGCTCAGAATTCCCCAATTCGCTTAGCCATCGAAACAGAGCCATCCGCTATTGCTCAGCCTTAACGTTCTCTCCGCGCGGGCCGCCTAGCCCGCGTATCGGTGGGATTTTCCGCCGCCCGAGCCGCGTACGAGGAAAGGCGAGTAGGTGAGCAAAGCAGCGTCGTCGACCACGCTCGGCCCTCTGCCCGTCACTCTGCTCGTCTTTGTCGGCCTCGCCGCCCTCGGATTCTCGGGAGGCGCAGGTACCGCTCTCGTTATGGGTCCTGCCGTCGAGCCCTCCGCCCAGGAAGAGTCGGCTTCGCTGCCGGCACCCAACCAATTCGGTCTGTCGAGCGCCGACACACCGCCCCAGTCCGAGGACCCATCGGCGGGGAACTCGTCATCACCATCAACCTCTACGGCGGCTATCCGCAGTTCAGAGGCGTCGAGTCCAACCAGTGACACAGAGACAGCTCCGCAATCCGGATCAAGTCGTCCCGCCACGTCTGCGGACACGTGGGTTCCGCAGGCCCCTGCCAGGCAGGCCAATCCGAATCACTATCGACCGGCCCCTGCCCCGCAGCCAGCACCGCCGGCGCAACCACCTCCCCCACCACCACCAGCTCAACCGCCTCTGCCTGCAATCAACATCCCGTTGTTGCCGGTGAATCCACCACCAGTCGTCGAGCCAAAGCAACTCACCTTCGGCTGACGTTGACCTACCGAAAGGACCTCAAGTGGGCATCGAATTAATCCTCATTGCCGTTGGCACGGTTGTCACCCAGGCCCTCGCGGGCGCTGGCGTCATCCTGACGGCAGCACCGGCGGCCGTCGGTGGCACAGCTCTCGCGACCGGCGCCGCAGCGTTGGCTGGCACCGGTGGCGCCATTGGTGTCGCCACGAACCCGTTTATCGCGAACGGCTTCAATTCCGCATCCGCCGACACCTACAACAACACCATCATTGGCATGAGCAACGTCGTAAAAGACCTGAACTTGCCGTTCATCCCGCCGATGCACATCAACTGATTACTTCAAATTACCGCTTTGCCTGTTCACCAGGTGCGGCGACAGTCTCAGCACTCATAGATTGGACTCGTAATGGCATTCGAAGGTTTCGCCATGCTCATTGGTTTTGGTATGGCCATCGCCCTCGCCGGTGTCGGTTCCGTAGCTGGAGCGAACCACCTCAGCGCCCAGCCCCTCCCTCCCCACCTCGAAGATGGGTTGCGCGACTTTCTCAACAACAATTTCGGCCAGTTCGGCGTGAACGTCTGAATCACGTCCCCACCGCAAGCCCCGCCTGAGCCCAACCACATTGGGCAGCGGCGGGGTTTGGTGCTTCAATATCCCGATGACCAGCGTGACCTACCTGCAGCAGACCTCGGCCGACCAGCTCCGGCCCTCTGCCCCGGCCGACGTGACGATCACCCGCGTCTTCCCCGCCGAGCCCGAGTTCAACGCGCGGATGTACCGCGAGGTCGGCGCCGACTGGAACTGGGTCGACCGCCTCGACTGGTCCGCCGGCCACTGGGCCTCATACTGCTCCGACCCCTGCATCAGCACGCTGCGCGCCACCGCGGACGGCGAGGCCGTCGGGTTCGCCGAACTGCGCATGAGCCCCTGCGACCCGGCCGAAAGCCCCAGCGCTGCAGATCCCAGCGCACCCGACGGCGTCGACGTGGAGATCGTCTACTTCGGCATCCTGCCCGCCCACACCGGCCGTGGCCTGGGCGGATGGTTCCTGTCCGAGGTCTGCCGCATCGCCTGGAACGTCCCCGGCTGCCGCCGCGTCTGGCTGCACACCGACCGCGCCGACTCCCCCGCCGCCATCCCCAACTACACCGCGCGCGGCTTCACCGAATTCCACCGCGCCGACGCCGGCTGCGCCACCTGCACCGCCTGATCGAGCACCCACGACCGAGCACCGCGCGGCCGTCGACGCCACCGCCCACCACCTGCCCGCCGCCCCACCGTCGGAGCGGCACACGACGTCTCCGGTGGCCGAGGTTAAACTAATCGGGACGACGACGACGTCGTCGTCGTACCCATCGCCCGAAGGGCACTGCCCGCGGTGACGTTTCGGACTCGCGCCACCACCCACCGCGACCTGGCGCCGATCACTGCATGGGCAACCGGCTGAGCGCGCGGCCGGACATCCGGGAAACGAGGCGCTCGGACATGGCGCCGAAGGTTTGGAGCTCGGCGTCGTCGAGGCCCTCGAACAGCCACTCCGCCAGCGCAACTCGCGCCGACACCACCTCATCCACGATTCTCCGCGACTTGTCGGTGAGCGTGATCAGGCGGACCCGGCGGTCCTCCGGCGACATCTTGCGCTCCACGTGACCACCGGCCTCCAGGCCGTCCACCAGTGCGGTCACCTGACGCGGCGAACAGTCCAGGTACATGGACAGTTCCACCTGCTTGCACTCGCCCTGCAGACCGAGCACGAACAGCAGCTCCAGGCGCGGCACGGTGAGACCGTAGTTCGCCGCGGCGCGCGCGATCGAACCGGACATCTGATCAGACAGCATCAAAGCTCTGTCAAGAATCTCACTCGAAGATAGTGCCACGTGTATATAGTTACCACTATTCACGGTTTTGGTCCCGTCGGGGGAGGCGGGCCAGTAGGTAGGAGGAACCATGGACGTGTCGATTCCAGAGGGGTTCGACTTCACCGATCCCGAGTTGTTCGAAAAGCGGCTTCCGCACGATGAATGGCGTCACCTGCGCCAGACCGATCCGCTTCGCCGCGTCGAGAAGCAGCCCGGCATCGACGGATTCGACGACGACCACTACTGGCTCGCCACCAAGCACGCCGACGTCAAGGAGATCTCCCGCATCACGGGGGAGAAGTTCTCCGCCGGCGAGAACACCATGATCCCGCGGTTCGCCGAGGGCACCGATCGCGCGATCATCGAGGCCCAGCGCGAGATGCTGGTCAACGAGGACGGCGAGATCCACAAGAAGCACCGCCGCATCATCTCGCGCGGGTTCACCCCCCGCGGCGTGGCCGGCATGCGCCCCGAGCTCGCCGAGCGGGCCCGCAAGATCGTCACCGAGGCGGCCTCCGGGAACGCCGACGAGTTCGTCACCGCCGTCGCCTCCGAACTGCCGCTGCAGGCCATCGCCGATCTGCTCGGGGTGCCGCAGGAGGACCGCCACAAGATCTTCGAGTGGTCCAACACCATGACCAGCTACGACGCACCCGGCGGCATGGATCTCGCCGCCGTGGCGTCCATGCAGCTCATCGAGTACTTCCACACGATGGCCGTGGACCGCGCCGAGAACCCGCAGGACGACATCGTCTCCAAGCTCGTCCAGGCCGACATCGACGGTGAGCACCTCTCGCCGGAGGAGTTCGGCTGGTTCGTCACCCTGCTGGCCGTAGCCGGAAACGAGACCACCCGCAACGCCACCACCCACGGCATGGTCGCGATGCTCGAGAACCCCGACCAGTGGGAGCTGTTCAAGTCCGAGCGGCCCGAGACCGCGTACGACGAGATCCTGCGGTGGGCCTCGCCGATCACGCAGTTCCAGCGCACCGCGACGGAAGATGTGGAGATCGGGGGAGTGACCATCCCCGCCGGCGACCGAGTGCTGTTGTGCTACGGCTCCGCGAACTTCGACGAAGAGGTCTTCGAGGACCCGTTCACCTTCAACATCCTGCGAGACCCCAACCCGCACGTCACCTTTGGCGGCCAGGGCCCGCACTACTGCATCGGCGCCAACCTGGCCAAGATGCAGCTGGAGCTGATCTTCAACGCGATTGCCGACCACCTGCCGGACCTGACCGCGCTCGGCGAGCCGACACGTCTGCGGTCCGGCTGGCTCAACGGCCTCACCGAGTGGAAGGTTGACCTGGGCACCTGCCCCGTGGCGAGCTGACCTCGCTGGCGCTGGTGGCGCCGCTTGTGGCGCTAGTGCCGCTGGCGGCGCTGGTGGCGCCGCGCTTCAGGCCCGGCCCGAAGGGTATGCATCCTTTTGGCCGGGCCTTTCGCGGCTTGTGCACCCGATTCGTGCCCGCTGGGAAGCGCAAGCCCACAAGGATGCGCGAGTCCGGCCACCCGAGCTCACCCCAGCCAGGCCTGGAGCAGCATAAACGTCGCCGTCCCCAGCACGATGCTGATCGCGGCCCGCCGCCACGCCAGGTGCGCGCCGAGGGTGATCGCCAGCGCTACCGCAGCCGGCAGCCAGGAGCCGAGTTCCGTGGTGGTGTCGCGCAGGGTGTAGACCACCAGCACCACCATCACGCCCGCGGGCATCGTCCGTCCCAGGTAGCGGACGACTTGTGAGTCCCGCAGCCGGGTTAACGCGACGAACGGCGCGGCCCGCAACGCGACGGTCACCAGGAACATCACGCCGAGTCCGGCCAGCAGGTAGCCGGTCGACGGCACGGGGGCGGTCATCGGCTTGCCTCGCCGGAATCGGAAGCGGAATCAGAGCCGAAGCCGGAGGCGTGATCGGATCCTGAGCCGGCACGCGGCTCGTTTTTCGAGGTCCACGCGAACCGGGCGAGCAGCACCAGCACGAAGGCCACCAGGCCGACCAACATCATCTGATCCGGTGCCAGCCATGCAGCCGCCAGTCCGCAAAGCAGTCCGATCACCGGCGCCGGCAGGTCGCCGGATGCGCGCCAGGCATCCACCGCGAGCACCGCGAACAGTGCGGTCAGGGCGAACTGGAGCCCGTCCAAGCCCGGTGGGAGTGCCAGCCCAATCAGGCCGCCCACGATTCCCGGCAGTACCCACAGCGACTGGCAGGTCACCGCGATAGTCAGCGTCCGCGGGCCGCTCATCTCGGCTCGGCGCTTGGTCGCGGTGATCGCGTACACCTCATCGGTGAGCGCATAGATGGAATACGCGCGGCCGAGGCGTGAGCGGATCGACTCGATGGGAAAGCTCAGGCCGTAGAAGACGTGCCGGAAGTTGACCAAGAATGTCGCCGCTGCCAGCGAATACAGGGGAGTGGCAGCACTCAACATGCCGATGGCCAGGAACTCCATCGATCCCGCGTAGATGAGGATCGAGAAGACCGGCGCCCACCACCAGTCGAATCCCGCCTGGGTGATGAGGACTCCGAACGCCAGACCCAGGGGAACCAGGCCGAGCCCGACGGGCGCGGCATCCGCGAGACCCTTGCGGATCTCGGCACTGGTGGAGGGGGCATTCGACACGCCGGGCAGTCTATCCAGCGCCCAGTCTGGCCCACCCCCGTCAAGGGTCTTCCGCCCCTGCGCTGATCAGGGCACACTCGGAGCCATGGGCACGGCGACGTCTCACGTCCCGCCGGGGATCCGACAGGTGTTCCGGTATTCCGTCACCGATTCCTCCCCGGCGAGCACGCGCACGCCGCACCGAGGACTTCCGTCCACCACCCTGACGCTGGTGTTTGCCACCGACGCCCCGCTGCTGTGTTCGTACGACCAGCGCGAATGGGCGTCAGGGGAGGGCGTCACCCACAACGTGTGCCTGGGCGCGTTCCACCTTCAGCCGGTCTACCTTCACCGCCCAGACCGGCAGGAGGGGGTCCAGGTCGCGGTGCATCCCCTGGCCGCGCGTCAGCTCTTGGGGTTGCCGGCGGCCGCACTGACCGAGCTCACCCAGGAAGGCGAGGACGCCATTGGCGTCGAGATGAGGCACCTGTTCGCCCGCGTCGCCTCCGCCTCACCGGCCGACCACTCTGACCTGGTCGCAGACGGACTTCGCGGCCTCGCCGACCGCAATGCCAATCGATCCGGCCCTCGGCGCGAGGTCGCCGGGGCGTGGTTGCTGCTCGAGCGGTCGGGCGGCCGGATGGGCATCACCGATGTTGCCGACCAGGTGGGACTGACCACCCGTCACCTGTCCACTCTGGTCAAGGCGGAACTGGGGATCGGGACCAAGCAGCTCGCGGACCTGTTCCGCTTCGAGGCCGCGCACCACAGCGTGGTGTCAGCCGTCGACGCCGGGAATCCACTTCGGCTTGCCGACATCGCGCACGCCCACGGATACGCCGACCACGCCCACATGGACCAGGCCTATCGCCGCTACACGGGCACGTCACCGACGGGCTGGCTCTCCGACGAGGGGAGACGCTCGGCCGGCACGGACCGCTCTGGCGGCGACGCCAGTCTCGTTGAGCAGTAGGCGAACACGGCCGAGCGAGTTTCCAACAACTAGTCGCCGAGTTTTAAACAACTCCAACAACTCGTTGACCTGCACAAACAACGCGTTCGTGGACGCCCACAGCCTCCCAGATCGACATAGTTGTTTGAAAGTTGTTTGAACAACTCCGCAACAACTCGTCGCTATCGCGAAACCGATCCTCGAGGCCACCCCGCCGACGCTGCCCAGGCCCGAGACCCCTCCGCGACCCAAACGTTGTCAACATTTCTCCTCAACGCCATATGAACTATTCGGGCACCGTCGTACGGTCTAAACACCAACGCCTGCACGAGGAGTGACCATGACCACGCCGTCCGACGCCTCCATGCCCTCGCCGAAGTTCCCCTGGAACGCCTTCGTCCGCAATGTCGTGATCGCCGCGGTGATCGCGCTGCTGATCGGCCTGCTCTGCTACTACTTCCTGGCCGAACAGACCTGGGGCGAGGCGGCGGTGTCCTCTCTGCCGTGGATCGTGCTCGCCATCGTCGGCACCGTGATCGGCCAGGGGATCGCGCACTACATGAGCGTCCGAAGCGTCCGGTAACCCTGCGGCCCCACTCCCGAGACAAGGCCTTCCGAAATATCCAAGACCCGCGCGCTCTCCACGACGAGACTCAGCAGCATGAGTACACACACCCCCGGCACCCCGCCCGCCCCGACCGTCTGGCACTGCTTCCGGTGCAACGACGCCCGCACGGTGATCGACTGGCTCGTCGAGTCACTCGGTTTCATCGAAACGTTTTCCCACTCCGAGGACGGGCAGGTCGCCCACGCCGAACTCCTCTGGCCCGAGGGCGGGGGAGTGATGTGCGGCGACCGCCGGCGCGATGAGAACGATCCCCACGCCACGCCGGTCGGGAGTGGGCTGGCCTTTCTGGTCACGGCCGACGCCGACGCCGTCTACGAGCGCGCGAAGGCCGCCGGCGCCGAGATCGTCCAGGAACTCCACGACACCGACTACGGCGACCACGGCTTCTCCGTCCGCGACCCCGAGGGCAACGTGTGGTCTGTCGGCGAGTACCGCGGCCAGCCCGCGCCAAACCTGTCATGACCAACCACACCCCGTCCCACTCACGCCGCGTCCGACCCCAACCGATGCTCGTGGTCGCCGACGTCCCCGCCTCAAGCCGCTGGTACCAGCAGGTTCTGGGTGCGGTCAGTGGTCACGGCGGCCCGGAGTACGAGCAAGTACTGGTCGACGACGACATCGTCCTGCAGCTGCACACCCGTGACGGCGACTCCGAGCACGGACCACTGGCCACCCCCGAGGTACCCGTCGGCAACGGAGTGGCCGCATGGTTCGAGGTCGACGATCTCGACGCCGCGAATGACCGGATCGCCGAGTCTCGAGCGCACGTCGAATGGCCACTGCACGTCAACGATCTGGCGCACCACCGCGAGATCTGGCTGCGCGACCCGGACAACTACCGCGTGATCCTGTCCGGGAAGTAGCCCCGTCCCCGCCGCAGCCCCTGCCCCGCCGCTACGACCGCAACCGATCCGCCCGCGGCACGAGCGGAATCGCCACCGCCGCGATCACCGCAGCCCCGGCGAACACCGGCCAGTAGCCGAACCTCTCGATCACCACCGCGATCACCGGCGTGGCCAGCGAAATCGTCACGAACTGCGCGGTGTTCTGCACGCCCAGCGCGCGCCCGCTCCACCGCGGCCCGGCGTATTCGGCGACGGCGGTGAACGCCAGGCCGTTGTCCGAAACCGACAGGACGGTCGCCACCACGCCGAGCGTGACAGCGATCGCCCCGGGCGCGCCGAACGCCTCGGCCACCGCCAGCGCCGCCAACCCGGCGGTCACCGCGATCGCCACGCCGCGGATCGGCGCCATCCGCGAGCCCACCCGGTCGGACACCCATCCGGCCACGATGCGCGCAGCGGCGCCGAGGATCTGACTCAGGGTCACCACCGCACCCGCGGACACCGCCGACCACCCGTGCCCCAGCACCAGCCACGCGAGCAGGAACGACTGCAGCATCCCCTGCGGCAGCACCAGCAGCACCGACACCCCGTGGATGCGCTGCAGGTAGTCGGCCCCGCGATACGGAGACCGAGCGGTTCCCGACGCCGAGGTCGCGCGCGGCGCGGCCGGGGGAGGAGGATCGACGACGACGACGAGGGCAGCCACCGCCGAAACGACGGCCATCGCCAGGGGCACGGCAAACGCCGCCTCCAGTCCGTGGGCCTGCGCCAGCAGGGGGAGGCTCATTGCGGCAATCGCGGCGCCCACCGGCTGCGACATCTGTCGGATGCCCATCGCCAATCCGCGCCGATGCGGAGGGAACCAACCCACCACCAGCCGCCCGCTGGCGGAGTTTCCGGACGCGGTCGCCGCCCCGGCGAGCAGCAGGAATATCGCCATGGCCGCGAACGAGTCGGTGAACATCAGCGCAGTGATCGCGAGTGCGGCCGCCGTCGAGCCCGAGACCAGGACCAGTTTCTCGCCGGTCCGGTCGACCAGCCAGCCCCACGCGATGAGCGCCAGCGCCATGCCGACCGACGGCATCGCCACCAGGACGCCGGCCCGCGACAGCGACAGTCCCATCCCGGTCGTGAAGTAGGGGAGTAGGAAGCCGACGCCCACGACGAACGCGGAGCCCGACGCGGCGACGAACGTCGCGACGGCGAGGATCACCCAGTTCCGGACCGTCACCTCGTCCCGCTGCGCGTCCACCTCGTTCTCCACGACCCCAGACTAGCCCGGTTCCCACATTCTAAAAATCTAATCCCACAATGCAGAACTCAGCCCTAGTTCAGCTCGCCCTCGCCGACGTAGGTCGCGTACAGCGGAAGCGGCATGTCCTGGCGCCGGAGCACGGTTCCCCACACGTCTTCGCGGGCGGGCGCGAGCAGGTCGCTGGGCAGGCTCGGCGCGACGTACCAGTCGCCGCGGTCGAGTTCCCCTTGGAGCTGGCCGGGCGCCCAGCCGGTGTATCCGACGAACACGCGCATCCCGTCGACCCGGCCCCGCAGCCGCTCGGGGTCACTGTCCAAATCCACCACGTGCACCCGTCCCTCGATCCGCTGCAGCCCGGGATCATCGGCGACGTCGACCCCGGCCGAGAGCACGGCCAACGCGATGCCGGCGTCGGGTTTGACGGGCCCACCGATGTAGAACACCCCGGGCGCGGCGCACAGGTCGGCCCACGGCGGCAGTACCGTCTCGACGTCGGTCTCGCTGCGGCGGCTGATCACCACCCCGAGCGATCCGCCGTGGTCGTGCTCGATCAGGTAGATGATCGAGCGCCGAAAGTTCGGGTCCGGCATGTCGGGCGCGGCGACGAGCAGGGATCCGGCCACCGGGTCGCGCTTGTCCAGCGCGTCGTAGAGCCGGTCGCCGAAGAGGCCACCGCCGCTCAGGTCGTCGGGTCCCGTGTCCATATCCCCATGATGCCCCTCGACACGCCCACCCACACGTCGACTACCCACACGTCGCCCACCCACGAACAGGTCTCGCGTCCGTTCCCGTTCACCGAACCTGGATACCGTGGCGGGGTGACCTCCCCGCCCGCCGGCTCCGCGCGTGACCGCCTATCCGCCGCGCTCCGCGAATCCGACGGCCTCGGCCGACTGTCCACGGCCCGCCTCGCCGCCCTGCTCAGCGAGGGTATCCACCAGGCCGCGCTCGGCGGGATCGTCCTGTTCAGCCCGGAGGCGGCCACCACTCCCGCCGCGATCGCGGGCGGTTTCGCGGTGATGCTCCTGCCGTATTCGATCGTCGGCCCGTTCGCCGCCGCGGCGCTCGACCGCTGGGACCGGCGCGTGGTGGTGGCGGTCGCGGCCCTGATCAGGACGCTCGCGATCGTCGCGACCATCGCCCTCATCGCGGCCGGCGCGGTCCACAGCGGCCCCGGCCTGGCGGCGCTGTTCGGATTGTCGCTGGTCGCGATCGGTCTCGGCCGCCTCATCAACACCGGCATGACCGCCGCGATGCCCAAGGTCGTGCCGGATCGTATCCTCGCCGCGACGAACTCCGTGCTGGTCACCGTCGGTTCGGTCGTGACCGCGATCGGTGCCGTCGCCGCCTTCGCCGTGCTCGCCGTGCTCGGCGCCGGCGACGCCGCGGTCTCGTGGACGCTGGTGCCGTCCGTCGTCACCGCGCTCGTGGGCGTGTGGGCCGTCCTGGCGCTTCCGCGCCGACACCTCGGTCCCGACGACGACGAGGTCACCCACCTCCCAGGCGACCCCCTCGCCCGCACCACGTTCCACACCTTTGCCGGTGGGTTGGCCGAAGGTTTCCGAGCCGCTCGCTCCTCATCTCTCGTCTGGGTGTCCCTGGCCGGTGTGACCCTGGGGCGGGCCGCCTTCGGGGTTACCACGATGCTCGCGATCCTGCTCCTGCGCGATGCCGAAGGCTCCGGCTCGGGCAGCGGCGCAGGCACCGACACCAGCACCGATGGCGCGATCATCGCAGGGATGGGCGGCTTCGGCCTGCTGTCCGCCGCCGTCGCCGGCGGGATGGGCATCGCCGCGATCGCCGCCCCCTGGGCGATGGCCCGCGCCCGCCGCATCCTCGTCGTGGCCGCGGGCGCACTGCTGGCTGCAGCCGCCCAGGCGGTGGTGGGCCCTACCCTCGACCCGACCGCCCTCGTGATCGGAGCCATCGCAATCGGCCTCGGGTCGCAGGTGGTCAAGCTCGTCGCCGACAACGCGATGCAGACCGACGTCCCCGATGCCCGCCGGGGCGGGGTCTTCGCGCTCCAGGACGCCCTGTTCAACTCGGCGTTCGTGGTGGGCATGGTGGTCGTATTGCCGCTCGTCCCGGCGGACGGTCGGTCGGTGTCACTGATGCTGGTCCCGGCCGTGCTGTACGCCGTGTCCGCGGTGCTCGCGGTGGCGGTGGCCATGCGCTCAGAAGCCGAGGCCGAGGGATCCGGCGGCCAGCGAACCGGCACCGAGCGAACCGCCGCCAACTGACCCGCCACCAACAGAGCCCGCACCCACCGAGCCACCCGCGACGGAGCCCCCGCCAACAGAACCCCCGCCAACAGAGCCCGCGCCGACAGACCCGGCAGCGGCGGAACCAGCGGCAGCCGAGCCCGCAGCAGCAGAACCGGCCGCAGCGGAGCCAGCAACCGCCCCGCCGTCGACGGACCCGAGCGCGCCCGCGTCAATCGAGCCGACGTCGACCTGCGGCAGTTCAACATGCGGCACCTCGATGTGCGGCGGCTCGAACGGCAGGGCGGCGTCGAGCAGGCCGTCGCCGTTGACGTCGGTCACCGACAGCCACCCATTATCGCTGTCCACGGTGATCGAGCCGTCCTCCTCGACCTGCGGCGGCGCCGGCTCGGAGCCCGTCCCGCCCTGGACCGGTGCCGGCGGCGGGGTATGCGTCACGGGCTGGCCCGGATCGGGCTCGACCACCGGGGGCGTGAACCACCGGGACGACTCCCCGACAGCCGCCGACCCGCTTTCCAGCGCGCCCACCGCATCCGCAAGCAACGAGCCCCAATCCGGCAGAGCCCCCATCGCCTCGGAGCCGGCGGTCACCGCGTCCTCGAATCCCCCCGCACCCGCGATCGCCGAACCCGCGGCAGCAGACCCCGCTGCCAGCGATCCGGCACCAACAGACCCTGCGCCCACCGAACCCACGCCCACCGATCCACCGCCGACCGAGCCCCCGCCGACCGAACCCGCACCCAACGAGCCGGCAGCCATGGAGCCCGCCCCGATCGAGCCCGCCCCCAGCGCCGCGGCGTCGATGGATCCCGCGCCCAGCGCCCCCGCTCCGGCACCGCCCGCGTAGCCGGTCCACGTTCCGCGGCCGTCCCCGTCGGAGTACACCTCCTGCACGTCGGCGCCGACGTCGGTCACAACCCGGTCAGCGGTCCCGTCGAAGTCGGAATCCCACACTGCGTCGTCGACATATCCGTCGCCGTCGAAATCCAGCCACAGCGCGTCCGCGGCACCGGTTCCCAGGGTGAGGTTGGGCTCGCCCTGCCACTGCGTCGGCTCACCGACGCCATCTCCGAAGAAGTAATCCATGCCCCGAATCGTGTCGCGGCGCGGCCGTCGGGAACAGCCCCGATCCCGGATCTGTGGAATGCGAAAAAGTTATCCACAGTTGCGCCGGAGCTATTGACACGAGGGGCGAAGGCTGCGTCGGGCGGCACGCAGCGACGCCAGCTCAGCGAGCAAGCACGCCGTCGAGAATCACCGGCTTCTCCGGGTCGCCGCCCAGGTCCGGGCGACCGAGTCGGAATGCCCGCGTCCCCATCGCGATGAGCAGCACGAGCCCCCAAATCAGATAGGCATTGCCGACCACATGCGCGATCGGGCCCCACCCGAGTTCGGCATCGTTGTGATTGGGGAACCACCATTGCGGAGTGCTGAGGAAGATCACCACGCCTGATAGCCCGAGGGTGAGCCAGAGCCGATAATCGCCGGCGCGGGTATCGGCCTCGCTGGTGGGGTGGTTGCCGTTGTCGTCGTCGTCCTGGTTGTCCCGGCCGTCCCGGCTCGCGCGATCCGCCCAGACCAGGGCGAGCACCACCGCCGGCACCGCCCACACCCAGTGGTGGCCCCACGACACGGGCGAGCAGAACAGCGCCACCATCCCCACCGCGACGGCCGCCCCGACCTCGTGCCCGGCGCGCAGCAGTCGCCACGCGACCCACGCGATGCCGAGCCCGATCACCATCGACACCACGAACCACGCCACCGACGCCGCCGTGTCCTCGAGGCCGATGCGGTGCACGAACCCGTTCACCGACTGGTTGGAGGTGAACGCGAGCCCGCCGATCCGCGCCGGGTCGCGCAGCGCGAACGTCCAGTAGCGGACCGAGTCGTCGGGGGTGAGGAGGTGGCCGATGCCGGTGAATGCGAGCGCCGAGATGATCGCCGTCGCGAGCCCACGCCAGTCGCGCCGCAGGAAGAAATACAGCAGGAACACCGCCGGCGTGAGTTTGATGGCCATCGCCAGCCCGGTCAGCGTGCCACCCCACCACCGCCCGCGCCCGCGGATCACGTCGACCAGCACGAGCGCCATCAAAAAGACGTTGACCTGCCCGAATCCGATCGTTTCGCGTACCGGGCCGAACCACATCCCGACCGTCACCGCGGCGAGCGTGAGCCACCACAGTTGCGCGGCGGGCCGGTCGCAGGTGCGGGTGAGCACGAGCTGCACGACGAGCGCCAGGACGATCAGCGTCGCGAGCGTGATGAGCACCGACGCGACCGGCAGCGGCACCAGCGTGAGAATCGAGAAAATCTGCGCCGACAGCGGGGGATAGGTGAACGGCAGGTGCGCGCCCTCCGCCAGTTGCGGCAGCTCGCCGTACAGGTCACCGCCGTCGCGGAACACCTGCCCGCCGACGCGGTACACGTCCAGATCAATCCGGTAGGGCGGTAGTTTCTGTAGCCCCGGAATGCCCACCGTGTGTATGACCGTGCCGAGAAGAGCGATGACGACGACGACAACCCGCCCCACACTCGACCCCAGGTAGCGGTCAACCGCGTTGCCGATCATTCGGACTCATCCTTTGGTTCGCGAGCAGAATCCGGCCCGGCATGTTCGGCTCCGCCGGACTGTTCAACCCCGGCGGACTGTTCGGCTCCAGCGGTCTGTTCGGGCCCGGCGTTTTGCTCTGCCCACCACCGCAGGAGCTCGGCCTCGGCCTCGTCCCGGTCGAGCGGTCCGCGGTCCAGGCGGAGTTCCTTGAGGTAGCCCCAGGCCCGGCCGACGTCGGGGCCCGGCTTGAGGCCGAGGAGCTTCATGATCTCGTTGCCGTCGAGGTCCGGGCGGACCCTGGCGAGGTCCTCCTTCTCCTCGATCTCCGCGATCCGGTCCTCGAGCGAGTCGTAGGTGGCCTGCAGCTTGGCGGCGCGACGCTTGTTGCGGGTGGTGCAGTCGGCGCGCACGAGTCGGTGGAGGCGGGGGAGGAGGTCGCCGGCGTCGGAGACGTAGCGCCGCACCGCCGAGTCCGTCCACTGCCCGTCGCCGTAGCCGTGGAAGCGCAGGTGCAGGAACACCAGGCCCGAGACGTCCTCGACCATCTGGCGCGAGTACTTGAGCGTGCGCATGCGCTTGCGGACCATCTTGGCGCCCACCACCTCGTGGTGATGGAACGTCACGCCGCCGCCGGGCTTGGCCGCGCGGGTGGCGGGCTTGCCGATGTCGTGCAGCAGCGCCGCCCAGCGCAGCACCAGGTCCGGGCCCTCCGGCTCGAGGTCGATGGCCTGCTTGAGGACGGTCAGCGAGTGCCAATACACGTCCTTGTGCTGCATGTGTTCGTCACGTTCGAGTTTCATGCCGGGCACCTCGGGCAGCACGTGGTCCGCCAGGCCGGTCTCGCAGAGCATGTTGATCCCGTCGACCGGGTAGTCGCCGAGGATCATCTTGTCGAGCTCGACCCGCACCCGTTCGACGGTAATCCTGTCGATCTCGGCCGTCATCTCGGTCATCGCCCGGAACACCCGGGGCGCGAGCGTGAATCCCAGTTGGGAGACGAAGCGGCACGCGCGCAGCATCCGCAGCGGATCGTCGGAGAACGACTGCTCCGGCGCGGCCGGGGTGTCGAGCACGCCGACCAGCAGTGCGTCCATCCCGCCGAGCGGGTCGATGAACTCGTGCTGGCCGTCGGGGTGCAGCCGCACGGCCATCGCGTTGACGGTGAAGTCCCGCCGGACCAGGTCCCCCTCGAGGGTGTCGCCGAAGACCACCTCGGGGTTGCGGCTCACGCCGTCATAGGTGTCGGCCCGGTAGGTGGTGATCTCGATCTGCTGCTCGATGCCGGCGCCGTCGTGCTTCACAGCAGAGAGGGTGCCGAACTCGATGCCGGTGTCCCAGACGGCGTCCGCGTAGTCGTCGAGGATCGCGCGGACCACGTCGGGGCGTGCGTCGGTGGTGAAGTCCAGGTCTGTTCCGAGGCGCCCGAGCACTGCGTCGCGCACGCTGCCGCCGACGAGGTACAGCTCGTGCCCGGCTTCGCTGAATGCCGTGGCGAGTGGGGAGAGCACGTCGGCCAGTTCGTTGATCGTGCTCTGGGCCCCGGCCAGCAGCCGGAGGCGTCGTGCCTCGATCTCGGCGGCGTCCGTGGGGTCCGGTGCGGCACCCGGTCCGTCCTGCAGTCCCGAGAACACCGCGGCGTCATGTCGGTCTGAAGCGGCGCGGCTGTTGGGGGACTGTTTGCGGGCTGTCACAGCGCAGACTTTACCGAGTCACCCCGACAGCTCCTGTTTCGTGTTGCCGGGCCAGCACCCTCCCGGCCGTGCGCCGACGATTCATCGGTGGCTTCCATCTCAGAAGGGCGCCGCGCCGACGTCCACGATGCAGTCGCGGAGGCGTTGTTCCACTGGACTGTCAGAGGGAGGAAGGTGCACGAAGTGGCCCTTGGGATACATACGGCGTAGGGCAGAGAGGGGGAGCTGTTCCTTCACCGTGCGGTTGGCCCAGTAATCGTCAGCCGATGCCTTGCCGGCCGCGTTCTGGTCCGCGGGCTCGTCTGCGGGCATGTCGTCAAGGGTGTCGTCGTCGAAGGAGTCGATGTTGAGCGCCGCTTCGTCACAGGGCTCGACGTCGAGGTAGTCGGTGTAGTCGGGGAAGCGACGATCGTCCTTCGGGATGCTCCAGTTCCGCAATCCGTCGTACACGACGGTAATGATGTGCCCGTCGTGCTCGATTTCTCCCATCCCCCACCTTCGTTCCAAGCTGAACTTGGCCCTTGTCCGATTCTTCCCTTCCTTTTCTCGGGCGTCTGCGGCGTCATCCTTTGCTTGCCAGTCCGCGGCATTGGCGGCGCGTTCGGCCGCCCGCCGTGCATTGACCCGCGCCTGGCGCCGCGACCATGAGGTCTGTTCGGTGTGGTCGCACGTGTTGGAACCTCCGGTGGCGGCCGCCTTGTTCGGGTCCGGACTGCGCTGCTGCTGCCGTTCCCAGGCCGCGGCTTCGGCTGCGGCCTGCTCACGCCGGAACTCGGCCAACGGTCCATCGGGACGTGTGTACATGCTGGTGCCGCCAGGTGCGGTGATGACCAGTGTGCCGTCGGGCTCGAGTCTGTAGTCCCAGCTGATAAACGTCTTGAACCGGTGATGGAACCTGCACAGGCACACCAGGTTCTTCTCCACGGTGCGGCCGCCCTTTTCCGGATTATCGTGATCAAACGGCACCACATGATCGAGGTCGCACCCCTCGGCGGGCATGGTGCAGCCGGGATGCCGGCAGGTGCGGTCGCGGAGGCGGATTCGGTGCGAAAGCGCCGCGCCGGGGCGGTATCTCAGTTCCGCGTCGGGGTCATCGTCCGCCCCGATGGCCGGGTCGACGCGCTGGATGGTGGCTCCGTCGCTGCAGGCGAGCATGTCCAGCAGGGACTGCAGCGCCGCTTCGCCGGTACGGGCGAACTCCACCCGCGCCCGGTCGTTCCAGCCCGTGGAGTTACCGCCGGTCGGGGCGAACACCGTGATCCTGGGGCGAAGCATCAATCCGGAGACAGCCTTACCGACCGTGCCCTCGGCGCCAGCGGGTCCGGGCTGCTCGGAGTCAGCGGTCCCACCGGGCCGTTCGGGGTCACCAGGCTGGTCAGCGGCCTGGCTGGCGGACTGATTGGCGGACCGGTTGGCATCGTCGCGGGTGGGGGCGAGGTCACCGAAGAAGTACCACATCATGGCGTCCGCGCGACGATCACCGATGGAGTAGCCCTCCGGCTCATCACCCGCCATCGTCTCGCCCTCCGATGCGATGCCGTTGCCGGAACCGGCATCGGAGTCGGAATCGGAATCGGAATCCGTGGCGGCATCGGCATTCGTGGCGGAGCCGAAGTCGGTGTCGGTGTCAGTGTCAGTGTCAGTGCTGACGGTCCCTTCAGCGGCCGCCGCCGCAGCTGCCGCAGCTGCTGCTGCTCTGTCGTCGGCGCGGTCGGAGGACACCTTTGCCTCGATCGCCTCCGACAGCATCGCGGCCTCGTCAGCACGGAGCACGGCATACAGGCTGGCCATCCCGTCCTGGCCAGGGGAGACGCGGACGCACCGGTCCCGGACCGCGTCCTTTCGACGGGCACGGACGGCGTCGCGATCATGGCGGGTCATGATCTTGTCCGTCCTGTTCCGCACAGTTCTGCGCGCGGGGCGTTCGCCGGACTCGATAGCGGCCAAGTAGGCGTCGACGACCTCCTGCTGCACGGCGTGGACCACCGAGTCGTCCACGAAGCGCATCTGCTCGGCCAGCATCTTGGCCGTGTCCGGGCACATGCGGCCGTCAGACATCGCCTGCAGGATCGCCGGATAGCGGAAGTGCAGGTCCGCGGCGAACATGATCAGGATGTTCGCGTCGCGGGTAGTGATGGGATACATCCGGACCAGATGGGCGACAGCCATCTCGCCCGGATCCACCACCGTGTAACCAGGGCGGGGATTATCCAGGTCAAGGGCGCAATCGGGATGCTCCAGACACTGCACCATCAACTCGTGAGCGGCCTTGAACCGCTGTGCCGCGGCCCGGTTCTCCGCCTCCCAGCCGGCACGAGCCGCCTCAGAAAACGCCGAGATCGCCTCCTCGGAGCCGAGCGCAAAGGACGAGGCGGACGGCGACGGGGAGGGATCGGACGGTCCGTGAGAATCGGTTGCCGACGGATCCGAAGAGGAGGCGGACGACGGATTGGGAGTGTGTGAAGTCGAGCCGGGGGAGGGGGTGACGGCGTCGTCGTCGTCGTAAAAATTCTCGTCACCCGACATGGACCCCGCACCTCCCGTCCCGATTCCGGCTCGGCTATAACAGTGTTTCGAACCTGCGTTCCAGCTTACCGACGTCGACCGGAACTGGCAAGGGTGTTCGAGAAAATACTTCGATCGGATTCGAAAATAATGGACGGATGCCCAGGTTGTGGGCCAGATGTGACCAGCCGCGAGCAGTGGGGCGCGCGTAGTAAGGGGGATGTGGCGACGGGTGGGCTGCCGGTGGGGTCAGAACCGACCAGCCGCTCGACCGGGCACGACGGAAGGCCGGGGCATGACGCCCGGATCATGACGTCCTGCTGATCAGTCCTGGACTACTGCGCCTGGGACGCGGCGGAGCCCTTCGACCACAGCGGCTCCACCGGCTCGACCTCCGGCGGCCCGGTCAGCAGATGACGGGACTCCTCGAGATAACGCAGGTAGGCCGGATTTCCGAGGAACTGCTGGGCAGCGCCCGCGTCGCGGTAATGCTGGAAGATCAGCAGCTCGTCGGGGTCGGAGTAGGAGGCGCACAGCACGTAGTCGACGTGACCATCGTTCGCGCTCACGGCCTCCGGCATGTTCCGGCGCCACACCTCCACCAACTCATCCCGCTTACCCTTGACGGCACGGTGTCGAAGGATCAGGGCATGCGCCGAGGGACCGGAACTCATACTTCCCGACTCTAGTCGCCACGGCCGGGTAGTGGCTCGCGCCGGCAACGAAGTGGCAACAGGACAGCCACAGACCGGACCGGCGGGATATGAACTCGGCTGGGATCGAACTAGTGTGACGGCCGTGTCTCGTCGTCGTCATACTTTTCTCCCCGGTCCCACCACCGTCGCGGTCACGCTGTCGGCGACCCTCGCACTGACCGGCGTGGGTCTCGCCGCCGTGGCCGCGCCGACCGCCGGCGCCCAGTCCGCGCAGGGCGTCGACACCTCCACGGCGCTCGGCTTCACCACCTCGCCGCGCCCCACCGCACCGCCGCCCGCCGACACCTCGCGGCCGCAGATCCTGCGCGTCCAGCCGATTGAAGGACGTAAGGTCCTGGCCGACGTGTGGTCGCCGTCCATGAACAAGGCCGTCCCCACCTTCCTGCTGCTGCCCGCGAACCCCGGGCCGGCGCCGCTCCTTCTCCTCCTCAACGGCGTCGGCGGGGGCGAGGACCACGTCGGCTGGGCCTATCACACCGACTACGAGCAGTTCTTCGCCGACAAGCAGGTCCTGGTGGCCAGTCCCGAGGGTGGACGGTTCAGCCTCTACACCGACTGGCAGCGGCCCGACCCCGTGCTCGGGGTGAACCGGTGGCACACGTTCCTCGACGACGAACTTCCCGCCGCCCTGGCCGGCGGATACGACCTGAACGGCACGCGCGGCGTGATCGGGGTGTCCATGTCCGGCGGACCCGCACTGACCCTCGCCGCGACCAGCCGCCACCACTACGCGGCGGCCGCGTCGCTGTCCGGGTTCCCCGAGGTCTCCACCCCGTTCGGCCGCGCAGCCATGACCGCGATGGTCGCCCGCGGCGGCGGCAACGTCCTCAACGCCTGGGGCCCGCCCGGCGACCCGGCATGGGTGCACAACGACCCGTCGCACAACGTGGAGCGGCTGCGCGGGACCGCGCTGTACCTGGCCTCCGCGCCCGGCAATCCCGGGCCCAATGACCAGCCCGAGATCGGGTCAGCCACCTTCTCCATCGGCGCGGGCACCGAGTTCGCCTCCGACCTGGGGACCCGCCACATGGCGAACGCCCTGCGGGCCGGGGGAGTGCCGTTCACCTACGACCGATACGACAACGGCGCCCACACGTTCGCCCTGTTCAACCGCGAGCTGCGCGATTCGTGGCGCGTCGTGGGACCCGCACTGGGAGCCTGACCTTCCCGCGCGGCCGGGAGTCCTCGGCGGGCGATGCCCGCGTTCACGGGACCCACCGGCAAGGATTCTGGAACCGCACAGTGTGGCCGGTAGCATCGATGGGTGTCCGAAGCTGATCATCCCTCCGAACCGCGTGCCAACGCGCAGCGGCGCCGCCGTGCCCGGCGACCCGCGGGTCCCGGAGCAGCCGGCAACAATTCCGCAGGTCAGAAGATGAATCGCGGGGGCGGGACCCAGCAGGGCTCCCCGCGTTCCGGACAAGGCGCCCAGCGATCCGGGCAGGGTGAGAAGAAGAACTCCAGCTCGCAGAACACCTCAGCCGGTGCCGGCAAGTCCGGTCACAGCGCCCAGTCGGGTTCCGGCGGCGGATCTGGACCCGGCAACGATTCGCGGAACTCCTCGGATTCCCAGCCCCGCAAGGGGCGTCGTCGTCGTCGCGGTGGTCGAGGTAGGCGCGGCGGACGTGGACAAAACCGCAATCCCGAGGCCCAGAACCAGCAGGGTGGCGAGACCACTCACACGGTCAGGTCCGGCGACGGTACGGCAGGCGCCACCTCCCGACAGTCCGGACGGCACCCCCGCAACCCCAATCGGCCCACGTCGGGTCCGGGCCAGGCGGCGTCGGCCAGCACCACGCGCTCCGGCCCGCCCGTCCGCTCCGGAGGCAAGCCCGGCGGTAAATCCGGGGTCAAGCCCGGCGCCAAGAGTGGCGGCAAGAACCCCCACGGCGCACGCGGCGGCAACCGGCACCCACGCGGTGGGCAGCGCATGCGCACCGTCCTCGAGACCTCGGCCGGCGGCCTCGTCGTGCGCAATCTCGCGCTGGCGGGCGGCACCAACCCGGAGCCGGACCTGTCGAAACTCGAGGTCGCGCTGATCGGCCGGCTCGACCGCCGCGGACGGATGCTGTGGTCAATGCCCAAGGGCCACATCGAACCCGGCGAAACCGTGGCCGAAACCGCGCGCCGCGAAGTGCTCGAGGAGACGGGCGTCGACGGCACGATCCTGGCGCCGCTCGGCACCATCGACTACTGGTTCGTGGCCGAGGGGCGCCGCATCCACAAGACCGTGCACCATCACCTCATCCGCTACGACCACGGTGAGTTGTGCGACGAAGACCCGGAGATCACCGAGGTCGCCTGGGTGGCGTTCGAAGACCTGCCGCGCAGACTGGCCTACCCGGATGAGCGTCGCCTCGTGGAGGCCGCGCGCACGATGCTTCCGAATCTCGCACTCGCCGAGCTCGCCGGCCGCAATCCCGCGATCGGCACGGCGCAGACCGTCGACCCGTCGCGCCGCGCCGACGGGCCGGAACCGGTGCGGCGCACCGGAAGTGGCCAGGGTGCCGACGGAACCAAGCACCACAGCGGGGGCCAGGCTCCTGGAAACCAGGCCTTTGGCGACAGGGCTCCAGGCGACAAGGCTCCAGGCGACAGGGCCTCCGGCGGCAAAAACCGCGGCCACAACCGCAAACAGGCCCATAACCAGGGCCGAAATCAGGGCCGCAACCGCAATCAGCAGCCCCGACCCCGGAAGCCCCGACCACCCGCGTCCCGCGACGACAAGCCCCAGGGCGGCCAGCCCCACGACGGCGCGACGGAGGAGTCGACCAAGTGAGCAACCGGCCGGGAGGGCGCGTGGTCCGGGCGCTCGTTCCGGTCACGCTCAGCGCGGTTCTGGCCGCGGGGCCCCTGTGGGGTGTCTCACCGGCCCCGACCGCGCGCGCCATCACCCCGGAGCAGGCGGCGGCCGCCGGCTATATCCCCAATCCGGCCCCGGCGTTCGCGCGGATCGCGATCGACGAGATCACGCCCGAGATCATGGACGGCAACGCGTTCTCCGGGGGCCAGGCGGTGGGCACGGAGTCCGGGGTTCCGCTGGTCACGGTGTCGGGGACCATCACCAACGTCGGTGACACGCCGCTCGAGGCGGTGGACGTGCGCCTGCAGCGGGGTCCCCGCGCGACCGACGCGTCGGCGATCCGGGATCCGCTGGTGTGGTCCGAGCCGTCGTTCGGTGTGCAGGGCGAGTTCGAGCGGATCACCGAGTCCCTGCCGCCGGGGGAGAGCGTGCCCTTCAGCCTGTCGATGCCGGCGCGCGCGATCCCCGGCCGCGCCGGGCCGGACCTGCAGCTCACGGAGCCGGGCGTCTACCCGGTGCTCGTCAATCTCAACGGCACGCCGGTGGGCGGCTCCCCGGCGCGCCTCGATGACACCCGAACCCTGCTGCCCGTACTGGAAGCGCCCGGACAACCGGGGGACCCAGGAGGGGGCGACGACGACGAGACCGTTCTCACCGATCCCGTCGATCCGCAGCCGGGCCCACTGCCGTCGTCCGTTCCGTTGACGATGGTGTGGCCGTTGGCGTCGGTGCCCACTCGCGTGGCCGCCGTTCCCGGGGTCAACGGGCCGGATCCGGTGGTGATGCTCTCCAACGATTCGCTGCTGGAGGAGATCTCGGAGACGGGCCGGCTCACGGGGTTGGTCCGGGCCGCCGACGAGGCGTTCTCGTCGTCGGGCGGGGAGGAGTTGCGACGTGCGACCTGTCTCGCGGTGGATCCGGACCTGCTGGGGACGGTCTCCCAGATCGCGGACGGGCGCACGGTCCTCATCGACGACGGCAACGGGCCGGTCGATCCCGACGACGATTCCGGCGGCGACCGCTCCGGCCGTGACGAGGACAATCGTCGCCCGTCGACTCCGGAGGATCCGGGCACCGTCTCCGCCGACGCCGTTCGGTGGTTGGACGAGCTGCGCGCCCTCGCCGACGGTGGCTGTGTCGTGGCGTTGCCGGCCTCGCAGGCGGACCTCGAGTCGCTCGCCCGGGTCGGTTCGCCCGAGCTGACGCGGGCGGCGCTCGATCGTGGGGCGATGATCGAGCGGATCCTCGGGGTCACGCCGCTGTCGAACGTGGTGCTGCCCGCGTCCGGGACGCTCAGTCCGGAGACGGCCGGGGCGCTGATGGGGGAGGGGTCCACCGCGATCGTGGCCACTCCGTCCACCCGAACCGACACGGGCCTCGTCCCGGACCCGGGCATGGTCGGTCTGGCCGGCACCGCCGGGCAGCGGGCGTTGACGTACTCGCCTTCGTTGGGTTCGGCGCTCGCCGCCACCGGCGAGGTCCCCGAGAATCCCCGGTATTCGGATCCGGACACCCGGTACTGGCTGACCGCCGACTCCGAGCAGGCCCGCCTGCAGGATGCGCGGGCCGGGCTCCTGGCTCCACTGGTGGATGTCGCCGACGCCACAGCGGGGTCGCCCGCCGTCGCGCCCGCGCCCACCACGCCTTCGCCCACCACGCCTTCGCCCACCAACCCCGCGCCTCCCGCGCCCGCAGCCCCGGTACCCACTCCGGGCCGCGCTCTCGACCAGGGCGTCCTGGCCGTCCCTCCGCAGGTGTGGTCGGTCGACGCCGAGGCCGCGGCCTCACTGCTGGACACGCTCGGTGAGCAGCTCGCGGCGGGCCGGATGCGCGCCGCCCCGTTGCCCGACCGTCTGGCCGGGCCGATCACCGACCCCGAGGGTTCGCTCGCCACCGAGCCGACGGGCGCGCTGGATCCCGGCGAGGTAGACCCGTTCGCGCAGGACCCGAGCGGATCGACGGTTCACCGGCTGACCGAGGCCCTCAACGGACTCGGCACACTGCGTTCGCTCGTCGACACCTCGGACCCCAATTCGGCCGGGGCGGCCGGACATCTCGACCCGTTCCTCGTGGACGCCCTGGGGGCGATCTCGGAGACGGGTCGGCGCGCCGAAGGGGACGGGATCACGGTGGAGTCCGGTACCGGCACCGCCGCCCGGCTGCGAACCGTGAGCCGACTGGACGGGATCCGGGAGTCGGTCGAGGCCGCCCTGGCGCGCGTGGATCTGCTCCCCCCGGGCAGCGTGTTCACCATGGCCAGCCCCAACAGTCCGTTGCTGCTGGTGATCCGGAACGCACTCCCGTTCCCCGTGCGGGTCAACGTCGACGTGACGGCACCCGAGGATCTGCACGTGGACCAGCTGGGGATGGTGCAGTTGCCCGCTGCCGGTTCGCGAACCCTGCAGGTGCCCACCCAGTCTGACGTCGGCGGCGGCGAACGACTCATCGTGTCGTTCGCTCTGACCAGCCCCGACAACAGGCCGCTGTCGCAGCCGGTGGAACTGTCGGTACACACCGGGGGCTACCCGGTGGCGCAGGTGTTCGCGTTCGCGGCGGCCGCGCTCGCCCTCGTCCTCGGTGGCCGCCGGTACCTGCGCTACCGTCGGGGGATCCTGGATCCTGCGGATGAAGGGCATCGACCTTGAACGACGAGCGGGGCTCCTCCGAGCCCGGGCTGCGCAGACCGGACCCCGGACTCCGGGGTAGGCGCCGCGAGGCGGGCAGCAGTGTGCTGCCGCACCCGCTGGCCCCGCCGCCGGTGGCCGATTCGTTCGCCCCGGACTCCGTGTCCGCGCCGCAGCGGCCACCGGCCAGGCCTCACACGTCGGCAGGGCCACCCCCCGCAGCCGGGTCGCAGGCGGCGGACGACCGCGCCTCCACGCCCGGCGGCGGAACCGGCGGCCGGACCCGCGACTCCTCCGACGCCTCCCTGATGCGGTCCACCGGCTCCATGGCGGTGGCCAACCTCGCGAGCCGCATCACCGGTTTCGTCCGGATGATCCTCATCCTCACGGTGCTCGGCCCGGCGGTCGCGTCGGCGTTCAACACCGCCAACACGCTTCCCAACATGATCACCGAGCTCGTCCTGGGTTCGGTGCTCACCGCGATGTTCATGCCGCTGCTGGCCAAGTCGGCGCAGGAGGACGCGGACGGGGGAGTGTCGTTCATCCGAAGACTCCTCACCGTCACCTCGGCGTTGGCGCTGGTGGTGACGGTGATCGCGGTGGCGTGCGCCCCGCTGCTGACCGAGCTCAACCTCGGCGACGGCGAGGTCAACACCTCCCTGGCCACCGCGTTCGCGTTCCTGTTGTTGCCGCAGATCTTCTTCTACGGCGTCTTCTCGGTGATGCTCGCCGTGCTCAACTACAACGGCGTGTTCCGGCCCGGTGCGTGGGCACCCGTGTGGAACAACCTCGTGGCCATCGCGACGCTCGGCCTGTTCGCCGTGGTGGGCAGCGGCATCGACCCGGCCGCGCAGGTGAACATCCTCAGCCCCCCGATCCTGCTCCTCGGCCTCGGCACCACGGCGGGCGTCGTCATCCAGGCGCTGGTCCTGGTGCCCGCCCTGCGGCGCGCGGGCGTGGATCTGCGCCCGCAGTGGGGCCTGGATCCGCGGATCAAGCAGTTCGGCGGGCACGCGCTGGCCGGCGTGACGTATGTGTTGATCTCCCAGGTCGGACTGGTGATGACCAACCGGATCGGTGCGGCCGCCGACGAGGCCGCGATCGCGATCTACCAGACCTACTGGCTGCTGCTGCAGGTTCCGTACGGGATCATCGGCGTCACCCTGCTCACCGCGATCAACCCGCGGCTCGCGGACAACGGCGTGGCCGGGCGTACCGATGCGGTGGTCCGCGACATCTCCCTCGGCACGCGGCTGTCCCTGTTCGGACTGCTGCCGGTCATCGCGTTCATGACGGCGTTCGGCCCGACCATCGCGACCGGCCTGTTCCGCTACGGCAATTTTGACGCCGCCAACGCCGAGGTGCTGGGTCTGACGCTGGCGTTCGGCGCGTTCACGCTGATTCCGTACGCGATCGTGTTGCTTCAGCAGCGCGTGTTCTACGCACGCGAGGACTACTGGACGCCCACGGTGATGATCCTGGCGATCACGATCGTCCGCGTGGTGCTGTCCCTGATCGTGCCGACGGTCGCGGACGAGCGGTCGCACGTGGTGATCGGCCTGGCGCTGGCCAACGGGCTCGGCTGGGTGGTGGGCGCCGTTGCCGGGTACATCCTGCTGCGGCGGAGCCTCGGCCCGCTGCGCGGCCGCGAGACCATGCGGTCGGCGGTGTGGACGCTGGGCGCGTCGGTCGTGGGTGCGCTGGTCGCTCTGGGCGTCGACTGGATCCTGCCGATGGACGCGCTGACGGACGCGATCGGCAGCATCGGGTTCGTGCTGCGTGCGGGCGTGGCGGGCGTGGTGACGCTGCTGGTGACGGGACTCATCCTGTCGCGCTCCCGCCTTCCCGAGCTCGAGACCTTCACCCCCATCGTGCGCGGACTGGTGGGACGTCTGCGGCGATAGTCGATTAGCGGGCCGGGGGGTACGTACACTCGTGGAGTTACTTGTGGCCGCTGCGGGCGGGCGGCTGCGCCAGGCGAGGAGGTCACCGGGTGGGCGAGACGACAGGCGATTCGGCGCGCGCTGTCCCCGGTCCGCCGCGGCTGCAGGTCGGCGGGGTGGTTGCGGGCGGCCGGTACGAGCTGTTGGAGCGGCACGGCGGTGTGGCCGGTCAGTCGTTCTGGAAGGCGCGGGACCGGCGTCTGGGGCGGCCGGTGGCGTTAACGTTCGTCGATCCGCTGCCGGGGGAGGAGCCGCCGGGCTCGGCGACCGGGGTGCTGGACCGGACGGTCGCGTTGACCGCCGTGTATTCCGACGGGTTGGCCCGCGTGCTGGATGTGATCCGGGGCCGCGCCGGGGGGATCGTGGTGACCGAGTGGGTGCCGGGTCGCAGTCTGGCCGCCGCCATCACCGAGCCCGCGCCCGACGCCGCCGTCGAGGCGCTGTGGGGGATCTCCGACGCCGCGACGCGCACCGAGGACGCGGGCCTGGCGCTCGGGCTGGACTCGCCGGATCGGGTGCGGGTCACCGAGGATGGCAGAGCGGTGCTGGCCTTCCCGGGTGTGTCCGCCGAGGCGGACGGTGGTGCCGCCGCGCGCCGGGATGTGCGTGGCCTGGGCGCCGTACTGTACGCGCTGCTCACCGGGACGTGGCCGTTGGACCTGCCGGAGGGTTCCGGTGCGTACGAGCATGTCGACGGTCGGCCGGGACAAGCCCCGCGGGACGACGACGACGAGGTCGTCGATCCCACCCAGGTTCGCCCGGATGTGTCCACGGACTCCGCGGTTCTGGCCATGCGGTCGCTCGACGGGTCCGCGGTGAGTTCGGCGGCAACTGTTCTTTCGATGGTGACCGATCGCACGGGCGGGCCGGTCCGTGCGGCGGGCCCCGCGTCGGGCGGTCCTCACTCGGGAGGTGCTCACTCCGGCGGCTCTCACGCAAGCGGTGCCTCTGACAGCGCGGCATCCACGGCGGGCTCGGCGAGTGCGGGTGCTGTTGCCGGGGGACTGGCCGCTGGCGGGGCGGCCGCAGGCGGAGTGGCGGCGTTGTCGTCGTCGTCCTCTTCTTCTTCCCCGTCCGCCACGTCGGGCGGCCCGGCCTCGTCGGGGACCTCAACCACATCCGGCGCCCCGGGAACGTCAGCGGCACGGTCCGACACGTCCGACACCGCCGGCTCCTCCGACTATTCGCGCGACGACGCGGGGGACGCCTCGTGGTCGGACGCGCCCGGCGATCCCGATCCGGACGTGCAGCGGCGGCGCTGGATGATCATGGCCGGCGCCGGCGCCGCGGCAGTGGTGGCGATCGTCGTGCTTTCGGTGTGGATGCTCGGGGCGCTCAGCGGCAATCAGAATGACACGCCCCTGTCGCAGCAACTCGACGCCATCGAACGCGCCGCGCAGGCCAGCCGGTCCTCCGAGGCCGCGGCTCCCACCACGGCCGAGGAGGGTTCCGGCGACGGGGCGAACTCCGGCGACGAGGACGCCTCCGAGGAGGACGCGCCCGCCGTGAGCCCGCTGTCCGTGTCGACCGTCACGTCGTGGCAGCCGGACTCGTCGAACGGCAATGCCGAGAACAGCGCGAGCGCGCCCAACGTCATCGACGGTGATCCGTCCACCTCGTGGTCGACCGACACGTATCGCGACCAGTTCGGCAGTGGACCGGGGGCGTACAAGCCCGGCATCGGCCTGATGTTCACCCTCGAGGATCCGGGTCAGGTCCGGGAGGTCGAGATCACCGCCGACGCCGACATCCGGTTCGAGATCCGAGCATCCGACAGCGCCTCGCCATCCTCACTCGACGACACCACTCGCCTGCGCACCGGAACCGTCGAGGACGGGACCGCGACGGTGAGGATCGACGATGCCGACGAGGCCGAGTACATCCTCGTGTGGATCACCCGGCTCGGCTCCGTCGGACCCCAGGCCTACGAGGCGAGCATCAGCGAGGTCGAGCTCCTCGGCTGAGCCGCCGCCCGGCCCCGGCCGTATCCCCCGGCGCGAATGTCGCCGGGGCCGCCGGCACGGTGATCTTCAGCAAGGTGACCACCGGAAAGGTGACCACCCCACTGGCGGTGAGGTCGCATTAACGTGACCTGCGTGAACACCGGTTCCGCCGTCGCTCCCGCCGCTCCTGCCGCTTCGTCCGCTCCCGTCGCCTCCGCCGCGCGCGCCGACCACCCTGACCGCGCCGACCGCACGCCGCTGACCGCCGAGTCACCACTGACCGACGCGGAGCTCCTCGACGCGCACGTCGCCGGCGACCCGAACGCGTTCTCCGCCCTGGTCCGCCGCCACTACGACTACCTGTGGCGCCTGGCGATCCGGACCTCGTTCAATCGCGAGGACGCGGCCGAGGCGTTGCAGGAAGCGCTCGTGTCCGCCTACCGACGAGCCGAGTCCTTCCGGCATGCATGCCCGGTCCAGGGATGGCTGTACCGCATCGTGGTGAATGCCTGCCTCGACAAGATGCGGGCCCAGCGCCTGCGCACCCACAGCCAGCTCACGCCGACCCTGCACGAGCGCGTCTCACTGCGTGATCATTTCCATCAGGATCCCGCGTACGCGATCATCGTCGCCGAAGCACTCGCCGAGCTGCCGGGGGACCAGCGTGACGCCGTCGTCGTCGTCGACATGCTGCGCTGCTCCGTCGCCGAGGCGAGCCATCTCCTCAACGTCCCTCCCGGGACCATCAAGAGCCGCTGCTCGCGGGGACGCGCCAAGCTCAGCGTGCTCCTCGAGGGTGTGTCGGTCACCCACTGACCCGCCGCGCGCGCCCACCCACCGCGACTCTCCGCCCCTGGCGACCACCCCTGGCGGTGGCCACGGGAACAAGGCACACGCGGCGCGTGTTATGCCGGGTGGAGTTCAGACGCGGTGGTTCTGACAGGATTGTCCGACGACCGTGAGCCAGACCGCCGCCCGTGAAGGAGCCCGAAGAAGCAATGAGCGACACCATCCACGACGTGATCATCGTCGGATCCGGCCCCGCCGGCTACACCGCAGCCATTTACTCCGCGCGCGCCGAGCTCAAGCCGCTGGTGTTCGAGGGATCCCAGTTCGGCGGGGCGCTCATGACCACCACCGATGTCGAGAACTTCCCCGGCTTCGCCGAGGGCATGATGGGCCCCGACCTCATGATGCAGATGCGGGAGCAGGCCGAGCGGTTCGGTGCCGACCTGCGCATGGAGGACGTGACCTCCATGGACTTGGCCGGCGACGTCAAGGTCGTGCGCGTCGGTGAGGACGAGCACAAGGCCCGCGCCGTGATCCTCGCGATGGGTGCGGCCGCGCGCTACCTCGGCATCCCGGGGGAGCAGGAGTACCTCGGCCGTGGTGTGAGCTCCTGTGCCACCTGCGACGGCTTCTTCTTCCGCGACAAGCCGATCGTCGTGGTCGGTGGCGGCGACTCCGTGATGGAGGAGGCCACCTTCCTCACCAAGTTCGGCTCGTCGGTGACCATCGTGCATCGCCGCGAGGAGTTCCGCGCCTCCAAGATCATGCTCGAGCGTGCCCGCGAGAACGAGAAGATCAACTTCATCCTCAACACGGCCGTCGACGAGGTCGTCGCCGGCGACAACGGTTCCGTGGAGAAGCTGAAGCTGCGCAATACCGTCACTGCTGAGACCAGTGAGCTCGAGACCGCCGCGATGTTCGTGGCCATCGGCCACGATCCCCGCTCTGAACTGATCCGCGACCAGGTCGAGGTGGATGCGGACGGCTACGTTCTGACCGGCCAGACCACTGCCACCTCCATTCCCGGCGTCTTCGCGTGTGGCGACCTCGTCGACCACCGCTACCGTCAGGCCATCACCGCCGCCGGCTCCGGCTGCTCCGCATCCATCGATGCCGAGCGCTGGCTCGCCGAGCAGGCCTGACCTCCCCGCCACCAGAAGGAAAGGACCGCCACCATGGCCGCCACCCCCAACATCGTCGACGTGACCGAGTCGGATTTCGCCGATTCGGTACTCACCGCCAGCGGCTCCAAGCCCGTGCTGGTGGACTTCTGGGCCACCTGGTGCCGCCCGTGCACCATGATGGCGCCCGTCCTCGACGAACTCGCCGGCTCCGAGTCGGACAAGCTCACGGTCGCCAAGGTGGACGTGGAGGCCAACCAGGAGCTGGCAGCGGAGTACCAGATCACCGCGATTCCCGCGCTCCTCCTGTTCTCCGAGGGCAAGGTCGTCAAGCGCATCACCGGTGCCAAGTCCAAGTCCGCCCTGCGTACCGAACTGGGCGACATCCTGGGATCCTGACCACGGCACGGCCCGTATCCGGGCAGTTCTCCGGGCCGCACCGGCCGGGTACACACCCGGCCGGTGCGGCCCCGGCATATGTAGGGCTGAGCAGGTAAGTTCGTCCTGGTACCGATCAGTGAATGTGTAGGAGGAACTCCATGGCGTGGCGACGTGGCGACCGTGGACCCGAAGTGGCCGCTATCCGGGCCACTCTCGCGGGCATGGGTCTTCTCCACAAGATTGATTCAGTCGGTGTGACCGAGCCCGAGACCGGCTCAGTTCTCGCCCGCACTGATGCCGTGTTCGACGCTGACCTCGAAACCGCCGTTCTGACCTTCCAGCAGGCGCGTGGGCTGATTTCTGACGGGATCGTGGGTGCGGCCACCCAAGCGGCCTTAAACGACGCCACGCATTCTCTGGGCACCCGCGATCTCAGCTACATCGTGTCCAAGCCCATGGCCGGCGATGACGTGGCGCAGTTGCAGCAGCGACTGGGTGAACTCGGCTTCTATGCCGGCCTGGTGGACGGAACGTTTGGCGCACTCACTCACGGTGCCGTGACCGATTTCCAACGGGATTGTGGCTTGTCCGCAGATGGCGTGGTGGAGTCCGAAACCCTGGCCACCCTCGGACGATTCTCGACCCTGTTCAAGGGCGGCGACGTGGCGTCCCTGGTCGAGAAGGAGCGGGTGCGGACGTCCGGACCCATGCTCGCCGGCAAGCGCATCGTTCTTGACCCCGGCCCAAGCGGTTCCGAGAACCCGATTCGCATCGAGACTCCGTACGGCACCATCACCGACGCAGAATTGCTGTGGGACATCACGCAACGGTTGTCGGAGCGGATGAACCAGGCAGGCGTCGAAGTCTTCCTCTCCCGCCCCGAGGCGATGATCCCCACCGATCCCGAGCGTGCTGAGATCGCGAACGCCTTCAATGCCGACCTCGTCATCTCGCTTCGGCTGGACCGCCACCACAGCACTGTCGGCAATGGTGTTGCCACGTTCTACTTCGGTAACTCACTCGGCTCTGAGTCGATGCTCGGTGAGGCACTGTCCGGATTCGTTCAGCGTGAGATCGTGAGTCGAACCGACCTGCGTGACTGCCGCACTCACGGCCGCAGCTGGCCGTTGCTGCGGATGACCCGGATGCCTTCCATCCAGCTCTATCTCGGCTACGCCAACAGCGCCGGAGACCTCGAGATCCTGGGCAACCGCTCCGAGCAGGACACCATTATCGATTCGATTCTCGTGGGGGTTAAGCGCCTCTATCTCCTGGACGAGGACGATCATCCAACCGGCTCGATGTCGGTTGACGACCTCATCTCGTACGAGCAGGAGCAACTGGACTGAGCGTCCAGCATGTCGACTCGATGTGGCTTCACGGTTCATAGCCGCGGCCAAAGGCCTGATCTCGCGACGCCACGAGTTCGGCGACCGTGTCGCTCTGTCGATTACCGCCACCCGGCTTACTCGACAAATTAATGCGGCCCAATGTCACTAGCTGTCGTCGGTGTACCGGGTTCTGGTAGTGGTTCAGTCCGCGATCGATTAGCGGCTTCTCCGCCGATGCCTCCAGCAAGTGGCTCAGGTTTCCATCGGCAGTAACGACGCACCATGCTGTGGGCGTCGATCAGACTGATCGCGCAGCACGCTGTTCGGTGATGCGCTGCGGATGTTTCACGTGGAACATCCTTCATCTGTGATGAACGGCTGTCTCGGTGTGCCCGACTACTGCGGCACGCTGTTGATTCGGCGCAGCCTCATTCTGGATACGCAAACATTGCTGACAGTGACCTCTGCCCGTTTCTCGGGAGATCGGGCCGTGGAAACCCGGCCAGACATCAAGCCCTGAGATTCGGAAGCATCGCTGAGGCGCCGGAGAGTACGCCAAGTTCACGAGAGAAGATTCCGCGCTCTTCGAACAGCTGATCCAGAGCCCGTTCGACGTCGGCCTTCCACTGATGTTCGCTGTCGATCTCTAATCGGAGTCGAGGATAGGTCTCATGTTGCGCAACCACGTTAAACCCGTGTTCCAGAAGCAGAGCTGCCGGCGCCACGCAGGAGTCCGCGCCGCAACCGTCACGTGACGTTTCAGCCCGTGGGTGTCCGTTCATGAGCCCAAAGGCCTCAATCGCCTTGATTCCCCGGCTTCTCAGGTCCACGATTGCGGAATCGAGCAACGAGGTCAGAACACCAGGCGGCGCGTCAGGTTCCGCCAATAAGCCGGCCAACAGAATCGCATCCGCGCCTACCGGGCCCGTAGGGAAGCACGCCGCGCGCGGAACCATTCCCGGAGGAGCATAGAAAACCGACCCTGCTGGACGACGCCCGTCGCTTGCTATCTGCCCACACGCACCCCATTCGAGACTGACGTTCGAGATCCACGCCTCTTTCTCGAACTCAGGATCTCCCGGCGGAGCGGTCTCATCTAACCCATCCGTCTGCCAGTACACACAGCGGCGAGACCTTGGCCCAAGCTGGTCTACCGCAGAGAGTGTGAGTGTGCGGATCGAGATCATCGGGATGTACCGGAATTCCCTCCCTCAAGGAGGGCCAACACCCGTGCGAGGTCATCAGCGTCGCCCACATCGATCGTGATTCGACCCTTACGCCGGCCCATCGATACTGACACCGTCGTCTCGAAACGATCTGACAGTCTGCCAGCCACAGCCTCTAACTCAGGGTCCCTTTGGCGGCCCTTGGGTTCTGGGCGCGGTTTCTTAGATGTATCGTCGCCCTCGCGGTTGGCAATCGTGACGATCTCCTCGGTCGCTCTGACAGAGAGACCCTCCGCCACGATCCGAGCTGCGAGCTCATCCTGTGCGGCCGCGCCTGACTCGAGACCGAGCAGCGCCCTCGCATGTCCTGCAGAGAGGACGCCTGCGGCTACCCTCCGCTGAACGGCCGTAGGTAGTTGAAGCAGTCGAATACTGTTGGTGATTGCTGGACGCGACCGTCCAATGCGGGAAGCCAACTCAGACTGCGTCACCTTGAACTCATCGAGAAGCTGTTGGTAGGCCGCGGCCTCTTCCAATGGGTTCAGCTGGACACGATGAATGTTCTCAAGAAGTGCGTCTCGGAGTAGGTCCTCGTCCTCGGTCTGCCGGACGATAGCCGGAATCGAGTCGAGCTCCGCCCGCTGGCTCGCCCGCCAGCGGCGCTCACCCATGATGAGCTGGTACCGGCCCTCATCGAGTTCGCGCACGACGATCGGCTGAAGGAGCCCGAACTCCTTAACAGAGTGGGACAGCTCGGCAAGTGCTTCCTCGTCGAAGTACGTCCGGGGCTGCTTGGGGTTTGGTTCGATCGCTGCTGGAGAGATCTCACGATAGACCGCACCCGGATCCACGAGTTCGCTGGTTTCACGTGAAACTTCCGTAGAATCCTGCGCCTCCGAAGCTTCTGGGCCTTCGGCGCGAATCGCCGATGCTGTCCTATTAGAAGCAGACTGGCCAGCGGACCGCGGTCGAGGGGGAGTGGTTCGAGGCCCGGTAGACCGCGGGCCGAGAATCAGATCCGCGGCATCGTTCCCGAGCCGAGGACCCTCCTCGGGGCCGGTCGGAATCAGAGCCGCGAGCCCGCGCCCAAGTCCACCCTTACGTTGCTGGCTCATCGATCGTCCTCCACGTGATTGTCCTCATTTCCGGCGGACGATGCGGCGACCATGTCTTCCGGCATAGTCGTTGACTCGTGTGGTTCGGCTTCATTACCAAAGGAAAGCCCGGAGCGGGTATTGAGTTCCTTTGCGGCGTCGAGGTAGGCGAGAGCACCACGTGAACCGGCATCGTACTGCAGGATGGTCATCCCGAATCCGGGAGCCTCGGACACCTTGACGCTGCGAGGAATCACCGTCTTGAGGACGCGATCCCCGAAGTGTCGTCGGACCTCACCCGCCACCTGTTCGGCCAGCTTCGTCCGTCCGTCGTACATCGTCAGCATGATGGTCGATATGTCCAGGTCCGGATTCAGGTGCTGCTGGATCAGTTCGACGTTCCGGAGCAACTGTCCGACGCCTTCAAGTGCGTAGTACTCGCACTGGATAGGTATCAAGACCTCACTTGCCGCCACCATAGCGTTGACGGTGAGGAGCCCAAGCGAGGGCGGGCAGTCGATGAAGACGTAGTCGATTCCCAACGACGCCAGGTCGTCCTTGTTGAGTACCTCGGCAAGACGACGCTCGCGATAGTCGAGACCGACCAGTTCGATCTCGGAACCAGCGAGGTCGATAGTGGCGGGGATGCAGAACAAATGATCCGCGTGTGGACTCTTCTGAATGAGGTCCTCTACTGCGTACTCCCACATCAACAGCTCATAGCTCGAAGGAGTTCCCTCGCGATGATCCACACCCAGCGCCGTGCTCGCGTTGCCCTGGGGGTCCATATCGATAACCAGAACGCCGAGCCCCCGCAACGCCAGCGCCGAGGCCAGGTTCACTGTGGACGTGGTCTTGCCGACGCCGCCCTTCTGGTTGGCGATCGTAATGATCCGTGGTTCGGCTGGACGCGGTAAGGCCGGCGCATCGCCATGGAGGACCTCATTCGCCTGCCGTGCGGCAGCGAAGATCGGGGTCTCGTCGTCGGACATCCCTCACCTTTCAAGTCACAACTAGTCATGCATCACCGGGGGAGCGAGCACCGGAACAGTGTCTACGCGGTCACGTCGACTCCAGTGTTTCACGTGAAACCGACATCGTATAAGTGCCAAGATCTAGTCTCATCCACGCCGCTTCCCGGAACCTCTGCTGCGGGAGCCCCGGCCCCCCATCCTAGACCCCAACGTCGCGATAACCAGTCTCGTCTCTTCGGCATCGGGAGCCGACACGATCTCGACATGGACGTCAGTGAACCCCAGTCGGCTTAGTGCCGCGGAATCACGGTCGACCTCTTCTGTCGCGGAGCTACCCTTCAACGCAACCATCCGCCCGCCGATACGGAGCAGGGGAGCGGACCACCCCGCGAGCTTCGCCAGGGGAGCGACAGCTCGGGATGTGACGACATCGGCGTTTCCGACCTCGGTGATAACCGTCTTCTCTTCGGCCCGCCCCCGCACGACGCGTACGTCGATTCCGAGCGACTCGATGATCTCCTCGAGGAAGTTAACTCGACGAAGCAACGGTTCAACCAACGTGATCTCGAGATCGGGTCTGGCGAGCGACAGCGGGATTCCGGGAAGCCCGGCTCCACTTCCGATATCTACAACAGACTCACCGTCAAAGATGTGGGACTTCGCTGCAGCGCTATTGAGAACATGTCGGTCCCACAACCGCGGACGCTCACGCGGTCCCATCAATCCGCGTTCGAGCCCAGCTGTTGCGAGAAAGTCCACGTATCGGATAGCTAGGTCCGCTCGGTCTCCGAATACTTCACCAACCGCCGAGGGCGGAGGAGGGATAGTCTCAGTGTCGCGTGTCGCTGGAGCCGTGTTGTCACGTGACGCTTTGTCGTCCGTGTGATCGTTCATCGGGAAAGCACCTCAATTTATGATCGGAGCGGTGGGGTTTCACGTGAAACCCCACAGGGAATTACACAGCTGTGACTAACGAGCACGTAGTTCTCCACAGGCTGCTACTCATCAAATGAACAAGGGGTGCGGGAAAGCATCCCGCACCCCTGCACTGCCATCGTAAATCGTTAGGCCGGAAGAACTACGACCCGCCGATTGGGCTCAGCGCCGGTCGAATCCGAGGCGACGCCATCTACCTCGGCAATCGCATCATGAATGATCTTGCGTTCGAATGGCGTCATCGGATCCATTTCCTCGGACTCACCAGATTCGAGTACCCGCTTCGCGACCACACGTCCCGCCTCCGACAACGCCTCACGCTTGTTCGCGCGCCAGCCAGCGATATCCAACATCAGTCGGCTGCGGTCACCGAGCTCCTGCTGTACCGCCAAACGAGTCAGCTCCTGCAGCGCATCGAGTACGGAACCATCAGAGCCGACGAGAGTATCCAGGTCCCCGCCGCCGTCGATGCTGACACTCGCCCGGTCACCGTCGACATCTAAATCGATGTCGCCGTCGAAGTCCAAGATGTCGAGAAGCTGTTCAAGGTAATCGCCGGCGACCTCTCCCTCCTCGACCAATCGCTCTTCGGACACCTCGATATTTCGCTTAGACATTGACCTGCCTCCGTCATGACCGCCGATCGTCGCGCCAGCGCCGGGCGACGAATAACTACCCCAAGTATGGGACAAGGTCCCCGACGCCGGAGCATCGGGGACCTTGTCAGTGTGCGCCAGCGGACTGGCGTCAGCGCTTCTTCTTCTTTTTCTTCTTGCTCTGGGGTTTGGAGGAACCCTTCTGGGCCGATCTACTCCGTTGACCGCCAGGCGGGGACGGTTTCTGACCGGGGCGTGGCGCAGCGCCCGGCTTTGGCACAGCGTCTCCGGAACTGGCGGATTGAGACGCCGTCTCGTCACCGAGAACCGACTCACCGGTGTCCGTACCGGCGCCCACGGATTCGTCGACGGTAGCGACCGCGGAAGCCGCCGTCGACGTCGACGCCCCGCCCTTACCGGTAGGGGATTGACCCCGTTGCTTCTTCGGGTTGACGGGCTTCACGCCAACCTTCGGAGCAAGTGCCTTCTGCTCTTCCCGACGGGCCAATGCGGCAACATCGTCTTCCTTCGCCATCTTCTCGTAGAGGAAGTACTGCTGTCCGACCGTCCACAGGTTATTGGTGACCATGTAGACGAGAATCGCCATCGGCCAGAAAGCACCAGTGACCAGAATGCCGATGGGGAAGGCCCACAGCATCAGCTGGTTCATGATCTTTGCTTGCGGATTAGACGCAGCGGCGGGGGACTGGTGGGACAGTGAGACCCGAGCGTTCAGGTGAGTGGTCACTGCGGAGACGATCATCAATGGGACCGCGACGACGATGATGTTCCAGCGCTCGAAATCAAGCGCAGCCCCCGGGTCGACGAACGCCTGGAACTGCTCGACGGGCTGCGAAATGAACGACGACAACGGCGCACCGAACAACCGGGCGTCCAGGAAGCTCTGGACCTCATCCGCGTTGAACACGTAGTTCCCGGTGTTACGGGTTTCCTCCGCGGTCATACCGAGCTGACCGAACGCCTCGCCCATTCGGTTGAAGGACCTCAGGACGTGGAACAGACCCAGAAAGACCGGAATCTGGATGAACATCGGCAGGCAGCCGAGTAGGGGATTGAACCCCTCCTGCTTCTGCAGCTTGCGTGTCTCGACAGCGAGTTTCTCCCGGTCGTTCTTATAGCGCTTCTGCAGCTCCTTCATCTTGGGCTGCATCTCCTGCATCTTGCGGGAGAAGCGGATCTGTTTGGCCGCCGGCCAGAACAGCATCAGACGCAGCGTCACGACGAGGAAGATCACCGACAGCGCCCAGATGATGCCGCTGGAATCTGGATCATTGACCCACGGCAGTAGACCGCCGAGGAAGGCGAAGATCTTGTGCCAGAACCAAAGGATCCCGGAGATCGGGTAATAGACCAGAGGGTCCGTGATGAACGACATGGGTGGAAAAGTCCTAGCTACGTTCGGAAGAAGTGGATTGCTCGTGCGGCGGCGAGCCAGAGTCGGGTGCCCGTGGTTCTGGTACTGGATCCCACCCGCCTGGTGTCCAGGGCCCGCAACGCAGAAGACGCCACACGGACAACCATGAGCCGTACCAGGCACCGTGCAGCTTCACCGCTTCCACGGCATAACTACTGCAACTCGGTTCGAAGCGACAGCTCGGCGGGGTCAGCGGGGAGATGCCCTTCTGGTAGAAGTCCAGCATCCACAAAAGGACCCGGGAGATAGGTCCGGGACGAGATTCGGTCATGACCGGGTCCCCCTCGCTCGCGATGAGGCGGCCTCCAGCGCAGACCTCAGATCTGACGCCAGTTCATCATGGGTGGCCGTAGCCGACGCGGGGTTCGCTCGGATGACCACCATGAACTCGGGATCAAGCTCGCCGACTACATCGGCCGCGATATGACGAAGCCGTCGGCTGACGCGGTGACGGGTCACCGAGTCGCCGACGGCCTTGCTCACAATCAGCCCGAAACGCGGGCCGCCCACGCGGATCATCGAAGAATCCACGTGGGCGTGCACGACGATGGTGCGGCGGCCCTTCCTGGCACCCTTGCGAACCACCGTCGCGAAATCCGCCGAACGATGGAGCCGGTGCCGACCGGGAAGCACGCGCCGCCCCGGTTTAGATCAGGCCGTCAACGACGAACGGCCCTTGCGACGACGGGCCGAGACGATGCCGCGGCCGGCACGGGTCCGCATACGCAGACGGAATCCGTGCACCTTGGCACGACGACGGTTGTTCGGCTGGTAGGTCCGCTTGCCCTTGGCCATGGTTGGCTCCTCACATGAAGTCGGCACCGTTGCCGGCACGCGATCGAGTTCGAGACGTCGTCGAAACACCACTGACGGCGGCACCACGACGCGCCGCACGCCCACAGGCGCGCGACAGACTGTTCAAGATTACGCGTACAGGGGGCTTGTCACCAAACCGTGTAATCACATTTGTCTCTCGCGTACCACTTCGCAGGACATCGCGACATACCTTCGGCCATGATGCTTGACTTCCTCCCTCCAGTTGATATTGAGGGTTGCCCTCTCGTTCACAGTGTTGTTACCGTCGTTCATCAACGAGCCCTACAGGGCCGAGCAAACTTGAACACCGCGACCCAGTTCCCTCACCACTGTCCGTCCGCACCTGACCGAGGCCCACAGGAGTGGCCTGTCTTCCCACAGGTGTGGACAAACGTGTGGATATCCCAGTGGACCTGGGTTCATAGCTGTGGATAGAGTGTGGTTCCTGCGAGAACCCGCACCGGATGGAATGACGCCGACACCGAACGAGAGGAGACCGCGCACCGTGTCTCCCGAGCTCGAACACGTGTGGAGCGCTGTCCTCGATCGACTTACCGATCCGGAGCTCGCAAGCGATGACAATCCCGTGCTTTCCCGCCAGCAACAGGCGTGGCTTCGTCTGGTCCAGCCAATAGCCGTCGTCAACGGCTTCGCCATGCTTGCCGCACCATCCGCGTTCGCCAGGGACAACATCGAATCCGTCCTGCGCGGACCCATCACCCGTGCCCTGAGCACCCAACTCGGCGAGCCGGTCGACCTCGCAGTGAAGGTGGATACCTCGCTCGCCGGCGCCCAGGCACAGACAGACGATTCCGACGCCGAGGAGATCGACGTCGACGAGATCCATCGAGCGGAAGCCCAAGATCAGGAAGAGCCGTCGACTCCGCGACCGGCCCGAATGACCGAGGAGCAGATCGCTGCCGAGAGGCTTCTTCACGGGAGCGATCGAGACGAGGCGCTGTCCGCGGCTACCGCACCCGGCCTCAATGAGCGCTACACCTTCAGTGCATTCGTCCAGGGCAACTCGAACCGCTTCGCACGCGCCGCGGCTCTTGCAGTCGCCGAAGCTCCCGCGCGTGCCTACAATCCCCTGTTCATCTGGGGGGAATCCGGTCTGGGCAAGACCCACCTGCTGCACGCCATCGGTCACTATTCACTGCGGATGTACTCCGAGCAGAAGGTCAAGTACGTCTCGACCGAAGAGTTCACGAACGACTTCATCAACTCCGTCCGCGACGGACGCCAGAACATGTTCAAGAAGAGGTATCGCGAGGCGGACATTCTCCTGGTGGATGACATCCAGTTCCTCATCGGCAAGGAACAGGTGCAGGAGGAGTTCTTCCACACCTTCAATACGATCCATAACGCGCAAAAGCAGATCGTCATCTCCTCCGACCGGCCGCCCAAGCAGCTCCAACCGCTCGAGGACCGTCTCCGGACCCGTTTCGAGTGGGGTCTGATCACGGACATCCAGCCGCCAGAGCTCGAGACGCGCATAGCGATTCTCGACAAGAAGGCCAAGATCGAAGGCTATGAGGTGCCGCGCGGGGTGCTCGAGCTCATCGCCACCCGCGTCCAGCGCAATATCCGTGAGCTTGAGGGTGCGCTGATCCGGGTCGTCGCCTTTGCCTCGCTGAACGGGCACGATATCGATGTCCCGCTCGCGGAGATCGTGCTCCGCGACGTTGTCTCAGACGACGACTCGCTGCAGATCTCAGCAGCGACCATCATGGCCGTCACCGCTGAGTTCTTCTCGACCAGCATTGATGAGCTGTGCGGCTCGTCCAAGACCCGCTCCCTGTCCCGTGCTCGCCAGATCGCGATGTACCTGTGCCGGGAGCTCACCGACCTGTCGCTTCCGAAGATCGGCGTGACGTTCGGCGGTAAGGACCACACGACGGTCATGTACGCCCAGCGCAAAATTCTCAAGGAAATCAAGGACGACCGGCGGACCTACGACCAGATCCAGGAACTGACTGCTCGCATCCGCGAACGCTCGCGCGCCATGTGACGCCTATGTGAGAAGAGATTTTTAGATAACCTCGATCCCACATGCTCCGCGTGGATCAACCCACGCCCGTTTTTACGAAAAGGGGGAAGGAGCGTCTGGGCCGAGCGGTCGGGCTTCATGACGCCCCGATACCGATATGGTCATGGCTGATCGTCCAGAGGTCCAGACCGCGACACCGGCAGTCGCCGCCATCACGATGATGGGACTGGGTCAGAACCTGCTCACCGGACTCGCGAGGGTTCCGTTCGTCAAACCGTGGCAGGGCCCCGGCAATGTAGTGCATAACCTGGGACAGTCCGTCACCCGGCAGACCATCCGATCATTCATGGGCTACTCACTCGGTCTGCCGATTGAGGAGTTCCGCTCCATGGAGCAGGTGATCGACGGACTGTGTGGCGTCGTCATGCCGCCGTACGTCCGCGGGATGAACGGGGTGAAGATCACCCAGGAGGTCATCGGCGGGGTCCCCGGCCTGTGGTGCCGCCGCGCGTCCTCGAAGAACAACCCCCAGCGCGTCGAGGGCACGATCCTCTACCTGCACGGCGGTGGGTACATCGGTACGTCTCCGATGATGTACGCCGCGTTCGCCTCCGCGATCGCCAAGCAGACCGGTTGTGACATCTTCATCGCCGACTACCGCATGGCCCCGGAGTTCCCGTTCCCCGCAGGTGTCCTCGATGCCGCGAGTGTCTACACCGCTCTCCTGGACCAAGGGGTCAAGGCCGAGAACCTCATCATCGCCGGCGATTCGGGTGGGGGCGGACTGGCCGCCTCGCTCATCTCCCATCTGCACGCCACCGATGTGCAGATGCCGGCCGCGCTCGCACTGTTCTCGCCCGAAACAGACCTTGAACTGGATCAGCCGTCGGTCTCGGAGAACGCACAGTACGACATCCTGCCGTGGAACGTCCCCACGGCGCCCTATCTGCAGGGAATCGCCCCGGGTGATCCATTGGTCTCGACCGTCAACGCGGCTCTGAGCCCCGACTGGTTCCCGCCGACGTTCGTCACCTCTGGTGGCAACGAGATGTTCCGGGACGGGATCCGCATCCTCGTCGGCAACCTGAGCGATTCCGGCATCGAGGTCCACGCGATCGAGGCGGAGGGGATGTTCCACGTGTTCCCGATCCTCATGCCGTGGCTCGACGTGTCCCGCCAGGTCTTCACGGAACTCGATGAGTTCGTAGACACCCACGTCCGTTCGCGTCATTTCATCGACATCGGCGCGTTCGAAGGTTGATCTCCCGCGTCACAAATCTCCCGAGTTGTTTCACAAACCACATCGTTCACAGCTGTGGACAGAGATGTGGAATCTTGTGGACCGACGGTGGACAGAGCGTGGACGGAGTCTTGTGATTCCACCGGGGACCGGAACCAAATCACAAGAATCAACACGTACGTCCACACGGTGAAATCGCGTGGGACCTGTAATAACAAGCTGTGGCTCACAATTTCACAGGACCTACTACTACCTCTTATTTCTCTAGATAGTTCTTGTAAGAAGTAGGGATGTGGAACGGCGAGCCTGCTTGACCGGATTACACCCCGGACGTGTCCCCATGTCGGACCGAGCGGTTACTCTCATGGAGACGTCTCGACGCCCCGCGCCGAGATGCGACACAAGACAGCCGCACAACCCACCCGCCCAGATACCCGTCAGCGGTATCCGGCCTGCCTGAAAGAGGTCATCGATGGAGATCACGGATCCGACGTTCCGCGTCACCCGCGAGGACTTTGCGGATTCCGTGGCCTGGGTGGCGCGAACGCTGCCCTCGCGTCCGTCGGTGCCGATCCTCGGCGGCGTGCTGCTCGAGGCGGATTCCGGATTGACGATCTCGGGGTTCGACTACGAAACCTCGGCCCAGGTGTCGGTTCCCGCCGAGGTCACCGAGCCGGGCAGCACGCTGGTGTCCGGCCGGCTGTTGGCCGATATTGCCCGGGCGTTGCCGGACCGGCCGGTCGAGGTGTCGGTGACCGCGCAGAAGATGTATATCACCTGCGGATCGGCCAAGTTCACGTTGCCGACCATGCCGGTCGAGGACTACCCGCAGTTGCCGACCATGCCGGAGGTCACCGGATCCGCGCAGGTCGACGCGTTTTCGGAAGCCGTCTCGCAGGTGGTCGTCGCGGCCGGCAAGGATGACACCCTGCCGATGCTGACGGGCATCCGGATGGAGATCGAGGGGCCGCGGGTCACGCTCATCGCCACCGACCGCTTCCGGCTCGCGATCCGCGAGTTCGAGTGGGAGCCAGCTCGCGACGATGTCGCGGTGGAGGTGCTCATCCCGGCCAAGGCGCTGTCGGAGGTGTCGCGTTCGGCGGCCGCCGGTGGGCGTGTGGATCTGAGTCTGGGCGCCGGTGCGGAGGTCGGCGCCGAGGGGATCCTTGGCGTGTTGGTCTCCGGTCAGCGCACCACCACGCGCCTGCTCGACGCGGAGTTCCCCAAGGTTCGTCAGCTCCTTCCGCCGCAGCACAACTCGATCGCCGTGGTGGAGGTGGCCGCTCTCGCGGAGGCCATCAAGCGTGTGGCCCTGGTCGCGGACCGCGGTGTCCAGGTCCGGCTCGCCTTCAGCGAAGGCGAGGTGGCGCTGTCCGCCGGCGGTGACGATGCGGCACAGGCAAACGAAACCCTGCCGGTCGACTTCGTCGGCGAACCGCTGACCATCGCCTTCAACCCGGGGTACCTCCTCGACGGCCTGAGCAGCGTCCACTCCTCGCGGGTGGCGTTCGGATTCACCCTGCCCAGCCGGCCCGCCGTGCTGCGCCCCGCCCCCGAGACCCTGCCGGAGCCCGGTGCCGACGGCGCGATCGAGCCGATCGACTCGGACCACACCTACCTCCTCATGCCCGTGCGCCTGCCGGGCTGATGTCAGCCGCGAGACGGCATGCACCTTCGGCACCTCAGACTTCTGGATTTTCGCTCCTGGCCGCTACTTGAACTCGAGCTCGACCCGGGGGTCACGACCCTGATCGGTCGGAACGGGCACGGGAAGACCAACGTCCTCGAGGCGGTCGGCGTCCTGGCCACGCTGCGCAGTCACCGCGTGGCCGGCGACGCCCCGATGATCCGGTCCGGCGCGGAGACCGCCCTGGTCGGAGCGCTGGCCCACAACTCCGGCCGGGAGCTCACCGTGGAGCTCGCGCTCAACTCCGGCAAAGCCAACCGCGCGCGGCTCAACACCTCTCCGTGTCGGCGCCTCGGCGACATTCTCGGCGTGGTCCAGTCCGTGCTCTTCGCCCCCGAGGATCTCGCGCTCGTGAGGGGCGAGCCGGCCGAGCGTCGGCGATTGCTGGACGAGTTGATGTCCCAGCGCCGCCCGGCACTCGGCGGCGACCTCGCCGACTACGCGTCCGTGCTGCGTCAGCGCACCGCTCTTCTCAAGTCGGCGTCGGGTGCGCTCCGTCGTGGGCGTCCCGAGGACTCGGCCGCGGCCCTGGACACCCTCGATGTGTGGGATGGCCGACTGGCCGGGTTGGGGGCTCGGATCGTGGCCGGGCGGGTGGCACTCCTCGAGCAGCTGCGGCCCCTTGTCGTCGACGCCTATCGGACCCTCGCACCGGAATCGCGCCCCGCCGACCTGTCGTACCGGTTCCGCGTCGCGTCCCCGCCCGCGGAGGGTGACCTGACCGACCCCGAGTTCGTCGAGGCCCTCCTCCTCGCGGAGCTCGGGCGACGCCGGCGGGACGAGATCGATCGCGGGCAGTCACTCGTCGGGCCGCATCGCGACGACCTCATCCTCACCCTCGGCGACGAGCCCGCGAAGGGCTTCGCGAGCCACGGCGAGACGTGGTCGTTCGCGCTCGCATTGCGGCTCGGATCGCTCGAGTTGTTCCGCGCCGACGGGATCGAACCGGTCCTGCTTCTCGATGATGTCTTTGCCGAACTCGACCGTCACCGCCGCGCGGCCCTGGCGGAGGTGGCGGCCGGCGTGGAGCAGGTTCTCATCACCGCCGCGGTCGGTGAGGACGTTCCGGCGGGGCTGCGCGGGGTGCGTCATGACGTCGTGATGACGGGTTCAGGCGCCGCGCGGCAGTCGTCCATGACACCGTCACCACGGCGCGACAACGACGGTGGATCCGGTGATGACGCCGGTGAAAAACAAGAATATGACGACGACGACAACACCCGCGACACCGATTCCGGAAGTGAGGTTTCGCTGTGACAAACCCGCCAGGCAGGGACCCCGTAACACCGTCTGACAAGCCACAACGTGGTTATGACATCGCCAAGCAGGCGCTCGAGGAGGCGCGTGCCCGGGCGCGGGCGGAGGGCAAGCAGGTCGGCCGCGGGCGGTCCGGGCCGGTCGGCGCCGGCAAGCGGCTGCGCAAGCGCGGGTGGACCGGGTCCGGCGCCGACCCGTGGGATCCGCAGCCGCTCGGCAAGCTCGTCGGTCAGGTGGCTAAGAAGCGCGGCTGGGAGGACAAGGTCACGACCGGTCGGCTGTTCGCGGAATGGGACCGGATCGTGGGCGAGGACGTCTCGGCGCACGCGATGCCCGAGCGATTGGAGGAGGGGATCCTCTACGTGCGGGCCTCGAGCACGGCGTGGGCGACGCAGCTGCGGTTGATGTCCGCGGACATCCTGCGCAAGATCGCGGCGGCGCTCGGCCCCGGCAATGTGCGGCGGCTGAAGATCGAGGGCCCGGAGAAGCCGAGCTGGCGAAAGGGGCCGCTACACGTGTCGGGGCGGGGGCCGCGGGACACGTACGGATAAACCGCGAACGAACGGACTGGGCGTGCCAGGAGTCCATTTTGTGGTTCCCGCAGGTAGACTGGACAGGTCCCAGACCCGACGAGACGCGAGGAGTTCGCACGTGGCGGACGCCAAGAGCACATCCGACAGCAACGGCTCCAAGGATTACGGTGCATCATCGATCACCGTCCTCGAGGGGCTCGAGGCCGTCCGGATGCGTCCGGGCATGTACATCGGCTCCACCGGCCCGCGGGGTCTGCACCACCTGATCTGGGAGGTCGTGGACAACTCGATCGATGAGGCCATGGCCGGGTACGCCACGGGCGTGCAGGTCACGCTGCTCGAGGACGGCGGCATCGAGGTCATCGATGACGGCCGCGGTATTCCCGTCGAGATGCACGAGCAGGGCATGCCGACCGTCCAGGTGGTCATGACCCAGCTGCACGCGGGCGGCAAGTTCGACTCGGACTCGTACGCGGTCTCCGGTGGTCTGCACGGCGTCGGTATCTCCGTGGTCAACGCACTGTCGACCCGCGTCGAGGTGCAGATCAAGCGCGATGGTCGCCTGTGGCTGCAGGACTTCGACATGGCGGTCCCGGCCGAGCTGGTCGACTCCGGCCCCGCCGAGGGCACCGGCACGCGCGTCCGGTTCTGGGCTGACCCGACGATCTTCGAATCGACGGAGTACGACTTCGATGTGGTGGCCCGCCGTCTGCAGGAGATGGCGTTCCTCAACAAGGGTCTGACCATCACGCTGATCGACCGGCGCGCGGTGGCCGAGCAGGCCGCTGAGCTCGATGCGATCGCGGACAGTGAGGGTGGCAACGACGGCGGCCCGGGCTCGGACGAGGGCTCGGATGTCGACGGCGCGGTTGACGCCGAGAAGGCGTTCACCGAGGGCGCCGATGACGCGGCAGCCGATGCCGATTCCGGCGAGAAGGCCGAGGCCCCGGCCGGGTCGGCCAAGGGGCGCGAGCGCAAGCGCACCTTCCACTATCCGGACGGTCTGAAGGACTACGTCACCGCGATCAACAAGTCCAAGACCGCGATCCACCCGACGATCCTCTACTTCGAGGGCAAGGGAACCGGCCACGAGGTCGAGGTCGCGATGCAGTGGAACTCCGGCTACTCGGAGTCCGTCCACACCTTCGCCAACACCATCAACACCCATGAGGGCGGCACCCACGAGGAGGGCTTCCGTGCGGCGCTGACCTCCCTGGTCAACAAGTACGCGCGCGAGAAGAAGCTGCTCAAGGAGAAGGACCCCAACCTCACCGGTGATGACATCCGTGAGGGCCTCGCCGCGGTGATCTCCGCCAAGATCGGCGATCCGCAGTTCGAGGGCCAGACCAAGACCAAGCTCGGCAACACCGAGGTCAAGGGATTCGTCCAGCGCCAGGTGTCCGATCACGTGGGGCACTGGTTCGAGGCCAATCCGGCCGAGGCCAAGACGATCGTCAACAAGGCCATCGCCTCCAGCCAGGCCCGGGTAGCCGCGCGCAAGGCCCGCGAGATGGTGCGCCGCAAGTCCGCCACGGACATCGGCGGCCTGCCCGGCAAGCTCGCGGACTGCCGCTCCAAGGATCCGTCCAAGTCCGAGCTGTACATCGTGGAGGGCGACTCCGCCGGCGGCTCGGCCAAGTCGGGCCGCGATTCGATGTTCCAGGCGATCCTGCCGCTGCGCGGAAAGATCATCAACGTCGAGAAGTCGCGGATCGACAAGGTCCTCAAGAACGCCGAGGTCCAGGCCATCATCACGGCCCTGGGCACCGGCATCCACGAGGAATTCGACATCGACAAGCTGCGCTATCACAAGATCGTGCTCATGGCCGACGCCGACGTCGACGGTCAGCACATCGCGACGCTGCTGCTCACCCTGATCTTCCGGTTCATGAAGCCGCTCGTCGAGAACGGCCACGTGTACCTGGCGCGGCCGCCGCTGTACAAGCTCAAGTGGGGCAAGGGCGAGCCGGACTTCGCGTACTCGGACCGTGAGCGCGACGAGCTGCTCAAGATAGGCCTGGAGAACAAGCGCAAGATCAACGTCGACGACGGTATCCAGCGCTACAAGGGTCTCGGCGAGATGAACCCCAAGGAGCTGTGGGAAACCACCATGGATCCGACGGTGCGCACGTTGAGCCTGGTCACGCTTGACGACGCGGCCGCCGCGGACGAGCTGTTCTCGATTCTCATGGGCGAGGACGTGGACGCGCGACGCAGCTTCATCACCCGCAACGCCCGCGACGTGCGCTTCCTGGACGTCTGATAACCAGACGCATCCGGTTCGACGCCGTCCGGACGACAACAGTCGCGAAACCCGCTGAGGTTTCGCGACTGTTGTCGTTCACGCTCGGTGTACTTCTTACTGGCCACCTACTTCGGTGAGGCCGCGGGACCGACGGAGAACAGGTCTCCCGGTGTGCAGTCCAGTTCGCGACACAGTGCCATGAGTGTGGAGAATCGAATCGCCTTGGCCCGGTCGTTCTTGAGGACCGAGAGGTTGACGACGGTGATGCCGACGCGCTCGGCGAGCGCGGACAGGGTTATTCCGCGCTCGTCGAGCAGGCGGTCGAGGTGGCAGTGCACCGCGAGATCGCCGTCGGACATCAGATCAGCCCCTCGGAGTCGGTGCGGGCGACGGACTCGCTGCGGGCGAGAGCCATGACCAGGGCCAGGCCGAGTCCGACCAGCGGGAACGCGGTGGTCATGGGGTTGTCCCAGGTTCGGCCATCCGAGCACGACTCGTAGATCGCCTGGCAGGCGTGGACGCCGGCGGAGGTGACGATGTTCGTGGCGATCAGGCCGACGATGCCGGCGATGATGACGGCGGCCATGGCGCTGACCTTGGTGCGGTTGGTCAGGGTCCGTCCGGGGCGGAGCCGGCGCAGGACGAGGTCGACGATGATCACCATGATCAATACGACGACGAACTGCATGATGGTTCCGATGGTGAGCGTCATCTTCGCGGAGTCGCCGAGAGCCTCCACCGGGATGGCGGCCGCCAGACCCGTGATCTCGACGCCCTCCGGGCCCGTCACCTCATCCGGTCGCGACATCGTGAGCGACACCCGACCGCTGGTGGCCAGGGCGATAAAGGTGCTGATCATGGGTGCGATCACCCAGATGCCCACGAGAACAGCGATCGCGAACACCCAGTTGTAGATCGCGCGGCGATCCTTGTCTGCAGCGGGCGCACCGGTAGTTGTGCCGCCTGTGGCCGGGCGGTTGTTGGAAGACTTGTCGTTGGTCGACATTGTCACTCCTTATCGATCATCGTTGGTATCGAAGAACGATAACAACGATAAACGATATGCCAATGGTGTCAACCCCTGGTCGATATCCACCCGGCTCGGCGGCCAACGGGCCTAGGGTTCATCTATGGATGACATGCATCTCTGCCGCCCGGTGACGCGTCGGCTCATGCGCGCGGCCACCACAGCGGTGCTCGCGCTGACTTTCGGCGCGGGAGGGGCGGCGTTCACTCCCGCGCAGGCGCAGGCCCAGGTCTCGGATGTCGTCATTGGCAGCGTGGGCTCGGTGGGAACGTTGTCCGCGGGATCACCCGTCACTGAGGTGCCTGCGCACAACCCGGCCACGGGTCCCTGGCCGGTCACGGATTTCATCACCCCGGAGAACCCGGTGTTCTGGAACCCGGCCGTGGCAACGAACCGGCTGGTCTCGCCGTTCGGGCTGACGACGCCGGTGCAGTGCACCGCATTCCACGGGGTCCTGTTGGAGTGTTTCCAGGAGGACCGTGAGGGAGCGCACCACAAGCTCGTCAGGCTGGCGTCGAATCTCCCCAACGTCAGTGGGTCGTTGCAGCCCGGCGGTGGACCGGGCACGTTCGTCTACGCCGACCCGGCCGGCTGGGGTGTCGGTAGCTGAGGCGAAGGCCGTGTTGCGTGGGCGCGGGCTTGGTGGGGCGCAGGAGTGCCACGTCGGATCAGCCAGGCCGGATCCGGACGAGGATATAGAGGACAAGCCGCGTGCCAGTACCAGCAGTTTCCGCAGGACCTATAGACTGTCGTGGTCGGAAGTAGTGTGCTGATCACTGCTTTCCGAGCCGGACAGAAGAGGAGCCCATGACGGATACGACGTTGCCGCCTGACGCCGGGGGACACGACCGGATCGAGCCGGTCGACATCCAGGCCGAGATGCAGAGAAGCTACATCGACTACTCGATGAGCGTCATCGTCGGGCGAGCGTTGCCGGACGTGCGGGACGGGCTCAAGCCCGTGCACCGCCGCATCCTCTACGCGATGTGGGATAACGGCTACCGGCCGGACCGCAGTTACGTGAAGTCGGCCAAGCCTGTCGCCGACACCATGGGTAACTACCACCCGCACGGCGACTTGGCGATTTACGACACCCTGGTGCGCCTCGCGCAGCCGTGGGCGATGCGGTATCCGATGGTCGACGGCCAGGGCAACTTCGGTTCCCGCGGCAACGACGGCGCGGCCGCCATGCGTTACACCGAGTGCAAGATGACCCCGCTCGCCATGGAGATGGTGCGGGACATCGAGAAGAACACGGTCGATTTCCAGCCGAACTACGACGGCAAGACGTCCGAGCCGATCGTTCTCCCGTCGCGCGTACCGAACCTGCTGATCAACGGCTCGAGCGGCATCGCCGTGGGCATGGCCACCAAGATGCCCCCGCACAACCTGCGGGAGGTCGCCGAGGCCGTCTACTGGATGCTCGACAATCCCGAGGCGACTGACGAGGAATCCCTTGAGGCGTGCATGGAGCGCATCAAGGGGCCGGACTTCCCGACCGCCGGCTTCATCGTGGGCGACCAAGGCATCAAGGACGCCTACCGCACCGGTCGCGGCTCGATCCGCATGCGCGGCAAGACCTCCATCGAGGAGGAGGGCAACCGGACGGTCATCGTCATCACGGAACTGCCCTACGAGGTCAACCCGGACAACATGATCCTGTCGATCGCCGAGCAGCTGCGCGACGGCAAGATCGCCGGAATCTCCAAGATCGACGACGAGTCCTCGGACCGCGTCGGCCTGCGCATCGTCATCACGCTCAAGCGTGACGCGGTCGCGAAGGTGGTCCTGAACAACCTCTACAAGCACTCGCAGCTGCAGACGTCGTTCGGCGCCAACATGCTGTCGATCGTCGACGGCGTCCCGCGCACCCTGCCGATCGACCAGTTGGTGCGCCTGTACGTCACGCACCAGATCGAAGTGATCGTCCGTCGCACCCAGTACCTGCTGGACGAGGCCGAGAAGCGGGCCCACATCCTGCGCGGACTGGTCAAGGCACTCGACGCGCTGGACGAGGTCATCGCCCTCATCCGCCGGTCGGAGACCGTCGACATCGCGCGCCAGGGCCTCAAGGACCTCCTGGACATCGACGATGACCAGGCACAGGCGATCCTCGACATGCAGCTCCGTCGCCTCGCGGCGCTCGAACGGCAGAAGATCATCGACCAGCTCGCCGCGATCGAGCTCGAGATCGCGGACTACAAGGACATCCTCGCCCGCCCCGAGCGTCAGCGCTCGATCGTCGGCGACGAGCTCCGCGAGATCGTCGAGAAGTACGGCGACGACCGTCGCACGGTCATCATCCCCGCCGACGGCGACGTGCGCGATGAGGACCTCATCGCCCGCGAGGACGTGGTGGTCACCATCACCGAGACCGGCTACGCCAAGCGGACCCGCACCGACCTGTACCGCGCCCAGAAGCGCGGCGGCAAGGGAGTGCGCGGCGCAGAGTTGAAACAGGACGACATCGTGCGTCACTTCTTCGTCTCCTCCACGCACGACTGGCTGCTGTTCTTCACCACCAAGGGCCGCGTCTACCGGATCAAGGCGTACGAGCTGCCCGAGGCCAACCGCACCGCACGCGGCCAGCACGTGGCCAACCTCCTGGCATTCCAGCCGGAGGAGCGGATCGCCGGCGTCATCCGGATCAAGGGCTACCAGGACGCGCCCTACCTGGTCCTGGCCACCCGCAACGGCCTGGTCAAGAAGTCGAAGCTCGAGGATTACGACTCCCCGCGCTCGGGCGGTCTCATCGCGGTCAACCTGCGCGACGGGGACGAGCTGGTGGGCGCCGCGCTCGCCGGACCGGACGACGACCTGCTGCTGGTCTCCGAGAAGGGCCAGTCGATCCGCTTCCACGCCAACGACGACACGCTGCGCCCGATGGGACGCGCCACCTCGGGCGTCATGGGCATGCGGTTCAACGACGGGGACGCACTGCTGAGCATGTCCGTCGTGCGCGCCGACACCTCGGACCAGGAGAAGTACTTCCTGCTCGTGGCCACCGAGCGCGGCTACTCCAAGCGCACCGCACTGAGCGAGTACACCGCACAGGGCCGCGGCGGCAAGGGCGTCCTCACGCTCATGTTCGACCCCAAGCGCGGCAAGCTCGTGGGTGCGACGATCGTGGAACTGCAGGACGAGCTGTACGCCATCACCTCCAGCGGTGGCGTGATCCGCACGTTCGCCAAGCAGGTCCGCAAGGCGGGACGCCAGACCAAGGGCGTGCGCCTGATGAACCTGGCCGAGAACGATGCGCTGCTGGCGATCGCCCGCAACGCGGACGAGCCCGACGAAGAGGACCGGTCCGAGGCCGAGTCCGTCGAGGAGGCGTAAGCCATGACCGAGCCGACCGATCCGGCCGCCGGAGGACCCACACCGAAGGGTTCCGCCCCGGCGCCCGGATATGGCACCACCGGGCAGGCCTCACAGGCGGGGTCGACGGACTCGGGGTTGTCGTCGTCGTCATATAGTTCCTCGACTCCCTCCGGCGCGGACACCGACAGTTTCACGTCGAGCACCGCGGCGAGCACGTCGGCCACCGACGGTTCCACCGCGGGTGAGACGGCGACCACCGCGTTCCCCGCCGCGTCGCAGCACCGCGCCGAGGGCTCCTCTGGAGGGGTCTCCACGGCGCACTCCGGAGGCGCCGCCGGCCGGGCCGCCCCGATCGTCTCGCCCACTCAGCGGCGCGGGCCGCTCGAGTCGACCCTCGTGCTGCGCCGCATCGATCCCTGGTCGGCGTTCACCACGGTGCTGGGCGTGATGTTCGCGCTCTACCTGGTGTGGATGGTCGCGATCGGCGTGACGTATCTGCTGCTGTCCGGCATGGGCGTCTGGGACCGTCTCGGCGGGCTGCTGTCCGGCGTCGCGGGGGATGAGTCGGCGTCCGTGATCGGGCCGTCGACGATCTTCCTCTACAGCGGTGGAGTCGGCCTGCTCAACGTGCTGCTGCTGTCGATCCTGGCGACGCTCGCGGTGTTCATCTACAACCTCGCGGCCGGTCTGACGGGCGGCGGCGTCCAGGTGACGCTCAGCGACCGACGGAACTGATCGCCGGATCCGGTGGCGACGCGCCGCCGGACGTGGCGCCTCGCAATCCGGTTGAAACCGCGCAGGTCAGCGGTCGATTTGGGATTGCGAACGGGTGTCGGGTAGATTAATCCATCGGTACGAGGGCCTATAGCTCAGGTGGTTAGAGCGCCAAACTGATAATTTGGAGGTCGGAGGTTCAAGTCCTCCTAGGCCCACTCCGACAGGCAGACGCCGGATCCGCAGTGCCGGGTCCGGCGTTTATGCTTGGAGGTGCGCGTCGGCCTAGCGGACGATGCACGGGGCCTTAGCTCAGTTGGTAGAGCGCTGCCTTTGCAAGGCAGATGTCAGGGGTTCGAATCCCCTAGGCTCCACAGAAGTAGTGACCGCTCGCGGAGTTGACGCGAGTGCGTATCCCGGCTCGGCCTGAGAGCGCCGCGCGGCCGAACCCGGTGGGGGAGGGCGCCCCACACCCGTCCCGGACGCCCGACAATTCGCGGGTAGCGTCGGTCGTCATGAAGACTCGGCCCGGCTCATGGACGCCGTTCATCGTGATCGCCGCGGTGGTCCTGGTCGCGCTGATGTCCAGTGCCACCCCGACTCCCCTCTATGTGGACTACCAGGAACTCTGGGGCACCAGCGGCACGACCATCACGATCGTCTACGCGGTGTATTGCATCGCCGTCCTCATCCCGCTGCTGTTCCTCGGCCGCCTGTCCGATGCGGTCGGCCGCCGGCCCGTCATCCTGGCAGGCCTGGCGCTGCTCACCGTCAGCGTGGGCATGCTCGCCCTGGCGCCCAATGTGGGATCGCTCATCGCCGCGCGCATCCTGCAGGGCATCTCGGTCGGCCTCATCACCGGGCCGGCGGCCGCGGCCTTGATCGAGCTCCATCCGCGCCGCGATGCCCGGGTCGGCGCGCTGACCAACAGCTCCACCACGAATTTCGGCATCGCCGGTGGTGTTCTCCTCGCGGGATTGGTGGCCACGTTGTCGTCGTCGCCCCTGGTTTTTCCTTTCGCCATCATCGGGACGGCGACGGTCGCGCTCGTCGTCGCGGTTCTGGCGCTGGTCCCCGAGACGTCGGGCGGCAGCTCCACCGTCCGGGAGGCGCTGCGCGTGCGGCCCCCGACGGTGCCGGCGAGTATGCGCGGGGCGTTCGCCCTGGCCGCGGTGTGCGTCGCGGTGTCGTGGTCGGTCGGCGGCGTCTTCCTCGGGCTCGGCGGTGCGATCTCGCGCGACCTCCTGGGGCGGTCGGACTACATCGTCACCGGACTCGTGGTGGCCTCGCTCCAGGCCGCCGCCGGCGTGGCGCAGCTTGTGTGGAACCTTCGGTTCGGTCCTGACGACTGGCGGCGCGGGATGATCGTCGGTGTGTTGCTCATGCTGCCGGGGCTCGTCGTGGCGTCGGTGTCCCTCGAGACTCGCTCGGTGCCCGGTTTCCTCGCCGCCGCCGCCCTCGCGGGGCTGGGGATGGGCCTGCTGTTCCTCATCGGGACCACGCTGGTCGCCCGGAGCGCGCCCGGCGAGTTGCGCGGGCAGGTGTTCGCGGCGCTGTACCTGGTGGCCTACACCTCGCTCGGGCTCCCGGCGGTGCTGGCGGCGCTGGTCGCGGAGCAGATCGGGCTCATCCCGGCGTATCACCTGCTCGCGGCGGTCGCCGGGGTGGTCGCGGCGATCTCACTCGGCGTGGTGCTGCGGGGCCGGGGCGCTGTGGAGCAGTAGTGGCCGGTGGAAGGTGGCGTGCGGCCGGCTGTCCAGCCCTCAGCTGCTCAGCGCCTGCGCGGCGGCCACCACGCCCACCGCGGCGAGACCGGTGCGCACCCGATCCGAGGCCATCAGCGCGGCGATCTTGGGACGCATAATCTGCTCCTGCGCGATCCCGGCATGCAGCGGCACGACCCCCACGGTGACCAACGGCCCGGCGAGGCTGGTCGCGCACGCGACGGCGGTGGAGACCCGGCCGGTCTGCTCGCCGGAGCGCAGAGACCCGTAGGTCGCCCAGATCGAGGCACCCAGCGAGGTGGCGTAGAGGGTGAGCGCGACCGGCGCGATGCGGCGGGCGTGGTCGGCCTGCCGCTCGGCGATCCCGTGGGTGGTGCCGTCGAACAGCTGCGGGTAGACGACCGAGGTGACGATCGACTGGAAGCCGAGCGTGATGGCCGAGGTGGTGAGCAGCGCGAGGCGGCCCGCACGCAGGGTCGGATCGGAGGCTGGCCGGCGGCGCTTCATGACGGCCACGCTACCCGTGCAGGGCGATGACCGGCCCGAGTTCTCCCTGCCCCATGCCCGCACCCTGCGGATTCCACTCCGTCCAGTGCGTCAGGAGTGAGGCCGGCCGGTCGGTCGCGATCACGATCACGCCGGGGTAGTCCGCGATCATCGCGCGCAGCATGTCGCGGCCGTCGGCGCCGAGGTCGTCGTCGATGTGCTCGAGCAGGAGCAGCGGTGGCTGCCCGAGGGCGGCGCGCGCCACGCCGAGGCGGGCGATCTCCTGCCGCGTCAGTGGGTGGCCGCCCCGGCGCAGGAGGGTGCGCTCGCCGTCGGGGAGTCCGGCCACGCGGTCCGAGAGGCCCACCGCCGCGAGAGCCGGGCCGGTGACACCGGGGTCGAGGTCGGGGCGACGGTAACGGACGGCGCGCGCGATCGTTCCGCGCTCCAGTCGGGAACCCGCCTGGACACAACCGATATGACGACGACGACGCTTCGAGCCGGCCTCGGCGAGATCGTCTCCGTCCACACAGAGGCGCGTCGTGGCGTTCGCGGCCGGGATGGCGAGACCGGCGAAGACCTCGTGCACGTGCGTGGAATCGGTGCCCCGCACGAGGATCCGGTCGCCCGGCGCGGCGACGAGGTCGGCCATCTGGGTGTCGCCGACCGGCAGTGACCGCACGATCACCCGCCCGCCCCGGGACAGCGCCGCGTCAGAGGTCGCGTCGGCGTCCGGGATGGGGGTTTCGGCGGGACCGCCGACAGCGCGGGCGGGTGCCGCTGTAGTGGCGGATTCCGCGAGTAGCGGCGCGATGATCCGGCGGGCGGCCTTGTAGTTCTGTCGATATTCGACCGTGCGGCCCAGCTCTCCGACCGGTCCGGCGAGGATCCCGACGATCGTCAGGGCCACGGCCACGGTTGCGGTGCTCACCAGGCCGAAGGCTCCGAGCACGGCGGCACCCGCTGATCCGGCGAGCGGTGCGATGAGGGAGACAGCCCGGAGTGCGCCGGCGGTCCGGGCGCGGTGGACGGCGGCGTCGACGACCTTGTCACCGGCGCGGTCCACGGCGTTCAGCTCTCGTTCCACCCCGCCGGCCGCGGCGATTCCCGGGGCTGCCGTGACGGTGTCGGCGACCCGGGCGGCGAGGGATCCTCGACGCCTGCGGAGGTGGCGGGCCCGTTCGAACGCGGGACCGGAGATGAGTAGCAACGCCACCGAGAGGAGGGCGAGCGGGACGCCCACGACGGCGGCCAGGGCAGGGTCGAGGACGGCGAGCACCGCGAGGGAGCCGAGCAGCAGCGGGACGAGCGCGACCAGCGGTGCGATACCCAGCGAGACCCAGTTGCGCACGCTCGCCAGGTCGTTGGTCGAGCGGGCGATGGTGATGCCGAGGGAGGGGGCGGACGGCGAGGTCATCGCATGCGCAACGAGCCCCCGGCGCAGCTGGCGGACGTAGTCCTGACCGAGCTTCTCGGCAATCACCCGGTCGGCGTAGCGGGTGATCGCCAGGCCGGCCAGCACCATCGCCAGCGCAGCGAGATCGACCATGATCATCCGCCTGGGCTGGCCTGCATCCCCGAGAAGTTCGCCGACGAGGAGTCCCGCTTCGACCGCGCACGCACTGTGCGCGAGCGCCGTCACCACGAGCAGGGCCATCAGGGTGCGTCGTCGTCCCCTCAGCAGCGGGGGCATGGGAGTGCTGGCGGGGGAAGCGCTGTCCTGGCCGGTGACGAAATCCTCGGAGGTGTCGTCGTCGTCGGAATTTTGTTCTTTCACACCTCCGGCCTCCCGGGCGGTCACGATGCTGTACCGACGCGGCGGTCATTGGGCAGCAGGCCCAGCGCGGTGGCCGGATCGCGCAGCGCGAAGGTGTCGATGACCGGGACGTCGAGGACCTGGGCGGCCTCGCGTGCAGACAGGGGAGAGGAGGTGACGACACCGGTGACGGCGGCGGTCATCACGCCGGCCGCGTCCAGGACCTGGAGCCCGGCCACGGCACCGAGCGCGTCCTGGGAGGCGAAGACCACGCGGTCGACGCGGGCGTGGAAGGCCGGGTCCTCCAGCAGGCGCCGGGTCTCGGACTGGTAGACGCCGTCGGCGACCTCGATCACCACCACGTCCGGGCCGGTGGCGGTGAGCTCGTCGACCATGCGGGTGAAGATCTCGCGGATGCGTTCGTGACCCAGCCGGAAGGTCGTGGGGTGGCCGAAGTCGGTGAAGTCCAGGACGGTGCCGGCGCCGGCGTCGCGGAACTGGTTGGGATCGTTTCCGGCGCCGGTGCCGGTGGACTTGCCCGCAGCGACGGTCATGCTGGCGCCGGCGAACCCGTTGACGATCGAGCCCACGACGGTGGACTTGCCGGAGTTCATGGACGAGCCGAACACCGCGATCACGGCGGGGCGGGGCGGAGTAGCTGGCCGCGCCCCGGGCACGGCGTGCGAGCCGAACGGTGCGAAACGGTCGAGGGTGAGGCGACCGTGACGGTCTCCGAGCAGGCCGATCGGCTCGATGGCCGTGGCCGATTCGATGCTCGCGTGCTTGTCGATCACGTCCGCGGCCACGCCACCGGCGGCCACGAGGTGGGTCGGCGCGAGCGAATCGGGGACCTGCGCGAGGAACTGGTCAGGGGCGTACCGGTCGCCGTAGACCACGAGGATCTCCTGGCCTGGGAACAGCAGCCGGCGCCGGGAGACCGGGCTTTCCAGACGCGTGTGCTTGCCGATGTCAGTCACGCGGGCCAGCACCACGTCCCCGGCCCGGGGAACCACGCCCGCGCCGTGCTCCAGGTGGTAGCCCTCGGCGGACGACTCGAGAGCGTCGGCGAGAAAGCGCGTCGTGTAGGCGGTGAACGCCTTGCGCAGTCGGGCGGGGGTGACGGGCTCGCGGGTGGTGGCGGTGCGGGCCGCACTGCGGGTTGCGGACCCGGGGGCGGAGGTGGTGCCGACGGTGTCGTTGGAGTCGCCGAGGATGTCGTGGGTGGGGGTGGTGGCGTTGGCGGTCGTGGGCAGGGCGGTCGCGGTCATCTGGTGCTCCTGGGGGATCGGGCCCGGTGAATCCCCGGGCGGTGAACACCAGAAAACCCGCGCGGCATTAATCCCCCATGAGGAGCAGATGAGAGTGGAATCATCTGCCTCCCGGGCCTGCCCTCATGCCCGAAAAGCGCCGCGCCGCAACGCTTGTGGGCTACACCTCGCGCGACCGGCCCAGGAGTGCCCGGCCCTCGCCGTCGTCGGTCACGGCCCGGGCGGTGCGCAGCACGACGCGCCACCCGCGGTCGGGCGCGTCCACGTCGCCGCGCCGCTCCAGCTCCCACCGGCTGGCGGTGACCCGCAGGACGGTGTAGCGGCCGGGCTTCGATGAGCGGACGACAAGCTGGGTGTATCCCGTGGCCACGGCGCGGTCGCCGTCGAGGAGGACCACCGGCAGGCTCGGCACGTGTCCGCACCCGTGGGCGATCAGGCCCTGATGGGCGTCGCCGGTGACCATGTCCACCAGGCCGGCGTGGCCGTCGAGGCGGCCGGTGTCCACGTCGTAGACGCCGTCTTCGGTCCACAGCCCGGCCACGCCCTCGGCGTCGCCGGAGTCGACGCGAGGGGAGTAGGCGCCGAGGATGCGCAGGATCGCGAGTTCGTCCTCGGCGGCGGCGAGGCGTGCCTCGGACCGGGCGATCCGGTCCTCGAGCGCGTCGAGCCGGGCATCGAGGGAGTCCGCCTGGGAGGGGTCGTGAGAGGAAGCCATGGCCTCGACTTTAATGCGCCGCCCGAAATAGCGAGAACACGTTATAGTTTTGCCCATGACGGACACGAATTCGGACACTCCTCCTTCGATTGTCACGGCCGATGTCGTGGTTGTGGGAATGGGCATCGCCGGCGCCTGTGCGGCGATCGAGGCCGCCGAGGCGGGCTCGTCGGTCATCGTCCTGGAGGGGGCGTCCGGTCCGGGTGGCTCGTCGGCGCAGTCCGGCGGCGAGATCTATCTCGGCGGCGGCACCGCGACCCAGCAGGCCGTGGGTATCGAGGACACCGTCGAGGACATGCGCGCATTCCTCGTCGCGGCGCTCGGCCCCAACGCGGATGAGGCCAAGATCGACGCCTACTGCACGGGCGCCGTCGAGCACCACGACTGGCTGGTCGACCATGGTGCGGTGTTCAACCACAAGCTCTGGGACACCCCCACGTGGATGCCGGGCAACGACTCGGGCCTGATGTGGATGGGCGAGCGCGCCCAGCCGTACGCCTCGGTCGCCACGCCCGCCGCGCGCGGCCACCGCCCGCCGGCTCCGAACTTCGCGGGCAACGTCCTCATGGACGCCCTCGTGGCCACGGCGGAGAAGGTCGGCGTCACCCTGGTCTGCGACATCAAGGCCCGCTCCCTCATCGTGGAGGACGGCCGCGTGGTGGGCGTGCACGCCACGGAGTTCGGCGCCCCGCGCGAGTACCGCGCCACCGGCGGCGTCGTGCTGGCCACGGGCGGTTTCGTGGACAACGAGCGCATGGTCGAGCAGTGGGCGCCGCAGCAGCTCGGCAAGGACGCGGTCTCCGACGGGCGCGACGACGGTTCGGGCATCGAGATGGGCATGGAGGCCGGCGCCGCGGTGCGTCGCATGCACCAGACCGAGACGGCGATGCTCATCATCCCGCGCCTGGTCGTGGGGGGCATGCTCGTCGACGGCAACGGGCAGCGCTTCATCAACGAGGAGGTCTACCCGGGCCTGTACTGCCACGCCGCCGTCCATCACCGCCCGGGTCCGGTGTGGGTGATCGTCGACGAGAAGGGCATCGAGGACGTTCCCGAGTCCGAGCTGTGGGGCATGCAGCCGATGCACGCGGCGGAGACCATCGAGGAGCTCGCCGCGGACTGCGGCCTGCCCGCCGACGCCCTCGCCGACACGGTCCGCCGCTACAACGCCGGCGCGGAGTCGGGCGAGGATCCGGCCTTCGGCAAGAACGCCAACTGGCTGCGGCCGCTGGAGCCGCCGTTCGGCGCCTACCCGACCGGCGCGGGCGGCCCCGACAACTTCAACGGCCTGCCGCTCAAGGCGCAGGGCTTCACGCTCGGCGGCCTGCACACGGACCTGGACTCGCGGGTGCTCGATCGCGCGGGCGAGCCGATCCCGGGCCTGTTCGCGGCCGGCCGCTGCACGCACGGACTGCACGGTGAGGGCTACATCTCGGGCACATCGCTGGGCGACGGCTCGTTCTTCGGTCGCCGCGCGGGTCGCGGGGCGGCTGCGCGGCCGTGACCGGTCCTGATCCGGCCGCACCGGGTTCTGGCGCGCTGGTCACCGTGGGATCCGCGTCCACCCTCAGGTCGGCGCCCCCGCGCCGACCACGCCCCGAGGTGGATCTGGCCGCGCTGGACCGATCGGGCGGCCCCGGGGTTGCCGTGGATCGTGCCGACGACGACGAGGCCGGCCTCTTCGCCCTCGTCGATCAGGTGCGACGCATCCGTTCCCTGACCTCGGGCGGTCAGTTCGCAACCGAGCTGGGTCCGCTCACCGAGCGGCTGCGCGAGGTGGCCGATGAGCTGGAGGCCGCGTCGGCCACGCCGCAGCAGCGGCTGGAGACCATGTGGTCGAATCAGAACTACATGGCCAATTGTCCGGTGGTCGGGCGGGCGAACGTGCTGGCCCCGCCGATGGAGTACGAGCTCCTCGAGGACGGGCGGCTGCGCTCTGAGCTCACGCTGGGCATCGAGTATCAGGGCCCTCCGGGCCGGGTCCATGGCGGGTTCGTCGCGTTGATCTTCGACGCCATTCTGGGCCGGGCGAATCATCACGCCGGCACCACGGGGATGACCATGTACCTGGACATCGACTACCGCGGCGGCACCCCGCTGTTGGAGCCGATCGTGGTGACGGGCGGGCCGGTGTGGGTGGAGGGCCGCAAGGTGTGGTCGCAGGGCGCGATCTACGCCGGCGACCAGTTGTGTGCGACGGCGGAGGGGTTGTTCGTCAGGCCCGAGGGTTGGGCGCGGGACGGCGGGCACTGATGCGCAGAGTAGATTCGCACGTGTGAGCACTGATTCTTCCGCCTCCGGCGAGCAGCCCGTCGAGACCACCGACCCCGGGTCGGTCGATGCGGACGGAGCCCCCTTCCTGCAGCAGCCCGATGACGGCTCGGGTCATCTCGAGCTGGCCGCGGAGCTGCGTCGCCTCCGGGGTCTGGTGGCCGGCTCGACGTTCGAGGACGTCCATGAGGCGGTCGCGACCGTCCGGGAGCTCTCCGACCACCTCGAGAAGGTGGGCACCCGGGTGAACCCCTTCACGTACGAGACCTGGGGCGTGCCCGAGCACATCGGGGCGAACCCGGCGATCGGCTCACGCAATCCGATCTCGCCTCCGCTGGAGCCGGTGGTGTTCCCCGACGGCACCGTCCGCGTGGAGCTGACCCTGGGGATCGAATACCAGGGACCGCCCGGATGCGTCCACGGCGGAATCGTGGCGCTGCTGTTCGACGAGATGCTGGGCCTGGCGAACGCGGCCGCGGGAAGTGTCGGGATGACCGCCGACCTGCGGGTCACGTACAAGTCCCCGACCCCGTTGCTGCAGCCACTGCGTATCGAGGCCCGGCAGATCCGGACCGAGGGACGCAAGATCTGGACCGAGGCCACGCTTCATACCGGTGACACGCTGTGCGCGCGCACCGAGGGGCTGTTCATCGAGCCGCGAGGGATCCGCGACGAGGACCGGGACAAGCCCATCGAGGGCTGAGCCCGCCCGCCCGGCCGGCCGGCCGCCATCGACAAGAGCCTTCCGCACACGTTTTCCCAAGACGGGGTGTGCGGAAGGCTCTTCTCGTGTGTCAGGGGTAGGCCGCGGATCTACTCCCCGCGGAGTGCCTGCATGCGCTTGTGCGCTCCGGCGACGATCCGGCCACGGTTGGTGCCCGAGGTGAACTCGACGCCCTTGACGTTGCCCTCGCCGCCGAGGACGTGGACCGGGCCGTTGCCGATGGCGGTCATGACCTCGTCTGCCACCTCGTCCGGCTCGCTGACGGTCATGCCGGGCAGGTCCATGTCGAGGCCGGCGCGGATCATGGCGGGCGTGCGGGTGACGCCGAGGATGACCTCCACCACGTCGACGCCGTACTCGCGCATCTCGAGCCACAGTCCCTCGACGAACACGCGGCTGAACGCCTTGGCTGCCGAGTAGATGCTCATGTCGGCGTGCCCGAGGTAGCCGGCCATGGATCCCATCACCACGATGCCGCCCTTGCCACGCGCCTTGAGGGCGGGGCCGAAGCGGCGGATGATCTGCATCGGCGAGGTGATGTTGAGGTCTATGACCTTCTGCACCTGCGCCATGTCGGATTCGACGAACTCGGAGCCGTAGGTGTTGGCGCCGGCGTTGAGGATGAGCAGGCCCAGGTCCAGCCCCTCCACCGCCTCGGAGATCTTGTCGGTCGAGTCGGACTCGGTGAGGTCCGCGGACACGACGCGGCAGTCGACACCCTTGGCACGGACGGCCGCGGCGGTCTCCTCGAGTGCGTCGAGCTTGCGGGCGACCAGGACGGAGGACACGCCCTGGTCGGCGAGACGGAAGGCGATTTCGGCGCCCACGCCCTCGCTGCCGCCCACGACGAGCGCCCACGGACCGTAGGCAGAAGGATCAAAAGGTTTCGGATTGACAGGTGTCGACATACTCTTCAGAGTATGACGACGAACGAGGATCGGCCAGGTTTCGGTGGAGTACCCCTCCCTGGCATGCGTGACGACGAACTGTTTTCGTTCGAGGACGCACGCCAACGGCTGGGGGAGTCGTTCGATCCACTGCCTGTCCCGGCGATCCCGCCGGCCGATCCCGACCTCGACCGGGTGGTGGTGGAGCTCCGCAGGCTGCGTGACGCGTCGGCCGCGCTGGCGATGTCGGAGGTCGAGCTGGGGGATATCGCGGACCGCCTGGGCGAGGTGGCGAGCCTGCTCGAATCCCGTGTGGCCGGGCCGGCCGAGCGGCTCGAGACCATGTGGAAGGGGGCCGGAACCCGCCGGTCGAATCCGGTGTCCGGGCCCGAGAACCCGATCGCGCCGCCCGTCGATTTTGTGGGCTGCGACGACGGATCGGTCATGGCCACGGTGACCCTGGGACCGGCGTACCAGGGCCCTCCGGGGTGCGTGCACGGTGGGATCAGCGCGCTGATCATCGACCACATGATGGGCCTGGCCAACCACTGGGGCGGCCGCTACGGCATGACCGCCCACTACGAGCTGGACTACCGGTCACCCACCCCGTTGCTGCAGCCACTGACATTCCGGTGCTGGGTTCATGAGGTCGACGGCCGGAAGACGTGGACGCACGGCACGATCCATGCCGGGGACCGGCTGTGTGTCGAGGCCCGGGGCTTGTTCCTCGAGGCGAGTGTCCCGGTGCCGGGGCAGCCCGGCACGCGCTCGACAGTCGCCGACGGAAGTCAGTAGGCGGCACGCGGCGTCGCCGGCGGTGCGCCCAGCGGTGCCCGGCTACACGGCGGCCGGCTACACAGCGTCCGGCTCCTTTGCGCCCGAGGTCAGGCGTCGGCGCTGGCGGGGCTGTCCCCCTCGGCACCGACCTTGACGACCTTCTGCAGGTACGGCGCGACCACTTCGGTGAGGCCGCTGGCGAGTTCGTCGGGGTCCTCGGGCGGGAGCGAGATGAAGCTGATGCCGATGCGGGCGATGATCGAGGCGGCCAGCCGGGCCTGGTCGGGCGCGATCTGCATCCAGCTCTCGGATAGTGCCGGCGTCAGCACTTCGGTGGCGCGCTCGATTAGCGGCCCGGCCTCGGTGGTGATGAGCCGCAGCAGGTCGGGCTTGATGTCGCCGGTGAGCAGGGCGCGAATGAGGGGGTCTCGGCTGCTGGCGAGCAGGAATCCGTTGATCCCCTCGTGCAGCGCGGTCTCGACCTGGCCGGGGTTCCGGTTGATCGAGTCGCGGATCTCCCCGGCGTACCGCTCCGAGAGCTGGAGGGCGTACGCCTGGGCGAGACCCTGCCTGTTGCCGAACGTGCTGTAGAGCGTCTGGCGGCTGAGACCGGCGGCTTTGGCGACATCGGACATGGTCACGCCGGACCAGTCCCGGGTTTCCAGGAGCCCGTGCATCGCATCGAACACTGTGGCCCGCAGCGGCACGCGCCCACGGCGCTCGCCGCCGGAAGAGCGACTGTCAGTGGTCAAACGGTGGCGCGGCATGACGACCATTGTTCCCGATTCGATCTCGTCGCGCTGACGTGGATCGCCGACGGGGGCCTGCCGGGCCTCTCAGACCTGCCACGCCCGCCGACCCGACCGGACCAGGCCGACCCGACCCGGCCGACCGACCCGACTACAGCACCGGCCGGAAGTCCACCTTGTCGCGTACGCCGCAGTCCGAGCAGCTCCAGCTGTCCGGGATGGCGGACCAGGGGGTGCCGGCGGGGAATCCCTCGCGCGGGAGGCCGACCTTCTCGGAGTAGTGATTGCCGCAGTTGGGGCACACGTACTCGCCGGTCGGGGAGACCTGGTCGGTCGCGATGTCGGTGTCCACGACAACCTGCTCGGCAACGGCAGTGCTGCTTGCCGCGCCGCCCGCCCTGGTTCCGGTCGCGCCACCGGCTGCCGCCGGCGCCTCGGGGGCGTACCGGGCGAGGATCTTCTCGCGCTTGGACGGCTGGATGTTGGCGCGGGTGATGTCGCCGTCGTAGTGCGCCAGGACGCGCTTGTCCATGACCTTGCGCCACAGCGGCGGGATGTAGGCCACCACCATCATCCCGGCGTAGCCGGAGGGCAGCTGCGGTGCTTCGTCGAAGCTGCGCAGCACCTGGTAGCGACGCATCGGGTTGGCGTGGTGGTCGGAGTGCCGCTGCAGGTGGTACAGGAAGATGTTGGTGACCAGGTGGTCGGAGTTCCACGAGTGCTCGGGCCGGCAGCGCTGGTATCGCCCGGCGGAGGTCTTCTGCCGCAGCAGCCCGTAGTGCTCGAGGTAGTTGACGACCTCCAGCAGCGAGAATCCGAAGATCGCCTGCACGATCAGCCACGGTGCCACCTGCCAGCCGAAGATCGCGATCAGCGCGCCGAAGAGCACGACGGTCATGAGCCACGCGTTGAGGTTGTCGTTGCGCAGGGTCCACGGGCCCTTGCCCTGGCGCCCGAGACGTTCCTTCTCCAGTGACCAGGCCGAGCGCAGGGAGCCCCACACGCTGCGCGGCAGGAACCGCCAGAAGGACTCGCCGAACCGCGAGCTGGCAGGGTCCTCGGGGGTGGCGACGCGGGCGTGGTGACCGCGGTTGTGCTCGATGAAGAAGTGCCCGTAGCCGGTGGTGGCCAGCGCGACCTTGGACAGCCACTTCTCGCTGCCGGCGATCTTGTGGCCGAGCTCGTGGGCGGTGTTGATGCCGATGCCGCCGGTGATCGCGACGGTCCAGGCCACGCCGATCGCCGCAGCGATGCCGAGCCCGCCGTCGTAGCCGAGCCACGACAGGTCGTCGGCGCTCCACAGGTAGCAGGCCAGGATCAGCGCGCCGTACTGGAACGGGATGTACAGGTAGGTGCACCAGCGGTAGAACGGGTCGGCTTCGAGCCGGTCCATCACCTCGTCCGGCGGGTTCTCGCCGTCAACGCCGATACGGTAGTCGCCGAGCGGCACCGCGACGTAGACGAGGAGCGGCAGCAGGTACCACGAGAGGGTCGCCGCGATGCCCCAGCCGAGCGCGTTGAAGCCCGCGACCAGCGGGAGCGACAGGAACAGGCCCGCGGCGGGGATGAGGCCGAGCAGCCACAGGTACCGCTTGGCGTCGGTCCAGGGGTAGGGCTCGACATCGGCATGCGCGTGGCCATGGCCGTGCTCGTGCGTCTGCGCGTGGTGCGCGTGCACATCGGCGTGCTCGTGCTCGCGCCCGCCGCCGGTGGGCCGGATGTACTCGGTGCTCGACATTGCTGACGACCTTCCCAGAATCACGACAGTGTGGCATATCCCACTCTGTTGGCCCGAGTTTAGACAAACTCGCGGGCCGTGTCTAGACACGATGGCCTTCTTTGTCCACGCGAGGGTTACGCTCAAGACCACGACCAAGGTCAAAGACAAGGTCAAGATCAAGACCAAGATCAAGGTCAAGACCTGAGGACGACGACAACGTCAGCCCCACTTCGAGTCGGAATATCGACCCTGTTCACGACGTTCTACAAGCGGGTCGTCGGAGGCTTGCTCCGACCCGGAAGGAGTGGCCCGACGTGACGATGCAACAGGCCGCGATGCGCACGCTCATGCGGGCCGAGAACAACAACATCACGCTCGACCGGAGCGTGTTCACCCGCGAGAATTTCCGGCGGATCGGGCAGTTCGCGCGCCCGCACAGTCGGCGGATCGTGATCTTTTTGATCTTGTCGGTGTTCGGGGCGACGCTCGCCGTGGTCACCCCGCTCCTGGCCGGGCGGGTGGTGGACGCGATCGTCGCACACGACGCGCCGCGGGTCGTGGTGATGCTGGCACTGGCGATCGCCGCGATCGGCGTGGTCGAGGCCGTCACGGCGATCTTCACGCGGCTGTGGTCCGCGCGCATCGGGGAGGGACTGATCCTGGACCTGCGCCGGGCGGTGTTCGACCACGTGCAGACCATGCCCATCGCCTTCTTCATGCGCACCCGCACCGGCGCGCTGGTCAGCCGCCTGAACAACGACGTGATGGGCGCCCAGCGCGCGTTCTCCGACACCCTGTCCGGGGTCGTGTCCAACCTGGTGCAACTGGTGCTGACGCTCATCGTCATGGCCGGTATCAACTGGCAACTCACCCTGCTGTCGGTGCTGTTGCTCCCGATCTTCCTGTTCCCGGCCCGCTACGTCGGACGCCGCCTGGCCACGTTGCGTCGTGAGGCCTCCAACCTCAACGCGTCGATGAACGACCAGATGACAGAGCGCTTCAACGCCGGCGGCGCCACCCTGGTCAAGCTGTTCGGCCGACCGGATGCCGAGTCCACCGAGTTCGCGGCGCGCGCCGGCCGGGTTCGCGGCATCGGTGTGCGCACCGCGCTGCTGATGAGCGTGTTCATGAACTCGCTGACCCTCGTCTCGACTCTCGCGCTGGCGCTCGTCTACGGCCTGGGCGGCTGGTTCGCCCTCAACGGAACCCTGGACGCCGGCTCGGTCGTCGCCCTGGCCCTGCTGCTGACCCGGCTCTACGGTCCGCTGACGGCCCTGGCCAACGCGCCGATGGACATCGTCACCGCGATCGTCAGCTTCGAGCGCGTCTTCGAGGTGCTCGACCTCGAGCCGCTCCTCAAGGACGCGCCCGACGCCGTGGACCTCCCCGAGGGGCCCGTGACCATCGAGTTCGACGACGTCCACTTCTCCTACCCCTCGGCCGACAAGGTCTCCCTGGCCTCCCTCGAGGAGGTCGCCGTCCTGGACAACCGTGGCGGCGAGGAGGTGCTCCACGGGATCTCCTTCCGCGCCGATCCCGGCCAGATGATCGCCCTAGTCGGCTCCTCTGGGGCTGGGAAATCCACCATCGCGTCACTGCTCCCGAGGCTCTACGACGTCGATTCGGGCGCCGTGCGGGTGGCCGACGTCGATGTGCGGAAGGCCTCGTCGTCGTCGCTCCGAAAAGCGGTGGGCATGGTCACCCAGGACGGCCACCTCTTCCACGACACGATCCGCGCCAACCTGGCGTTCGCGCGGCCAGAGGTCTCCGACGCGGACGTGTGGGACGCGCTGCGGCGCGCGCGCCTCGAGGACCTCGTGCGCACGCTCCCTGACGGGTTGGACACGGTGATCGGCGACCGCGGCTACCGGCTGTCCGGCGGCGAGCGGCAGCGCCTGACCATCGCCCGGCTCCTCCTGGCGGCGCCGTCGGTCGTGGTCCTCGACGAGGCGACCAGTGCGCTCGACTCGACCAACGAGGCTGCGGTGCAGGAGGCGCTCGGCGAGGCGATGGCGCACCGCACGTCGCTGGTGATCGCGCACCGGCTGTCGACCGTGCGGGCGGCGGACACGATCCTCGTGCTCGAGGCCGGCCGCGTGGTGGAGTCCGGCACGCACGCCGAGCTGCTCGCCGCGGGCGGGCGCTACGCCGAGCTGTACGAGACCCAGTTCGCCGACCAGGAGTAGCCCGCCCCCGCCCCGCTGTATCCGCCCCGCCGCACC
>DGYFJ06201__coassemble_521_pt1 | contig 69630 bp, 60 predicted proteins | sample DGYFJ06201__metabat2_low_PE_015 | metagenome-assembled genome bin DGYFJ06201
GGCCTCTACACTCGGTGGGTCGTCGACCACGGTGGCCGCAACGAGCCGGCCGGTGGCACCGTGTCAGACAGAACGTACGGGACCGACAGGGTGGACGGGGCTGACGAATGAGGATGTCGGGCGTTGCTCGAATGGCGGCAGCCAGCCTGTCCGCTCTCGCCATGACGGTAACCGCGTGCGCACCACTACCGGCCACGGGACCGCAGCTGGCCACCGACAACGGCCCCCGGCGCACCGGGAGTTCAGTGTCCGAGGGCGACGGACCTGCCGAGCGACCTGAATGGTTGGTTCCCCCGCGCGACCTGGACTGGTCACCGTGCGGAGACCGCCCGATCGACGGAGTCCCTGATGAGGTGTCCGTGGGATGTGGTCTGGCCGGAGAGTCGCCCGCGATCCGGCTCTCCTCGTCGACGACGCCGGAGGATGCGGCGCCACTTGTCGTGGTCGCCGGACCGGAAACACCCGCGTCAGCCCTGGCCGGGAGGCTCATCCGGACGGGTCGTGACCTCATGGACACCCGGCCGCTCGTCGTGGTCGATCATCGGGGACGCACCGATGCTGCGGGGTCGTGCCTGTCATTCCAGGCACGTCGGACGCTGGACGGCCTTGCCGACAACGGCGTCGATCCGGGATCGCCCGAGTTGCGGGGGGGCCTAGCCGACACATCCCAGTCCTGCACTGATCAGCTGATGGGTCATGAGCTCGACTATGGCGCTACCGGTGCGGCGCAAGACCTCGAGAGGCTGCGTGAACAGTGGGACGTGCCCGGGTTGGCACTACTGGGCATAGGTACCGGAGCGCGGACCGCTCTGGCCTACTCCACGACACACCCGGACCGAGTGTCGCTTCTCGCCCTCGACTCCCCCGCGCCGGACGACGGCGACCAGGAGTCGACCGCCCGCACGGCACTGGCGGGTTCTGACGCCGCTCTGAGGCTGTGGGCCTCGTCCTGCACACGGCCAGAATGCGGTCCCGGCGAGGCCGACCAGAAGGTGGAAGCGATCACGCGGGCACTTGAGCGCGCGAGAGAACCTGATGCAGACGTACCGGCAGCGTTGCTCTCGGACGTGGTTCGGTCGGCCCTCGGTGATCTCGCTGGAGCTTCGGCGTCAGCACCCTCCCAGGGCGACATCATCCTCGGGGACCTGATCGAATCGGCACCGGGCGAGATCCCGGACAGCGCCCGCGATCGGGCGCAGGCGCTCACGGCATCCTCGCTGCCCTACGTCGCGGGCTGCTCGGACCTGTCCCGACGGGTTCCGGTCAATCGGGTGGAGGAGCTCGAATCCGAATGGTCGGAGACACCGCCGTTCGGAACGATTCTGGCGGCCCAGCTGTCGGCCTGCTCCACCTGGCCCGTCCCCGATGCCACACCGCTGGAGATCTCACCGGCGATCCCGGTCCTGCTAATCGCGGGCATCGCAGATCCCGTCGCGGGTGCGGCATATCTCGAGCCGACCGCCGGCCGGCTCACCGCCGCCGGCGCCACCGACGTCCGCACAGTCACCTGGGGCGCTCCGGGATCCGACGTCCTCGGACATTCGAGTTGTGCCCGGGAATCGCTGATCGCCTTCCTCGACGCCCCCACCGATGCCGATGAATCCACCGCCTGTCCGTCCTGACGGACCGGAGTGCCTCACCCGGGGGCGACGAAGCGAAAGGTAGCCTGCTCACCGTGCCGCTGCCCACCCGAAGCACGATGACCGTGCCACGCATCCTCTCCAACGTCCTGTGGCCGTTGGCGATCATGACGGTGATTCACCGCGTCCTCATCAGGGCGATCAACGGATCGATCACCAACGACTTCGGAACGGTCTACGCCGCGACGCGGCGCTTCCTGGCCGGCGAGCCCGTCTACTCGGAGAATCTGCTGACGGTTCAGCCGCACTACCTGTACGCGCCGAGCGGCACCCTGATGCTGTCGCCGTTCGGGATCTTCGACAATTACACGATCGCGAGATGGCTGTTCATCCTGGTCAACACCGCCGCGATCATCCTCGCGTTGTGGCTGCTCATGCGGCTGTTCAACCTGGACGTCAAGACCTTCGCAGCTCCGGCGATCCTCCTCGCGGCGTTCAGTACGGAAGCGGTCACCAACACCCTGGTGTTCACCAACATCAACGGCGTCATCTTCCTGTGTCAGGTGGCATTCCTCTACCTGCTCCACACTCGCCGGCTCTGGTGGGCAGGCGTTGCGATGGGCCTGTCCCTGGCCATCAAACCGATGCTGGCGCCGCTGCTCGTCCTCCCGCTGATCCGCAAGCAGTGGCAGCCGTTCGTCGGTGCGCTGGCGATCCCGGCAGCGGCGATGGCCGCCGGCTGGGCGATGACGGTGGACGCGGCGAGCTACCTCGACACCACGATGCCGTACATGGGCGAGGTGAGGGACTACTACAACAGTTCACTGTCGGGACTCGGGGTCTACTACGGCATCCCCGAACCGTTGATCCTGGTGGCCCGGATCCTGGTGGTCGCAGCGACCCTGCTCGCGGTGTGGCTGCTGCTGGACTACCGCCACAACAACGAGGTGCTGTGGCTGGCCACCACCTCCGGAGTGGTCCTGGCCGGTGTGTTCCTCGTCTCCACGCTCGGGCAGATGTACTACTCCATGATGCTCATCCCGATCATGCTGACGGTCGTTCTGAAGGACTCCCTGGTCCGAACGTGGCCGGCCTGGCTGGCGGCGTACGCGTTCTTCTTCCCCGACGTCTGGGAGTCCGTCCGCTGGCCGTACTACGGCCGTGTCCTCGAGTTCGCCCACCCCACGTTGGGCTGGTTACTGCTGCTCGTCACGGTCCTGGTCGTGTTGCTGTGGCGTCGTGCATCGCCGGACCGGCACGAGCGGATCGCACCGAGCGCCGCGGCGGCGTAGCCTGCGGGCATGAGCGAGACCACCAACACCCCTCAGCCTGACTTCACCCTCGACGACGCGGAGTGGCGACGTCGACTCACCCCGGACGAGTACCAGGTGCTGCGGCAGGCAGGTACCGAGCGACCGTTCACGGGCGAGTACAACGACACGAAGACCGAGGGCGTCTACCGTTGCCGCGGCTGCGGTGCCGAGCTCTTCCGCAGCGAGGGCAAGTTCGAGTCCAACTGTGGCTGGCCGTCCTTCTTCACGCCACTGGCCGGTGACGCGATCATCGAGAGGGAGGACACCTCCCTCGGGATGCGCCGCGTCGAGGTACTGTGCTCGAACTGCCACGGTCACCTCGGTCACGTCTTCGAGGGCGAGGGCTACCCCACCCCCACCGACCTGCGCTACTGCATCAACTCGCTGAGCCTGACGCTGGAGCCCACGCAGGACTGACCCCGCCACGCCCACCGGGCACACCGAATACGACGAAAGCCCGCCGGGAATCTTCCCCGGCGGGCTTTCACTACGCATCGACTGAGCAGGTCAGTGCATGTCAGTGCGTGTCTGGTTTTGTCAGGGCATGGTGGCCGCGAGCTTGTCCGGCGTCACGCGCGGCCCGGTGAAGAACGGGATCTCCTCGCGGACGTGGCGCCGGGCCTCGGTGGCCCGCATGTCGCGCATGAGGTCGACGATCCGGTCGAGCGCGGGCGCCTCGAAGGCGAGCAGCCATTCGTAGTCACCGAGGGTGAACGCGGGCACCGTGTTGGCGCGCACGTCCGGGTACTCGCGCGCGGCCCGGCCGTGGGCGGCGAGGATCTGGCGCCGCTCCTCGTCGGGCAGCAGGTACCACTCGTAGGAGCGCACGAACGGGTACACGGAGATGTACGCGCCGGGCTCCTCCTCGGCGAGGAACGCCGGGATGTGGCTCTTGTTGAACTCGGCGGGACGGTGAAGCGCGGTGTTGGACCAGAACGTGGTGCTGGCCTTCCCGAGCAGCGTGGTGCGGCGGAAGGCGTTGTAGAACCCCTGGAGGTCCTCGATGTGCTCGGCGTGGGTCCAGATCATGAAGTCGGCCTCGGCGCGCAGCCCCGAGACGTCGTAGATCCCACGCACCACCACGTCGGTGTCCTCATACTTCGCGAGGAAGGCCTCCAGGTCCGCGGCCACCGCGTCCCGGTCGTCCCCCAGCTGGCCCGGGGTCACGGTGAAGACCGAGAACATGAGGTACCGCAGGGTCGAGTTGAGCTTCTTGTAGTCAAGGCGTGCCATGGCTCAATCCTGCCACTTCGCGGCCAACCGGCGGGCCGCGGCCCGCGCCGAACCGATGCAGGCCGGGACGCCGACGCCTTCGGTGGCGCCGCCGATCACCTCGACGCCGGGCAGCCCCTCCGCCAGGCCCGCCCGCATCTCCGCGATGAGCGCATCGTGTCCGGGTCCGATCTCCGCGAGGGAGTTCTGCCATCGCCGAACCCGCGAGTGCATCACGATCGGGTCCGAGCCGCACACATCTGCGAGCCCGGAGACGGCCATGCGGGCCAGGGTCTCGTCGCTGGAGTCGAGGACCTCGTCGTCGTCGAGCCGTCCGAATGACACCCGCACGAGGTGGCCGGGCCGGTCGTCCAGGTGCGGCCACTTGCGGCTGGTGAAGGTCATCGCCTTGAACGGCACCGGTTCGTCGGTCGCCACCAGGACCCCGGAGCGGTCGGGCAGGTCCAGGGCGCGGTCGACCTCGAGCGCGACCACCGCCGAGGACGCGGTGCGGATCCCCGCCAGGGACGAGGCAGCGGCGTCGACTCCCCCGGTCGCCGCCAGGAGCGGCGCGGCGTCGGGGACGGGCACGGCGACGACGACGAGGTCGGCCACCTCCGTCCAGCGGCCGTTCGCACCGGCCACGTCCAGCGCATACCTCCCCTGCTCGCGATGGAGCCCGGTGCAGCGAGCCCCGGTCACGATGCGCGCGCCGGATGCCGTGGCGAGCGTGTCGACGAGGACCCGGTAGCCGCCGGTGAGGGTCGCGAACACCGGGCCGGGAGCGCGGTGCGCGGTGAGCTCCTTCGCGGCCGCGGTGAGGCTGGGTGCGCCGCGGTCCAACGCCAGGGCCAGGCCCGGCACCACCTGGCGCAGGCCGAGCCCCCGACTGGGGGCGGCGTACACCCCGCCGAGCATGGGGTCGACCAGGCGCGTCACGACGGCCGGCCCGAAGCGTTCGGCGACCAGCCCGCCCAGGGACACGTCCCCGCCGGCCTCCCAGTCGAGCGGGAGCTCGGTCTCGCGTGCGGCACGCTCCACGTCGGCGGGGTCGAGCACCTCGCCCAGCGTCGACGCGTCCGAGGGCAGTCCCATCAGGGTGCCGGCGGGCATCGACACCAGTCGGCCGCCGGTCAGGATCGACGCGCTACGCCCGCTCGGGTGCTGCAGTGCGTCGGCCAGGCCGAGTTCGGCCACCAACTCGGCCGCCTCGGGTCGGCGGCCGATGAACGCCTCGGCGCCGAGCTCCATCGGCCCGGACGGAAAGTCGACGGTGTCAAGGCATCCGCCGGGCGCCGGGGACGCCTCGAGCACGGTGATCCGGGCCCCCGGCAGATCGCGGGACAGTTGATAGGCGGCGGTCAGTCCGCTGAGGCCGCCGCCCACCACGGCGACGCTGGGTCCGGTCATCCGTTCGCGGTCAACTCGTGCACGAGCTCCACGACGTGGGTCACCACGGTCGCATCGGTGCTGGGCAGCACCCCGTGTCCGAGGTTGAACACGTGCCCCCGGGCGCCGGCCTCGCGGGCTCGGCGCCCCTCCTCGACGATGCGTGTGACCTCGGCGTCCAGGGCGGAGCGGTCAGCGAACAGCATCGCCGGGTCGAGGTTGCCCTGCAGCACCTTGCCGGGGACGCGGGTCGCGGCATCGTCCAGCGGGATCCGCCAATCCACGCCCACGACCTCCGGGCCGGCCTCGCCCATCGCACCGAGCAGCTCGCCGGTGCCGACGCCGAAGTGGGTGCGGGGCACGCTGGAGACCAACTCGTCGGCGAAGATGCGCGTCGAGTGCGGAAGCACAAGCGACCGGTAGTCACGCTGCGTGAGTGCGCCGGCCCAGGAGTCGAACAGCTGCACCGCGTCGACCCCGGCCCCCACCTGGGCGCGCAGGAAGACCGTGGTGAGGTCGGCGATCTTGGACATCAGGTCGTTCCACAGGTCCGGTCGCGAGTACATGAGCGACTTGGTGTGCTCGTGGTTGCGACTCGGTCCACCCTCGATCAGGTAGGAGGCCAACGTGAACGGCGCCCCGGCGAACCCGATGAGGGCCACGGACGGGTCCAGCTCGCCGATGATGAGGCGGACGGCCTCCTCGATCTGGCCCAACCGGTCCGGGGTCAGCTCGGGGAACGCCGCGATTCCAGCCTCGTCGCGGATCGGTTCCGCCACGACCGGCCCCACGCCGGGCACGATGTCGATGTCCACTCCCGCCGCGGCGAGCGGGATCACGATGTCGGAGAAGAAGATCGCGGCGTCCACGCCGTGACGCCGAACCGGCTGCAGGGTGATCTCACACGTCATGGCCGGGTCGAAGCACGCCTCGAGCATGGAGGAGCTGCCGCGGACCTTCTTGTACTCGGGCAGCGATCGACCCGCCTGGCGCATGAACCACACCGGGGTGTGAGTGCCGCCCGCGCCGGTCACCTCGTCGAGGTACGGGCCGGTTCCCGGACGTCGGCCGGTGGCGGTACCGGCCGTGGCGCCGGGCATGGCGTCGGCGGAGGGGGAGGTCGAAGGCATGTCGGAGTTCTGCACGACCCCATAGTCCCATGTCCGCGAGGATCCGGGCCGCCAGCCCACCCGGACCGTCGACGGCGCGCCTCCAGAGCACGTCCCTGGCCGATCGCTAGCCTCACGGACTGTGAGTACATCGGTCAATGACGGCGAGCCCGAGGTCTTCCGGGAGGCGGTCGAGTCCCTGTCGCGACTCGAGGTCCGCCCCGAGATCTCGGTCGGTCCGATCCGTCCCCCACAGCGGCTCGCCCCCTTCAGCCATGCCCTGGGTGTCGAGATCATGCCGCCCTCGGGCGACGACGTGCCGGAGTTCTCCGACGGTGACGCGTTCGGCCGCCTGATCCTGCTCCACGATCCGTCCGGTGACGACGCCTGGAACGGCACTCTGCGACTGGTGGCCTACATCCAGGCCGACATGGAGGCCGCGCTGGCGGGCGATCCACTCCTGCCCCAGGTGGCGTGGAGTTGGCTGACCGAGGCCCTCGACGAGGACGCCGGCCCCTACACCGCGCTCGGCGGCACGGTCACGAGCACGGCATCGGTCCGCTATGGCGATATCGCGGGACCGCCCCAGGCGCACCAGCTCGAACTCCGGGCGTCGTGGACCGCACTCGAGTCCGATCTGACGGGCCACGCCTCCGCCTTCTGCAGGACGTTGGCCCTCGCAGCAGGCTTACCGCCCGTCGGCGTCACGTCGCTGCATCGTCGCGCGTGAGCGCCCGCCGCCGGGGCGAGACCCCGCCCGGTTCCCCTCCCCCGCCAGCCCGGTACGAGTTCGTCGACGACACCGCCGGCATCGCTTCCGTGGCAAAAGCGTTGACCGACTCGTCAGGGGCGGTCGCGGTGGATGTCGAGCGGGCGTCGGGAATCCGCTACTCCGAGCGCGCGTTCCTGCTCCAGCTGCGCCCCACCGACGGTCCCGCCCTGTTGGTCGACCCGGAGACGCCGGGCCGGACGGTCGGGCCCTTGGCCGAGCTGCTCTCCGAGCGACCACTTCTTTTCCACGCGGCGAGCCAGGACATGCCCTCGTTGCGGGAGCTCGGCATCGTTCCCTCATCGCTGATCGATACCGAACTGGCGGGCCGTTTCCTCGGCATCGAGCGCGTCAACCTCGGCGCGATGATCTCCGAACACCTCGGCATCGGTCTCGCCAAAGCCCATTCGGCCGCCGACTGGTCCCGCCGTCCGCTTCCGGATTCGTGGCTCGACTATGCGGCCTACGACGTCCTTTTTCTCCACGAACTGGCTGACGCGGTGCTGCCCCGACTCGACGAACTGGGGCGCCGGGAGTGGTTCGAGGCGGAATGCCGCCATCTCGTCCAGGCGCCTCCCGCCCCGCCGGCTGTGGAACCGTGGCGTCGGCTGTCGCGGCTGTCGTCGCTACGGGATGTTCGACAGCTCGCCCGTGCCCGCGAGCTCTGGATGGCGCGGGATCGTTTAGCCGAGAGCCACGACGTGGCTCCGAAGCGTCTGCTGTCCGACGCCGCGATCATCGAGGCTTCTCGTGTGGGCCCGACGAGCAAGTCGGCACTGCTCGCGATCGATGGATTCGACGGCCCGCACCGTCGACGCATGGCCGGGGACTGGCTCGCCGCGCTCGAATGGGCGGACGGCCTCGGCCGGGAGGACCTGCCCTCACGGCGTGCACCGCGCGGTGAGCATCCGCCTCATGCGTCGTGGAAACGCAACGAGCCCGAGGCCGCGGCACTGTTGGAACTGGCCCGCACTCACCTCAGTGCCCTGGCCGACGAGCTGGGACTCGAAACCGGCCTCCTGCTCAAGCCCGCCTCGCTGCGGTTGTGGGTGTGGCGCGCCGCCACGACCCGACCATCAGACGACGGAGAGCTTCTCGACTCTGTGCTGCGGGGAGACGACGCACGGCAGTGGCAGCTCGATCTCACCTCCGGCCCCTTGCTCGAGGCTGTCAGGGAGTTCCGCGCGGCCGGCTGACCACCGAGTCCCGGCGCCCGCGAAGTGCATGGCGGTCTCGGGAGCGCTTCTGTCGGAGCTCTATCCGGCGAGCCGCTCGCGGATCGAGGCGGCGATCCCCTCGGGTGTCAGGCCCGCATCGGCGAGGATTTCGCCCCGTGAGGCGTGGTCCAGGAACTCCTGCGACAGGCCGAGAGCCAATCGTTGGGTCCGGACACCCTGCGCATCCAGTCGGGCGCACACCGCGGATCCGACTCCCCCGTGCAGTCCGTTGTCCTCGACGGTCACCACGAGACGTCGGCTCCGTGCGGCCTCGACGATGGACGCCGGCACCGGATAGACCCAGCGTGGGTCCACCACATCGACGGTGATGCCTGACTCTTCCAACGCCCGTGCCGCGGCGACAGCGGGGACCGCCATGGATCCCACGGCCACGATCAGCACGTCTGCCGAACCGTTCCCGTGGATCCGGTCGACGCCGTCTTCGGTGGTGTCAAGTGCCGGAACAGGCGCCCCCACGGCGCCCTTGGGGAAGCGAACGACCGTCGGCCCGTCCGTCACCGCCACCGCCTCACGGAGTTCCTGACGCAACGTCACCTCGTCGCGGGGCGCGGCCACGCGAATACCCGGCACGATGCCGGTGAGCGACAGATCCCACATTCCGTTGTGGCTCGCGCCATCCGGGCCCGTGACGCCGGACCTGTCCAGAACCATCGTCACCGGCTGGCCGAGCAGCGCGACGTCCATCAGCAGCTGATCAAAAGCGCGGTTGAGGAACGTGGAGTAGACGGCCACGACCGGGTGCATTCCACCCAGGGCCAGACCGGACGCAGAGGCCACGGCATGCTGCTCGGCGATCCCCACGTCGAACATCCGCTCCGGGAAACGCTTGCCGAACGCGGTGAGTCCGGTCGGACCCGCCATCGCGGCGGTGATGGCCACGACGTCGTCCCGCTCGGCGCCGATCGTGCAGAGTTCGTCGGAGAACACGGAGGTCCAGTCCGTGGAGGATGAGGCGGACAGGGGCTTGCCGGTGTCCGGGTTGATGACCCCGGTGGCGTGCATCTGGTCGGCCTCGTTGTTCTCCGCATGCACGTAGCCCATGCCCTTGCGGGTGACGGCGTGCACGATCACCGGACCGCCGAAATCCTTGGCCAGACGCAACGCGGCCTCGGTGGCCGCGAGATTATGTCCGTCGACGGGGCCGATGTACTTGATGCCGAGGTCGGCGAAGAGTTCCTGGGGTGAAACCGCATCCTTCAGGCCGGTCTTGATGCCGTGAAGCACCGAATAGACGGCCTGGCTGACCAGCCCCTTACGGGACGTCAGTGCGGTCTTGGTGCGGTCCATCGCCTTCTCGTACGCGGGCTGCAGGCGTAGCGCGCCCAACCGGTCGGCGATACCGCCGATGGTCGGTGAGTACGACCGACCATTGTCATTGACGACGATGACCATCGGACGGTCCTTGGCGGCCGCGATGTTGTTCAGCGCCTCCCAGGCCATACCGCCTGTCATGGCGCCGTCTCCGATGACGGTGACGACCGTGCGATCGGCCTCCCCGCGCAAGGCGAACGCCTTGGCCATCCCGTCCGCATAGGACAGCGATGCCGTGGCGTGGGAGGACTCGACGATGTCGTGTTCGCTCTCCGCGCGACACGGGTAGCCGGACAGTCCACCGCGGGACCGGAGTCCGTCGAACTGGTCCCGGCGACCGGTGAGCATCTTGTGCACATACGACTGGTGACCGGTGTCGAAGATGATCGGGTCCCGGGGCGAATCGAATACCCGGTGCAGGGCGATGGTCAGCTCGACCACGCCGAGGTTCGGGCCGAGGTGCCCGCCCGTCGCCGCGACCTTGCGGATGAGGAACTCCCGGATTTCACCGCACAGCTCACTCAGCTGGTCGGAGCTCAGTCCCCGGAGATCAGAGGGGCCATCCACCTCATCGAGCACGCCCATTGCCGTCGATCGCCCCTTCCCTGACCTACACCCCGCTGGGTCGAACGGCCAGTCTACGGGCTGGCCGTCCGTACGCATGATCGTGGTCGGCCCTCTGAGGCGCCGATCACGTTCCCATCCTCATCTATCGGGCGCGTCCAGAATCGCGATTCCCTCGATGTGATGGGTCCCGGGGAACGCAGCGACACCGCGAAAGTGCTGCACCGTCCACCCGGCGGCGACGAGAACTCCCACGTCGCGCGCGAGGCTGGCCGGATCGCAACCGACGTGTACGACCCTGGACCGGGTGCGGGCGGCCACCGCCTCCATCACCGGGATGCCCGCCCCTCCCCGAGGCGGGTCCAGTACCACCACGTCGGGCGCGTCCCGGTCCGACGAGGTCTCGTCCTGCTCGAGAAATGACTCAACCCGGGAGCGGACGGTCCGGATGCCGGGGTCGCAGCCCAGCGTGGACTCGGCCGCCGCCAGCGACCCGGGAGAGGACTCGACGACGGTGACGCGCGCGCCCGGCAAGGCCTCTTTCACGGCCGCGGCGAACACGCCGGCACCGCCGTAGAGGTCCCAGACGACAGGCTCCTCCGTGAGACCCGGGGCCGAAGTCAGCGCTGCGCGTACCGCCTCGCTGTAGTGCGTGGCCGCCGAACGGTGCGCCTGCCAGAAGGCGTCCACCGGAAGCTGCCACGTCTGGTCGGCGACTCGTCTGACCATCGTCGGACCGCCCGTGACGAACTCCCAGTCCCGTTCCCGCGCCCGGCGGGCACGAGCCCTCGTCGCCGCGGATCTGGCGGACGACCGGCTGCGCCCGCGCGGCCGATCGTCGGCCATCGCGCGATGGGCCACGTGGACCACGCCGTCGTCGTCGAGGACTCCCAGCACCTCGCGGTGCGCTGCGAACCGGGCCTTGAGTACGGCGTCCGTCAATCGATCGTCGGGCTGGCTGCAGGGCTCGGTGATCACCTCACTGGACCGGGCACGCCGGAATCCGGGCCGGCCGTCCGGACCCGTGACCCACCGGGCAACCGTGCGCCACCCCATGGTCGCGGCATCGCCCCAGGGCAGTTCGACTGGTGTCGGGGAGGTGGGAACCCGGAACCGTCCGATCCGCTCGGCCTGCTCGGCCAGGATCTGCCCGGCGAAACCGCGTGCGGCGGCCGGGTCGATGGTGCTCCAGTCGCAACATCCGGCTCCCGCTGCTGCCGCGGCGCACCACGGCTCGATCCGGGCCGGCGAGGGCTCCAGCACGGCGCGGGTGGTGGCGCGGCAGAATCCGCGACCCGGGTCGTCGTCGACGACGACCTCGGCGAGTTCCCCGGTGATGGCCCCGCGGCAGAAGATCACCCGCCCGGAATGCCGGGCGACGAACTCACCACCGTGAGCCGGACCCTCCACCCGGACCTGCAGGGTGCGGCCCGTCCAGTCGGTCGGTTCCTGTCGTGTCATTGCGCCTCCGGTCCACGCCAACGTCCGACGATCGGTGCATCACTTGTCTGTTCCGCGCGACCGTCCGATGAGGACAACTGCCACGGCACGCTGGTCACCATGACACCTCGTTCGTACAGCAACCGCGATTTGAGTCGCAGCGCGCTCTGGTTGTGGAGCACCTGTTCCCACCAGCGGCCCACGACGTACTCGGGGATGTAGACGATCACCACGTCGCGGGGGTGCTGGGCGCGCAGCCGCTTCACATAGTCCACCACGGGTCTGTTGATCTCCCGATACGGGGACTCCACGACCTTCAACGGCACCGTGATCTCGCGGCTCTCCCATTCGCGTACCAGCGATCGGGTCTCGGCGGTATCGATGTTGACGGTGAGCGCCTCGATCGAATCGGGACGGGTCGCACGCGCATAGGCGAGCGCCCGCAGGGTCGGGAGGTGGAGTTTGGACACCAGGATCACGCAGTGGGTACGGCTGGGCAGGACGACCTCCCACGACGAGTCGTCGAGTTCCTTCGCGACGGAGTCGTAGTGGCGCCGGATCAGCTTCATCATGACGAACAGGACCACCATCCCCAGGACCGCGATGTACGCCCCGGACAGGAACTTGGTGGCCATGACGATCACCAGGACGCAGGCCGTCATCATCATGCCCGTGGCGTTGACCGCGCGCGCTCGACGCACCCTCCGGCGCAGGACGGGGTCGTCCTCTCGTGCGAGGCGCCGGTTCCAATGACGGACCATCCCCCACTGGCCGAGCGTGAACGCCACGAAGACGCCGACGATGTAGAGCTGGATCAGTTCCGTGACGTTGGCATCGAAGATCACGACCAGCGCCGCGGCCGCGATCGAGAGCAGCACGATGCCGTTCGAGAAGGCGAGCCTGTCGCCCCGTGTCGCGAGCTGGCGTGGCAGGTACTTGTCGCGTGCGAGGACGGACGCGAGCATGGGAAAGCCGGTGAACGCCGTGTTGGCCGCGAGTACCAGGATGAGGCCGGTGACACCCATGATCACGTAGAACACCACGGGCACGCCGGCGAACACCGGCTCGGCGAGCTGGGCGATCATCGTCTTCTGTCGGTAGCCCTCGGGCGCGCCGATCAGCTGCGTCGCCGGGTCCTCGGCGATCTTGACGCCCATCCGCCGGGCCAGCTCGATCAGGCCCAGCAGGAACGACACCAGGAGTACGCCGAGGATGGTCAACGTGGCGGCGGCGTTCCGGGCGCGCGGTTTGCGGAACGCCGGGACCCCGTTGTGGATCGCCTCGACACCCGTGAGTGCGGCGCAGCCCGACGCGAACGACTTGGCGACGATGAAGGCCAGCGCGAGCCCGGTGACCGAGAGCCCGTCCGGGGTGACGAGCGTGAACCCCGCAGATTCGGCGCGCAGGCCGTTGTCGAGAACATCGACCTGGAACAGTCCCCAGAGGACCAGCGCCGACATGGCCGCCATGAACGCATACACGGGCACCGCGAACATCGCTCCGGATTCCCGCACGCCCCGCAGGTTCGCCGCCGTGAGACCGAGGATCGCCAGAACGGCGAAGAGCACCTCGTTGTCGTGGACGAACGGGATCGCCGATCCGATGTTCTCGGCAGCCGCCGCGATCGACACCGCCACCGTGAGCACGTAGTCGACGAGCAGCGCGGCACCGACACCGAGCCCGGCGCCGGGGCCCAGGTTGACCGTCGCGACCTCGTAGTCACCGCCGCCCGACGGGTATGCGCGGACGTTCTGCCGGTAACAGGCGATGACGACGACCATGACGACGGCGACCGCCAGCCCCACCCACGGGGTGAACGCCAGAGCGGACATCCCGCCCATCGAGAGCACGAGGAAGATCTCCTGCGGCGCGTACGCCACCGACGACAGCGCGTCCGAGGCGAACACGGGCAGGGCGATCCGCTTGCGAAGCCTGGTCGCACCGATCGTGTCGCTGCGAAACGGGCGACCCACGAGCAGTCGCTTCGCTCCTACTGAGACCTTGGAGATCCTGGACACCGACATATCGTATGGCCCGCACGCCGTCACCGACAGCACCGCCGCGGCAAGTAGCGTGACCGGGTGGACGCACGTGCGGTGCGCCGTGAGGAGTGGGACCGCCATGAGGGTCGTCATCATGGGGTGCGGGCGCGTCGGTGCGGCGCTCGCCACCGAACTGGACATCGCCGACCACGAGGTGGTGGTCATCGATCGTGAACCGCGCTCGTTCACCCGCCTCCCGGACACGTTTTCCGGGAGGACGGTCACCGGAACCGGCTTCGACAGGACCGTCCTGGAGGAGGCCGGCATCCACGGGGCCGACGCGTTCGCCGCGGTCTCGTCCGGGGACAACTCCAACATCATCGCCGCCCGTGTCGCCCGGGAGACGTTCGGACTCGAGCGAGTGATCGCGCGCATCTACGACTCCGGTCGAGCCGAGGTCTACGAGCGACTCGGGATCCCCACCGTCGCCACCGTGTCCTGGGCTACGGCTCGACTCGTCCGGTACATCACCGCCGGCGCGAGCCCTGTCGTCTGGCGGGATCAGACGGACTCGGTGTCGATCGTGGCGGTGGACGCCCCGCCCTCCTGGGTCGGGCACCCCGTCGACTCCCTGGCACACCAGGTCGGGGGCCGCGCCGTATCCCTCGCCCGGTTCGGCGAAGGGCAGATCCCGGACGCCCGCACGCTTGTGCAGGCCGACGACGTACTGCACCTCGCCGTCCCCTCCGCGTCCGTGCCCGAACTGGACGATCTCCTGGGACGAGGACCCGCCGACGAGGACGGTAGCGATGGATAGGCAGCCGATGATCGACACGCCGAGCACCGACGACCAGGTGCCCGACTACGCCGACGGCACCGGTCTCCTGAACGAGAACGCGGTGCGGCGCGTCACGTCGGCCAGCCTGCGCGTCGTGGTGGCCGGCGCGGGAGTTGTGGGCCGCTCCATCGCACGCGAACTCCTCATCAGCGGCCACCACGTGACCCTCGTCGACAGGAATGACTCCGTCTTCTCCGACGATCCCGTCGAGGGCGCAGACCAATTCACCGGCGATGCCTGCGAGCTCAGCGTGCTGTCGCGTCTCGGGGTCGAGGACGCCGATGTCATGGTGGCCGCCACCGGAGACGACAAGGCGAACCTCGTCGTGAGTCTGCTCGCCAAAACCGAGTTCGCGGTCTCCCGCGTGATCGCGAGGGTCAACAACCCCCGCAACGAGTGGCTCTTCGACGACCGCTGGGGCGTGGATGTCGCGGTCTCCACTCCGCGGCTCATCGTCTCGATGGTCGAAGAGGCCGTATCCGTCGGTGACGTGGTCCGACTCCTGACCCTGCGGCGAGGCGGGGCGAACATCGTCAGCGTCACGCTGCCGGAGCAGACACCGCTGGCCGGGCGACCGGTCGGCCGGGTGAAGTTCCCCCGGGACGCAGCGCTGGTGGCGATCCTCCGCGGCGGTCGGGTGATCGTGCCGGAACCCGACGTCCCGTTCGAGCCTGGCGACGAACTCCTGGTGGTGGCGCCCGAAGAGGTGGAGGCCGACCTCAGCGACGTGGTGTCGCAGGGTTGACCGTCACCGCGATCTCGCGGCCGTAGTCCCAGCCAGGGGCGAGCGGGAGCTGGTCACCGCTCCAGAAGCGACCGGGGTCGTACCAGCTGGTGTCCCCGGCGGGCAGCAGGATGCCCATCGCCTCGAGTGTGGCCCCGACGACCTCCGCGCAGTACGCGGCCTCGAGCCGGCGGGCCGGTGTCCTGCCACCGGCCGCCTTCGCATCGCCGCGTGCTCTCACCGGCCCGATTGCCGACGGGCGGGAAATCTGCGGGAGACGTAGACACCCGCGACGGTCGGCGTCGGGGGCACCAGCGGTGTTGTCGTCGTCGTCACGATTGTCAGCGGCGCCGCCACCTCGGGCACCGGGCACGCCGTCCCCGCTCCCACTTCCCCGTGCCGCCCAGCGGCCACGCGCCCACCGCGCTGCCAGACGCCCGGACGACGGAAAAGACACGCCGTTGAGCTGCGCGATCGACTCGAGCAACCCGGCCTCCTGCTCCTCGCCCACCTCCGGGGAGATCTGACGGAACCACGCCCGCTGCCCGTACGGCCCGGCCCACTGACGGACCGCGTCCTCGAGAACGTGGAGCTGCACCCCGCGCTGGTGACGCCCGGTCCAGACATCCGGCAGGGCGCGGCCCATCTCCGCGTGCCACATCAACGGCGGCAGGTCGTCGAGCACCACCGCGACACCCACGTGGTTGACCGGCGCGTTGGTCAGGGTCTGGATGAGGCGATCGGCCGTCGAACGGCCGCGGAACACCCACAGGTCCCCGGTCCGGGTACGTTCGGCGGCGGCCGCGAGCGGCACGGTGTCGACGGTCATGATCCGATCCTGCCAGGTGCCCGGCGGTGCGCGCCTACAGTTGTCGCATGGCACTTCGAGGACGGCAGTGGTGGAAGCTGGTCGGCGCGGCCGGCGCGGCCGGGGTGGCCGCCAGCGGGATCTTGGCGATCCGGTCCGAACGGCAACGCCGCGCCTATCAGCCGGACGAGATCCGCGAACGGCTCCACGAGCGGTACGCCCGCGTCCAATCGCGCCGGGAGAGCGGCGGACACTGACCACCGGGCGGCGGCCTATATCCTGGCGGGCACCATGTCGTCGTCCTCCGCGCCCTCCCCTGAGCTCCGCCGGGCCCGCCACGAGCTGCTCGTCCGGCTCGACGAGATCGGCATCCTCGACGCCCACCGGCTGCGCAACCGCATCCGCCGGGCCCGCGCCGACCAACTCGATGACCTGACTTCTCGCGTCGACGCCGCTGCCGAACGTCTCACCCGCCGCGCCGCCTCGATCCCCACCCCCGAGTACCCCTCGCAGCTGCCGGTCAGTGCCCGCAGAGACGAGATCGCCGGCGCCATCCGCGAGAACCAGGTGGTGGTGATCGCCGGCGAGACCGGATCCGGCAAGACAACCCAGATCCCCAAGATCTGCCTCGAACTCGGGCGCGGCGTGCGCGGGATGATCGGCCACACCCAGCCGCGCCGGCTCGCCGCACGCTCGGTTGCCGAGCGCATCGCTGACGAACTCGACGTCCAGATCGGCGGGCTCGTCGGCTCCGCGGTGCGATTCGACGACCGCACCAGCCCCGACACCGCGATCAAACTCATGACCGACGGCGTGCTCCTCGCCGAGATCCGACGCGACCGGCTGCTCCGAGCCTACGACACGATCATCATCGACGAGGCCCACGAACGCAGCCTCAACATCGACTTCCTGCTCGGGTACCTCAAGCAGATCCTGCCGAAGCGACCCGACCTCAAACTGATCATCACCTCCGCGACCATCGACCCCGAACGGTTCGCCCGCCACTTCTCGGACCCCTCGGGCCGTCCCGCGCCGATCATCGAGGTCTCCGGGCGGACCTACCCCGTGGAGATCCGATACCGGCCCCTGCAGGTCGAGCACGGCGACCGGGTGGTGGATCTGGATCCACTCGACGCCCTCGCCGACGCCGTCGCCGAGTTGTTGCGGGAGGACGACGGCGACGTCCTGGTGTTCCTGTCCGGCGAGCGCGAGATCCGCGACGCCGAGGAGGTGCTGCGAGGTCGAAAGTTCCGCAACACCGAGATCTTCCCGCTGTTCGCCCGACTCACCGCCGCCGAACAGCAGAAAGCGTTCCGCGCGCACTCCACCCGGCGCGTCGTGCTCTCGACCAACATCGCCGAGACCTCTGTCACCGTGCCCGGCATCCGCTACGTCGTGGACACCGGCCTGGCGCGTATCTCCCGCTACTCGACCCGCACCAAGGTCCAGCGACTCCCGATTGAGCCCGTCTCCCAGGCCTCCGCGGCGCAGCGGGCCGGCCGGTGTGGCCGTGTGGCCGACGGCATCTGCATCCGCCTCTACTCCGAGGAGGACTTCGAGTCCCGCCCCGAGTTCACCGATCCGGAGATCCTGCGCACCAACCTCGCGTCGGTGATCCTGTCGATGGCCGACCTCGACCTGGGGCCGGTAGATGACTTTCCGTTCGTCGAACCGCCGGAGCGGAAATCGGTCCGGGATGGAATGACGCTGCTGACGGAACTGGGGGCGTTGGAGGTCGACGACGACGAGCGACCCCGGCTGACCGCGGTCGGTCGTGACATGGCGCTCCTCCCACTCGATCCCAGGCTTGCCCGAATGGTCGTGGAGGGCCACCACAACGGCTCACTCGGCGACATTCTCGTCGTGGTCTCTGCTCTGACCGTGCAGGATGTGCGCGAGCGGCCCGCTGAGGAGCGGGACAAAGCCGATCAGTTCCACCGTCGGTTTACCGACAAGAGTTCCGATTTCCTCGGATACCTCAACCTGTGGCGCTACATCACCGAGCAGCGCCGGGAGCTGTCCGGGAGTGCCTTCCGGAAGATGTGCAAGGCCGAGTACCTGCATTGGTTACGGATCCGTGAGTGGCAGGACCTCAACGCGCAACTGCGCAGCATGTGCCGGGAACGCGGGTGGCACCCGCCGTCCGGGCACGCCGCCGAGGACGATCTTCACAAGGCGATACTGTCCGGCTTGCTCACCAACGTCGGGATGCGGGACGAGGACGGTCGTGAGTTCCGTGGCACCCGCGGGATCCGCTTCCAGGTGTTCCCCGGATCCGATCTGGCCAAGAAGCCGCCGCGCTGGGTGATGGCGTCCGAGTTGGTCGAGACCTCAAGGTTATGGGCCCGGGACGTGGCGCGGATCGATCCGGCGTGGATCGAGCAACTGGGTAAGCACCTGGTTCGGAACCAGTACTCGGAGCCTCACTGGTCCGATGCCCAGGGCGCCGCGATGGCCTACGAGAAGGTGCTCCTGCTCGGTCTGACAGTCGTGGAAGCGCGGCGCATTCTGCTCTCCCGGGTAGATGCACCTCTGGCCCGGGAGATGTTGGTCCGCCACGGCATCGTCGAGGGTCGATGGGCCACCCGGGTACCGGTCATCGTGGACAACGCCCGGGCCGTCGACGAGGCCCGCGAGCTGGAGACCCGCAGCCGCCGTCGCGATCTGGTGATTGATGACGACGCGCTGGTGGACTTCTATCTCCAGCGTCTGCCTGCAGATATCACGTCGGGTCGGCATCTTGAGTCGTGGTGGAAGAAGAAGGGACATCGCGACCCTGACGCGCTCAGGCTCACGCCAGAGGACATCCGTACGTCGGAGAAGGCGCCGGATGCGTCTGCGTTTCCGCCGTACTGGCAGCAGGGCGACCGTCGATTCGAGTTGCGCTATGAGTTTGAGCCCGGAGGGGCAGCGGACGGCATCACCGTTCGTATCCCGCTGCCGCAGCTCACCTCGGTGACGGCCGCCGGTTTCGAGTGGCTCGTGCCGGGTATGCGCGAGGAGCTCTATACGGAGATGCTGCGGACGTTGCCCAAGTATCTGCGTCGGCTCTGTTCACCTCCCGCGGAGTTCGCGGGGCTACTGGTCGAGGACGTCAAGCCCCGCTCGGCGCCCCTGCCGGTCGCACTTGCGAAGGGACTGTCCGCACGGATCGGCACAACAGTCGATCCCCGGGAGTTCAGGCCCGATCAGCTACCGGATCATCTCCGGGTGCGTTTCGAGGTCCTCGACGGTGACGAGGTGGTTGAGTCCGGGACGGACCTCAAGACCCTCCGCACCCGACTTGCGGAGACGGTGCGTAGCACCCTCAACCGCCAACTGATCCCTGACGACGGCCCGCACTCCGCGTGGACTGCCGACACCATCGGGGACCTTCCCGAATCGGTGACCGGGACGATCGATGGTGTCGAGGTGACCGTGTTCCCCGGCATCAGGGTGGCCAAGGATGGGCTTCACCGTGTGGCGTGTGCGACGGAGGAGGAACGGCGAACGCTGCAGGCCAAGTCGGTGCTGTCGTTGCTGACCGTTGATCTGGTGTCGTCCTCGTCGATCATTCGGGGGCGGCCCGTGGAGCAACGCCTCGCACTCACCCAGTACCCGTATGGCGGGATCGATGCGCTCGTTTCGGATGCCTCATTGGCCGTGTCCGCACGATTGATCGCCAGCCGCAAGGGCGCGCCGGTGTTGACGGTCCAGGATTTTGACGCCTTACGGTCTCGTGCCGCGTCGGAGGTGCCGGGAGCGGTCGCCGTCGCGATTTCCACTGTCGTGATGGCTCTCGTGCAGGCTCAGCAGGTTGATGCCCGATTGGCGGAGACTCCCACGGCGATTGCCGAGGCGGTGCGCCCCACACTGGAGTACCTGGTGGGCAAGGGATTCCTGGCCCGCCATCCGGCGGCGATTCTTCCGCACCTGGAACGCCATGTTCGGGCTGTCGGGATGCGTCTGGATATGGCGGAGAAAACTCCGGGTCGTCATGCAGAACTGTCTAAGCGTCTGGCGGTGTCGGAAGCTGCGGTCGAGAAGGCGTGCACCACGCTTCGGGGACGTCCGGGTGGGGCCAGGGCGATACGTGACCTGCGCTGGATGCTGGCGGAGTACCGCGTCGGGCTGTTCGCCCAAGCTCTGGGCACCGCTCAACCGGTTTCTCCTGAACGGATAGACAAGGCGATCAAGACCGCGTTGGCGACCCGTCGTACCGGGTAGCCGAAATGCTGTTAGCGGGTCTCGCGTCGCTCGCGCAGTGAAATGATCTCGCGCTCGAAATCATCGGCCGAGCTGAACTGTTTGTATACCGACGCGAATCGCAGGTAGGCCACCTCGTCCAGGTCTTGGAGCGGACCGAGAATCGCGAGTCCGATCTCGTGCGCGGGGACCTCGGAGGCACCCCGCGACCTGACCGCGTCCTCTACCTGCTGTGCGAGCCTTCGAAGCGATGCTTCATCGACAGAGCGCCCTTGGCACGCTCGCCTCACGCCGCGAACGACCTTGTCGCGGCTGAAGTACTCCGTCACGCCGTTGCGTTTGAGGACAGTAAGCAGCGGGGTCTCGAGCGTGGTGAAACGGTGGCCGCACTCCGGGCACTCGCGCCGACGCCTGATCGCCTGTCCCTCGTCGACCGACCGCGAATCGATCACACGTGAGTCTTCGTTATGGCATGTCGGGCAGTACATTCCCGTTCCGCCCTTCATCGACCGGATCCTTCACCCCGCGATGATGTGCTCACCGGGGCGGGGCCGGCCACCTGCCGACCCGGCTCCAGTCTAGGAGTAGCCCACCATGCTCATGCATAGGCGGGGCCGCCCAGGAATGCCAGGGCGAGCAGCATCGCCAGACCGAACAGGACTCCGCAGATCACCAGGGCCCACGTCGGCACATCGTCCACGACCCGCCCGGCAGATGGGGCTTCGACCCGGCACGACCGGACGTCGCCTGCGGATCGGACGAGAACTCGCCGACCGGGTGCAACCGGAGCCTGTGCCGGTACGAGAGAGCGAGACATGGCACGACCGCCATCTGCAATGCGCTCAGAGCCGACGCGACGAACCGCCACGGGTCGAACACTACCCTTCGCCCCGCCACCATCATGTCGACGTTCCGTAGTCCGACCCCGGCTCGGTCGGGCACCCGACACCCTGGCAGTCGCCTTCTGATGACGGACCGGTCCTCTGGGGTCCCGATGAACGGCGGAACTCCGCCTGACCTGGTGATCAGCCGGGCACACTTCGATCACACCAGGCACCGATCCGACGTACGACTGCATTTCCTGAACGGCCATGACAACTCCTTGCTCGACAGGCTGTACGAGATTGGCTCGCACAACTGTATGCATTGACCAAAACGATTGTTCGAACTCGAACACTGCCTAGAGTTGTATCACGCGACTCCGACAGAGTCACGATTCTCGTCCGAAAAACATCGAACAGGTGTGTGGCGCATTCCTGCGAACCCGTCTAGGGTGTAGACAGAAACTGACGTCGAACATCCATTCGCTGAAGGGACACTGCGATGCCGAAGCCGGACTTCGAAGCGCTCACCGCACGCCAGAAGAGCGTGCTGCTGCACATCCACGACACTGTTAAAGATCGTGGCTACCCACCGAGCATCCGCGAGATCGGTGACGCGGTAGGACTGCAGTCAACCTCCTCGGTTGCTCACCAGCTCCGCACGCTCGAGAAAAAGGGGTTCCTCACTCGTGACCCGCATAAGCCACGCGCAGTAGATGTCCACGGGGTACCCGGTCAGAAGTCCCGTGGCCGGCGCGCTGCCGCCCCGGCCTCAGACCGGCCGGCAGGAGCGGTCGAGACGGTTTACGTTCCCATCCTCGGCCGGATAGCCGCAGGGGGCCCGATCCTCGCGGAACAGGCGGTGGACGAAGTGTTCCCGCTGCCCGCAGATCTGGTGGGCTCCGGCGAGCTCTTCATGCTCAAGGTGGTCGGTGAGTCGATGATCGACGCGGCGATCTGCGACGGTGATTATGTAGTGGTCAGGCAGCAGAATGTCGCGGACAACGGTGAGATCGTCGCCGCCATGATTGACGGCGAAGCAACCGTGAAGACCTTCCGCAAGGACGAGACGGGAGTGTGGCTCCTCCCGCACAACCCCGCCTTCAGTCCGATCCCCGGTGAGCACGCAACGGTACTCGGCAAGGTTGTCACCGTATTCCGGAAAATGTGATCGCCTGACAACGTTCTGCTACACGGCGCCGTCTGACTCCAGATATCGGGTCAGGCGGCGCCGTCGTGTGTTCCGTCGTCGATAAACTCCGACATTTCGCCGGCAACGGATTGGGGCAGACGAACAACGATCCTCGTGCCCACCGGAGTATGCGACTCCGCCATGACCGCACCCTCGGCGTGCACACGGGAGATCACATCACCCCTCGAGTAGGGCACCAACAACGTCACTTCCGTATCGCCGGAAGCGATGATGTCCATGATCGCTTGCAAGAGCCCGTCCATGCCCTCGCCTGTCGCAGCAGAGACGAACACCGCATCCGGGACGGCATGATGCAGCTCGGCGAGCACCACGGGATCCGCCGTATCAATCTTGTTGATCACCACGAGTTCCCGGGGTCGTTCAGCGTTCTGCTCCTCCACGACATCGTGGATCACCCTTCGGACCGCCTCAATCTGACGCAGGGGGAACGCGTCCGACCCGTCGACAACGTGAAGCAGCAGTTCGGAGTCCACAACTTCTTCCAGCGTCGATCTAAAGGCCTCGACCAGCTGAGTGGGTAGATGGCGGACGAATCCGACGGTGTCTGTGAACACCACGGTTCGACCATCGGGGAGGTCTGCCCGTCGAGTCGTGGGGTCCAGTGTGGCGAACAACGCGTTCTGCACGAGCACTCCGGCACCCGTGATGCGGTTCAACAGACTCGATTTCCCGGCATTGGTGTACCCGGCGATCGCGATGGAGGGAACCGGGGTCGCACGCCGGCGATGACGCTTCGTGTCGCGAGACTGCTTCATGCCCTTGATCTCACGCCGCAGCTTGGCCATGCGCTCACGGATACGCCGGCGATCAGTTTCGATCTTGGTCTCACCGGGACCACGGAGACCAACTCCCCCGTTGCTGCCGGCTCGTCCACCAGCCTGACGGGACAGGGACTCACCCCATCCACGGAGCCGCGGGAGCATGTACTCCATCTGCGCCAGCGTGACCTGCGCCTTACCCTCACGGCTCGTGGCGTGCTGGGCAAAGATGTCCAGGATCAGTGCGGTGCGGTCGATCACCTTGACGTTGACGGCCTTTTCCAGGGCGATCAACTGTCCCGGCGTGAGTTCGCCGTCGCAGATCACCGTGTCAGCACCGGTCGCGGCGATGACGTCCTTAAGCACGCTCACCTTGCCCGAGCCGATATAGGTCGACGCATCGGGCTTGTCGCGACGTTGGATCAGTGCATCACACACTTCAGACCCAGCAGTCTCCGCGAGTTGGGCCAGTTCTGTCATCGCTGCATCAGCTTGGGCAGAGGTCCCCTCGGTCCACACCCCCACCAGGACGACACGTTCGAGGCGAAGCTGGCGGTACTCGGCGTCGTTGACGTCCTGGAGTTCCGTCGATAGTCCCGCGACTCGTCGCAGCGAGGATCGTTCCTCGAGCTGGAGCTCGCCGATGGAGGGGTCGAGGTCAGTGCGTTGTCGGCCGGGGGCCCATGATTCGTTAGTCATTCCCAGCCATTATCGCACATCACAGCCATAACCGCCTTCCGCGAACCAGAGACAGTGAGCCCCAGTAACGGTGTCACGAGGCCCGAAAGACTCCCTCCGCGACAAGAACCGACGGGCCCGTCAGCGCCGACCCGCCCTCGCTGAGATCCACCACGACTTCGCCTCCGGGAACCTGCACGACCACCTGTCCGGTCTCGCTTCCCGCATCTGCGAGCGCAGCCACCGCGGTAGCCACGATTCCGGTCCCACACGACATCGTCTCGCCGGCACCGCGTTCGTGCACGCGCATCGAGATCCTGCCGTCCCGCACCGGAGTCGCAATCTCCACGTTGACCCCTTCCGGGAAGAACTCGGTGTCAAAGACGGGTTGCTGGTCCACGGGTAACGCGCGCAGGGATTCCTCGTCCAGCTCGGGCACCACACACGCCAGATGGGGATTGCCCATGTCGATGCCGATACCTGCAAGAGTCCTGCTCCCGACGCGGGCATATGACACTCCCAGCAGTCGGGGTTCGCCCATGTCGACTCGGACGAGTGCTCGGTCACCGTCCTGCTCGAGTACCCGGGCCGGTCTCAGGCCCGAGCGTGTTCCCACCCGCACCTCTCCGGATGTAGCGCGCCCGGTCGACACCAGCACATGGGCAAAGACGCGAACCCCGTTACCGCACATCTCGGCGGTCGATCCGTCCGCGTTGCGGTAGTCCATGAACCAGTCAGACTCACCGACACCATTGGGCAGGGTGTCCAGGACTCCCTTGTCGAGAAGCGCACCGGCGGTCGCGATGCGAAGGACTCCGTCGGCCCCGATCCCGGCCCGTCGGTCGCACAGTGCGCGCACGAGGCCCTCGTCAAGTGCCACCTCCGCCCCGTCGTCGGGCAGGATCACGAAATCGTTGAGGGTGCCGTGTCCCTTGAGGAACTCGAGTCCTGAATGCGCCGCCGAAGGTTTCAGAGCCATGCTCCGGATTCTACGGCGTTCAGGGCGCCTTTCCGCACTGCGGAAACACGGGATGGCACTGTCCGAGGCGCCCACTAGAGTCTTAGGCGAGAACGATCCCCTAGCAGGAGGAGAGCATCCATGTCCGATCGCATCACCGTCGGCGGAATCCGAGTGGACAAGGTCCTGTACGACTTCGTCAACTCGCAGGCGATCCCGGGTACCGGGGTCGACCCCGACGCTTTCTGGGCGGGCGCAGCCGAAATTTTCACCGACCTGGCACCGCGTAACCGTGAGCTGCTGGGGGTGCGTGACGAGCTGCAGTCGAAGATCGACACCTGGCACCAGCAGAACCCGGCTCCGATCGATCCCGCAGCGTACAAGGCGTTCCTGCAGGAGATCGGATACCTGGTCCCCGAGCCCCAGGGAGTGACCGCGTCCACCGAGAACGTGGACGAGGAGATCACATCGATCGCCGGCCCGCAGCTGGTCGTTCCGATCCTCAATGCCCGCTTCGCCCTCAACGCCGCCAATGCACGCTGGGGTTCGCTGTACGACGCGCTCTACGGCACCGACGCGATCAGCGAGGCCGACGGCGCCGAGAAGGGCTCCTCCTACAACAAGGTGCGGGGCGACAAGGTGATCGCCTGGGCTCGCGAGTTCCTCGACGAAGCAGCACCGCTCGCCTCCGGTAGCCACGTGGGTTCCACCGGGTACTCGATCGTCGACGGCGCGCTCCAGGTCACCGTTGCCGACGGTTCGGTCACCGGTCTCGCCGATCCGGCACAGTTAGTCGGTCTGCTCGGCGACGCCGCCGCACCGACGAACGTCCTGCTGCGCCACAACGGCCTTCACATCGACATCCAGATCGATGCGGACTCGCCCATCGGTTCCACCGACTCGGCGGGCGTCAAGGACGTCGTGCTGGAGTCCGCAGTCACCACGATCATGGACTTCGAGGACTCCGTCGCCGCCGTGGACGCCGACGACAAGGTCCTCGGTTACACCAACTGGCTCGGCCTCAACCGCGGTGACCTCACCGAGGAACTGGTCAAGGGTGGCAAGACCATCACCCGGAAGCTGAACGACGATCGGGTCTTCACCGCTCCGGACGGCTCCGGCGAGGTCCGCCTCCATGGCCGTTCACTGCTGTTCGTTCGCAACGTCGGACACCTGATGACCAACCCCGCCGTGCTCGACGCCGAGGGCAATGAGCTGCCCGAGGGCATCCTCGATGCCCTCATCACGTCGCTGTGCGCGATCCCGGGCATGGCCGAGGACAACGACCACCGCAACAGCCGGACCGGGTCGATCTACATCGTGAAGCCCAAGCAGCACGGGCCGGACGAAGTCGCCTTCACCACCGAGTTGTTCGGTCGCGTCGAGAAGCTCCTCGGACTGCCGACCAACACCCTCAAGGTCGGCATCATGGATGAGGAACGCCGCACGACGGTGAACCTCGCGGCCTGCATCGCGGAGGCCCGCGAGCGCGTCGTGTTCATCAACACCGGATTCCTCGACCGCACGGGCGACGAGATCCACACCTCGATGGAAGCCGGACCGATGGTGCGCAAGGCCGACATGCGGTCCGCCGCGTGGATGCCCGCGTACGAGGACTGGAACGTGGACACCGGCCTCGCGCTGGGACTGCGTGGTCGTGCACAGATCGGTAAGGGCATGTGGGCCAAGACCGAACTCATGGCCGCCATGCTCGAGGAGAAGATCGGCCAGCCGCGTGCCGGTGCCAACACCGCGTGGGTGCCGTCCCCCACCGGCGCCACCCTGCATGCGACCCACTACCACCAGGTCGATGTAGCCGCCAAGCAGGAAGAGCTGCTCGCCGGCGGTCGGCGGGCCACCGTCGATCAGATCCTCACGATCCCGCTCGCGACCCCGGACACGGTCGCCGGATGGACCGACGAGGAGAAGAAGGAGGAGGTCGACAACTCCTGCCAGACCATCCTCGGTTACGTCGTCCGGTGGGTCGAGCACGGTGTCGGTTGTTCCAAGGTTCCCGACATCCACGACGTGGACCTGATGGAGGACCGTGCCACCCTGCGCATCTCCTCGCAGATGCTCGCCAACTGGATCCGCCACGGTGTCGTGACCGAGGAGATCGTCGTCGATTCGCTGACCCGCATGGCGGCGATCGTCGACGAGCAGAACTCCGGAGACGCCGCCTACCGAAACATGGCCCCGAACGTCGAGGAGTCCACGGCTTGGCAGGCCGCCCGCGAGCTCATCGTCGAAGGCACCACGCAGCCCTCGGGTTACACCGAGCCGATCCTGCACCGCCGCCGGCGTGAGTTCAAGGCCGCCAACGGCCTCTGATCGCCGCCCGGCCGAGCCGAGAGAGCCCGCTCCCACCGCCCACGGTGGGGGCGGGCTCTCGCCATTTTCCCTCGACGCCGACCAGGACTACCGACACAAGAACAGGCCAGGCAGCCGATCACCGAAGCAGATCAGGGCTGGAGACCGGCCACCGCCGACCGGAGAATGCCGACCGCGGCGTCCCTGCGGTCCTTGGTGAACCGGGCCTCCGGACCCGAGGCGGAGATGGCGAACGACGCCGCGCCCTCGCCCACCGCGATGGCCACACAGCGCACGCCTTCCTCCTGTTCGGACTCATCGGTGGCGAACCCGGAACTGCGGACCCGATCGAGCTCGGCGATCAGCGCGTCCGGCTCGACAATTGTTGAGGACGTGTATCGACGCATTCCCGAACGTCTGAGCATGGTGCGGACCTCGTCGTCGTCGTCGCCGGCTACAAGCGCCTTTCCCACGGCGGTGCAGTGGACCTCCACCCGACGCCCCACCTCGGTGAACATCCGCATTGAGTGGGGGGACGGCACCTGGGCGAGATACACCACGCCGTCACCCTCGCGGACGGCCATGTTGGCGGTCTCACCGGTGCCGTCGACCACGGCCCGCAGGACGGGCTCGGCCCACTCCCAGGTGGCGCGGCGGGCCGCCTCCCCGACGCGCTGCAGGCGGGGTCCCAAAAGGTAGTCCCGCCGGGCGTCGCGGCGTAGATGACCGCTCTCGGCGAGCGTCCCGCACAGGCGGTGAACGGTCGCGGCAGCCAGGCCGGTATCGGCGACCAGGTCACCAAGAGATGCACGTCCACCGCGCAGCGCGAGGGCGTCCAGGAGCGCGAAGGTCCGGTCGACGGACTGGACCCGGCTGCGGCCGGACCGTGACTCACTCATCATCGGCCTCCTTCAGGATCTGCAGTGCGTCGCGCAGGGGGTCGGTGCGGCCTGACCTGTCGCCGTGGGTGTCGGTGTCGATCCACCGGATGCGGTGGTCGCGACCGAACCAGGATCGTTGCCGCCGAACGTAGCGACGGGTACCGATGAACGTCCGTTCGCGGGCGCGGGCCAGCCCGTCGTCATCGATGTCCAGTTCCTCGTCCATCTCGTCCAGGACCTGGGCGTACCCGATCGCGCGCCGGGCGGTCACACCGTCGAGCAGGCCCCTCCCCACCAGCTGGCGCACCTCGTCGACGAGCCCACCTGCGAACATCGCGTCGGTGCGCCTGGACAGCCGATCGTCCAGCTCGGGCAGCTCGCAGCGGACGCCGAGGATCCGGGTACCCCACCGCGGTTCGCCGATGGTGGGCCGCGAGGCGGAGAACGGCCGTCCGGTCAGCTCCACCACCTCGAGGGCCCGCACCGTTCGTCGCGGGTCGGTCGGCAGGATCGTCCGCGCGGCCTCGGGATCGACCGCGGCGAGCTCTGCGTGCAACGCCTCGACCCCGATCTCGTCCAGCCGCCGCTCGTACCGGGCCCGCACCTGCGGATCGGTGTCCGGGATGGACCAGCCGTCGATTAGCGCCTGGAGGTACATCATCGAACCGCCGCACAGGATCGGCACGTTCCCGCGGGCGCGGATCTCGGCGATCTCCCGCTCGGCCTCGTCACGGAAGTCGGCGACGCTGGCCGTTTCGGTCACCTCCAGCACGTCGAGCCGATGGTGCGGGATCCCACGCCTGTCCGCCGGGGAAAGCTTGGCGGTGCCGATGTCCATGCCGCGGTATTGCTGCATGGCATCGCAGTTGATCACCTCACCGCCGAGAGTCTCGGCCAGCCCGAGTGCGAGCTCCGATTTACCGGTACCGGTGGCGCCCACCACCGCGATGGGTCTGGTGTCGGTCATGCCGGGCCCCCGTGCGAGTACCCGTGCGAGGCGCCGTCCCCGGAGCCTGCCGGACCGCCGAGCGGAACCGATTCCCACCGCGCACCGTGGTAGCCGACGCCGAACGGCGACCACGACACGGCCTCCTGCGCAGCCCGGCCCCGGACGAGTCCGCCGAGGGTCAGCCACGCCGCGCGGCTCCACCACCCCACCGCGTCGGCGGTGTCCGGCCCGGGGTCGGGGAGGTCGCCGCCGCCGCGCAACCACGCGGCGAGCTCGGCGTCGAGCGCTACGCCGCGCGGGTCCTCCGGGATCGGCGCGCGGGGGGTCAGTGAGGCGGGTCCGTCCGCGACGACGACGACGAGGTCCCCCGCTGCCACGCCAACACCCTCGACGGGTGCGTTTCCCGCATCGTCGCCGGCGGGTCGGCAATCGTGCCCGAGACCACGCTCATCTACACCTGTAAAGGTGCGCGGGAGCTCGATGCCGGCGCGGTCGAGCATCCACCATCCGATGAGCGCAGTATCCGGCACGGACCCGTGCGATGCGGCGGGTGCGCCCTCACTTCCGACCGGGATGTCGGCTCCCCACCGCGTCAGCGTCGAGCGGACATCGGGCAGCGTTCGCCGCTGCTCGTCGGTTCCCACGACGAGTACCCGTCGGGCTGTCCGGGCGGCCTCGCGGAGCATGGCGCACACCGTGTCTACCTGTGCGGCGCTGTCGGCGAACGCGGCCCCGGACAGTTCCGGCACTAGCGCCGGGGCGCCGGGTATCAGGACGACGGAAGTGCTCACATCATGGAACCTTACTGACCTGCCCGACTCCCCTATCCGCCAGCACTCACCCGCCTGATGTCGGCTCCGACATCGACGCAGCGCCCTGAGATGTGGGCTTTGCGCGTCGGCGCGCGCGGATACACCCTCCGAACCCGGTCAGGTTGGTACACACTAGGTGGATGCCCCCTGCTGTAGAGGGTGGCGTGGCGATGACCGGGGCTTCCCGCCCGGTGACGGGGCCGTGATACGCGGCAGAAGGAAACGAGGACCAGATGAGCGACCAGGCACCCACCGCGACCGGCGGTCAGGACTCCGGCGGTTCGTCGCCGACCCCGGGCCCCCGGCCGGGACCGCGTCCGGGACCGCGGCCCGGAGCACCGTCGCCGGCGGCGATGGCGAAAAAGGCCGCCCCGAGCCCGGCATCAGTACCGGAGCCGGCCGCACATCGGCCATCCGACCCGTCCAAGTGGGGTCGGGTCGACGAGACCGGCGCGGTGTTCGTGCGGACGGCAGACGGCGAGCGTCAGGTCGGGTCGTGGCAGGCGGGTGACCCATCGGAGGGGTTGGCGCATTTCGGTCTCCGGTTCGACGATCTCGCGGCAGAGGTCACACTGCTGGAGACCCGTCTGGACACGCACCCGCAGGACGCACGTAAGACCCGCGCGTCGGCGGAGGCTCTCGCCGAGCAGATCCCCACCGCGTCCGCGGTGGGCGACCTCGACTCACTGTCGGCTCGGGTGGCGTCGATCATCGAACGCTCCGGTGAGGTGGAGGCAAAAGCGCGTCAGCGCAAGGACGAGCAGCGTGCTGCCGCCATCGCCCGCAAGGAGGAGCTCGCGACGGAGGCCGAGCAGATCGGCGCGGAATCGACGCAGTGGAAGGCGGCCGGCGACCGGCTGCGGGAGATCCTCGAGGAGTGGAAGACGATCCGGGGCATCGACCGCAAGACCGACGACGCCCTGTGGAAGCGGTTTTCCAAGGCGCGTGAGTCGTTCAACCGGCGTCGCGGTTCGCACTTCGCGGAGCTCGACCGTAACCGGGCGTCGGTGAAGCGGGTCAAGGAGGACCTCGTCGAGCGGGCGGAGGCCATGTCTGGCTCGACTGATTGGAACGACACCGCCACCGCGTATCGACGCCTGATGGACGAGTGGAAGGCCGCGGGCAGGGCGCCGCGGGAGGCCGACGACGCACTGTGGAAGCGGTTCAAGGCCGCGCAGGACACCTTCTTCGACGCCCGGCACGCCGCGGCTGCCGAGCGGGACGCCGAATTCGAGGACAACGCCAAGGCCAAGGAGGCGTTGCTGGCGGAATTCGAGGGTCGCATCGATCCGACTGCGGACCTGGCGGCCGCCCGGTCGACCCTGCGTGAGCTCCAGTCCCGCTGGGAGGAGATCGGCAAGGTCCCGCGTAACCGCATGAACTCTCTCGAGAGCCGCATCCGGGCGATCGAGAAGTCCGTCTCGACTGCCGCGGACGCCGAATGGCGTCGCACGGACCCGGAGGCCAAGGCGCGCGCCGGCCAGTTCTGGGACCGTGTTCGCGACTTCGAGGAGCAGGCGAACAAGGCCGAGGCAGCCGGCAAGGCCAAGGACGCCGAAAAGGCCCGAGCTCAGGCCGCCCAGTGGCGCGAATGGGCCGAGGCCGCGGAGAACGCAGTCGATACGCGCTAGCAGCTATCACGCGAACGGGGGCGGGACGCCTATGCGTCCCGCCCCCGTTGTGCTGTGCGGCTTCACCTCGCAGCGCCGACCCGCGGCGCCGTCCATCGGCGCGGCGCGGTCAGCGGCCGTCGCCGTGGCGCGCTTCCTCTTCGAGTTCGCGCTGCTCGGGGGTGCGCGTCCACAGAACGCCCGCGAGGGTTCCGATGAGCAGGAACAGCACGATCTCGCTCAGGTACATGCCGAGCCCCGGTGCACCGAAGCCCTGGAAATCCGGGTCGGGTCCGCGACCGGACTGACGGAGCCAGATCGCGAGGATGCCGTACACCGCCGACACACACGTGGCGCTCCATGCGATGCCCGCCGCCCACCACTTCTGGGTGAGGATCATGACCGCACCGAACCCGATGGTTCCGACGGAATACAACAGCACGAAGATGTGCGACGGCAGCGATGTCCTCTGGTCCGCGGCGGCCTCGGTGAAGAACAGCACGTCGAATCCGCGCACCCCCTCGCTATGGGGAAGCAGCAGCAGTCCGGCGAGAACAACGATGAGCACGGTCGACGCGAGGTACGGCCGTCCGACGACGAGCGTGCGCCCGAGGACCCGGTCCTTGCGTCGGAGCTCCGAATCCGCTTTCTGGGTCACCTCCATGATCCCGGCGATGGGATCTGGACGATCGTCGTTACTCACGTGGGACATCCCTTCTCTGTGACCTCGATGGTCACGGCATCTTTGCGCAGAGTCGGCAGTCCGAGTCCGACGCCGATCGGCGGTGTCTCGGGCTTCTCCCCCGCCTCGTGTCGATCCCCCGCACGGGTGGCGCGATGGCTCAGGACACCGTCATCGGCGAGGAGGTGGTGCGGTGCGGCGGCGGTGATCCGGGTCGTGATGACGTCACCCGGACGGATCAGCCCGGCGTATTCGCCGGTCGGGGCGAAATGCACGAGCCGCCCGTCGCGTGCCCGGCCGGTCATGCGAGCGGTGGCCGCGTCCTTGCGTCCCTCATCCGCCGTGACGAGCACCTCGACCTCGCGGCCGATCCGGGACTGGTTCTCCTCCAGCGTGATCCGTTCCTGCAGTTCAATGAGGCGCTCGTAGCGCTCCTGCACCACGGCCTTGGGGATCTGGTCCTCCATGGTGGCGGCGGGAGTTCCCGGGCGCGGCGAGTACTGGAAGGTGAACGCGCTGGAGAACCGGGCCTTGGCGACCACATCGAGGGTCGCCTGGAAGTCCTCTTCGGTTTCTCCGGGGAAACCGACGATGATGTCGGTCGTGATCGCGGCATCCGGCATGGCGGCACGAACCCGGTCGATGATGCCGAGGAACTTCTCGGAGCGGTACGACCGACGCATGGCCCGCAGGATCCTGTCCGAACCGGATTGCAGTGGCATGTGCAACTGCGGACAGACGGTCGGGGTGGTGGCCATCGCCTCGATCACGTCGTCGGTGAACTCTGCCGGGTGCGGGGAGGTGAACCGGATCCTCTCGATGCCCTCGACCTGTCCGGCGGCGCGCAGGAGCTTGGCGAACGCGCCCTTGTCCGACGGCTCGTCCGGATCATGAAACGACCTGCCGTAGGCGTTGACGTTCTGCCCGAGCAGGGTCACCTCGATGACCCCCTCGTCGGCGAGGGCCTGGACCTCGGCGAGAACCTCGCCGGGCCGCCGGTCGACCTCCTTGCCCCGCAGCGACGGAACGATGCAGAACGTGCAGGTGTTGTTGCATCCCACGGACACCGAGACCCAGCCGGCGTACGCCGAGTCGCGCGTCGCGGGCAGTGTGGACGGGAAATGCTGGAGAGAGTCGGCGATCTCCACCTCGGCCCGCTGATTGTGCCGGGACCGCTCGAGAAGCGTCGCGAGGTGGCCGAGGTTGTGGGTGCCGAACACCACGTCAACCCACGGTGCCCGGGAGACGACGACGTCCTTGTCCTTCTGTGCTAGACATCCGCCCACGGCGATCTGCAGCTTCGGGTTGGCGTCCTTCCACGGGCGCAGGTGCCCGAGGGTTCCGTACAGCCGGTTGTCGGCGTTCTCCCGTACCGCGCAGGTGTTGAACACGACGAGGTCCGGCAGTTCGCCGGTGGTGGGGTCCGCCTCCCCTTCGAACGGGATGTAGCCCGCGTCCTCCAGGACCCCGGACATCCGCTCGGAGTCATGGACGTTCATCTGGCAGCCGAACGTACGCACCTGGTAGGTCCGCTGTTCGGCGCCCTGCTCCGGAGCGTCTCCGGACGCCGGCTGCGAGTCGGTCACGAGAGAATCCACGCAGGCCAGGGTACTCAGGAGGGGCCGTGGGCCGCCAATTCCGAGTCCACGACCGCCATGGCCAGCCCCGTCGGATAGCCCCGACGGGCGAGGAACGCCACGAGTCGGCGACGCTCGCCCACCGCGGCTTCCCTGTCGACCGCTCCGGGGTAGCGCCGCGCCAGGCGGGTACGCACCAGCTCGGTGGCCTGCTCGCGTTCGTCCGAGGCATCGATATCCGCGACGGCGTCAGCGATGTGCGCCTCACCGACACCCTTGCCGCGGAGCTCCCGCTCCAGTGCGCCCCGGGAGCGACCGCGACGGCGCCGACGACCACGGACCCACTCGGCCGCGAACTCCGCGTCGTCGATCAATCCCCATGCCCGGAGGCGACCGATCGCCTCGTCGATCGCCTCCGGTGGATGCTCCTTCTCCGCCAGCCGGTCTCGCAGTTCCTGCTCACTCCGCGGCCGGTACCGCAGCAGCCGCAGCGACGCGGTGGCTGCCTCATGGGCTTCTGGGGCGAGCGGTGGCAGGTCTTCGGAGCCCTTCGGCCGGGCCTCGACCGCCGCGATGGACGCCCGCAAACCTTCCAGGTCCACGTCCGGACCGACGGTGGGCGGAGCTGTGCGCTCCCCCGGCATCAGAATTCGACGGGCACCACGTCGATCGGCGCGTCCTCGTCAGACTCCGCCTCGATCTCCGCGATTTCTGCACCCGCGCCGATGTTGAGCTTGTCGAGGATCTTGCGCTCGATCTCGTCCCGGACCTCCGGGTTCTCCTTGAGGTAGCGGCGGGCGTTCTCCTTACCCTGGCCGAGCTGGTCCTGGCCGTAGGTGAACCAGGAGCCGGACTTCTTGATGAAGCCGTTCTCGACGCCCATGTCGATGAGCGAGCCCTCGCGGCTGATGCCCTCGCCGTAGACGATGTCGAACTCCGCGATCTTGAAGGGCGGGGCCACCTTGTTCTTGACGACCTTGACCTTGGTGCGGTTACCGACGGCGTCCGCACCGTCCTTGAGCGTCTCGATCCGGCGCACGTCGAGCCGGACCGAGGCGTAGAACTTGAGCGCCTTACCACCGGTGGTGGTCTCCGGCGATCCGAACATGACGCCGATCTTCTCGCGCAGCTGGTTGATGAACACCGCGGTGGTACCGGTGCTGTGCAGTGCGCCCGTCATCTTCCGCAGGGCCTGGCTCATGAGGCGGGCCTGCAGACCGACGTGGCTGTCACCCATCTCGCCCTCGATCTCCGCACGCGGGACGAGCGCGGCCACCGAGTCGATCACCAGGATGTCGATCGCGCCCGACTTGACGAGCATGTCCGCGATCTCGAGCGCCTGCTCACCCGTGTCGGGCTGCGAGACGATCAGATTGTCCGTGTCCACGCCGAGCTTGCGGGCGTACTCCGGGTCAAGCGCGTGCTCCGCGTCGATGAACGCCGCGATGCCGCCAGCGGCCTGGGCGTTGGCCACGGCGTGGAGCGCCACCGTGGTCTTACCCGAGGACTCCGGGCCGTAGATCTCCACGACGCGGCCGCGGGGGAAGCCGCCCACCCCGAGGGCCACGTCCAGCGACAGCGCGCCGGAAGGGATCACCTGGACCGGCGGACGGGTGTCATCACCCAGGCGCATGACCGAACCCTTGCCGTAGGCCTTGTCGATCTGGGCCAACGCCAACTCGAGCGCCTGCTCCCGGTTCTGTGCGGCACCGGCCTTTCCGGTCCCCGTCTTGGCCTTAGCTGCCATGTGTCTGCTCCGTTCATCTCGACCACCGGCTTCTCGCCGGCCGGTCTTTCGTGGTGTCACTCGCGGACGTTACGGGTCGGGTACGACACAACATGTCCTACCAGCCCCGACGCCGGATTCCTGTGGAGCGGGACGGCCCCTGTGGATAGCGCCGAACTCTCCGCGATCGACCACCAGTGTATGGCGAACGCCTGTTCGAGGTCGAACGACACGCCGGTGTGATCGCCCGGCTCGCCCTCCAGCTCGACTCCCGGCCCGGCCTGTCAGCGCAACCGGTCAGGAACCTCGAACTCATCGCACAATGCCAACCAGACCTGCTTGACGGACTGGCCGCCGTCGATCGCCTCGTGTGCCGTTCGACCGCCACACGAGGCCAGGTGGTGGGTCCTGACGAGATGGTCGGCCCGCAGTTCTCCGAAGGCCTCCACGGTCCGGGCATGGAATTCGGTCAGCGTCACGCGCTCCCCTCCTTCGAGTTCGACAATGCGGTATGCGGGTCTGCGGTATTCGGACGACGACGGGCCGCCGGCGATTCCGCCGACGGCCCGTTGCCCTACGAGATCACTGCTGTTCGGTCTGCGCCTGCTGCTGCTGGGGCGGCGTGGCCGGCTGCGACTGGCCCTGGCCGAGCTGCCCGGCATTGCCGGATCCCTGGTTCAGCTGGCCACCCTCGGCCTGCATCGACGCTCGAATCTGCTCGAGGCGGCTGTGCCCGGCCATCTGGGTGGATGCCTGCTCGATCTCCATCATCCGACCCTGCACCGAGTTCTGGGCGAGCTCCGCCGAACCGAGCGCGTTGGCGTACCGCTGTTCGATCTTGTCGCGGACCTGGTCCAGGTTCGGGGTGTTGCCGCCGGACGACATCTCCGACATCGACTGCAGGGAGGCGCTGACCTGCTCCTGCATCTTGGCCTGCTCTAGCTGGCTCAGCAGCTTGGTGCGCTCGGCGACCTTTTGCTGCAGCACCATCGCGTTCTGCTCGACGGCCTTCTTGGCCTGTCCCGCCGCCTGGAGCGACTGGTCGTGCAGACCCTTGAGGTCCTCGACGTTCTGCTCCGCGGTGACGAGCTGGGCGGCGAAGGCCTCGGCGGCGTTCTCGTACTCCGTCGCCTTCTGCGCGTCGCCGTTCTGACGGGCCTGGTCGGACATCTGCAGTGCCTGCCGGGTCGAACCCTGCAGCTTCTCGATGTCCGCGAGCTGACGGTTGAGCTTCATCTCCAGCTGACGCTGGTTGCCGATGACTGCGGCGGCCTGCTGCGACAGCTGCTGGTGCTGCCGCTGCGCATCCGCAATGGCCTGCTGGATCTGCACCTTCGGATCAGCGTGCTCGTCGATCTTCGAATCGAACAACGCCATCAGGTAGCGCCATGCCTTTGTGAACGGATTGGCCATCTCTGCGTTTTGTCCTTCTGCCGATTCGGACGACGGGTCTGCTCTACGGTACCGAACACCGCCGTGGGTGGACCACCCGGAGTTGACTAGTGAAACCGTCAGGCCGCGAGGACGGGCTCGACGAAAGTACCCGGGGGCGACACCTCGAGCGCCGCACGGATGAGGATCTCACCGAGGGAGACATCGAGGGCCCCGGAGATCGACGCGAGGAGCTCACTGGATGCCTCTTTGCGACCCCGCTCGATCTCGGAGAGATAGCCGGGACTGACCCGCGCCGCATCTGCCACGTCGCGCAGGGTCCGACCGGACTCGCCGCGCAATCCACGAAGGACCGTCCCGAGTGTCTCGCGCAGCAGGGGCGGATAGGAGGGATGGTCGGGACGGGGCAGCGTGGTCATCTGGATGTTCGGCATCAACGGGTACAACGCACGGCCCTCCGAAATCGTTCCCGCCACTGTGCGCGATGTCGTCGTCGTCATCGTGCCTGTCCCGGCGCCGACCCGTCACCGCTGGTGGCCTCGCCGGGGACCCTCGCCACGTCCAGGAGAATGTCCATCGCGGCGCGGCACGCACCCTCCCGGATCCGGCGTCGGTCGCCCGTCAGCTCGAGCCGATGCGACCACACCGCGCGTCCCGGTACGCACAGTCCCACGTGCACGGTCCCGACCGGCTGACCCTCCTGCTCGTCGGGGCCCGCCACGCCGGTCAGGCCGATTCCCACGTCGGCCCCGCACCTCGACGCGGCGCCCGAGGCCAGGGCGCGCGCGGTCTCGGCGGACACCGCCCCGTGCCGTTCCAGGACCTCGGGTGGGACCCCGGCGAGCTCGTGTTTGAGGTCGGTCGCGTACACCACCACGCCGCCGCGCAGCACCGCGCTGGCCCCCGGCACATCGGCGACGGTCGCCGACAGCAGGCCCGCCGTCAACGATTCCGCGGTCGCCAGGGTCCAGCCCCGCTCCTTCAGCACGGCGACGAGCTCGGCCGCCACGTCAGCGATGGTCATCGCGCGGGAGGAGATCATCGCGCCGCTTGCCGGGCCTTGACCACGTAGTCGATCCCCGTGTAGACGGTCAGCGCCACGGCGACGCCCATGATCAGCCATTCGCCCGGCCACACCCAGTACGGCAACGGCAGGATGAGCAGCCCCACGCCGAGAGTCTGCGTGACGGTCTTGAGCTTGCCGCCCTTGCTGGCCGCCACCACGTGGTCGACCCCGAAGAATCTCCACAGGGTGATGCCGATCTCGCGCACGAGGATCACGATGGTCACCCACCAGAACAGTTCGTGGACGAGCGACAGCGAGATCATCGCCGCGGCCATGAGGGCCTTGTCGGCGATCGGGTCGGCGATCTTGCCGAAGTCGGTGACCAGCCCGAGCTTGCGGGCGAGGTAGCCGTCGACGTAGTCGGTCATCATCGCGATGGCGAACACCGCAAACGCGCCGACCCTCCACCACGCGTCCTGGGCGCCGTCGATGAAGAACACCACCACGAACACCGGTACCAGGATGATCCGGAGCACCGTGAGGACATTCGCGATGTTGAGGACTGGGACCTCGGCGGTCGGGGCGCCGTCACCGGTCGTGGAGGTAGTCACCCCCTCACCTTAGCCAGACCCGCACGCCTACTCTTGTGACAGTAACCACCCATCCGACAAAAGCCCTGACGGGGAGCCCGGCTCCCCCAAGAATTTCCTGAGGAGAACCACGCCGTGCCGATGTTCGCCGTGACCTACACGTACGAGGACGCCCAGACCGACGCGCGCGAGGCCAACAAGCCCGCCCACCGTGAGTGGTTGGCCGCCCAGGTGGCCGAGGGCACGATCCACACCGTGGGACCGTTCGTCGACGGGTCCGGTGCGTTACTGATCGTGGAGGACGACGACGAGGCCGGCGCCGCCGCCCTGGTGGGCAAGGACCCGCACTGCGTCCAGGGCTTCGTCTCGTCGGTGACAATCCGGCAGTGGAAGCCGGTGTTCGGCGCGTTGTCCTGATCAGCTGGCCGGCACCAGCCGACCAGCATCAACGGGCCGGCATCAGCCGACGGGCATCAGCCGACGGGCGACTCGACCGGGTCCTCGAGGTCCGCGGGCTCATCCAGCCCGTCGTCCGCGGACTCCTCGGGCGGGGTCCCGCCCTTGATCATCCACAGCACCGACGCCAGCTCCTCGGGTCGGACGAGCACCTCGCGGGCCTTGGATCCCTCGGACGGGCCCACGATGTCGCGGGACTCCATGAGGTCCATGAGTCGGCCGGCCTTGGCGAAGCCCACGCGCAGCTTGCGCTGCAGCATCGAGGTCGAGCCGAACTGGCTCGAGACCACCAGCTCGACCGCGGCGAGCAGGTCGTCCAGGTCGTCGCCGATGTCGGCGTCGATGTCCTTCTTGCCCTCATCCTTGGACTCGGTGACCGTCTCGTCGTACTCCGGCTCCGCCTGGTTCTTGGCGTAGTCGACGACCTCGTGGATCTCCTCGTCGGTGATGAACGCGCCCTGCATACGCACCGGGCGCGACGCACCCATGGGGATGAACAGTCCGTCGCCCATACCGATGAGCTTCTCCGCGCCGGCCTGGTCGAGGATGACCCGGGAGTCCGTGAGCGAGGAGGTGGCGAACGCCAGACGCGAGGGCACGTTGGTCTTGATCAGACCGGTCACCACGTCCACCGAGGGGCGCTGCGTGGCGAGCACCAGGTGGATACCGGCGGCACGGGCCTTCTGCGTAATGCGGACGATCGCGTCCTCGATGTCGCGCGGTGCGGTCATCATCAGGTCGGCGAGCTCGTCCACCACGGCGACGATGAACGGGTACGGGCGGTACTCACGCTCGCTGCCGGGCGGCGTCGTGATGGCACCCGAACGCACCCGGTCGTTGAAGTCGGAGATGTGGCGCACGCGGGTGGACTTCATGTCCTGGTAGCGCTGCTCCATCTCCTCGACCAGCCAGGCCAGAGCCGACGCCGCCTTCTTGGGCTGGGTGATGATCGGGGTGATGAGGTGCGGGATGCCCTCGTACGGGGTCAGCTCGACCATCTTGGGGTCAACCAGGATGAGGCGGACCTCGTCGGGGGTGGCCCGCGTCAGCAGTGACACGAGCATCGAGTTGACGAAGCTCGACTTACCGGAGCCCGTCGAACCGGCCACGAGCAGGTGCGGCATCTTGGCCAGATCGGCCGTGACGAAGTCGCCCTCGATGTCCTTGCCGAGCCCGATGAGCATCGGATTGTGCTTGTTGGCGGTCGCGGGATCGGTGAGCACGTCAGCCAGGCGCACCAACTCTCGATCGAGGTTCGGCACCTCGATACCGACCGCGGACTTGCCCGGGATGGGCGCCAGCAGGCGGACGTTGTCGGTCGCCACCGCGTACGCGATGTTGCGGTGCAGGGCCGTGATCTTCTCGACCTTCACGCCGGGGCCGAGCTCGACCTCGTAGCGAGTGACTGTCGGGCCACGGGTGAAGCCCGTGACCGCGGCGTCGATCTTGAACTGCTCCAGGACCCCCTGGATCGCCTCGATCATCTGATCGTTGGACTCGCTGCGTTCCTTCGGCGGGTCGCCGGCGGTGAGAAGCTTCAGCGGCGGGAGCGTGTAGTCGACCCCGCTGAGCAGCTGCGTCTGCGAGTCCAGCTGTTCGCTGTCGGTGTCCGAGGCGGTGTGGCTCGACGGGGTGTTGGTCTGTGGCACCGCGGAGGTGTCCACTGCGGCCCGGTCCGATGCAGGCGCCGCCGGGGCCTTCTTGCCGGCGGCCCGGTTGGGCCGTGCGGCCCGGGCACCCGCCGCACCGGCGACGGCACCAGCGGCCGTCGCTGCCGCTGCCGCCTCGGTGGGCACGGTCGTCGACTCGGGATCGACATCCGCCCGCGTGCCGGCAACATCCGCACCCGCCGCCGCGGGCCTGGGCCGAGATCTGGTCTCGGTCGCCGCGGGCATCTCCACCGTCTCCCCGGTGGTGGGTGTGTCCGACCATGCCGACACCCGGCGACGGGACGAACGCCGTCCTGCCGCGCGATCCGGTGCCGGTTCCGGATCGTCGGCTCCGACGGTCTCTGAAATCGGGTAGGCGGTGGTCGCGCTGTCCTCGATGTCGTCGTAGTCGTAGTCGTCGAGATCGGCGCTTCCGTCCCAGCCGAAGAAACTACGGACCAGGCCGGGGATCTCCCGTGCGGGACGGCCGATGAGCACCAACACTCCGAAGGCGATGACCAACAGCAGGATCGGGACGGCGACGAACACGGACAGTCCGGATTCGATTCCACCACCGACGATCCGGCCGAGAACTCCCCCACCGGACCGGACGCCCTCGGGATCCGCGGGCGACCCGGACGCCAGGTGCCACAGTCCGAGCACGCCGAGCGCGGTGATGATGGTCCCGACAAGCCACCGGGAGTGGACCTCGGAACGAGGCTCACGAGCCATGACGAGCACGCCCCAGCCGCCGAGCAGCAACGGGAGGAGGGCTCCGGGCGTTCCCACGACGGTCCGGATTCCGGTGTCGATCCACTGGCCGACCGGCCCTGCGGCGCTGAACCACACCGCTGCGGCGAACACGATCGCCACGCCGATCAGGACCAGGCCGAGACCGTCACGCCGGTGCGGGGGAATCGCCTTGTCGTCGTCGGACCCGGGTCCGAGGCCGCGGACGCTGTGCCCGACGCCCTTCGCGAGTGTCGACCAGCCTCCGCGCAGTCCACGTCCCACGGCACCGAACGCCCCCGAGGTCCGCTCCGGAGCCTGCGATGCGGGGCGTGACCCCGCACGGCCGGCACCTCGTTGCGCAGAACGCGTGCCCGACTTCGGGGTCGAGACGACCGCACCACGCCGCGAACTCCCGCCCCGCGACTTCGGGGAGGTGGACGTGGTCGACCGCTGCGCACCGGATTTCGACGCGGGGCGCCGTCCGCCGGGCGCACGTGTGGATCGCGTGCTCGAGGTGGATGCCATGGCTGTCACTCTATCGTCTTAAACCCCACTGGTAACAGCAGCCACACGCCGCGGGTGGGGCACTCGGTGGCGCAACCGTTCTGTGAATGGGTTTCGAGCCCACTAAGAGCGCGCTGAACAGGCGAAACGTCCACCATCAGGAGAAAGTGGCCGACAACACACCGTGACACTCGCGCGGATCGTTCATCGCGATCCTGCAATCAACGTTGCCAGGAAGGCCGCCGTCGAGGTGCCCGCCGCGCCGACGAACCTCATCGTGGACTGCCCGAACCGTCCGAAAAGGACCCGGACCCGCATCGCGCGCAGGGTTCCGCAAGCGCGATACGGGTCCGGTCGTACAGGTGGCCGGGGGTCTCGGCCCCCGTCGGTCAGTTCTCGGCTACCGCCGAGGTGATGACCGTCGGGACGATCATCGGCTTACGACGCCACTTCTCCGACACCCAGCGGCCAACGGTGCGGCGAACGGCCTGCGCGAACCGGTAGGGATCGGTCTCTCCCTCCCCTGCGAGGTCCCACAGGGCGTTCTCCACCAGCTCCACCACGGGGGCGAGTGCCCCTGGCTCGTCGGTGAATCCCTTGCCGATGATCTGCGGCTTGCTCACCGGTCGACCGGTCCGCGGGTCCACCACAACGGTCGCGACGATGAAGCCGTCTTCGGCGAGCGCCGTGCGGTCGGCAAGGACCGTGTCACCGACGTCGCCGGTCGAGAGCCCGTCAACGTAGAGGTTTCCGACGGGGACCTGGCCCACGACGGAGGCCTTGCTGTCGACGAGGTCGACGACCACGCCGTTCTGCGCGAGGACGACGTTCTGCTCGGGCACGCCGGTGGCGACGGCGAGCGCCTTGTTCGCACGGAGATGACGCCACTCGCCGTGGACCGGCATCGCGTTCTTGGGTCGCACCGCGTTGTAGATGAACAGCAGTTCGCCGGAATAGCCGTGACCGGACACGTGGATGTTGGCGTCACGACCGGTGATGACCTCGACACCCATCTGCGACAGGCTGTTCATGACACCGAACACGGCTTCTTCGTTTCCGGGCACCAGTGACGAGGAGAACAGCACGGTGTCGCCCTCGCCGAGGTTCACCTGACGGTGCTCGCGCCGGGACATCCGTGAGAGCCCGGCCATCGACTCGCCCTGGGTACCCGTGGTCACCACGACGAGCTTCTCGGGAGGCAGCTTGCCGGCGGTGTCCATGTCGACGATGACGCGAGAGGGGTCGGTGAGTAGTCCCATCTCGAGCGCGATCTCCATGTTGCGGAGCATGGACCGGCCGTTGAGCGCGACCTTGCGCCCTGCCATCGCGGCGGCGTCGATGACCGACTGCACGCGGTAGACGTTGGATGCGAAGCAGGCGACCACGACGAGCTTGCGCGCGTCGGTGATGAGGCGCTCGAGTGCTGGGCGCACGCCCGCCTCGGACGGGCTGATCCCCGGCGTCGTGGCGTTGGTCGAGTCGACCAGCAGCAGGTCGATTCCCTCGTCGCCGAAGCGCGACATCTTGGGCAGGTCGGTGGGCCGCTTGTCGGTGGGCAGCTGATCGAGCTTGATGTCGCCGGTCATCATGACGGAGTTGCCCCCGGCCTTGATGACGACGCCGAGGCATTCCGGAATCGAGTGGTTGACGTCGAAGTACCGCACCTCAAAGGCCCCGAAGGACGAGATGGTGGACTCGTCGACCTCGCGGAACACAGGCTTGATGCGGTGCTCACGGCACTTGGCCGCCACGAGTGCGAGCGTGAACTTGGAGCCCACGATCGGGATGTCCGGGCGCAACTTGAGCAGGAACGGGATCGCGCCGATGTGGTCCTCGTGACCGTGCGTGAGCACGAGCGCCTCAACCTGGTCGAGGCGATCCTCGATGTGATCGAAATCCGGGAGGATCAGGTCGACGCCGGGCTCGGTCGAGCTCGGGAACAGCACGCCACAGTCCACGATGAGCAGCTTCGAGTTGTACTCGAAGACCGTCATGTTGCGGCCGATCTCCGAGATGCCGCCGAGCGCGACCACCCGCAGCGCGCCCTTGCGCGCCTTCGGCGGGCTCGGCAGACGCACGGTCATGTCAGCGCCCTGCATGGTCTTGACGCCGCCGAATTCAGCGGTCGAGGAATCCCCACGGCCGCGACCACGGCCCCGGCCGCCACGGTTACGTCCGCCGCCCTGGCCACCGGAGTTCTTGCCCCCGCCGTTCTGGCCACCGTTGTTCTGGCCGCCGCCATTCTGACCGCCGCCGTTGCCCTGGCCACCGGAGCGCTTGCCCCCGCCCTGGTTGTCCGCGCCCTTGTCTGACCGCGCAGATGACCCGTTCGAGTCGGAGGAAGATCCCCTTCGTCCACGCGAACCGGACTTCGACGCACCGGCCGCCCCCTGTCCGCTGCCTGATTTCGCGGTGTTGCTCTGCTCGGTCGCCTTCTGCTCCGCGCCCTTCGACTGCTGAGCCTTCCCCTCGTTGGAGGAGGCTGCGTTGGGTTCGGTGAACTGGACTGCGGTGACGGGTGCGGGCGCCCCCGAGGGACGACCTGCGGCCCGACGCGAACGGCCGCGACTACGACCGGAGTCGGGATTATCAGTTGATGTCGGATTATCTGTCATGCAATGACTCCTGCTCTGTGAAGCAGCGCCGCCAGGGCGTCGCGCTGCTCATCGGTTGGTGGTAACTGCGGGAGTCGCGGCACACCGGCCGGGATCCCGAGAAGTTCAAGTGCTGCTTTGGACATAGACACGCCTCCGAGCGCCCTCTGGGCGTCGAACAACGGGAGGAGTCCGAGGTTAATTCGACGAGCGGTCTCGACATCACCGGCGAGGTACGCGCTCCGGAGTTCGACCAGCTGCCGAGCTGCTACGTGCCCGATCACGCTGACGAATCCCGCGGCGCCGACGGACAACCAGGGAAGGTTGAGTTGGTCGTCACCGGAGTAGTAGACGAGATCGCAGTGCGACATGACCGTCTCCGCGTCGTGGAAGTCGCCCTTGGCGTCTTTGACGGCCACGATGTTCGGATGACCGGACAGCCCGATAAGGGTGTCCGCCTGGATGGGGACCACGGAGCGTGGCGGGATGTCGTACAACATCACCGGCAACTCGGTGGCGTCGGCGACCGAACGGAAATGAATATCCAGGCCGGCCTGCGTCGGCTTGGAGTAGTAGGGGGTGACCACGAGCAATCCGTGGGCACCCGAGGCCGCGGCCTGGCGGGCCGCGTGGATGGAGTGCGCCGTGTCATAGGTGCCCACTCCGGCGACGATCGTCGCCCGATCCCCTACTTCCGCCACGACTGTTTCCAGTACCGCCAGTTTCTCGGCGTCAGACGTGGTGGGCGACTCCCCCGTGGTTCCGGATACGACGAGACCGTCGCATCCTGAGTCCACGAGATGTCGTGCGACACTGGCGACCGCCTTCAGGTCGACGAAACCGTCGGACCCGAAAGGAGTGACCATCGCCGTGATGACCGTGCCGAACGGCGCGGGGCGGCCGGATTCGGAGGGGACGGAGCGGCGTGCAGCCGACCCTGATACCCCAGTGGTCACGTGTGTCATGGTGTCCCAGAGTACCCGCACGACCACACGGAATCCGATTCAGACCCTGCGCTCGGGACCGAGATTGGGACGCGCATCACGTTCAACCCTCGAGCACGTACGGGCTGACGGCGATCTCCGACCCGTCGTCCAACGTCGCGATTTCGAAATCGGAGAACACCGAGGGCGCCACGTCACGGAGCTTGCGAAGTACGTCGATCGCCAGCCCACGGATCTCGGTGTCGGCATGCTCGGTCGCACGCATACCGATGAAATGCCGCCAGGACCGATAATTTCCGGTCACGACGATGCGGGTTTCCGTGGCATTCGGCAGAACCGACCGTGCGGCCTGTCGCGCCTGCTTGTGCCGGAGCATCGGATTGGGCACGTCCGCGAACCGCTGCTCCAACTTGGTGAGCATCTCCGCATAGGCTTCCCGGGATGCGTCCGTCGCGCGCTGGAAGATCTCGACGAGCTCGGGATCGTCGGCGATGGCGGGAGGTGGGACGACCTTCGAGTCATGCTCCGGAACGAAGCGCTGCGAAAGCTGGCTGTAGGAAAAGTGTCGGTGCCGGATCAGCTCATGGGTGCAGGAACGAGAGATCCCGGTGATGTAGAACGTCACGGTGGCGTGTTCGAACACCGACAGGTGCCCTACCTCGAGAATGTGCCTGAGGTACCCGGCGTTGGTCGCGGTCCGCGGATTCGGCTTGTCCCAGCTCTGATAGCAGGCACGGCCGGCGAACTCGGCGAGGGCGGATCCACCCTCAGCGTCGGTTTCCCATTCGAGTTCCTCGGGTGGGGTGAACCGGGTGTGCGCGACCATGCGGACCTGCCGCCGGACGAGCTCGGACATGGTGGGGCTCCTTTGTACTTCCTGGCTGGCTGATTGTGTTCAGCCGAGCAGATGCGCGGCGACAGTGGCCGCTGAGTCGGCGACCGAGTCCAACTCTTCACGACCGGGCTCACCGGTGATCTGAGCTGCCGGGGCAACCGCCTGCAGCGCCCACCCCGTGGTGATCTTCTCAACGGACGTCACTGCGCCTGAGGTGTCGTTGTCCCCGTGGACGCACAAGGCGTAGGGGCGACCGGACACCGCACCCTCACAGGTGTAGTAGGTGCGGTCGAAGAAATGCTTGAGCGCACCGGACATGTACCCGAAATTGGCCGGGGTGAGAAACACGTAGCCGTCGGCCCGCAAGACATGATCATCGGTGGTGGCGAGTGCCGGCACGGACTCAACCGAGATCCCCTCCAGCTCTGGATGCGCCAGGCCGGTTTCGATGGCTTCCAACAGCCGCCGAAGCCGCGGCGATGGGGCGTGGTGGACCACCAGGACGGTACTCATCTCGCACTCCCCTGTCCTGCTTGCTCTGCCGAGCGGAGGTCCATCGCCGTCCGCATCACCTCGCGAGCCCGAAGACGATCGCCGGCATGGTCATAGGCCCTGGCCAACCGGTAGTTCGTACGCCAGTTCTCGGGATCCGCCTGATATTCGGCGCTGACCTCGTCAAACAGAGCATCGGCGGCATCATGCTCCAGCCGGCCCGACGGTCGGTGGTCCAACCCCGAGATGTCGAGCTCGATCCCCTCGGCGGCAGCGGCGGCGGAGATTCGCTGGAGCTCGAAGCCGTTTCGCAGGATCGCCCACGTCGCCCAGGCGCCGACGACGGTGAGCAGGATGATCCCGACCCCGAGGCCTTGCATCGCGACGTGTTCGGAGGCGGCGATCATCGACCACCCAAGGAAGAGGAGGTAACCGAATGCCACCAGCAGCCCCGCCGCGGCGAGGAACATCACCAGTGGTTTGACGAACTTATCCACGATGCAGGACCTACAGATCCATGAAGCTGTCCAGGCCTACGGTCAGGCCCGGGGCGTTCGCGATCTGCCGTACGCCGAGCAGAACTCCCGGAGCAAACGAAGTCCGGTCCAGGGAGTCATGGCGGATGGTCAGGGTTTCACCCTGCGTCCCGAGCAGTACTTCTTGGTGCGCGACGAGCCCGGTGACACGGACCGAGTGGACACGCACGCCGTCGACGTCGGCGCCGCGTGCACCGTCGAGCCCGGTGGACGTGGCATCGGGTGACGGACCGAGGCCCGCGTCAGCGCGCGCCTGGCCCATCATCGCCGCCGTGCGGTGAGCGGTGCCCGAGGGCGCATCTGCCTTGTTGGGGTGATGCAGTTCGATGATCTCGGCCGACGGGAAGTACTTGGCTGCCTGGACGGCGAAACGCATCATCAGGATCGCGCCGATGGCAAAGTTCGGTGCGATCAGGACGCCGGTGCCCGGGCTCGCCTCGAGCCATCCGCGGAGCGTATCGAGCCGGTCCTCGGTGAACCCGGTGGTGCCGACAACGGCATGGATGCCATTGGCGACGCAGAATTCCAGGTTGGGCATCACCACATCGGGATGGGTGAAGTCGACCACGACCTCGGCTCCGGAGTCGACGAGCGACTGCAGGGCGTCACCCTGGTCGATCTCCGCGACGAGCTCCATATCGTCCGCGGCACGAACGGCGTCGCAGATTGCCGTGCCCACTTTGCCGCGTGCACCGAGCACTCCGACCTTCGTCACCGTCATCGTCTCCTTAGGATCGCCAGTTCAGTTTCCAGACTATCGGCCAAGCGCGTTGATAAGCCCAGCCGCGCCGCCGTGGGGCATGCCGGGCCCCACTGCTGCCAGGCACCACGGGGCCGACTCCTCGGCCCAGTAGTCCACCACGTCGTCCCGTGAGACGTCGCGCAACCTTTTCATGGAGTCCGCGACAGGGATGATGGTGTCCCGGTCGAGCAGATGCCGACCGATGCGCGTCATCCTCGACAGCGGATCGTCCAGTCCGAGCCGGATGGAGCCGGTGAGGTGACCGATCGCCCGATTCACCTCATCGGGGCAGGGTGCCGAGCTGGTCATCCCGGACACCACCGTCGCCAATTCATCGAGCAGTCCGGCTGCTCGGTCTGCCGGGCACCCGGCGACCACGGACAACACCCCCGTGTGCCGGAACTGATCCATCGATGCGTACACCGTGTAGGCCAGCCCGAGGTCTTCCCTGATGCGTTGGAAGAGTCTCGAGCTGAGCCCTCCCCCGAGGACGGCGGTGGCCACCTGGGCGGCCGCGCGGTCGGAGTGACCCCGGGCAGGTGTACGCCGGGCGAGGGCGAACAGCACCTGTTCCGAGTCCTCGTCCTCGCCCACGACGACGGATTCGGGCGCCCATACCCGGGCCGTGGCGGAAACAGACGATTCGCGGGGGCCGAGCACGCCAGGAAGTGGGCCCTGGGAAATCCACCGAACCAACCTGTCGTGGTCGATGTTCCCGGCCGCGGACACCACCACGTTGCCTTCTCGGAGGATCCGCTGACGAAACGATGTCAGTGTGTCGGCATCGAGGTGTTCCACAGACTCCTCGGTGCCGATGATCGGCCGGGCCAGCGGGTCGGTGCCCAGCACGGCCGTGGTGGCCAGCTCGCACGCCAGGTCCTCCGGGTCATCCGATCGACCGGCGAGCTCGTCGAGGATGACGTCGCGTTCGATCTCGACGTCATCCGGATGGCACAGTCCCCCAGCGACCACATCCGAGAGCACCGCGACGGCGTCGGACAGCCCCTCAGCGGGGACGTGCACGTGATAGCAGGTGTGCTCGCGGCCGGTGTAGGCGTTGAGGTCGCCTCCCAGGAGGTCTATCCGTTCGGAGAGCTCCCGCCCGGATGCCGAGGCGGTGCGTTTGAACAGGACATGCTCTAGGAAATGGGCGGCGCCGTGTTCGTCGGGTCCCTCGTCGGCGGAGCCGGATCCCACCCAGATTCCGACAGCGGCGCTGTGGCACCACGGCATCCGCTCGGTCACGACCCTGATCCCGGGGATCGACTGGTCCACACGGATGGAGGTTTCCACGGTTTCCGGTCCCTTCTCATGACGAGTCGAGGCACGCACCCCGGAACCGGGGTGCGTGCCTCGTGGCCGCCGGGTCGACTGTCAGCGACCCGGCGAGTGATCAGTCGTCGCTCGCGTCGTCCGCGGACTGCTCGGCGTCCTCGGAGACCGGGACCAGGCTGATCTTGCCGCGGTTGTCGATGTCCGCGATCTCGACCTGCATCTTGTCGCCGACGTTCACCACGTCCTCGACCTTGGCGATGCGCTTGCCCTGGCCGAGCTTGGAGATGTGCACCAGGCCGTCGCGACCGGGCAGCAGCGACAGGAACGCACCGAACGGGGCGGTCTTGACGACGGTGCCGAGGAAGCGCTCGCCGACCTTGGGCAGCTGCGGGTTGGCGATGGCGTTGATCTTGTCGATCGCGGCCTGCGCGGAGTCACCGTCGGTCGCGGCGATGTACACGGTGCCGTCGTCCTCGATCGAGACGTTGGCGCCGGTCTCCTCCGTGATCGAGTTGATCATCTTGCCCTTGGGCCCGATGACCTCACCGATCTTGTCGACGGGAACCTTGATGGAGACGATCCGCGGGGCGAACGGGCTCAGCTCGTCCGGCTCGTCGATGGCCTCGGCCATCACGTCGAGGATCGTCAGACGGGCCTCGCGGGCCTGGGTCAGCGCACCAGCCAGGACCTCGGAAGGGATACCGTCGAGCTTGGTGTCCAGCTGCAGGGCGGTGACGAACATGCCCGTGCCGGCGACCTTGAAGTCCATGTCACCGAACGCGTCCTCGGCACCGAGGATGTCGGTGAGGGCGACGTAGCGGGTCTCGCCGTCGATCTCGTCGGAAACGAGACCCATCGCGATGCCCGCGACGGGGGCCTTGAGCGGCACGCCGGCGTTGAGCATCGACAGGGTCGAGGCACACACCGAGCCCATCGACGTGGAGCCGTTGGAGCCGAGCGCCTCCGAGACCTGACGGATGGCGTACGGGAACTCCTCGACGCTGGGCAGCACCGGCACCAGGGCGCGCTCGGCGAGCGCACCGTGGCCGATCTCGCGGCGCTTGGGCGAACCCACGCGACCGGTCTCACCGGTGGAGTACGGCGGGAAGTTGTAGTGGTGCATGTAGCGCTTGCTGGTCTCCGGACCGAGCGAGTCGATCTGCTGCGCCATCTTGACCATGTCGAGGGTGGTCACACCCATGATCTGGGTCTCGCCTCGCTCGAACAGAGCCGAGCCGTGGGCGCGGGGAACGATCTCGACCTCGGCGGACAGGGCGCGGATGTCCCGGATGCCACGACCGTCGATGCGGAAGTGATCGGTGAGGATCCGCTTGCGCACGATCGACTTGGTGAGCGACTTGAAGGCCGCTCCGACCTCGCCCAGGCGGTCCTCGAAGCGCTCGGTGAGCTGCTCGAGAACCGCGGCCTTGAGCTCGTCGGTCGCGTCGTCGCGCTCCTGCTTGTCGGCGATCTGCATGATCTCGCCGAGCTTGGCCTCCGCGACCTCGGCGACCGCTGCGTACGCGTCGTCGGCGTACGGCGGGAAGAGCGGGAACTCGCGCGGGGTGCTGGGTGCGGCGGTGGCCAGCGCCTGCTGCGCGGCACACAGCTCGGCGATGAAGGGCTTGGCGGCCTCGAGGCCCTGTGCCACGACGTCCTCGGTCGGCGCCTGGGCGCCACCGGCGACCTTCTCGAGCACCGTGTCGGTGGCCTCGGCCTCGACCATCATGATGGCCACGTCGGCCTTGTCACCGGAGCCGATGACCCGGCCGGCGACGACCATGTCGAACACCGCACCCTCGAGCTGCTCGACGGTCGGGAACGCGACCCACGTGCCGGCCGGGTTGTCCGCGGTCGGAATGAGCGCGATACGCACGCCGCCCACGGGGCCGGAGAACGGAAGACCGGACAGCTGGGTGGAGGCGGACGCGGCGTTGATCGCGACCACGTCGTACAGGTCCTTGGGATCCAGGCTCAGGACCGTCACCACGACCTGGACCTCGTTGCGGACGCCGTCCGCGAACGTCGGGCGCAGCGGCCGGTCGATCAGGCGGCAGGTGAGGATGGCGTCGGTGCTGGGACGTCCCTCGCGCCGGAAGAACGAGCCGGGGATGCGGCCGGCGGCGTACATCCGCTCCTCGACGTCCACCGTGAGCGGGAAGAAGTCGAAGTGCTCCTTGGGGTGCTTGCCGGCCGTGGTGGCCGACAGCAGCATCGTGTCGTCGTCGAGGTAGGCGACGACGGAGCCGGCGGCCTGCTGGGCCAGCCGACCGGTCTCGAATCGGATCTCGCGGCGACCGAAGTCACCGTTGTCGATGGTGGCGACGGACTCGAAGACCCCGTCTTCGACCTCAACGGCCGTAATCTGTGACATAGATATTCCTGTCGTGTCGGGTGTGTAGGGGCGCCGGGCGGAGCAAACCGCCGCGCGCCACCGGGCGACACGTTGAGGGGTCCCGGTACGACCTCGGTCTTCGATCGAAGCGGCCGGAGTCGGTGCCCCGTCAGATACGGGCATCTTCTGCTCCGGCAGCCACTACCGAGGACCGCCAATCGGACCTGTCGACCACCCCGGTACGTGTGCACCGGCCGGGAGCCAGGCTATCAGGGAAAACACGGCGGGTCACCGGGGCGCACGGGCGCGCCTCCCCCGGCCAACGCCGACGCTGCGCTTAGCGCCATGAAAAACGATCCCCGCCCTGGAGACCAGGACGGGGACCGTGAAAGTCGTTCGAGCGACGATGCTCAGCGACGCAGACCGAGCTTCTCGATCAGCGCGCGGTAGCGGTTGATGTCGACCTTGGCTACGTACTTGAGCAGACGACGGCGACGGCCGACCAGCAGCAGCAGGCCACGACGCGAGTGGTGGTCGTGCTGGTGGGTCTTGAGGTGCTCGGTGAGCTGCGTGATGCGCGTGGTGAGAAGCGCGACCTGGGCCTCGGGCGAACCGGTGTCGGTCTCGTGGATCCCGTACTCGGCCAGTACGGCCTTCTTCTCTTCGGTGCTCAGAGCCATGGTTACTCCTGGTTGTTCCAGTCCGCAGAAAATGTATGGCCCCGCCGCCGCGGACCGCAGGAGGGCCGAGGGATGACCTTACCAGCCGTGCACCCTCGGGCCCCAATCAGCGCTCACCGCCCGAGCAGGCCGCCGGCATGCCCGAGCAGGTCGCCCGCGCGCCCGAATGGGCCGCCCGCCTGCCCGAGCGGGCGGCGCTCACAGTTCGAGGATCTCCCGGGTCCGGGCGACATCGCGCCCCATGGCCACGAGCAGCTCGTCGACGGACGAGAACTTCTCCATGTCGCGGACGTGGTCGACGAAGTCGACGGCGGCGAGCCTGCCGTACAGGTCCGCGGATTCGTCCAGGACGAACGCCTCGACGCTCCGGGCGGTGTCCCCGAAGGTGGGGTTGGTGCCGACCGAGATGGCGGCCGGGTACCGACGTCCGGGGACGATCGTCCCGTCGACCGGCCCGTCGTCGGTGACTGTGAACCATCCGGCGTACACGCCGTCCACGGGCACGGCGGTGTACTCGGGCAGGTCGAGGTTGGCGGTGGGGTACCCCAGGTCGCGTCCCCCGCGTCCGGCGCCGTGCACGACGGGGCCGGCGACGCGGTGCGGGCGCCCGAGGAGTTCGGCGGCGGCCGCGACGTCGGATCCGGCCAGGAGCCCGCGGACCCGGGACGAGGAGACGCGTTCGCTGCCCATCTCGAGGAGGTCCTCCACCTCGCAGGCGATCCCCCGCTCCTCGCAGAGTCTGCGCATGGTCTCCGGCGTCCCCGAGGCGCGGCGGCCGAAGGTGAAGTTGCGCCCCACCACAACGGCTCGGCAGTCGAGTCCGTCGACCAGTACGTTGTCAACGAACGCGGCGGGCTCCCAGGACGCCATCTCCTTGTCGAACGGCAGCGCGAACACCGCGTCGACGCCCGCCTCGCCGGCGAGTTCGGCGCGCCGCTCGAGCGGCGTGAGGACCATCGGGTGGGATCCGGGCCGGACGACCTCGACCGGGTGCGGATCGAAGGTCACGAGCACGGGGGCGGCACCGAGCTCGCGCCCGAGCTCGAGGGCACGGTCCACCAGGACACGATGCCCCCGGTGGAGTCCGTCGAACACCCCGAGGGCGATCGAGGTACCGCCGTCGGGGATCACGATCTCGTCGAACGTCCGCCACAAATGCACGGCGACCACCTTACGCCCGCTCCTCACAGTCCGGCCGGTCGCATGACCACCACGGGCGAGGCCCGCCGTCCCGATTCGGACACCAGCGCCGCGACCCGCCCGTCCGGCCCGACCGCCGCGACGACGCCGGTGTCGCCGCGCGCCTCGAGCCACCGGCCGTGGCGGAGGCCCTCCGCCTGCTCGGCGTCGATGTCGCGCCGCGGGAAGGCTGCCAACGCCGCCGCGTCGAGGTCGAGTGAGAGTTCGGGGGCGGCCTCGAGTTGGTCGAGGGTGCGGGCCACGTCGAGTCCGAACGGCCCCACGCGGGTGCGCCGTAGTGCGGTGAGATGTCCCCCCACGCCGAGCGCCTCACCGAGGTCCCGGGCGAGCGCCCGGATGTAGGTTCCGGTGGAACAATCGACGACGACGACGAGGTCGACCGTCTCACCGGTTCGGGAACGTTCGAGCACATCGAATCGGGACACGGTCACGTGTCGGGCCTTGAGTTCGACCTCCTCGCCGGACCGGACGATGTCGTAGGCCCTCCGACCGCCGACCTTGATCGCGCTGACGGCCGAGGGCACCTGATCGATCTCCCCGGTGAGCGCGGCGACACCCGAGTCGATGGCGGCGTCGGTGATCCCGGAGGCGTCGGTGGTGCCGGTGGTCTCGCCCTCGGCGTCGTCGGTGGTGGTGGTCTGCCCGAGGCGGATCGTCGCCTCGTACGACTTGGTCTCGAGGGCGAGTTGCCCGAGCATTTTGGTGGCCCGCTCGATTCCCACTACCAGGACGCCGGTGGCCATGGGGTCGAGGGTGCCAGCATGGCCGACCTTGCGGGTGCCGAAGAATCGGCGCAGCCGGGCCACGACGTCGTGACTGCTCATCCCGGAGGGCTTGTCGACCACCACGAGGCCGGGCTCGGGCGCGGGGCGGGTGTCGGGTCGGCGGGGGCTCACGGGTCCACGGTATCCAGACCGGCCGGCCGGAGCACGATCGACGAGGCCACGTATCCGCCCCGGACAACCCAGCGTCCGTGGAATTCGACCAGGTCGGCCCCACCGTCTACCGCCCCGGGATCGACCAGGATCCGTGAACGCAGGGATCCGGTCACGACCGGACCGGCGGCGGCCTCGTCGTCGTCGTCAACATTCCCGGCTCCCACGCCGGGCCCTGTGCCCCCACCTGGCCCGGTCACTTCCCTACGTCCGGCTCCCCCGCCTGGCGCTGCTCCCCCGCCACGTGCGGCCGGAACATCGGGCAGCAGGGTGATGTGTGCGTCGGCGAAGCCAAGCCACCGGCGGGTGAGCGGGAACCACGTCTTGTAGGTGGCCTCCTTCGCCGTGAACAAGAGCTTGTCCCAGTGCACGTCCGGCAGCTCGGCGCCCACCGCCCGCACCCACTCGGCCTCCTCCGGCAGGGAGACGACGTCGAGGACGCCGTCGGCGAGCGGCTCGTGCGGCTCCACGTCGAGACCCAACGACCGGACCCGCGACGCGGGACCCAACGCCGCGGCGCGCAGCCCGTCGGTATGGGTGAGGGTCCCCACCACCCCCGCGGGCCAGATCGGCATCCCCTTGCCGCCCCGCACGATCGGCGCCGGCGGTACCCCCATGCGGGACATCGCCTCGCGGGCGCACGCGCGCGCCCACGCGAAATCGGCGCGGCGCGACTGCACGGCCGCGCTGATCTGCTCCGCCTCGACCGGGTACAGCGCCTCGACCACCGCGGTGTCGTCCAGGCCCAGCTCGGCGTCGGTCACGGCCACCACGTCCGGCGGCAGGATGTCGTGGATCATCGCTCGTCCTCCAAATAGGGGCCGGTCTCGCCCGGTCGCGCGATCCGCGGCATCCCCGATTCCCCGCGGACCCAGCGGACCTGCGGCTCGGCGGGCGCGGGCAGGATCTGACGAGTCAACGGCTCTGGGCGGCCGCGCCCGTTCCACTCGCGCGGGTAGCCGAGGGAGACCTCCTCGAACCGGACATCGTCGTGGAACGTCGTGCGCGGGATGTGCAGGTGGCCGTACACGCACGCCACGGCGCGGTAGCGGCGGTGCCAGTCCGCGGTCTGGTCGGTCCCGCACCACAGCGCGAAATCCGGGTGGCGCAGGACGTTCGTCGGCTCGCGCAGCAGCGGCCAGTGGTTGATCAGGACCGTCGGGTGCGCCGGGTCCAAGCGGGCCAGGCGCGTGGTGGTGGTGACCAGGCGGTCGCGGCACCAGGACGGCGCGTCCGCGAACGGGGCCGTGTCGATGAGGAACTCGTCCGAGGCCACCACGCGGCGCTCGCGGGCGCCGGCCAGTGCGTCGGCCGCGGGCTGGCCCGGGACCCGCGTCCACGAGTAGTCGTACAGCAGGAACATGGGGACCACCCACGCAGGGCCGCCCGGCCCCGTCCACAGTGGGTACGGGTCCTCGGGTGTCACCACTCCGATCTCGCGGCACTGCTCGACGAGGCGGTCGTACTTCGTCGTGGAGGACAGGCCCTCGTCGTCCCGGCCGATCCACAACTCGTGGTTGCCGGGCACCCACAGGACCTTCTCGAACCTGCCGGCCAACAGTTCCAGGGCGTCGCGGAGCTGCCAGGGCTTCTCGGCGACGTCACCGGCCACGATCAGCCAGTCGCCGGGGTGGGCCGGCCAGATGTCCTCCACGATGCCCGCGTTCCCGCGGTGCCCGACGTGCAGGTCCGCGACCGCGCGCAAGGCCGGTTGGATGCTCATTCGGTCACCGTCTTCCCGTTGGTCGTTCCCGCGGCTTCGCCGCTGCTCGAGCCCGGGGTGGCCGAGCCCTCCGGCGTCGAGCCCGGGGTGGCCGATCCGAGGACCATCCAGCGGTCACCCCGTACCCGGATCGCCACGGCGATCAGGCGCATCATCACGAACACGCCCATCCCCCACCAGATGCCGACCAGGCCCCATCCGAAGTGACGCGTGGCCAGTAGTACCGGGAGGAAACCGCACAGCGCGGCGATCACGGTCGTGGTGCGGAGGTAGGCGGCGTCGCCCGCGCCGAGGAGGACACCGTCGAGGCCGAACACGACCGCGGCGGGGAGCACCACTATCGCCATCCCGATCAGGGCGACCACCAGGCGGTCGGCCACCTGCGCCTCGCCTGCGAGCCCTCCCGCGAGCTGGTCGCGCAGCAGCACCGTCGCCACCGCGAGCACCACCCCCAGACCGAGCGACCACAGGACCACCGCCCGAGCCAATGCCCGACCGTGCCCGGCCAGACCCGCACCAAGAGCGGCCCCGACGAGGGACTGCGCCGCGATCGCCACCGAATCCAGCACCAACGTGTACAGCGCCCACAACTGCTGGGCCAGGTGGTGCGCCCCCAGCGAGGCCACGCCGGCGGCCGCGGCGGCGGTGGTCGCCACCGCGAAGGTGATCTGGAACGAGGCCGTCCGGATGATGAGGTCCACGCCCATCCGCAACTGACTCAGGATCACCGCGCGACGGGGGCGCAGTGACCCGGCATGCTCGATGATCAGTGCCACGACGAAGCCACCCGCCATGACGAATTGCCCGGCGAGGTTGGCCCAGGCACTGGCGATCAAACCGAATTCCGGGATCGGCCCCAGGCCCGGGACGAACACCACGCAGCCGATCGTGGAGAGACCGATTCCCGCCGCGACCAGCACCAGCGGAGTGCGCAGGCGTTGAACCCCGCGCATCCACCCGTGCCCCGCTGCGGCGATGAGGATGAGGGGGATTCCCCACACCGCGACCCGAAGCCACTCCGCCGCCCGGGCGGCAACCTCGGCATCCGAGGCCAGCACGGTCGTCAGTGGGCCCATGAGTACCGACACCGTGGCCACGACGAGGGCGCCGACAGCCAGGGCGATCCACGTCGCCTGTACTCCCTCGGCGACCGCATCGGATCGCCGGCCCGCCCCGTGGAGGCGGGCCGCGCGGGCAGTCGTCCCGTAGGACAGGAAATTCATCTGGGTGCCGAGGACGAGCAGCACGAGCGATCCCACACCGAGCGCGGCGAGATCCTCCGGGCCCTGCCGGCCCACGACGATCCCGTCGACGAGCAGATACACCGGCTCCGCGGCAAGGACGGGCAGGACCGGCAACGCGATCGACCACAGTCGACGACCGAGTTCACCGACCCCGATGCTCGCCGTGGTCTCCGTCGCAGGATTGCGCGGCGAGGGCTCAGCCGAGGAGCTCACGAAGCCTCGCCGTGACCTCTGCCTGGTCCCCGTTGATGGTGCAGCCAGCTGCGGCGGGGTGCCCGCCTCCTCCGAGTTGGGCCGCGACAGCCGCGACATCGATGGCCTCCCGCCCGGGGCCACCGTCACGCGAGCGCAACGAGACCGCCCACCTACCCGGCAGGTACTCCTTGAGCAGGACCGCGATGCACGCCTCCCGCACACCCCTCAGATGGGAGACCAACGATTCGACGTCGTCCTCGTCGGAGGTGCTGATGATCTCATTCGGGACCGCGAGCCACACCGCGCCACGTCCGCCCACCGCATCGGTGTCGAGGGTGACGGTCTGGAGCAGTCTCCCGAGAATCGACAGCCACGGAAATGAGTGGGCATCGAGCAGGTCGAAACCCAATCGGGTCGTTTCCGCCCCCGCCGCATGCAACTCGCTGGCCGTCGCATGTGCCGTGGGCCCGCCCCAACGAAAGGAACCGGTGTCTGTGACGAGGCCAGCGTACAGGCTTGTCGCGATCTCCGGATCGATGTGGAACCCGCCCACTTTGAGGACGTCAAGGACGAGGGACGCGGTGGAGGCCGCGTTCGCGTCCAGGAGCATATGGCTCCCGAACCCGGGGTTCGAGCGGTGATGGTCGATCACCAGTACCTCTGAGGCCGCCGTCGACAGTCGTTCCCAGCGTCCGACGCGGTCGGCACTCGCGCAGTCCAGGGTCACCACGAGCCCATCGTGAGCCGGTACGTCCACCATCGGGATGACATGCTCGGTGCCGGGGATCGACCGGAGCCCATCGGGCACCTGGCCCTCATCGAACGAGTGGTACACGGTCGCACCGACGTGCCGGAGCGCTCGGGCCAGACCTGCGGAACTACCGAGCGCATCCGCATCCGGCCGCAGATGACACAGCACGGTGACTGTTGCGTGCCGTGTCAGGATCTCTGCCGCACCGCGGGCGTCGACCGGGATGGTCACCGGTCGTCGTCCTCCGCCAGCCCGTCCTCGGCGCGTTTGTAGGGATCCTCATCTCCCGCGGGGGTGGCTCCCTCCGCGGCCTTGCGGACCTGCTCGTCACTGGCCCGGGCCTTGGCGAGGAGCTCCTCCATGTGCCGTGCCGCATCGGGCACCGAGTCGAGGGAGAAAGTCAGTTCCGGGGTGAACTTCACACCGGTCTGCTTGCCGACCATCGTCCGCAGCCGTCCACGCGCCGCGGTCAGTGCTTCCTCAGCCGACTCGAGGTCCGGCTCCTCGTCGAGGGTCCGGCCGCGGACGGTGTAGTACAGCGTCGCGACCCGGAGGTCGGGGGTGATGCGGGAGTCGGTGATGGTCACGAACTCCAGTCGCGGATCCTTGATCTCGTGTTCGATCGCCGTGGCGACGATCTCACCGATCCGCTTGCCGAGCCGTCCCGCACGTCCTTTACCGGTCATGGCGCTCCTCCTGAACCTGATCGGCCGCACCATGCGCGGCCATTACTCAACAGCATGCCGTGGGGGCAGGCCCGTTCTCCACGGAACCTGCCCCCACGGTCAGCAAGACGTGCGATGTCAGTCGCGCGGCTTCTCGACGAGCTCGTAGGTCTCGATGATGTCGCCGATCTTGATGTCGGCGTACGTCACTGTCAAACCACATTCGAAGCCCTCACGGACCTCGGTCACGTCGTCCTTCTCACGGCGGAGCGATGACACGGTCATCTCCTCGGCCACGACGTTGCCGTCGCGGATGAGACGCGCCTTCGCGTTACGCCGCATGATGCCGTCGAGCACCATACAACCGGCGATCGTGCCCACCTTGGAGGAGCGGAACAGCTCGCGGATCTCCGCCTGGCCGAGCTGCTTCTCCTCGTAGATCGGCTTGAGCATGCCCTTGAGCGCGCTCTCGATCTCCTCGATCGCCTGGTAGATGATCGAGTAGTAGCGAATGTCGACACCCTCGCGGTTGGCCATCTCGGTGGCCTTGCCCTCCGCGCGGACGTTGAACCCGATGATCACCGCATCCGAGGCGGCTGCGAGGTTGACGTTGGTCTCGGTGACCGCACCGACACCACGGTCGATGACCCGCAGCTGAACCTCGTCGTCGATCTCGATGCCCAGAAGGGCCTCTTCGAGGGCTTCGACGGTACCGGAGTTGTCGCCCTTGATGATGAGGTTGAGCTGACTGGTCTCCTTGAGGTGCGAGTCCAGGTCCTCCAGGCTGATCCGACGACGGCTGCGCGCGGCGAGTGCGTTGCGCTTACGGGCGTTACGACGGTCCGCGATCTGCCGCGCAGTGCGGTCCTCCTCCACCACCATCAGCGTGTCGCCGGCGGCACACACGCTGGTCAGGCCGATGACCTGAACCGGACGGGACGGGGTCGCCTCAGAGACGTCCTCGCCGTGCTCGTCGACCATGCGACGGACGCGACCGTAGGCGTCACCGGCCACGATCGAGTCACCGACACGGAGCGTGCCTCGCTGGATGAGCACCGTGGCGACCGGGCCGCGACCGCGGTCCAGGTGCGCTTCGATGGCCACGCCCTGCGCGTCCATGTCCGGGTTGGCGCGCAGGTCGAGCGCGGCATCCGCGGTCAGGACGACGGCCTCGAGCAGTGAGTCGATGTTCAGACCCTGCTTGGCGGAGATGTCGACGAACATGGTGTCGCCGCCGTACTCCTCCGGCACGAGCCCGTACTCGGTCATCTGCCCACGGATCTTGTCCGGCTGGGCGCCTTCCTTGTCGATCTTATTGACCGCGACCACGATCGGGACCTCCGCCGCCTGGGCGTGGTTGATCGCTTCAACGGTCTGTGGCATCACGCCGTCGTCGGCGGCGACGACGATGATCGCGATATCCGTCGACTTGGCACCACGGGCACGCATAGCGGTGAACGCCTCGTGACCCGGGGTATCGATGAACGTGATCGTGCGATCCGTTCCGTCGACAGGAGCCGTGACCTGGTACGCACCGATGTGCTGGGTGATGCCACCGGCCTCGCCCTCGCCGACCTTCGCCTGGCGAATGCTGTCGAGCAGGCGAGTCTTACCGTGGTCGACGTGACCCATGACGGTCACGACCGCCGGGCGACGCTCGAGATCGTCCTCGCCACCCTCGTCCTCGCCGAACGACAGGTCGAACGACTCGAGAAGCTCGCGATCCTCGTCCTCCGGGCTCACGACCTGGATCTTGAAGCCCATCTCCTCACCGAGGAGCTGCAGCGTCTCCGGGGTGACCGACTGCGTGGCCGTGACCATCTCGCCCAGGTTGAACAGCGCCTGCACGAGCTGGGCCGGATTGACGTCGATCTTGTCGGCGAAATCGCTCAGCGATGCACCCTGTGCCAGTCGCAGGGTCTGCCCGCGACCGTCGGGAAGCCGGACGCCGCCGACCTCCGGTGCCCGCATCGAGTCATATTCCTGACGCTTCTGCCGCTTCGACTTGCGACCACGCCGGGGCGCACCACCGGGGCGACCAAACGCACCCGCGGCGCCACCGCGACCACGGCCTCCGCCACCGGGACGACCCCGGAAACCACCGCCACCACCGGCCGGGGCACCGCCGCCACCACCGGGGCGGAAGCCTCCACCACCGGGGCGACCGCCGGGTCCGCCGGGACGACCGCGGCCGCCCGAAGGACGTGCGACCTGTCCGGGCATCTGACCCGGGTTGGGGCGCGGCGGCATGTTGCCGGGAGTCGGACGCGAGCCGCCCTGGCCGGAGCCACCGGGCCGCTGCGGCGGACGGGGACCGCCCTGACCGGCAGCGGGACGCGAGCCGCCGGGACGGGGGCCCGCCTGTCCCTGACCGGGCCGGGGGCCGGCCTGACCGGGACCCGGACGAGGTCCGCCCTGGGGACGCGGTGCCGGAGAGGTTCCACTCGAGAACGGGTTGTTGCCGACGCGAGGCGTCTTGGGGCCCGGCTTCGGGCCGGCCGGACGCGGTCCGGGAGCCGGCCGTCCGGACGCGGCCGGGGCATCGGACGAACCCGGGGCCGGGCGTGCGCCGGGCTTGGGAGCTGCCGCACCGGGCTTGGGAGCCGCAGCGCCGGGCTTGGGTGCCGCGGCTCCGGGCTTCGGGGCCGCCGCTCCCGGCTTGGCCGCAGACGGCGTGGGCCGAGCAGCGCCGGGCTTGGCGCCCGATCCGGCATCCGCCGGCTTGGCTGCGGCCGAGGGCTTGGCTGCCGAAGCGGGCGACGGGGTACGCGGATCCGCACCGGGTCGGGGACCGGGCTTACCCGCCGCACCCGGCTTGGGTGCGCTGGATCGACCGGACTTGGGGGCCTCCGCGGCGGCGTCCGTGCCGCCCGCCGGAGCCATCGACTCACGAAGACGCCGGACGACCGGTGCCTCGAGTGTCGACGACGCCGACTTGACGAATTCTCCCTGATCGCGGAGCTTCGTCAGAAGTTCTTTACTGGTGATACCGAACTCTTTTGCCAGTTCGTGTACCCGGGGCTTGCCTGCCACTGCTCTCCTCACTGCGAGGTCTTCACGGCAGGGCTGGCCGCGCGACCTCGGTCTACATTCGATGGACGTTCATCGCTGGAGCTTCACGGTGTGCTCATCGTGTCTGGTCCGTTCCTATTCTTGTGCTCCCCCTACCGGACCATTCGGCCGGCGGGTGGTGTCTTGCTCTCGGCGAACCGCCTCGAACAACTCCGAGATCGCGTCTAGGGACACGTTCCCGGAAACTCGCAGGGCCCTGATGAAGGCCTTGCGGTCAAGTGCAGTCTTGATGCACCGTTCGTCACGGTGCACCCACGCTCCCCGACCTGACGCGCTGCGACGGGGATCAGGCGAGAGTGCCGCCGACTGCGGATCGTGAACGATCCGCAGAAGCCGGGAATCGGAATCCCGACCACGACAACCGACGCAGGTCCGAACCGGACCCGCCACCTCGGTCGGACTGGGTTGCCGGTCCTTACGTCCCCGCATCCATCCGCCTCGGTATCTCGCCGCCTCGCCCGCACACGGCGGGTGAACGTGAAGTCACTGTGACAACTGATCAGTCTACAGGTAACAGGGTGTCGACACTAACGGCGCGCCCGACCGCGTGGCAGCGGCCGCGCGCCGTGTCTCACTCGGCGTCGCTGTGGATGTCGATGCGCCACTGGGTGAGACGGTGCGCAAGCCTGGCGTTCTGGCCTTCCTTGCCGATAGCGAGCGAGAGCTGGTAATCGGGAACGACCACCCGGGCCGCGCGAGCAGCCTCGTCCGCCACCGTCACAGAGACAACCTTGGCCGGGGAAAGGGCGTTGCCGACGAACACGGTGGGGTCGTCGTCGTAGTCGACGATGTCGATCTTTTCTCCCCCCAGTTCCGACATGACCGCCCTGACCCGCGCACCGTTGGGGCCGATACACGCGCCCTTGGCGTTGAGACCGGACACCGTGGACTCCACGGCGATCTTGGTGCGGTGCCCGGCTTCCCGGGCGACGGCGGCGATACGAACCGAACCGTCGCCGATCTCCGGCACCTCCAGGGCGAACAATCCACGCACCAGGTCAGGGTGGGTCCGCGACAGGGACACCGACGCCCCGTGCGGTCCCTTGTGCACACCCACCACGTGGCACTTGATCCGGTCGCCGTGCGAATAGGTCTCGCCGGGCACCTGCTCGGCCGGAGCGATGGTGCCCTCGGTGCCGCCGTTCTCCGGTCCGATGTGGACGACGATGATGCCCTTGGCATTGGCACGGGAGTCCGACTGGATGACGCCACTGACGACCTCGCCCTCCCGGGTGATGAGGTCGCCGTAGATCTTCTCGGTTTCCGCTTCACGAAGCCGCTGCAGAATGATCTGGCGGGCTGTCGCCGCGGCGACACGGCCGAAGTCTGACGGGGTCGCGTCGAACTCGCCGATGCGGTTGCCCTCGTCATCGACCTCCGCTGCCATCACCGCGACGGTTCCGGCCTTGCGGTCCAGGACGATCCGGGCGACTCGGTGTGCATCGTCGGTCCGCTTGTAGGCGGTGAGGAGAGCGTTCTCGAGAGTCGAGACGAGATCATCCAGCGGGATTTCCCGTTCCTGCGACAGCATGTTCAGTGCCGCCATGTCGATATTCACCGATCGTCTCCTTCGTGAACGCCAGTCCCGGTCGCACCTGGATCCTGCAGCAGGTCGAGCTCATCCCGTGGCGCGGGCTTGAATTCGACCCGGATCACCGCGCGGGCCACATCCTGTAACGGTACCGAGTCGACATTTATGCCACGACCTGCCCTCGACACGATTCGCACCGTCGCGGCTGCATCGTCGAGATCGCCGACCCGCCCGCGGGTCGGCCCCGAGGCTCCCTCGACATACTCGAGGTCGACCTGGCGACCGTGAGCACGGCGCCAGTGGCGGTGCTCGGTGAGCGGAGCGTCGACCCCACGACTGGTGATCTCGAGCGTGACCGCACGATTCGGGCCGCCCCACTGCTCGGCGAGTGGGTCCAGCTCCGTGGACAGGTTCGCGAGAGTGTCCAGTGACACTCCACCGTCGCCGTCCACGACTACGATCACGCGCCAGGTGGCGGCGCTGTCGTTCTCCCGGAGTTCCTCGAGGTCGAGTCCGCGGTCGGAGACCGCCTTGCGTATGTGGGCCCTGTCGGGCTCGGGGACGATCACTGTGCTCCTGGGGTGCGACTTTCGGGGGCCTATCCGGATCGCGGACGGGCCGGATCACTGTACCGCCTCGGCGCGAGTCGTTGCGCCCTGGCAGGATGTCGGGGTGCCATTCTCCTCCCCCGTCACCCTGTCGCGACGCCGGTTCCTCGCCGCGTCCGCCGGTGTCATGGGCGCAGTGGCCGTCACCGGTTGCACCGGTGAGGAGGGCGATGGCGTCTCGGATCCGGTTGTCGAGCTGATCCGGGCGGCAGAGCGGGATGCTCGCGAGTTCGCCGCGGCGGATACCTCCCACGGCAAATACGTCGACGCGCTCCGTCGTATCGCGGACGTTCGTCGCATTCACGCCGAGCGGCTGGCCGAGCTGGTCGAGACCCCGCCGGAATCAACCGCCGCCACCACCACGACAGCAGAGCCGGACTCCGTGGTCACCTGCCCTCCCGTTGGGGATGTCCGGGCCCGTCTTCGCACGGACTCCGGCCATGCCTCGGAGGTAGCGCTGGAATCGGAGGGCATCCGTGCCGAACTGACCGGCTCGGTGTCCGCGGCGTGCATTACGGCGGTGGAGGTGCTCCTGGCATGACCACTCCAGTTGGGCTGGCGGCCGAGGATGCCGCCGTGTACGGATACGGCTTGCTGCTCGCGTCCGCGGACAGCGGCATCATGGCGGCGGTCCGCCGTGAACTGACCGCGCATCGCGCGCGCCGCGATGCTGCAGAGGAGTTGTGGCCGGACTCCCCGCCGGCTCCGGTTGGTTACCTCACCGGCCCCGAGACTTCGACCGCCCCGGTACTACTGGCGATTCGCATCGAATCTGATTGCTGCGAAGCATGGCGGGTGCAGTTGGGCACGGCTGACACGTCCGAGCGACGCCAATTCTGCGTGGACGCGCTGACCGCCTCGGCGATCCAGTTGGCGCGGTGGAGGACGCTGGTCCCGGGCGCGCCGTTCGAGGCGCTGCCCGGGTTCCCACCGCCCGCCTGAGATGCTGGTCAGCTCCCGGCGCGGATGCGACGGATGATTTCGTCCGCCGCGCCGTCGACCTCGATCTGGGTGACCTCACCGGTGGCCCGCTCCCGAAGCTCCACGGTGCCCTCAGACCACCCGCGGCCCACGACCACGACCCAGGGGACGCCGATGAGCTCTGCGTCCTTGAACTTCACGCCGGGCGAGGCCTTGCGCTCGTCGAAGAGGATCTCCAGTCCGGACGCGTCGAAGGCCTCGACAAGCGTCCCTGCCCCGGTGATCGCGGCCTCGTCCTTGTTGGCGATGACGACGTGGACGTCCGCGGGTGCGGCCTCGGCGGGCCAGACCAGCCCCTTGTCGTCGGCGAACTGCTCGGCCAGGACCGCGACGAGACGCGAGACGCCGATTCCGTAGGAACCCATCGTGACCCGGACCGGCTTGCCGTTCTCGCCGAGCACATCGAAGCCGAAGGCATCGGTGTATTTGCGGCCCAACTGGAAGATGTGGCCGATCTCGATCCCGCGGGCCAGCGTCAGGGTGCCGTGGCCGCCGGGGGCGGGATCTCCCTCGCGCACTTCGGCCGCCTCGATCGTCCCGTCGGGGGTGAAGTCACGTCCGCAGACCAGGTTCACGTAGTGCTTTCCAGCGATGTCGGCACCGGCGAGCCACGAGGTGCCCTCCACGACCCGGGGGTCGACGAGGAAGCGCACCTCGTTGGCCAGGAGGGCTCGCGGTCCGAGGTAGCCCTTGACCAGGAAGGGGTTGGCGGTGAAGTCCTTGTCCTCCAGGACCGCGACCTCGGCCGGCTCGAGTGAGGCTTCGATACGCTTCATGTCGACTTCGCGGTCACCGGGCAGACCCACGCCGAGAAGCTCCCAGTCCTTACCCGGCTCGCGCACCTTGAGCATGACGGTCTTGAGCGTGTCCGCGGCGGTGACCTGCCGGCCGAGGTCGGCTCCGTTGGCCCAGGCCACGAGGGAATCGATGGTCGCGGCGTCGGGGGTGTCGTGCACTGCCGCCTCCGGCAGTCCGTCCAGCGGAAGGGCTTCGGGTGCCGGGGTGACCACGGCCTCCACGTTCGCCGCGTAGTCACCGTCGGTCGATCGGACGAAGGTGTCCTCGCCGGCGGCGGACACGGCGAGGAATTCCTCAGATGCGGAGCCGCCCATCGCGCCGGAGGTCGCCGCGCAAATCACGTACTCGATCCCGAGGCGGTCGAAAATGCGCTGGTAGGCCTCACGATGAGCCTGGTATGAGCGCTCGAGACCGGCATCGTCCACATCGAAGGAGTACGAGTCCTTCATGACGAACTCGCGGCCACGCAGAATCCCGGCACGGGGCCGCTCCTCGTCGCGGTACTTGGTCTGGATCTGGTACAGCGTGACGGGCAGGTCCTTGTACGAGGAGGACTCGCCCTGAACGGTGAGCGTGAACAGTTCCTCGTGGGTCGGACCGAGCATCATGTCGTTGCCCTTACGGTCCTTCAGCCGGAACAGTGCCGGGCCGTATTCCGTCCACCGGCCGGTGGTCTCGTACGGCTCACGGGGCAGGAGCGCGGGCAGGCTGATCTCCTGGGCTCCGGAGGCGTCCATCTCCTCGCGCACGACCTGCTCGACACGGCGGAGGGTGCGCAGACCGAGCGGCAGCCACGAGTAGACGCCGGGGGCGACACGTCGGACGTAACCGGCGCGCACCAGCAGTTTGTGGCTGAGCACCTCGGCATCAGCCGGGTCGTCGCGGAGCGTACGGAGGAACAGATGAGACAGACGCGTGATCACGGTGGACCAGCCTAGACCGGAACCGCGCGAAGGTCGCGATGGACACCGCTGGACACCTCGGGCCGTCGAACCCCACACGCATTGCAGGGCGACGAACATTGAAGTTAGCCTTGCCTAAATAGCCATGAGGGTGAAGGGTTTTCATTGAGCACCAACTGCACACCGGGATCCGGCCTACAGAGATCGTCGCGGACACGTGCCTCCGCGACGATCACCGCGCCGTCAGGCCCGGGCCACCATCCCGCTCTGGCATTGCTCGAGCCCCCAGTCCCTGCGTCGTGCACCCTGCTCGTCCTGCCTCACGCCGGCGGCTCCCCCGGTCATTACCGTTTCCTGCGCGGCGTCGTCCCCGAGGACACCCGCATCGCCATCGCGCGCTACCCGGGTAGAGAGAAGCGGATGTCTGAGCCGTTCGCCGACTCTCTCACCGATCTCGCAAAGGAGATCTCGGCCGCAGTAGCTGCGACAGAGCTGCGCAATCCGGTGATCCTCGGTCACAGCATGGGCGGTCTGCTTGCGACCGAGGTCGCCAGGCTTCTCCTGCCGGACGCCACACACGCGCCGCCCACGGTGATCATCTCCGGCCGCGGCCCGGTTTCCCCACCGCCCACCACGCCGGCGCACACTCTCTCCGACGAGGAGTTCATCGACCACCTCTACACACTGGGCGCGACTCCGGCCGGACTCTTCGACTCCCCGGACGCCCGAGCGCTGTTCCTTCCTCCGGTTCGCGATGACTACCGACTGGTGGAGTCCTACACGCCGTCATCCACTGCGCCGGTTCCGGTCCCGATCCACTGCTTCGCCGGAGAAGACGACCCGACCGTCACCGTGGAGCAGGTGGCGGCGCTCGCCGAACTCACCACGCAGCGGTTCGACCTGACCGTCTTCCCGGGCGGCCACTTCTTCCTCACCGAGAATCTGCCGACCGTCGGCGCCGCCCTCACCCGCATCCTGGAGCAGACCCGGACGCCCGGCCACGCCTGAGTTCAGCGGCCCGACGGCCACCGGTAACCTTCGTCGGGTGCGAATCCTCCTCTCCCCGTCCGAGACCAAGTCCGTCGGTGGCGCCGGGGCTCCGCTGGATCTCGCGGCCCTCTCGCTGCCGTCCCTCACCGACACCCGCCAGAAGGTCGCGGACGCGTTGGTCTCGGTCTGCACCGAGGATCCGGCGCAGGCCCAGCAGGCCCTCGGTCTCAGTGACGCCCTTGCGGACGAGGTCACCCTGGACGCGCAGCTGTGGACCTCCCCCACCGCCCCGGCGCTCACCCGCTACACGGGGGTCCTGTACGACGCTCTCGACCAGGCCTCCTTCACCAAGGCGACCCGTGCCCGGGCCGAATCGCGCCTGTGGATCGGCTCGGCGTTGTTCGGGCTCGTCGCCGCGGGCGATCCGATCCCCCACTACCGCCTGTCCGCGGGGACCAAGCTGCCCGGCCTGGGCACGCTCCGCGCGACGTGGCGTGAGGCACTGACCGGCGCGGTCGCCCCCTGGTCTGACGAGGTGGTGCTGGACCTACGCTCCGGCGGGTACCACCAACTGGGTCCGGTCCCCGGCGCCGTGACGGTGGATGTGGTCACCGAGTACCCGGACGGTAGCCGCAAGGTGGTCTCGCATTTCTCCAAGCACCACAAGGGCCTGCTCGCCCGCACGCTGGCCACCTCCCGCGCCGAGCTGGCGGACCTCGGCGCCGTGGTCCGGGTCGCCCGCCGCGCGGGGCACGTCATCGAGCGCACCTCGGACACCGTTCTGACGATGGTCACCGAGCCCTGACGACCGTCACCGCACCGCGGTGCTCGCCGAGGTGAAGACCAAGATCAACCCCTCTTTGACGACGACGACAACGCCGTCAGCCGCTCCGCCGCCAGCGCACACCGCGGCGACGTCCACCGCATCTACCGAAGTCACACCTCGACCGGTCCGAGATCACCGCCATCCGAGTTCGGGGGCGACATGGGTCAGGATCGACTCGAGTAGGTGCGCGTTGTAGTCGACACCGAGCTGGGTGGGCACGGTGATGAGCAGGGTGTCCGCCGCCTCGATCGCCTCGTCCCGCCGCAGCTGGTCGACCAACTGATCGGGCTCGGCGGCATATGACCGGCCGAACACGGCGCGGCTGCCCGGTTCGATCTGGCCGAACTGGTCCTCCCTCTCGCCTCCGCCTATGAAGTAGCGGCGATCGGTGTCGTTGGTGATCGCGACGATGGACCGTGACACCGAGACCCGCGGTGCGAAGCCGTGATCGTGCTGCGCCCACTCCTCGCGGAACGCCTCGATCTGGCGACGCTGCTGGACGTGGAGCGGCTCACCGGATTCGTCTTCCTTGAGGGTGGAGGACATCAGATGCATCCCGTGCTGCGCCGCCCACCTCGCTGTGGCGTCCGAGCCGGCGCCCCACCATATGCGTTCACGGAGCCCCTCGGAGTAGGGCTCGAGGCGCAGCAGCCCGGGCGGGTTCGGAAACATCGGCCGGGGGTTGGGCTGTGCGAACTGTTGGCCGGAGATCGCCTGGAGGAACACCTCGGTGTGCCGACGGGCCATGCCCGCATCGGACTCCCCCTCGGCGGGTTGGAACCCGAAATAGCGCCAGCCGTCGATCACCTGCTCCGGCGATCCGCGCGAGACCCCCAGCTGGATCCTTCCGCCGGCGAGGAGGTCGGCGGCGGCCACATCTTCGGCGAACCCGAGTGGGTTGGAGTAGCGCATGTCCACCACGCCGGTGCCGATCTCGATGCGGGACGTGCGGGCACCCACCGCGGCGAGCAGTGGCGCCGGGGTGCCCAGTTGTTGGGCAAAGTGATGGA
>DGYFJ06201__coassemble_527_pt1 | contig 64908 bp, 55 predicted proteins | sample DGYFJ06201__metabat2_low_PE_015 | metagenome-assembled genome bin DGYFJ06201
CAGGGCGGCGGCGGGCGGCGGGGCGGGTTGAGAGATCTGGCGGGAGTGGGGTGGCGGTGTGGCGCCGCGAGGTGGCGGGTGCGGCGCTGCGCGGCGAGGCGGCGGGGACGGGTCGGCCGCGAGGGGTTCCGCGGTCCGGTCGCCTGTGGTGTGCTGGTGGCGATCTCCCGAACGCACCCCCGAGGAGCACGTCATGACCGAACAGACCGGGCCGAACGGCGCCGACGCCGCATCCACCGACGCCGACGCCGGCCGCTTCGTGGTGGAACACGAGGTGGCCGTGCCCCCGGCGCAGGTGTTCGCGCTGCTGGCCGATCCCGCGCGCCACCACGAGACCGAGCCCGGCGACTGGGTACGCGAGGCGATCGACCCGGCCCCGATCACCGAGGTCGGTCAGGTATTCGGCATGAACATGGGCTTCCCGCAGGACGGGACGCCCTACACCATGCACAACCGGGTGATCGCGTTCGAGCAGGACCGCACCCTGGCGTGGGAGCCCGGCCAGTTCGACCAGAACGGCGAGCTCGGCACCGGCGGATGGATCTGGCGCTACGACCTCGAGCCGACGGCTACCGGAACCCGGATCCAGCTGACCTACGACTGGAGCGCGGTCCCCGCCGAATTGCAGGAACAGTTCAGCCTGCCCCCGTTCCAGCCATCCTTCCTGGAGAAGTCGCTGCAGCACCTCGAGGCCGCGCTCACCCGCTGACTTCGGTTCGCCACCCACGCAGGTGGCGCGGCGGCGGACAAGGCGGCGAGAGGAAAGTGGGACCTGTCAGGGCCGCTCCGGCTCGGACCGCACCCCACCAGCCCCGTCCGTCTCTCAGTGTTTACCTACCCGGGATACCATGCGCCGGTGGCTCCCATCCCTGATCAGTATCTTCGCGGCCCGCACGCCCCCAGCCCGCGGACGCTAATCGACGTCATCGGCTCCGCAGCCGAGCGATATCCGGACGCACCGTGCATCGACGACGGCGACCGGGTCCTGACCTACAGTCAGGTCTGGGAGCAGATCCACGCCTCCGCGAAGTGGATGCACGAGCAAGGCGTCGGCGCCGGCGACCGCGTGGGCATACTCATGCCCTCCGGCGGTGTCGAGCTGTACCTGGCGATCCTGTCGACGCTGGCCGCGGGAGCCGCCTACGTGCCGGTCGACGTGGAGGATCCCCCGGAGCGCACCGAGCTCGTCTTCGGTCAGGCCGAGGTCGCGGCGATCTACAAGGCCGAGGGCATGGTCGTCACCGAGCCGGGGCGGCAGCTGGATCCCTCGCTCAAGCGCGGCCCGAACGGCGACGACGACTGCTGGATCATCTTCACCTCCGGCACCACCGGCCTACCCAAGGGCGTGGCCGTGAGCCACCGCAGTGCCGCCGCCTTTGTGGACGCCGAGTCCCGCATCTTCCTGCAGGACGCCCCGCTCGGGCCGAACGACCGCATCCTTGCCGGCCTGTCCGTGGCGTTTGACGCCTCCTGCGAGGAAATGTGGCTGGCCTGGGCGCACGGCGCCTGCCTGGTGCCCGCGCCGCGCTCGATCGTCAAGTCCGGAATCGACCTGGGTCCGTGGCTGCGGGATCGGCAGATCACGGTCATCTCGACCGTGCCCACGCTCGCCCAGATGTGGTCGGATTCCATGCTCGCCGGCATCCGCATGGTGATTCTCGGCGGCGAGGCCTGCCCACCCGAGCTGGCGGCCCGACTGGCCGGCGGCGGGCGCGAGGTGTGGAACACCTATGGCCCCACCGAGGCGACGGTCGTCTCCTGCGCCGCCCAAATGGACGGCATCGGCGAGGTCTCGATCGGACTTCCACTCGACGGCTGGGACCTCGCGGTTGTCGACGGCGAGGGGCAGCCGGTGAACTACGGCGAGTCCGGCGAGCTCGTGATCGGCGGTGTGGGGCTGGCGCGCTACCTCGACCCGGCCAAGGACGCCGAGAAGTACGCGCCCATGGAAACCCTGGGCTGGGAGCGGGCCTACCGCTCCGGCGACGTGGTGCGCCTGGAAGAGGACGGCCTCTACTTCAACGGGCGCGTCGACGACCAGGTCAAGATCGGGGGACGCCGACTCGAACTCGGCGAGGTCGACACGGCCGTCTCCGCACTGCCCGGGGTCAGCGCCGGCGCAGCCGCCGTCAAGAAGACCGACGCCGGCCAGGCCGTCCTCGTGGCCTACCTCGTCGCCGAAAACCCCGACACCTTCGACCTGGCCGAGGCCGCCGGCACGCTGCGCGAGACCCTGCCGTCGGGCGTGGTCCCGCGCCTGGCACTGGTCGACGAACTGCCCACCCGGACCTCCGGCAAGGTCGACCGCGCCGCGTTGCCGTGGCCGCTTGCGCAGACCTCCGCCGCCGAATCCGACCTCGACGGCACCGAGGCATGGGTCGCCGAGATGTGGTCCTCGGCCCTGGGGGCCGACGTCTCCGGCGTCGACGAGGACTTCTTCGCCCTCGGCGGTGGCTCCCTGGCCGCCGCGCACGTGGTGGTCAAGATCCGCGAGCGCTTCCCCGAGGTCACGGTCAGCGACATCTACGACCGGTCCCGCCTGGGCGATTTCGCCGAGTTCCTCGACGAGCTCGACCCCGTGGCCGAGGTGGAGCCGCGGCACGTTGACCCGGTCGGCCGCGGCGCGCAGATCGTCCAGGTCCTGGCCACCATCCCCCTGCTGACCGTGACCGGTCTGCAGTGGCTCACCTGGCTCGGGATCGCGAACAACATCGCCGCCGAACTGGGCGTCACCTGGGCGCGACCCGTCAACTGGTGGGTGCTAGCCGTCATGGCCGTGCTACTCCTGCTCCCCCTCGGCCGCATGGTCATCACCGCCGGACTGTGCCGGCTCCTCACCGCCGGGGTGAAGCCCGGTACCTATCGCCGCGCCGGCTCCGTACACCTGAGGGTGTGGGCCGCCGAACGGGTGATGGACGCCTCCGGCGCCACGTCACTGGCCGGGGCCGGCTGGCTCACCGCACTGGCCCGTCTGCTGGGCGCCAAGATCGGGCGCGGCGTCGACATGCACACGCTGCCGCCGGTCACCGGCCTACTCACCGTGGGTGACGGCGCCTCGATCGAGCCCGAGGTCGACCTCGCCGGGCACTGGGTGGACGGCGACGTGGTACACATCGGCGCGATCGAGATCGGCGAGAACGCCGTCGTCGGTGCCCGCTCGACCCTGTTCCCCGATGCCAAGGTCGGCAAGGGTGCCCACGTGGAGATCGGATCCGCGGTGGTCGGCAACGTCAAGGCCGGCAAGCGCTACGCCGGATCGCCCGCCCTCAAGCGTGGCAAGCGAGGCTCGAGCTGGCCGTCCGAACCCGCCAGGCACAGCCGCTGGTGGAGCATGGTCTACCAGGTGTCCGCCCTGGTCCTGGGCGGAATGCCGCTCGTGGCCCTGGCCGCCGGTCTGACACTGGTGGTCTGGGGCTCACGCAACGCCGACGGACTCGCCCAGCTGGCCTTGCAGACCGCGCTGTGGTCGATCCCCGGCGCCCTGCTCGCGTTCGCCCTGTTCGCGGTGTTCACGCTCGTGTCGATCCGGTTGCTGTCGGTCGGCCTCAAGCCCGGCTTCCACCCGGTCCACTCGCGGACCGCGTGGCAGGCCTGGTGCAGCGAGCGGATCATGGACGCCGCCCGCAACTGGCTGTACCCGCTGTACGCCTCCATGCTCACGCCCATCTGGCTCCGGATGCTCGGCGCGAAGATCGGCAAGGACGTCGAGGCGTCCACCGTGCTGCTCATCCCGTCGCTGACCACGGTGCGCGACGGGGCGTTCCTCGCCGACGACACCATGGTCGCCCCCTACGAGCTGGGCTCCGGCTGGATGCGCCTGGAGCACGCGCAGGTCGGCAAGCGCGCCTTCCTCGGCAACTCCGGCATCGCCTCGGCCGGCCGCAAGGTCCCGGCCCGCGGCCTGGTCGCGGTGCTCTCGTCCGCCCCGCAGAAGGCCAAGAAGGGCACCTCCTGGCTGGGCTCGCCCCCGCAGAAGCTGCCGCGTGCCATCACCGACTCCGAGACCGACTCCCGCACCTACGAACCGCCGAAGCGCCTCAAGGTCGCCCGCGGTGCCTGGGAAACGCTGCGCCTGATCCCGGTATGGATGTCGTTCCTGCTCCTGGTGAGTGTGCTGGTGCTGATGCAGTCCGTGCACCAGCAGTGGGGCTTCGCCGTGGCCGCGGTGACCACCGGGCTGGTGCTCGCCTACGCGGGACTGGTCGCGCTGGTGATCGCGGTGCTCGCCAAGTGGGTGTTCGTCGGACGCATCAAGGCCGGTGAGCAGCCGCTGTGGTCGTCGTTCGTCTGGCGCAACGAGGTCGCCGATTCGTTCGTCGAACTCCTCGCCGCCCCCTGGATGGCTCGCCCGGCCTCGGGCACGCCGGTCCTCAACGCGATGCTGCGGCTGCTGGGGTCGAAACTCGGCCGCGGCGTGTGGTGTGAGTCGTACTGGCTTCCCGAAGCGGACCTGATCACCCTCGGCGACGGCGCGACCGTCAACCGCGGCTGCGTGGTCCAGACGCACCTGTTCCACGACCGGATCATGCAGATCGACACCGTCGACCTGGAGGACGGCGCCACCCTGGGCGCCCACTGCGTGACGCTGCCTGCGTCCTCGATCGGTGCCGGCTCGACCGTCGGCCCGGCGTCGCTGGTCATGCGTGGCGACCGCATCCCCGCCGGTACTCGCTGGCAGGGAAACCCGATCTCGCCGTGGCGGGGCTGACGCGGTCGGGGACGGCGGCGGGTCTCCATTAGACTCGCCCAGGTCATGGAACTCAGGGCAGTCAAAAGAGACCTCGTCGCCAAGATCGCGGCACCCCGCAACCCGTCGCGGGCAGACCCGCTGGACCCGTACCTGCCGACCGCCGGAAACCACGGCTACCGGGTCACCCGCTACGAACTGGATCTCACCTACAAGATGAGCTCCAACAACCTGCGCGGGCAGGCGGTCATCACCGCCACCGCGACCGAGCCGCTCAAGACCATCCACCTCGACCTGTCCCCGCACCTGGACGTGTCCAAGGTGACGCTCGACCGCGGCCGGGTCGCCCGCTACACCCGCCCGCGCGGCAAGCTCAGCGTGACCCCGGCCGAGCCGCTCGCCGTGGGCGCGGCGTTCACGCTGACCATCCGCTACGCCGGCAATCCGCGGCCCATCCGCGGTGCCTGGGGCGAGGTCGGCTGGGAGGAACTGGACGACGGCGTGCTGGTGGCCAACCAGCCCAACGGCGCCGCCAGCTGGTTCCCCTGCGACGACCACCCCTCGTCCAAGGCCCCGTTCCGCATCCGGCTGAGCACGGACTCGCCGTACCGGGCCGTGGTGACGGGCTCGCTCGTCGGCAAGAAGCGCAGCGGCAGCATGACGGCCTGGGAATTCGACCTGCCCTACCCCACCTCCACCTACCTCGTGACGGTCAACCTCGGCCAGTACGAGCACCTGGAGGTCACCGGCGGTCCGGTCCCGTTCCGCGCCTACCTGCCCGCCGACCTCAAGCGCGGGTTCCGGGTGGCCTTCGACCGCCAGATCGAGATGATCGAGGTGTTCAGCAAGCTGTTCGGCCCGTACCCGTTCGACGAGTACAAGGTCGTGGTGACCGACGACGAGCTCGAGATCCCCCTCGAGGCCATGGGTATGTCGACGTTCGGCCGCAACACCGTGGAGTCCGGCGGCGCCGACGAGCGGCTCATCGCCCACGAGCTGGCCCACCAGTGGTTCGGCAACGCCGTGACCGCCGCCGAGTGGAAGCACATCTGGCTGCACGAGGGTTTCGCCTGCTACGCCGAGTGGCTGTGGACCGAGTTCTCCGGCGGCGCGGACGCCGGCAGCCACGCGCTGCGCTACTACTCCAAGCTGCAGAACTCGCCGCAGAACATCCTGCTGGCCGACCCGGGCCCGAAGGACATGTTCGACGACCGCGTCTACAAGCGCGGCGCCCTGACCCTGCACGCGCTGCGGCTGACCATCGGCGACCAGCGGTTCTTCGACCTGCTGCGCGCCTGGGTGGCCAAGTACTCGGGCAAGAACGTCACCACCGACGACTTCCTCCACATGGCCGCCGACCACGCACAGGTCGACCTGCGCCCACTGTGGAACGCATGGCTGTTCTCCGAGCCGCTGCCGCCCACCCTCGGCATGCCCGATGACCACCCCGGATCCCGCTGAGCAGGCGCCCATGACGGAAAGGTCCGGCGCGGTCGGAACAGGCGACGCCGCGGGCGGGGCGGCAGGCGGGATGCGCGCCCTGACCCTGGCCACCCTGTTCGCCGCGGCGTCCGGGTACCTGGTGATGCTCATCGCCGGCCGCGCCCTCGGCCCCGCCGACTACCCCCTGTTCGCCACCTACTGGGGCGCGTTCTTCGCCCTCGGCGGCGTCGCCAACGGCCTCATGCAGGAGGCCACCCGCGCGGTGCGGTCGGCGCGCCAGCTCGCCGCCGCGACCGGGACCAGCGCCAAGTCCAAATCAGGCGACGACGACAACGACGCCCCCAGCGCCAGCGGCCCGCCTGCCTCCTCCTCGCCGCCCGTCCCACGCGTACGCCTGCTGCCGTCCGGATTCATGCTCGGACTGGCACTCGCGGCCGCTGTGGTGGTGAGCGCCCCCGCCTGGGGTCCGGTCGGCCTGCCGACGTTCTCCGGCGCCGGCGTGGCGATCATGGCGTTCGGCATCCTCGGCTTCAGCCTCCAGGCCGCCACCGCCGGCGCCCTCTCCGGCACGGAGCGGTGGGGCATGTACGCGATCCTGCTCACCGTCGATGCCGCCCTGCGACTGGCGGTCGCCGGCATCGCCTGGTGGCTCGGCGACGCCGGGCTGGGCTTCGCGATCGCCACGGTCGTCGGCGCCATCACCTGGGCACTGCTCGTGGTGCTCTCCCCCGCCACCCGCGCCGCGCTTCGCTCCGCCGTCGACGTGGACCGCGGCCGCTTCTGGCGCAACACCGGCACCGCGATGCTCGCCTCGGCCGGCACCTCCGCCCTGGTCACCGGGTTCCCGCTGTTCGTCACCGCGACCGCCCGCCCCGACGACCCCGCCCCACTCGTCGGCGCCGTGATCCTCGCGATCACCCTCACCCGCGCGCCACTGCTGGTGCCGCTGACGAGCTTCCAGAGCGCGATCATCGTCTACTTCGTGCAGCACCGCGCCCAGGGCCCGCGCGCCCTCGCGATGCCGCTCGGCGCGGTGACCGCCGTGGGCATCGTCGGCGCCGGGGCCGCCTGGCTGCTGGGGCCGTGGCTGATCCGCGTCCTGTTCGGCGCCGAGTTCGAGCTGTCCGGCCCCGTGCTGGCCGCACTGACCGCCGCCTCGGTCGGCACGGCCGCGCTCATGGTCACCGGCAACGCCGCCCTCGCCTTCGACCGCCACCTGTTCTACAACGTCGGCTGGTGGATCGCGGTCGTCGCGGCCGCAGCACTGCTCGTCGCCCTGCCCGGCTCGCTTGACGTGCGCGCCGCGATCGCGCTGGTCGCCGGACCGGGTGTCGGCGTGCTGGTTCATGTGGCCGGCCTCGTCGTCGTCGCCAAGAACAAGGGGGTCCGCACATGACCGGCACCGACCGCCCGACCGGCACCACCACCGACGCTCGCCCCGACCCGGCCGCCCGCCCCGGCGCCGACCGCACCCACACCGGCGACCAGGGGCCCGCCCGCCAGCTCGCCCGGCGCGCCGGTGAGGTGCTGCTCGCCCTGGTGGTCGCGGCGGCGGTGGGCACGGCGACGCTGCTGATCGTGAACGCGCCGCCGTTCGCCCAGCCCAGCTGGCTGCCCGAGTCGTTCCGGACCACGCTGTCGGCGGGCTTCGTCGTGCTCGCCGGGTGGCTGCTCCTGCGCCGCGCCAGCGGCCCGTGCGCGCTGTGGCTGCTCGGTACCGCGGGCCCGGCGTTCTTGGCATCGTCGCACCTGGGGCTGCTGCTCAACGGCACGCCGCACTACCTGTTCGGGCTCAGCGGCGACCAGATCAACCGCGTCGCCTACCTGACGCGCTTCACCGACACCGCCGGGCTCGCCGACCCGTTCTACGCCGACGCCGCGCCGTTCTACCCGCCGCAGTGGTTCTGGGTGGGCGGCCGCATCGCCGCACTGCTCGGGGTGGACGGCTGGGAGTTCTACAAGCCGTACTCGATCATCACCATGGCGGTGGCCGGGGCGATCGCGTTCGTCGTCTGGCGGTGGCTCGTCCCCACCCGCCTGGCCGTGCTGTTCGGCCTGGTCACGGCCATGGTGGGCGTGCACACCAACGCCTACGAGCCGTACTCGTGGATCCTGATCTGTGTGCTGCCGCAGATCGTGGTGGCCACGTGGCTGCTCTGCAACCGCCTCGTCGCCGGGGCTGCTGGGACCGGGCCGGGTGGTGCCGGACCTGGCGGAGACGGGCCTGCCACGTGGCCGCTGGTCGTGACGATCGGCAGCTACCTCGGCCTGGCCGCGCTCGGCTACACGCTCATCGCGGGGATCGCGGCGCTGCTCGTGGCGCTGGTCGTGGCCCTGCACGCCTGGCGGCACCGCGCCGATCGGGCCGTGGTCCGCGCCCTGGCAGGGCGGCTCGCCGCGATGGCCGCGATCTCCGCCACGATCGCGCTCCTGTTTTGGCACCGCTACCTGTCCGCGCTGATCACCGGGGCCGAGACCGAGCCGTCGGTGGCCAGCGACTTCGCCCCCGAGTCCGGCGCGTACCTCCCCCTGCCGATGTTCGAGATGAGCGTGACGGGCGTGCTGTGCCTGATCGGCCTGGTGTGGGTGGTGGTCACCGTGTGGCCCGCCGACGCCTGGGGCGCGGGCACGTCCGGCACCCGGGGGCGGGGCCCGGGCCGGGGCGAAGACCACAATCTTGACGACGACGACAACACCAGCGCCAGCGCTCTCGCCTGGCCGCTGCCGTCGACGGGGCGGGCCCTCGTGCTCGCGCGGTGCGTGACGTTGATCGTGGTGGCCGTGTTCAGCTGGTTTCTCCTGTCGGGGCTGCGGGCCGCCACGGGCAGTACGTTGCTGCCGTTCCGGATGATCCCGTTGCTGACGCTGGCGTTGGCACTGGCGGGCGTGGTGGGCGCGCTGATGTTGGCGCGGTGGGCTGTCGCCGTGGCCCCGAGCGACACCCGCGGGAAGGTGATCGCCGCGGCGGTGGTGGTGGCCGGGCTCGCGGCGATCCAGATGGTGCAGCACGTGTCCGAGGAGGACGCCGAGTTCGCGACCACCGCCCGCAACACGGCCACCATGCCCACGGACGTGCTGACCGCCCTCGACGAGATGACCGACGGCCGCGACCCGTCCGACATGGTGCTGCTGACCGACGACGCCACCCTGATCACCTACCGCCCGTACTTCAGCTTCCAGGCGCCGTCCCAGGCGTACGCGACCCCGGCAGCACAATACGAGGAGCGGATCGACGAGATCCGCGGCTGGTCGCAGACGGACTCGCCGGCGGAGCTGGCGGCCGAGTTCGAGGCCAGCGAGTTCCGCGCCCCCGATGTCCTGGTGCTCGACCGCGAGGCCCCCGACCGCTGGGTGTTCACCGCGATCATCAACGAGATGCCGCGCGAGCACAACAACTCCCGCGAAGAGCTCGTGTTCCGCCCACAGCAGTTCGCCGACCCCGACCTGTTCGACGTACGCGAGGTGGGCGACCAAGTCGTGGTCGTGCGGCGATAGGCGGGCAGGCACGCGGCGCAGAGCCCGAAGCCGCGCGAGGGCGGGCGAGCGGGCTGGGCGCTGGTCGCCGCGGAGTGCTGGGCGCCGCGCGCAGGTCAGGCAGCATCGGGGTGGGCGTCGAGGCGATCCGCGATCGCATGATCGAGATCGTGGAGCAGGGCGAACGGCAGGATCGGCGCGTCCAACGGTGACAGTGGGGGCGGCCCCGGCTTGGGCGGCGGGGGTGGCGCCGCGCCCCGGGCGGTGGACCTCGGGGGAATCCACCGAACTCCTTGCGGTGCCTTCCGGTCGGGGACTGTTGACCAGCCCTTGTCGTGGATCATCGCGTGGCAGTCGCCGCTGGCGAGCGCCAGCTCGTCGATATTGGTCAGTCCGCCCGCCGCCCAGGGTGTTCCGGCGTGGTGGGCCTGGCTGTGCCTGGCGTCCTGGTCGCACTCGGGGTGGGTGCAGCCGCCGTACGCCGCGAACAGGGCCAGCCGCTGGTACCGGGAGGCCGTGCGCCGGGAGCGGTAGAGCCTGAGCTCCATCTCCTTGTCGCACAGCGCCAGGAACCAGTGATTGTCGCGGGCCATCTCCAGCGCCTGCGGGACCGGGACCCGCACGCCGCCGTCGGTCTCGCCGCATCCGGCCAGCGTGAACAGTTGGTCCAGGTCCATCCTGATGACGATCGCCGCCGGGGCGCCCGTGCGGCTCGCGTCGCCGGCCAGGGCCAGGCCGAGCGCGTGCACCATCGCGTCGTGCATGCGCTGGCCGTCGGTCCGGGTGTCGGGCGAATCCGGATCCGGCCACAGCCGGCCGGGCTGGCCCCACCGGGCGTGGACCTCCCGCATAAGGGCCGCCAACTCGGGGTCCATGGTCATGCTCGCGCGGGCCATCAGGTCCAGCCCCTGACCGGAGCACGACACCGAGCGTCGCCGGGCCCGCTCGTCCGCTCCCCGCTCGGTTCTGCCCGGGTCCAGCTCATCGAGCAGCCGGTGCGCGTGTTCCTGGAGTTGCCGGGTGGTCGCGAGATCCGTGGCCACGGCGATCAAATCGGCTTCGAGCTTGTGCCTGACGTCGTCGTCGTAATCATCCGGCAGTGCCGCGAGCGCATCGTTGACGATCTTCAATTGCCCCGCGGACAGCTCACCCCGCGCCGTCGCCCCCATGCGCGCGGTGTCGGCGATTCCGGAATCGTTCAACCGGGAGCGCGCGTCCCCCGGTGCCAGACCGAGACCGGCGGTGAGCATCTGGCGCTCGTTGATGAAGCCCATCTGCCGACCGGTACTCGAGCGCCGGGCCTGGGCGAGGACGCGCGCCTGCGTTGCCCGGATCCGCCGCTGCGCCTGTTCGAGCGCCACCAGCTCCGCGTGAAGCTCCTGCGCGCAGGCTTCGGACCAGTCCCGCTCGAGGTGCTCGTCGAGCGCCGCCAGCACAGCGGTCAGCTCGCCGCCAGCCTGCCGTGCGCGCGTTGCCTCGTTCATGAGTTCGATATAAGCATGCGGGTACGACACGATGAGTAACTACTGGTCAGAGCATCATATGTCGAATGTATTTGCGCTGCAGCTTAGATTTCGCAGGCGCGGCCACGGCGAGAGGCAGAGGACCTCACTGCCGAGTGACCCCACGCGCGTGGCTCACCCGAGTTCGCGCAGCACTACCGGTGCCGGGAATGGCACAACGATCTCCTCGCCCACATCTTCGATGGCGTCGGTCAACGCCGTGGTGAGCACGATCCGGTCGTCGTAGACGTGAGCGATCCGGACGGTGATGGACTCGACGTCGTCGTCGTCCTGGTCTTGATCTTGGTGTGGTTTTTGGTCTTGGTTTTGGTCGCGATCTGGGTTTTGATCTTGGGCTGCAAGCCTGGGGCCGCGGTACTCGAAGCGCTGCGCGAGGAACCTCAGGCCGATCGCCTCGAGCGCCTCCTCGGCCTCGAACCAGTCGTCGACCGGCTCCAGCGCGCGGCCCAGCCGGTCGATCGGCACCAGGCGCGGGTCGGCGACGGCCATGTCGATCCAGCCGATCAGCTCGCCGTCCTCGCGGCGGTGCGGGATCCAGGTGTCGGGGAGCATTCCCCGAGTGTGCCCGAGGCGGCGCGGGGTTGGGCGGTGCGGCGGGGGTTGGGCGATGCGGCGTCAGTGGTCGGCGGTGAGGGCAGCCGCTGCGGCGTCAGGCGGTGACGATCGCTTGCATCACCATGAACGCCACCAGCGGCACGAAGAGGGTCAACGCGATCGCCAGGCCCAGTGTCCAGAGTTTCCTGGTCAGGACCATGATCACGCCCATCACGATGACCGTCACGAGCAGCGCGGTGATCGCGGTGAACGCCATGATGGTCTGCCACTGCGGCTCGCAGATCAGCTCGGTGCTGTCGGTGTAGCAGGAGTCCGAGAGCATCGCCGACAGGCCGCCGAAGAGCATGCTGCCGAAGCCCACCACGAGGATCTCGACGACCCAGACCGCCAGACCGAGGGGCCAGAGGACCGGGTTGGTCGGGCGAGCGGGCACGTCAGGCCCGCCGTGCTCGGCCCCTGCCGGCCCACCGTGCTCGGCGCCTGCCGGCCCGCCCCGCTCGGCCCCCGTCACGGGTCAGAACTTCCGGAACGTGTGGCCCAGCAGCTTCTTTCCACCCTCGGCGAGCTTGCCGGCCTTGGCTGCGGTCGGCAGCAGGGACAGCGCGTTGAGGCGGGAGGTCACGTGCAGGCGCGCGGCGCGCTCGGCGTTCTTCCAGCCGCGGGCCGCAAAGGCGTCGGCCTCGCCGGAGAAGAAGCGGGCCTCCTCGTCGAAGCGGCGGCCGTCCAGCGCGCGCACCGACGAGTCGGACGCCGAGTGGCGGCGGTACAGGAACGCCAGAGTGGGGTCGTAGACCATGTGGCCGCCGCCGGTGATCACATCGACCAGCAGCGCGAGGTCCTGCACCACGTCCAGGCCCTCGCGGAAGCCGATGCGCTTGACCCACTCGGAGCTCCACGCCAGGGACGGGAAGTAGGTCCAGTTGCCGTGCATGAGCGAGGTCATGAGCTTCTCACCGTGCAGCACGGTGCGGCCGTCGGCCTTGGGGGTGGTGAACGACTTGACGCTGTCGCCCAGGCCGCGCACGGCGGTGCCGTTCTCGTCGATGACGTTGACGCCCACCTCCATCACCGCGGCGTCGGGCACGGCGGCGAACCCGTCGGCGACGACCTGCAGGTAGTTGGGCAGCATGATGTCGTCGGCGCCCATGATCACCACGATCGGCGCGGTGACCATGCCGATGCACTTGCGGTAGTTGCCGTTCGCGCCGAGATTGGTCTCGTTCTTCTCGTACGTCACGCGGCTGTCGCGGGCGGCGATCTCACCCATGTAGCGGGCGGGCTCGGGATCCGGGTAGCCGTCATCCACCACGACGAGCCGGAAATCGGTGTAGCTCTGGGCCAGGACACTGTCCACGGCCTTCTTGAAATGGTCGACATCCCCGTAGTAGGGAAGCATCACATCAATGGCCATCGGGGAACCGCCGTCCTTGTCGTCTCCGGGTTGTCCGTCCGATCGCATAGTATCGACCCTCGATGAGCGGAGACAGTGTGCGGCCCACGCGGCCCGAGGAAATGGCCGGGGACACCCCCGCCCGGTCAGCCGGGGACCCCGGCCGCAATCGTGACGTCTGGCTCGTCGTCCCCTGCTTCAACGAGGGCACGGTGATCGAGGACGTCCTGCGGCATGCGCGGGAGACGTTCCCCAACATCGTCGCGGTGGACGACGGCTCGGTCGACGACTCCGCCATGGCCATCCACCGCGCCGGCGCCCACCTGGTGCGCCACCCGGTGAACCTCGGCCAGGGCGCGGCCATCCAGACCGGCGTCGAGTACGCGCGCGCCCAGCCCGGCGCCCGCTACTTCGTCACCTTCGACGCGGACGGCCAGCACCAGATCAAGGACGTCCTGACGATGGTAGGGCGCCTGCGCAGCGAGCCGGTGGACATCGTGGTGGGCACCCGCTTCGGCCGTCCCCGCGCCGAGGACGACCAGGTGCCGCTGATCAAGCGCCTCGTCCTGCGCACCGTGGTGATGCTCAGCCCGCGCACCCGCCGGCTGGGCCTGACCGACGCCCACAACGGCCTGCGCGTGTTCAACCGTCGCGTCGCCGAGGACCTCAACCTGCGCATGAACGGCATGAGCCACGCCAGCGAGTTCGTGGAGCTCATGGACGCCAACGGCTGGCGCGTCGCAGAAGAGCCGGTCGACATCCTCTACACCGAGTACTCGATGTCCAAGGGGCAGTCGCTGCTCAACGGGATCAACATCCTGTCTGACGGGATCGTGGGACGGAGGCTGCCGCGATGATCAAGGTTCTCCTGCTGTTGGCCGGTGCCGCGCTGGTGCTGTTCTTCGTGACCAACCGCCGCAAGGCGCGGGCGAAGGCCGGCGTGAAGATCGGCTTCGTCCTGTTCGTGGTGTTCATGGTGTACGCCGTGATCCGCCCGGATGATCTGACCGTGGTGGCCAACGCCCTCGGCGTCCAGCGCGGCACCGACCTGGTCCTGTACGCGCTGGTCATGGGCTTCGCGTTTGTCACCGTGTCGACGTACGTGCGGTTCCGCGAGCAGGAGCTGCGGTACGCGAGGCTCGCTCGCACGATCGCGCTGTCCAATGCGGTGCGGCCCGAGGATCACGTCGATGTGCAGATCATGAAGCCCGTCGCCGACGACGATCCCCTCAACGACTGAGCGTCCGTCGTGGACTCCGCGCGGGACATGCCGGTGGCTGGTGCAACCGCGCGGGGCGTGCCGGTGCCTGGCGCAACCGCGCAGGACATGCCGGTGCCTGGCGCCACCGCGCGGGATGAGGACGTCCGTGGGGAGGCCGCCCGGCTCCGGGTCCGCCTCGCCGCGGCGCACGAGCGACTCGCCGCCCTCGCCGACCTCGACCTCGCCGCCGGAGCCAACCCCGCCTCACCGCAGCCGCGCCGCTCAGGTGCAGCCGCTCCCGATATATCCCCCGCGGCTGCACCTGAGCGGCGCGGCTGTGTGGAAGGGCGCGGGGGAACCGCCTTTTTTGACGACGACGACAACGCCACCACCGAACTCCGCCAGCTCCTGAGCCCTGCATCGAGCCGGGTCGCTCGCCTGCTCGAGCTGGCCGGGACGCTTGCAGACGGCAAACTCGCTGACCCCGCACTCGCCGACCCCGCGCAAGCCGGCGGCGCCACGACCGACTCCACGGTCGCCGAGGCCGCGCGCGCGATCGCGGACGAGCAACCGCACCGGCGGCCGCGATGACCGGAGCGATCCCGGAGAACCCGCCACCCTCGCGGGTGACGCGCCTGCTCGATCTGGCGGCAGAAGTCCTCGCGGTCAGGGACCAGCTCCACACGGCGCGCGACGCCCTGCGCTCGGCGCCGACGCGCTCGGCCGCGCTGGACGCATTAGCCGACGCGATCGACGGAGAGGGCCGCGGCCTGGACGAGTTCCTGTCCGGGGTGTACCGGCTGCTCGAGCTGGCCGAGGACACCTGGGACGACCTCGACGGCCCCGATCCCCTCCCCGAGCCCGAACGCAGCCGCCTGCGCGAGTCGCTGGACCGGGCCGTGGACAACGCGCTCGTCGACCTGGCCCGCCTCACCGGGACACGCTCGCCCCGCGACACACCCGCGCCCGCCGGCACACACGCGCCCACCGAGAACCACACGACCACCGAGACCCCGGCCCCCTCCGCGTCCACGGCCCCCTCCCCCGGCCTCGACACCCGAGCCACCGTCGCGGCGTGGGCCCACGACGACCCCGACGACGTCTACGCCACCATCGAGCACCTGCCCACCGCCGACCGGCGACTGCTCGCGCTCGCCGAGCCCGAGGCCGTCGGCAGCACCTACGGCGTCCCCTGGGCGGTGCGCGCCCGGGCCAACGCGGTGTCCGTGCGCCGGGCGTTGCATCGCGAGCAGGTGGCGGGCACGCCGTGGAGCCCGCGAATCGGCCGCCTCGAAACGATGGCCCGACGCGCCGAAGAGTTGAGCACGGAACGGTCGCCGAGCGGAGGCCGGCGCAGGCGGGAGCCGGGTGCGCGCGGACCTCGTCGTCGTCGTAGGTTTATCGCCTTTTCGGCGCTGCGTGGCGGCCGGATGATCGAGGTCGTCGGCGACCCCGGCCCCGCCACCCGCGCGATCGCGGTCTACGTTCCCGGCACCGGCACGAACCTCGACATGTCGCACGTCAACACCGATGTGGCGGACGATCTCGTCAACGCCTCGGGCGGGCGGCTGGTCGCGGTCGCCTATCTCGACGGCGAGTTCCCGCAGGACATCATGGCCGACGCCGGGCTCCCCCGCTTCGCCGAGGCGATGGCGCCGCGCCTGGTCCGGTTCGGCCGCGAGCTCGACCGCGTGATCGAGATCGACTGTCCCGGTGCGGAGGTGACGGTGGTCGGCCATTCGTACGGCGGCCGGATCGTCGGGACCGCCGAGCGCCTCGGCCTGCGCGCCGATCGGGTGGTCTACGCCGCGTCGCCGGATCTGGGCGTGGGGGTGCGCGGCGCCGCCGACTGGCGCAATCCCGGGCCGGTGCGGCGCTACTCGATCACCGCGCCCGCCGATCCCGTGGAACTGCTGCAGGCGCGCTTCGCCCTGCGCCGGCGGTGGTCACGGTCCGGCGAGCGCGGCGGGGTGCACCCGGTTCCCGACGCGACGGGCCGGGTGCCCGACGCGGCGAGCCGGGTTCCCGACGCGGCGAGCTGGGAATCGGACGGGGTGGTGCGCCTGGACGCCGGATTTTTTGACGACGACGAGGCCGCCGCCGAGCCCGTGTACGGCACCCGAGGTCACGGCGGACTATTCGATCGAGGTGCCGGGTCATTCCGCGCGATGGTGGCGGTCATGCTCGGTGGGCCCGCTCCGCTCTGGCGTGATCGGGAGATCCACGCCCGCCACACGCGCGTACGCCGTGGTGAGCAGGGCCGGCTGCTGCCGATGATCCGCCGGCACGCCGTGGGGCTGTGGTTGCGCCGCGACGACGCCCCCTACGGTGAGCCGGTCGTGACGTGGGAGGCGCCGGAGCGGGTGATCGAGATTCCCGAGCCGGGCCCGTCGACCGCCCGCCCGCAGAGCTGATTGTCGCGCCCGCGGAGCTAGCTCCGCGCCGGCCCTTCTCAGGCTGGCCGCCTGGTCAGTCGCGGAAGAAGGCCACCGTGCGGGCCACGCCCTCGCGGATCGGCACCTGCGGCGCCCAGCCGAGCACCTCGCCGGCGCGGGAGGCGTCCAGCGCGGAGCGGGCGACGTCGCCGAGTCGGGCGGGGGCGTACTCGGGGTCGTCACCGGAGCCGGCGGCCTCGGCGACCAGCGTGTGCAGGTCACGGTCGGAGGTCTCGACGCCGGTGCCGATGTTGAAGCGCAGCCCGGCCGCGGCGTCGACCCGGGAGGCGCGGACGAAGGCGTCCACCACGTCGTCGACGAACACGTAGTCGCGGGTGTTGCCACCGTCGCCGAACACGCGGGTCGGCTGCCCGGCGAGCAGTCGCTGGGAGAAGATCGCCACCACGCCGGCCTCGCCGTGCGGATCCTGGCGCGGGCCGTACACGTTCGCCGGCGCGACGCCCGCCCATTCGATGCCGTAGAGGCGGGAGAACATCTCGAGGTAGATCTCGCCTGAGACCTTGCCGGCCGCGTACGGGCTGAGCGGGTCGACCGGTCGGCTCTCGGCCACGGGCAGTTCGGTGACGGGCCCGTAGATCGAGCCGCCGGAGGAGGTGAACACGATCCGGCGCACCCCGGCCCGGCGCGCCGCCTCGGCCAGCCGGACGGTGCCCACGACGTTGACCTCGGCATCGTGCACCGGGTCCTCGACAGACAGGCGCACGTCGATCTGGGCTGCCAGGTGGAAGATCACCTCGGGCTTCGCGGCGGCCACGATCTCCTCGATCGCGGGATCGGTCAGCCCCAGTTCGTGGAACTCGAATCGCTCGCCGGCCTCGCGGGCGGCGGCCAGGTTCTCCAGTCGGCCCCGGGACAGGTCGTCGACGACCGTCACCTCGTGGTCCTCGGCCAGCAGCCTGTCCACGAGGGTCGAGCCGATGAATCCGGCCCCACCTGTCACCAGTGCACGCACGTGTTCCCCTCTCCAAATGCGGCGGATCCGCCGCTGCCGACCCACCGGCCGCGTCCGGCCCGGACGTCCCCGCCAACAATACGGCTGCCGGACCCCACGGTCACGGCCGCCCGGTCACCGTGTCGGCGCGGGTGAGCGGGGTGCGCTGGTCCGGCGGGAACGGCGAATTGGCGAGGATCTGCGCGAGTTCAGCGTCGGTGAACGCGGCCCGGACCGCGAAGATCCGCACCTGCCCGTCGCTGTAGACCTTGACCAGTCCGGGCGTCTCGTCGAGTTCCAGCAGGTGATCGTTGGGCTTCTGGAAGCCCCAGTAGTTGGGCGGGCTGATGTAGACGTAGGTGACGCCGAGCTCGGCGAGTGCCGCGTCCACCTCGGGGTCCAGCCCCGCTTCGTCCATCGTGTTGAACAGTTTGCTCGTCATGGGCGCGGTGTCCTCGGGCGCGAGATAGTGGCGCGAGGTCGAGGGCAGCCCGTCGGTGGCGTACATCCACCCGGAGCCCTCATCGGGGTTGGTGTAGATAAGGCCACTGTAAGCCTGCGGCTGCCCGGTCAGCCAGTGGAAGGCCCGCCGGTCGTGGTCGTCGACCAACCGGTCCCAGCGCTGATTCGATCCGGCCGCGACCGCATACTCGGGCGCGGCCTGGACGACCCAGGATCCGACCGCCACGATCGCGGCCATCGCCACGCCGACCCTCAGTCCGGTGACGCCGCGCCCGTCCGGGTCGGTGATCGGGTCGATGAGTCTGCCCAGCCAGCCGGCGAGCAACTGCACGGTCGCGCCGACCCCCACGCCGACGGCGGCGGCCACGATCACCGCCATGACCACCCCGATGCGGCGCGGGTCGTTGTAGAAGACACTGCCCATGAAGCGCAGGGTGCCGCCGGTCCAGTTGCCGAACTGGCCCATGGCGTTGACGGTCACCACGAGCAGTCCGCCCCACAGCAGGATCGGCCAGAAGATCAGGCGCCGGAGCATGACGATCACGCCGAGCGCGGCCAGCGACAGCAGGACCCACCGCACCCCGAAGTCCTGGACGTGGCGCACCTGCAGTGCCACCGCCTTGCCCCAGGTGGCGGCCCGGTCGGCGTTGATCTCGAACTCGAACGCCGAGATGTCGTCCGCTTCCTCGGAGACGGTGAGGATCTGCGGCAGCAGCGTGAGGATTCCGGCGAGGCCGATCCCGGCCAGGACGAGGAAGTCGCGCAGTCGCCCGCGCACGGGGCTCCACAGGCCCTCGAACAGCCACCAGAACAGGACGATCACCGCGACCGTGACCATCCCCGAGGGGTGGACGCCGCCGATGCCGACCAGCCCGAGCGCGGCGGCGGGGATGAGTCGGCGGTCGCCCACCGCGGCCACCACCACGGCGGCGCCCAGTCCGGCGAGCCCGTTGGCGACGGCGGACGGGGTGGCCGCCACCATCACCTCGATGTACGGCAGCCCCGGGAACAGGGCGGTGGCCATGGCCGCGACCGCTGCCGAGGTGGCCACGACCGGCCGCGAGTACCGCCGGTGGGTGATGAGCCAGGCCAGCGCGGCCACGCCGAGCGGGAACACCACCGCGACGGAGCCGATCTGCACGAGGTTGTACGTCTCGACCGCCCCGATGCCCCGCAGGGCCATGACGAGGGCGGCGATCGCGTGCCAGGTACTCGGGTAGTAGAGGGTCGCGCCGTTCTCCGGGTAGCGCAGGATCCCGGCGTGGTCCGGCGAGGCCAGTCCCTCGTCGTGGATGAATCGGATGTAGTTGGCGTGCCAGTGGGCATCCCAGCCCTGGAACACGTTGACCGTGCCGCCCGGGGTCGCCGACAGTTCCGTAAGGATCATCTGCCCGATCAGCCAGGCGCTGACCAGCACCGCGGAGCCGGGCAGCAGCCACCACCACGACGCGCGTCGGCTCGAACCGAGAGAGCCGAGAGAGTCCGGGTCGCTGCTGCGCTGTCCGCGACCCCGGCCCCGACCGCGACCCCGGAGGCGGCGCGGGCCGCGTCCCCGGCGGCGGGTCCGGCTTCCCGAGTCAGCGCCTCCGCCTCCGCCGGCGCCGGCCCCGCGACGGGCTCGTCGTCGTCGACGGAACCAACCGACTCCGACGATGAGCAGCCCCACCACGCCGACCACCGCAGCGACCGCGGCGGTGGCCACCACGTAGCCGATGAGTGTCCAGGTCACCCCGAGGCGGCCGAAGACGTAGCCGGCGATCGCGGCGACACCGAACGACACGGGAATCGACGTGGTCACGGCGAGCCGCAGTGGCAACTGCGCGGCGATACCGATGATCGTCCCGGGCAGTACCAGGAGGGCGAGAAGGGTCATCATGACCAGCGCGATGTCGATGCCCCGTCTCCGTTCCCTCGCCTACCTTCGGACCTGCCCATTATGGGCCACCGGCGCCCCGGCCCCTCACCGCGGCACGAGCACACCCACGGGTCCGCTGCCGACGCACAGCTCAGAAACGCCGTCACGTGGGGCGATGCTCACCCCGGTCCCGCCTCCCTCCACCGACACGAACACCGTGCCCAGCCCCGCGTCCACCGGCGCGAGCGATTCCTGACCGTCGTCGAGCCGAACGGCCACCTGCCCCTCGGCGTCGGCCAGCAGGTTGAGTTGCACCACCCACGGACGCCCGAGGAGTGGCCCGTCCAGCTCGATACGCGTGCCCTGTGGCCCCACGCGGAATCCGCATTCGGGTTCCGGTCCCTGCGGGATCATCCGGCCGGGCACCACTTCCGCCGCGTGCACTCGCCCCTGGCCGTCGATCACGACCGGCTCCGTGGTCCACTGCCCCACCTCGGGCATTCCGGGCACCCCGGCGATCAGCGACGACACCTGGTTGGCCGGCCGGGTCAGCGGCAGCAGGACCTCGAGCGGAACGTCCTGGTCGAGTATCGGCGCCGTCCGCTCGCGCAGCGACTCCAGCAGCGGCAGCGTGTAGTCGCGGGAGGGCTGCTCGGCCCAGACCTGCCGGTATGTCACTGTCGACACCGCCGACGACACCACCAGCGCCACGAGCGCGAGCGCGCCCACCTGCACGCTCCTCGGGCCCCCGGACGATCTGCGCGGCGCGGCCAGCACCAGGGCGAGGGCCGCTCCGAGGATCACCGGCAGCTCGGCGTGGTAGCGCAGGGTCTGCACGATCTCAGCCGCGGTGAACGGCCCCGCGCGCCCCACGAACACCAGCGCCGCCAACACCAGCGGGTACAGCGCCACGCCCAGCCAGATCGGGCCGGTGCGCCGCCGCGTCGACAGAGACCACCACAGCACCCCCACCACGGCGAGCGCCCCGAGGATCACCGCCACCACCGGAGGGTCCGCGAGTGGCGGGCCGGGCTGCCAGCGTTCCCACCGCCACGGCCCGCCTCCGAGCGTGGGAAGCACGGCGAGTCGGTAGGTGTGGACGGCCAGCGACGGCAAATCCAGCGGCGCGCCCGTCCCCACGTCCGCGCCCGCGTCCGGGTCGGTGAGTTCCCCACCTCCGAGCCGCCCGACGACGACGACGAAGACCGTCACCCATCCCGCGACGATCACCATCTGACCGGCCCACGCGACGCGGGTTGTCCGCCATAGTGCGAGGAGCTCGGTTCGGCCCCCACCGGCCGTCCACCAGCCGGCCAGCAGAACGGCGGCCGCGACGACGGGGATGATCAGTGCCTTCTCCACGAAGAGCAGTCCGACGATCGTGGCCACCGCCGCCCACACCGCGTGCCGGCGGTGGCCGGTCCGGGCGAGCTGGACCATCGCGGTGACCGCCCACGCCAGCGCCGCGATGAGCGGGAGCACGTTGAGCGCGGATGCCCACCAGGTTGCCGCCGGCAGGCCGAGCGGGATGACCAGCCCGGCGATGAGTGGGACGAGCATCACCGGCCGGCCGCGGAGCAGGACCCACAGCATGCGGGCGTAGGCCGCTCCGGCGAGCAGTTGGAGCACCACGATCTGTACCAGCGGCAGCCGGAAATCCAGGGGCGCGGCATGCGCGGCGATCCACGCCAGGAGCATCCCGCCGGGCATGAGGTGCCCGTCGTGGTCGGTGAGCAGCAGCTCTGGGGACGGCCAGGAGTATCCGGAGGCCAGGCCGTGCAGGATCAGATCGTCCCAGTAGAACCAGCCCGCACCCGCGACCCAGAGCCGCACCATCGCGGCCGCCACCACGACGGCCGCGCACAGCCCGACCAGCGCGCGGGCACTGATCCGCGCCCTTCCCTCCGCCGTGTTCTGCGCACTGTCCTCCGCCGTGTTCCGCGCACCGACCACGTCCTCCGGAGCGCGCACGGACCCCGAAGCGCGCGCGGGCTCGCCTGACCCGGCTGGTGTCGCGGGCTCAGTGGGCGGCGGATTTTGGTCGGTGGTCGACATCGCGGGTCAGACTAGCCGCCCCCTCCGACACAGACCCGGAGGACAGCTGCCCGCCCGGTGAGGACGGCCAGATTTCCGAGCGGGGCATGGCGGGGCATGGCGGGGCCCCGGCGATGATGTCGGAGTGCGTGGCTATGGTGCCCCGCATGAGCTCGCGGACCTCTCGACCAGTTATCGGTGTCGTCCTCGGCGTGGTAATCCTGGCAGGCATCGGCTGGTGCGCCGACGTCGATGGAGGCGGCGATGCCCTCGGCGGAGGAAGCGCGTTCCGCGATACCGAGACCTCGCAGGCCGTTCCGACGACGCCCCCCGGTGAGCCCGGGGCGCCACCCGCCCCGGAGGCGCCCGCTCCCGGCGGTGACCCACTCGTCCCGGCGGCCCGCGAGGCGGTGGGGCAGCTCGAGGTCAAGGGCCGCGCGCCCAAGACGGGGTACGACCGTGACCTGTTCGGCCAGGCCTGGTCGGACGATGTGGGCGTGGAGTTCGGGCGCAACGGCTGCGATACGCGCAATGACATCCTGGCGCGCGACCTGCAGGAGATCACATTCAAACCCGGCACGCGGGACTGCGTGGTGCTGACCGGCGTGCTGCACGGGCCGTACACCGGGGACGTGGTCGCGTTCCAGCGCGGGCAAGGCACGTCGTCGCTGGTCCAGATCGATCACGTGGTGGCGATGTCGGACGCCTGGCAGAAGGGTGCCCAGCAGCTCACCGAGGAGCAGCGGCGCGATTTCGCCAACGACCCGCTCAATCTGATGGCGGTGTCCGGCTGGGCCAATCAGCAGAAGGGGGCCGGCGACACCGCGACCTGGCTGCCCCCGCGACGCGAGTTCCGGTGCGGTTACGTCTCGCGCCAGGTCCTGGTCAAGGAGCGCTACGGGCTGTGGGTGACGCAGGCCGAGCGCGACGCGATGGACCGCATCCTGGCCAGCTGCTGAGTTCTGAGTCCGTACGGATCAGAAGTCGAACAGGCCTCCGCCGTCGCCGCCGAACAGGCCGCCGTCGAAGAATCCGCCGCCGTCGCCGCCACCGTCTCCGCCACCGCCGCCGAAGAGACCACCGTCGAAGAACCCGCCGCCATCGCCGCCGTCCCCGCCCATGTCTCCGCCGTCGCCCATGTCTCCACCCATGTCGCCGTCACCGCCGTCGCCGCCGCCCATGTCGCTGACGTCTTGACCGCCTTCACCGACACCGGCCTCGAAGTCCTCACCCGAGTAGCCGACGCCCGACATCCCGGCGAACATCATGTTGAACATCAGCATCGAGCTCATCATCCACATGCCGCTGGCCATCGCGGACGCCCACCAGGGCTCCGAGTACCAGCCGGCCGGTACCGGTCGACCGGCGACGACGCCGCCCGGGTAGTAGTGCGGGGTCTTGTCGCTCGGGTCGGTGGAGGCACTCATGGAACGACCCTCGACATCGACGGTGCGGTCCTCGGTCACCCGACCGGCGCGATCCTGGCCGGGGGTCGCCGGCAGTTCGGGCCCAGGGTCCAGGCCCATCGCCTTCCGGGCCGCGCGCACGTAGTACAACCCCTCCAGCGCGGTGTCCTTGGCCAATTGCGCCTGGACCGGCGTGCGCGCCTTCTCCAGGTCCGAGACCGCGGCGGTGTACCGCTCCGAGGCGTCCGCCAGCGCTTGCTTGGACGGTTCATCGATGCCGTCGAGGTGGAGAACCTGCCCGCCGAGACGCTCGACCCAACGCGACGCCTCCGCGCGGTAGTCCTCAAGGTGACGATTCTCGTGAGCCTGCAACTGGGTCTGACCCTTGCTCTGGCTCCGGGAGACCACAGCGACGGCCACCGCGATCACGGCGATGATGAGGAGGAATTCCACGGGGGGCGACCTTTCTCGATACTACGTGTCAAGACTACCGAGATCAGCGCTGGTCGGATTCGCGTGAAGCCCCCGAGCCCGGCGGCGAGGAGTGCCGTTGCCGCAGCTATCGGCCCGTGTAGTTGCCGGGGCGCTTCTCCCCGAACGCGGCCAGCGCCTCGCGGTGGTCCTCGGTGTGGTGGGCCAGGGCCTGCATCGCCGCCGAGAGTTCGAGGAGCGATTCGAGCGACTGATGCTGGGACTCGCGTAGGAGGCGCTTGGCCATCCGTACCGAGTGCGGCGGGTTCTTGGCCACCCTCGCGGCCAGCGCGCGTGCCGCGTCCATAAGCTCTTCAGGCTCGACGACCTGGTTGACCAGGCCCCATTCGAGGGCCTGGTCGGCCTTCACCCGATCGCCGGTGAGTGCCATCTCCGCGGCACGGGCCGGACCGATCGCCTTGGTCAGTAGCCACGCGCCACCGTCGCCGGGGATGATCCCGAGCTGAACAAAGCTCTCGGCGAACCAGCCCTTCGTGCTGGACACCCGCAGATCGCACATCAGCGTAAGGTCGCAGCCCGCCCCGACAGCGGGTCCGTTGACTGCGGCGATCACCGGCACCTCACAGTGATAGAGCGCCCTCGGGATCCGCTGGATGCCGCCGCGGTAGCCGTCGCGCAGCTGGTAGGGGCTGCCGCCGAACATGCCCGAGCGATCGACCATGTCCTTGACGTTTCCGCCTGCCGAGAACGCCGATCCGGCGCCGGTGAGGACCACGGCCCGCACGTCGTGGTCGGCGTTGACCACAGCCACCTGCTCGCACAGTGCGTCCACGATCGCAGGGTCGGAGATGGGGTTGCGAGAGTCCGGCAGGTTGAGGGTCCAGGTCTCGACGTGGTCGGCTCGTTCGACGAGCAGGGGCGTGGAGGTCATCGGTCTCATCCTTAGGTCGAGGGGCGCCGATCCACGCTAACCAACAGCACGCTCCCCCGTCACCGGACGTGCGATGTCCGCGGGATTGGCCCCCGTTGAGGCGTGAAGCGAGCTCCTGAGGCCGGGCCTGTACCGGACATCGATCACGCATCCGGACATGAAAAAGACCAGGCCCACAAAGTGTCTGCAACACCTGTGTCCTGGTCTTTGTTGAGCCGCGTGTCGGAATCGAACCGACGACCTTTTCATTACGAGTGAAATGCTCTACCGACTGAGCTAACGCGGCGAGCCCTTGTGGGGCGAGGCAACTATATCCGACGGGGCCCGTCACCTAAAAAACGAGGGCTCCACCGGGTGCACGGCCGCGGCTTCACCGGCCACGGGCCTGGCATCTCGGCGCTTAGCGCCCGCTGCCCGCTGCCCGCGGTCAGGACAGTGCGGCGCGAATGGCGCCGACCATGGCGGAGACCGCGAACCTGGGTTTGACGTTGACCTCGATCGCCCGACGGCAGTCCTGAACCGCCTCGATGGCTTTGAGGATCGACGCCGCCGGGTAGTGACCACCGAGCCGGGCCGCCTCCCCCGCCTTGTCCGCGTGCACCGCTGAGACGTCGCTCGCCCCAATCGACGCCATCAACGCATCCCGGTAGAAACCCGCGAGGTCAACCAACGCAAGATCCAGCGAGTCCCTCGTCGACCGGGTCCGGCGCGACTTCTGGGCACGTTCCAGTTCCTTGACCGCCCCCGACGCCCCCCGGCCCGCTGCCGCCGTTCCCTTTCCCGTGCCTCCGGCGCCGAGCGCAGTCCGCAGCTCCTCGATCTCCCGCTCATCGGACTCGGTGTTGCGGGCGATCGCCTCCTGCTCAGCGGTTTTGACCAGCTGGTCCGCCAGGGGGAACGCGCGGCTCGGATTGTGCATGACCATGGGCAGCTTCAGAACGACCTCACGACGCTCCCGCGTGGCCTCGTCCGTGGCCAACCACCGCGCCCGGCCGACATGGCCCGACGACACCGATGCCGCCCACCGCGCCATGTCCGGATCGATCTCCCCGTTCACGAGGAGTGCCTGCTCTACCGCCGCGGCGTTGGGCTGGCGCAGCGCGACATTCCGTGACCTGGACCGGAGGGTGACCATGATGTCCATCGGGTCAGTGGTGGGCGAGCACAGCAGGAACACGGTCCGGCTGGGCGGCTCCTCGACCACTTTGAGCAGGGCGTTGCCCGACTGTTCCGTGAGCCGGTCCGCCTCCTCGACCACGACGATCTGCCAGCGACCGGTGCCGGGCCTGCTGGCGGCGCGGTGGATGGTCTCCTTTACGTCCTTGAGCAGGATATTGACGCCTTGTGGGGCCAACAGGTGCACGTCCGCATGGGTTCCGGCCAGGACCGTGTGGCAGGCCCGGCACTCGCCGCAGCCCACGACCTCCGGGTCCTCGCACTGCAACGCTGCCGCGAACGCCATGGCTGCCACGCTGCGCCCACTGCCCGGCGGGCCGGTGAACAACCACGCGTGGACCATGCGGGCGTCCGACTCGTCCCACCCCTGTCCCGGGACACGGAGACGAGCAGCGGTGGCGGCAGCGGTTAACTCCGCCACCGCCTCGGCCTGACCGGCCAGACGATCGAACACCCCGGGCATGGCTCCACCCTATCGCCGTGCTCCGACACACCGCAGTTCACGCACTCCTCGGTTCACGGGATGACCGGCGCGAACTAGGCTGGGACGCAATGGAGCGCTGGGTGAAGATGTTCAGGTGGCTATGGGCCACTCCCTGGCCCGTCTACGCGCTGACGATGATGCAGGCCAACATCATCGGCGCGGTCTTCGTCTTTGCTTTCCTGCGCTTCGTCTTGCCGATGGACCGGTTCCTGGACCTCGAGGAATTCAAGTTCATCAACCAGTACCTGTTCATCGGCTACCTGGTGCTGGCGTTCATCGGCGGCGTCATCGCCTCCACATTGCTGCTGCTCCCGGTCCTCCGAGCTGATCGCTCGGGCCGAGACTTCGGCGGCGAGATCCGCACCCGAACCCTGCGTCTGCCGTTCCATCAAGCGCTCATCTCTGGCGCCATGTGGATGATCGGCACGATCTTGTTCATCGTCGTCAACGTCGGGCACTCCCCGCGCCTCGCCCTGGTTGTGGGGGTGACGAGCATCCTCGGCGGCTCCACCACGTGCCTGATCTCCTACCTCCAGGCCGAGCGGATCATGCGGCCGATCACCGTCCGCGCGCTGTCCCGCGGGGTGCCCGCCGGCAAACACGTCCCCGGGGTGCGTCGCCGGATCTTCCTCGGCTGGGCGCTGACCACCGTGATCCCCATCGCCGGCATCATCCTGATCCTCATCGGCCACTGGTTCGGCCTGTTCGGATACGACCCCAACCACATCCTGGTGGCACTGGCGGTACTGGCCAGCGCCTCCGTGATCGCCGGCGCGATCGGCATGAGCCTGGTGTCCGACTCCATCGCCGACCCCGTGCGCGAGATGCAGGACGGTGTCCGGCGGGTCAAGAAGGGCGATCTGGAGACCCGGGTGACGATCTATGACTCCTCGGAGATCGGCCGACTCGCCCAGGGATTCAACGAGATGGTGACCGGCCTGCAGGAACGCGAGGCCATCCAGGACCTGTTCGGTCGCTACGTCGGCGAGGACGTGGCCCGCAACGCCCTCGAACGGGGCACCGAACTGGGCGGGCAGGAACGCGAGGTCGCGATCCTGTTCGTCGACCTGACCGGCTCGACAGAGTTCGCCGCCGCGCACGAGCCGGCCGAGGTCGTGTCCGTGCTCAACGATTTCTTCCGGATTGCGGTCGAAGCCGTCGACTCCAACGACGGGTACATCAACAAGTTCCAGGGCGACGCACTCCTGGCCGTGTTCGGGGCGCCGATCGAGGTCGAGAACGAGGCCGGACGTGCGCTCCGGGCCGCCCGCGCGATCCAGTCCAAACTGTCCGAACTGGCGCCTCTGACCGCCGGAATCGGGGTGTCCTACGGCACGGTCATCGCCGGGCATATCGGCCACGCCAAGCGCTTCGAGTACACGGTGATCGGCGACCCGGTCAACGAGGCCGCCCGCCTGACCACCCTGGCCAAGATGGAGCAGGGGCACGTCCTGGCGTCCGCTGCGGCGATCAGGCACGCCGACGCGCCCGAGGTGGCCCGCTGGGTGCTCGGTCGGAGCGTGGAACTGCGCGGGCGCGGCATCATGACCCAGCTCGCCCGCCCCCTGCGCCCGACACTCGCCGATCGGTGGCAGGCCGGCAACGTGGCATTGCGTCCGGCGCCCGCCGACGACCTCACCGGCTGACCAGATCTGCACCGGGCACCGGCCCCTGCCGGGCGTGCTACGCCCGGTTGCGCCAACGCCGGGCGCGCTACGCCAGGTCGCGCCAGGTCGCGCTCATCGAGAAGAGTGTTCCGCACGGATCTACTCGAACAACGCGGGCGAAACCCACTTCTGGACGGGGCGTCGGGCTACTTGGCCGGGGCCTTCTTCTTGGCGGGCGCGCGCTTGGCCGGGGCCTTCTTCGCTGGAGCCTTGGCGCGGCGCTCAGACAGCAACTCGGAGGCGCGCGCGTCGGTGAGCGTCTCCACGGTGTCGCCCTTGCGCAGGGAGGCGTTGGACTCGCCGTCGGTGACGTACGGACCGAAGCGCCCGTCCTTGACCAGCATCTGCTTGCCGGAGACCTCGTCGACGCCCAGCTCGCGCAGCGCCTTGGGGGCGGCGGCCTGACGGCCACGACGCTTGGGCTCGGAGTAGATCTTCAGGGCCTCGTCGAGGGTCACCGTGAACACGGCATCCTCGGACTCGAGCGTGCGCGAGTCGGTGCCCTTGCGCAGGTACGGACCGTAGCGGCCGAGCTGCGCGGTGATCTCGTCGCCGCTGGTCGGGTCGACGCCCACCACGCGCGGCAGGGATAGCAGCTTGAGTGCGTCCTCCAGGGTCACCGTGGCCGGCTCCATGGACTGCATGAGCGAACCGGTGCGGGGCTTGGGCCCGGTGGGGCTGTCGGCGTCCTTCTTGGCCTTACGGGTCACCGCGGCCTTGGCCTTGGTGGCCGCCTTCTTGGCCTCGGCGATCTCGTCGTCGTTCTTCGCCGCGGCGATCGCGGCCTCACGCTCGGCGTCGATCCGCTTCTTCTCGTCGGCGGCCTCGGCCATGACCTTCTCGGCCCAGACCTTCTTCTCCGCGTCCGAGGCCTCGGGCAGTTTCTCGGTGACGTACGGGCCGTAGCGGCCGTCCTTGACCACGATCTCGTGCCCGGTGGCGGGGTCGACGCCCAGCGGGCGACCATCCTGCGGGGTGGCGAACAGCTTCTCGGCCACGGCGAGGGTGAGCTCGTCGGGGCTCATGCCCTCGGGCAGGTTGGCGCGCTGCGACTCGGGCTCGCCGTTCTCGCCGGCGACCATGCGCTCGAGGTAGGGGCCGTAGCGACCGACCCGCACGTGGACGGGCCGCCCCTCCGAGTCGTCGAAGACGCGGATGGAGTTGATGCTGCGGGCGTCGATGGCCTCGAGGTTGACGTCGACGAGGTTCTTCAGACCCACGGCGTAGTCGGAGCTCCTCGCCTCGCGGGCGCTGGCCCCGTCGGCCTCGGCGGCACCGAAGTAGAAGCGCTTGAGCCAGTCGTCGCGGTTCTCGCGGCCCTCGGCGATCGCGTCGAGCTCGTCCTCCATGAGCGAGGTGAAGTCGTAGTCCACGAGTCGCCCGAAGTTCTGCTCGAGCAGCCCCACCACGGCAAAGGCGACCCAGCTGGGCACGAGCGCATTGCCACGCGAGTAGACGTAGCCGCGGTCCTGGATGGTGCGGATGATGCTGGCGTAGGTCGAGGGGCGTCCGATGCCCATCTCCTCCATCGCCTTGACGAGGCTGGCCTCGTTGTAGCGCGAGGGCGGGCTGGTGGTGTGCCCGTCGGCCACGAGGTCGGAGCCCGTGAGCTGCTGGCCCTCGTCGAGGCGGGGCAGGCGGCGCTCGGCGTCGTCGGCCATCTGCTTGTCCGAGGCGGTCTCGTCGGTGGACTCGACGTAGGCCTTGAGGAAGCCGGGGAAGGTGATGGTGCGGCCCGAGGCGGCGAAGGTGGCGTCGCGGTAGCCGGAGTCGTTGGCGCCGGCGCGGCCGGTGATGCGGATGCTCACGGTGGTGCCGCGGGCGTCGGCCATCTGGGAGGCGACGGTGCGCTGCCAGATCAGCTCGTAGAGGCGGTACTCCTCGGCGTCGAGCACACTGTGCAGCTGGCCGGGGGTGGCGAAGGTCTCGCCGGCGGGGCGGATGGCCTCGTGCGCCTCCTGCGAGTTCTTGACCTTGCGCGTGTACTGCCGCGGCGAGGGCGAGACGTAGTCGCTGCCGTACAGCTCCGCGGCCTGCGCACGGGCGGCGGCGATGCCGGACTCCGACAGGGTCGTCGAGTCAGTACGCATGTAGGTGATGTAGCCGTTCTCGTACAGCCGCTGCGCGATGCGCATCGTCCGCTCCGAGGTGTAGCGGAGCTTGCGGCCGGACTCCTGTTGGAGCGTGGAGGTCATGAACGGTGCGTAGGGGCGCCGTGTGTAGGGCTTGGACTCCACGGAGTCGACGACGAAGTCGGCACCCTCCAGAGCGCCCGCCAATGCCTTGGCGGCGTTCTCCACGAGCACCACGGAGTCCTTGGCCGCGCCGGTGGACTTGAGTTTGCCGTCCTGGCCGAAGTCTCGGCCCTGTGCCACGCGGGCGCCGTCGACGGCGGACAGTCGCGCGGTGAAGCTGCGCGGTTCACCGGCGTCGCCCCCGGTGTTGCCCAGGGTCGCCAGGGAGGCGGTGATGTCCCAGTAGTCGGCGGCGATGAACGCCATCCGCTCGCGCTCGCGCTCGACGATCACGCGGGTGGCCACGGACTGCACGCGCCCGGCGGACAGTCGCGGCATGACCTTCTTCCACAACACCGGCGAGACCTCGTAGCCGTACAGACGGTCGAGGATGCGGCGGGTCTCCTGGGCGTCGACCAGGTCGGTGTCGAGCTCGCGGGTGTTCTCGGCGGCCGCGAGGATCGCGGGCTTGGTGATCTCGTGGAACACCATCCGCTTGACCGGCACCTTGGGCTTGAGGACCTCGAGCAGGTGCCAGGCGATCGCCTCGCCCTCACGGTCGGGGTCTGTCGCGAGCAGGAGCTGGTCGACGCCGGCGAGTTCCTTCTTGAGCTCGGCGACCTTCTTCTTCTTGTCGGCGCTGACGACGTAGATGGGCTCGAAGTCGTCATCCGGGTTCACGCCGAGGCGCGCCCACGGTTCCTTCTTGTATTTGGCCGGGATGTCGGCGGCACCCTTAGGCAGGTCACGGATGTGCCCCACGGAGGCCTCGACCACGTAATCGGAGCCAAGGTACGGCTGAATTTTCCGTGCCTTGGTGGCGGACTCGACGATCACCAGGCTCCGCTGTCCGCCCGATGCTGTCTGCTTGCTCGCCACTGAACCGCTCCCAACCTGCGCTGTTGCCTCGACGACGGCTGCCACCGATCCCCGGTCCCGGCTACGGTACGCGTGCCGGGGCCTTTCTATAGGAATTCATACCAGCCCGGTCGCCACAGGTGAGAAACGCGATACACCCGGAAGATCGCCCGGAACGTCTCCCGGGTGGGCGGTCCGGGGCCCGGGAGCAATGCCGACGGGCGCCGTCGTCGTCGTCCCCCATTACTCCCGGTTCCCCACCGCCCACCCGCCACAAGCCTCCTCACGCGCCGCTCCAACATAGGGCGCGGAGAGGCGGTCACACCCGCGGGCCGGTCAGGCCCAGGGCGCCGGTCCCGGGCTCGGGCGCGGGGTGTCCAGGTACAGGCCCTCGGGAACCTCGCCCGTGCGCAGGTAGTTGAGGACGACGGCGTCGACGGCGTCGTTGCCCGTGTCGAAGTGGCAGTGCACCGTCCCCTTGATCCGGACCAGGGTTCCGCCCGTCGCGGCGGCCGTGGTCGGGCCGTGCATCCCGGGCGTGTTGGGGTCGTGGTCCGACTGGAGGATGAGCGGCTGCGCCTCCATCTCGTTGGACTGGATCTTCGGCGGCACCGCTGACGGCGGGTACAGGCAGTACTCCGTCTGCTCCTCCAGCGCCCATGCCTCCTCGGTGGTGCTGCCCGCCGAATCGCTGCTGCCCAGCATCTGCTCCGCGAACGGGGAGCCCGCCGGCGGCGCGGTCTCGTTGCAGTTGAGTATCGTCAGATAGGTATTCATGTCCGAGGAGAGCAGCGGATGCGGCGAATCCTCCTCGATGAGTTCGGACAGCTCCGCCGGGGACGCCGCCCGCGCGACCGTGCCGTGGATCTTCGCCGAGATCACCCACGCGATCTCCGACCAGGTGTCGGGGTGGCGGCTCTGCGCGTCGAGGATCTGGAAGTAGCCCACGGCCCCCTCCACGTCCTCGTCGAACGCGCCGGAGGAGGCGGCCGCGAAATTGTCCAGGCGGACCGAGCCGGTCTCCAGCGCGTCGGCGGAGCCGCTCGCCGACCCGCCGGCCGACCCGACCGGGAGCGAACCGGCGACCGTGTCACCCTCCTGCGCCGGCGGCGGCAGGAACCTCGCAGCGGCACTCCCCTCGGACAGGTCCAGCTCGTGGATCTGCTGGTACACCTTCAGCGGGGTGTCGCCGAGCCCGTAGGTGGCGTCGTGCTCGGCGATCCACTCCAGCACGTAGTTGCGGGCCTGGTAGCGGTTCTCCGCCTGGAGCTGGTGCGACTCGTACCACCAGGTATCGGTGGGGCCGACCGAGGAATCCAGGACCATCCGGTGGATGCTGCCCGGGAACAGGGTCTGGTAGACCATGCCGATCGCGGTGCCGTAGGAGTAGCCGTAGAAGGTGATGCGGTCCAGGCCCATGGCCCGGCGGACGTACTCGTGGTCACGGACCAGGTTCTCGGTGGTGAATGAGGAGACCAGTTCCGGATCAGCGTCCATGCACATCTTGGCCCGGAGCGGATTGCTCGGGACTTCGGTCTCGTCCGGCGCGCACTCGAGCGCTCCCGACCCCTCCAGGCCGCGGGGCTGCACGATCACCAGGTCGTTGGTGCTGCGGAGCGAGTCCATCGGAGAGTCGCCCTCGGCGTCGATGGCCGAGTACCACAGGGTGCGGGCGTCGCCGCCCGGCCCTCCGGGGTTACCGAACACCGTGCCCGTCCTGGCGCCCGTCGCGGCGATCCGGCGGACCTCCACGTCTACGGTGCGCCCGTCCGGGTCCGCGTGGTCGACTGGTATCGGCACCGAGGAGCACAGCACGTCTGGTCGCGGAAGCAGGAAATCCTCGGCCTCTTCCGCCGACTCCGGTTGGCACTCGGTCCAGGTGAGCGCGTCGCCGACCGGGGGCATCGACGTATCGACGGGGGCACCGACACCCGGGGCGGCGGCGGAGGTCGACCCGCCACCACTTCCGACGGAATCGCTACTCCCCGGAGAACTGCCGGGGGCCGCCGAGGCGATCGGTGCGAGGAGCGCGGCCGTGGCGGCCAGAGCGGCCACCGCGAGTGAGGAGGAACCGGCGGCGAGGCGGCCGGAGAAGAGGCCGGGCTGGCGGCCGGGCTGGCGGCCTGGCTGACTGCCGGGGATGTCAGGAAACGCAGCGCGCTGCGGAGCAAGGGGCATGGTGATGAGTTTTTCATCCCCGCTGGCAGGCGGAGGGAAATTGCGAGATCACGGCCCGAACTGGCCCCGATAGACAGATCGGTCTACCATCTGAGGGGAAGGTCACGATTAACGACTGGAACCTGTTACAGTTCTGCCAGCTTTAACGTAGCCGCAGGTCACGCCTGAACAGGCGTACCATCGATGGCTAAACGGGAATTCCCGGCGAGCCCGATCATTACGACTTACTGGAGGTCAGCAGCGGTGGGCAATGCGTCCAAGACCAGGCTGGACAAGGTGGTCATCCGTATCGCGGGTGACTCGGGAGACGGCATGCAGCTCGCCGGTGATCAGTTCACCTCCGAGGCCGCCGCGTTCGGCAACGACCTGGCCACTCAACCGAACTACCCCGCGGAGATCCGCGCCCCCCAGGGCACGATCCACGGCGTCTCGAGCTTCCAAATCCAGATCGCGGACTACGACATCCTCACCGCGGGTGACCGTCCCGACGTTCTGGTGGCGATGAACCCGGCCGCACTCAAGGCGAACATCGCCGACCTGCCGTCGGGCGGGATTCTCATCGTCAACTCGGATGAGTTCACCAAGCGCAATCTCACCAAGGTCGGCTACGAGTCCAACCCGATCGGAACGCCGGCGTTCGAGGCGTTCCAGGTCCACGAGGTCGCGATGGGCACCATCACCATCGGCGCCGTGGAGTCGGTGGACATCGGCAAGAAGGACGCCGAGCGCTGCAAGAACATGTTCGCGCTAGGGCTGCTCATGTGGATGTACGGCCGCACGGTCGAGTCGATTGAGAAGTTCCTGCAGGACAAGTTCGCCAAGAAGCCGAACATCCTCGAGGCCAACATCCTCGCGCTGCGGGCCGGATGGAACTACGGCGAGACCACCGAGGCCTTCGCCTCCGAGTACGAGATCCAGCCGGCCAAGCTCCCGGCGGGCCGCTACCGCCAGGTCACCGGCAACACCGCCCTGGCCTACGGCCTGGTCACCGCGGGCGTGTCCGCCGAGATGCCGGTCTTTCTGGGCACCTACCCCATCACCCCGGCCTCGGACATCCTGCACGAGCTGAGCAAGCTCAAGCAGTTCGATGTGACCACGTTCCAGGCCGAGGACGAGATCGCCGGTGTCGCGGCGGCGCTCGGCGCCTCCTACGGCGGTTCCCTGGGCGTCACCTCGACCTCCGGGCCGGGTCTGGCCCTGAAGTCCGAGGCGATCGGCCTCGGCGTGATGACCGAGCTGCCGCTCGTGGTCGTGGACGTCCAGCGTGGCGGCCCCTCCACCGGCCTGCCCACCAAGACCGAACAGTCCGACCTGCTGCAGGCACTGTTCGGCCGCAACGGTGAGTCGCCTGTCGCGGTGGTGGCGCCGCAGTCGCCCGCCGACTGCTTCGACGCCGCCCGTGAGGCCGCCCGCATCGCGGTCACCTACCGCACCCCGGTCATCCTGCTGTCGGATGGCGCAATCGCCAACGGCTCCGAGCCGTGGCTCCTGCCTGATGTGACGGACCTGCCGAAGATCGAGAAGAACTTCGCCGTCGCCCCCGAAGCCGCAGAGGGCGAGGAGGCAGCGGAGGCCAAGGAGTACCTGCCCTACGCCCGCCATCCGGAGACCCTGGCCCGCGACTGGGCCGTCCCCGGCACCCCGGGCCTGGAGCACCGCATCGGCGGCCTGGAGAAGGCCAACGGCACCGGCAACATCTCCTACACGGGTGACAACCATGCCCTGATGACGCGAATCCGCGCCCTCAAGATCGCGATGATCGAGGTGCCCAACCTCGAGGTGGACGACCCGTCCGGCGAGGCCGATGTCCTGGTTATCGGCTGGGGCTCGTCCTACGGCCCGATCGGCGAGGCCGTGCGCCGCGCCCGCGCCAACGGCCACCGCGTGGCCCGCACCCACGTCCGGCACCTCAATCCCCTGCCGGGCAACATCGGCGAGGTTCTGGGCAAGTACCGCCGGGTCCTGGTCCCCGAGATGAACCTCGGCCAGCTGTCGATGCTGCTCAAGGCTCGCTTCCCGGCACAGATTCAGCCGATCACCAAGGTCCAGGGCATGGCGTTCTCGGCCGAGGAACTGCAGGAGGCCATCGAGGCCGAGTTCGCCGGCCGCCTCACCCACGCCGAGCACGACAAGTACCGGCTGGCCCTGGACGGTGTCGCCACGACAACCGGCGACCTCGCCGCACGCAATCGCCGCCTGGGCACCACCGCCACCGGCACCACCACCGCCAACGTCAGCCGCTGACCACCGCGAGCGAGGAGAGGATCATCATGACAAGTACCGATTCCGGACTCGTCGGCACCGATTTGCCGTTGGATGCGTTGGTTCACGTACCCAAGACCGACGCACCCCAAAAGCCCAAGGACTACACCTCCGACCAGGAGGTGCGCTGGTGCCCCGGCTGTGGCGACTACGTCATCCTGGCCACCATCCGCTCCCTGCTGCCCAAGCTGGGACTCAAGCGGGAGAACATCACCTTCATCTCCGGCATCGGCTGCTCGAGCCGCTTCCCGTACTACCTCGAGACGTACGGCATGCACTCGATCCACGGCCGCGCCCCGGCGATCGCGACCGGCCTGGCCACCACCCGTGAGGACCAGTCCGTCTGGGTCGTCACCGGTGACGGCGACGCCATGTCAATCGGTGGTAACCACCTCATCCACACCCTGCGCCGCAACGTCAACCTCAACATCCTGCTGTTCAACAACCGGATCTACGGGCTGACCAAGGGCCAGTACTCGCCCACCTCCGAGACGGGCAAGGTCACCAAATCCAGCCCCATGGGCTCACTGGACCACCCCTTCAACACCCTGTCCCTGGCACTGGGCGCCGAGGGCACGTTCGTCGCCCGCGCCCTGGACTCGGACCGCAAGGGCCTGACCGAGGTCCTCGAGGCCGCCGCACTACACCGCGGCACCAGCTTCGTGGAGATCATGCAGGACTGCCCCATCTTCAACGACGGCTCCTTCGACCTGCTGCGCAAGGAGAACGCCGCCGACCACATCATCCACGTGCGTCACGGCGAGAAGATCATCTTCGGTGAAGAGGGCCAGCACTGCGTCGTCCGGTCCGGCTTCTCGCTGAAGGTCGCCGCCACCGCCGACGTGGACGAGGCCGACATCATCGTCCACGACGCCCACACCGACGACCCGGCGTACGCCCACGCCCTGGCAAACCTGTCCAGCCAGGACCTCGAATACACGGTCATGGGCATCATCCGCCAGGTCCACCGCGAGACCTACGACGACCAGGCTCGCGCCCAGGTCGCCACCGCCAAGGAAACCGCACCCAGCGACCTCCAGGCACTGCTCGACGGCTCCAGCACCTGGACCGTGCCGGACTCGGAGTCACGCCCCGTCCGCTGACCGCGGCACCCGCACCAACGCCCACGGGGGCGGTCACCGGCTAAGCACAGCCGGAGACCGCCCCCGTGGCGCATTTCCCTGCCGCGGGCTACGTGCCTGCGCACCCCCTCCGACTCGCGCACCCCATTCGCCGCCCGCTCGCGGGGTTGTGCATCCGTTGGGGCACCAATCGGGTGCACAAGCCGCGCGGTCAGGGGCGCCTAGCTCTGGGGCGCACGGTGCCTGCGCCAGAGGGGCCCGCGCCGGCCAGTCGCCGCGACGCATGGTCGCCGCGCCAGGGGCCGGACGCCTCAGACCCGTGTGCTGACCGTCCCGGCGATGGCGCCACGGGCGTCCCAGGTGCGTTCCACCACGTCGGCGGTGCCGTGCTCGTCGATCCGGATCGCAGTGGTCGACCGGGTCCCGTACCACTTGCCCACGCGGACGAACCGCGAGGAGAGCTGCCACTCCTGCCACAGCGGGACCCCGGTGCGAGGCATGCGGTGCAGCGGCGCACGGCGGCGGCTGGCCAGGAGATCCAGGAGCGGGGTCGACCAGTCGGGGCGGGAGACCACATCGGAATCGACGTAGCGCTGCAGGTCGGTGGCCGCGCCGGTGACCTTCGGCCACGGGGTGTCCAGGGCCGCGTTGGACAGTCCGTGGACCTGCTCCCTCAGGCGCTCGGGCCCGCGCCGGGAGCGGTTGGACGCCCACCACAACTCGTCCGGATCCCCCGCTAGCAGATTCACGCCGGCATACCGGTCCAGGTCCGGCGCGATGTGCCGCACATACTCGGTTGCCGGGACGGCCCCGGTGAGGGCGTCGACGGGCAGTTCACCCCGCGACGCATCGGACGGCGGCGGAGTTCCGGGCTCACGAAAGTTGGTGACCGCCGCGAACTGCCCGCCCGCGGCCAGGGACAGCCAGGTGCCGCCGGCAGTGACGTCCCGTCCGGCGACGATGCCTCCGGCCCCTTCGCGCTCGGCGGTCCACTCGTGCATCGGCTCGGTGGGCCGCTTGAGGACCTCGTCGCGGTTGGCCACGATGATGAGGGGATATCGGGGATGCACCCGACGGGCAACGACGAGCATGCACATGATGCGTCAATCTTACTCGGGCCAGCACCCCGCCGGAGCCTGCGAGGGCGCTGCCCCCAGATTCTCGGCCAGCCGCGCACGCGCGCGTTTGGTGCCCAGCCGGAACAGCGGCCCGCCGCCCTTCGATCCGACATATGTAGAGCGGATACCGACGCGGGCCAGCGCCTCGCCGAGTGCTTCCCGGCGTGGGGCGTGATGCTCGGCCCCGGCGTCGATGCCGAGTTCGATCATCCCCTCGGCCGTGATGTGGCCGGCGGTGAGGAACCAGACGCGCAGCGCCCCCGCGGTCGGGGTCCAGCCGGTCGGCACCGCCGAGACCGCGCCGCGCCGCCAGCGGCGCACGACCGGCACAAGCTCCGCCGACCGCGCCGTGGACACCGTGCATCGTCCGTCCTCGTCAGCCTCCGAACGCACCGGCTCCAGGCCTGCCTGGGTGAGGATGGCGACCAGCGCGTCCGCCCGCCACCCGGCGTCGAGAGCCACGGAAACCTGCGCGCTGGCATCGGTGAGTGTCGACTGGCCCCGCGCGGCGAGAGCGCCTTCGAGGTCGGAGGGGTCCGGGACATGGGAGTCCGCGGAGAAGAACGACAGCTGCGTCACGGCCCTGAGCCTACGGTCGCCCTCCGACATCAAGAGACACGACACGAAACCCAGCCCCTCGACACGGCGTGACGCCGGGCGAGACAAAGCAAGACCCCCACCGCCGGTAGCGGTGGGGGCCTCGCGTCAGATCGGGATGGTCAGAGCGCGCGGACCGCCTGCGCCTGAGGACCCTTCTGTCCCTCACCGACCTCGAACTCGACCCGCTGGTTCTCCTCGAGCGACTTGAAGCCGCTGCCCTCAATGGAGGAGTAGTGGACGAAGAGGTCGGCGGAACCGTCCTCGGGGGCGATGAACCCGTAGCCCTTTTCCGCGTTGAACCACTTGACGGTGCCCTGTGCCATGTTTACTGTATTCCTTTTCCGTACTGCCAGGTGCGACTCGCGGGGTCGGCCACGCGAATCGGGCCGACGCCCCGTCCGGGTCTTCCGGGTCGGGAAAGTCGGCCTCGTCCAGTAGATCATGCGAACGCGCATTGGAGAACAGATCTCCGCAGGTAGCTCGCAGATATGGGAAGTTCATCACCAGTTCAGGCCTGCAACACCCTTCCCGCCCCTGATGTAGAGGCGAGCGGCCGCCACTCCGCACCGTGCCAACCTCTACGGTCAAGGGGTGACATCGTACGGTCGTGAACTCCTGGGGCACCTGCTGGACCAGCTGCCCTCCGAGTCCTCCCCGCTCACCCACGCCGTGGACCTGCCGGCCCGGCAGGCCCGCTTCGCCGACTGGCCGCTGTGGACGCACCCGGGCCTGGTGGCCGAACTTCAAGGCCGCGGTGTGGACCGCCCGTGGGAACACCAGGTCGCCACCGCCGAGCACGCCCACGCCGGCCGCGACGTGGTGGTGGCCACGGGCACGGCGTCCGGAAAATCGCTGGGCTACCAGCTGCCCGCCCTGAGCGCGCTGGCGGAGAACACCAATGCCTGCGTGCTGTACCTGTCCCCCACCAAGGCGCTCGGCCAGGACCAGCTCTCCTCGGTGGTGTCACTGGTCGACGCGGTGCCGGAACTAGCCCACGTGGCCCCTGCCTCCTATGACGGCGACACGCCCACGGACGCCCGCCCGTGGATACGGGAGAACTCGCGGTGGATCGTCACCAACCCGGACATGCTGCACCTGTCGATGCTGGGAAACGCCCGCCAGTGGACACGTATTTTGCGGGGGCTGCACTTCGTCGTCGTCGACGAATGTCATTCCTACCGCGGTGTGTTCGGCTCCAACGTCGCGCTGGTCCTACGCCGGTTGGACCGGTTGGCGCGCGCGATGGGCGCCGCTCCCACCTTCGTCCTGGCCTCGGCCACCACCTCCGACGCCGCGGCCGCCGCGAGCACCCTCACCGGCCGTGACTGCGTGGCGGTGACCGACGACGCCTCGCCCCAGGGCGGCCGCACCGTCGCCCTGTGGGAACCCCCGCTCATGGAGGGGTTAACGGGTGAGAACGGCGCCCCCGTGCGGCGGCCGGCGCCCGTGGAATCATCGACCCTCATGGCGCAGCTCGTCGCCGAGGGCGCGCGGACCCTCACGTTCGTGCGGTCCCGCGCCGGCGCCGAGGCCACCGCCCTGCGCGCCCGCGAGAAGCTCGCCACGGACCACGGTTCGCGCGGCCGGGAGCTCGCCGGGCGGATCGCCGCCTACCGCGCCGGGTACCTCGCCGACGACCGGCGCCGCCTCGAGCGGGACCTGGCCGAGGGCGCGCTGGTCGGGGTCGCGTCCACCTCGGCGCTCGAGCTGGGCGTAGACATCTCCGGACTGGACGCCGTGGTCAGCGCGGGTTTCCCCGGCACCATCGCGTCGTTCTGGCAGCAGGCCGGGCGCGCCGGTCGCCGCGGCCAGGGCGCGCTGGTGATGCTCGTGGCCCGCGACGATCCGCTCGACACCTACCTCGTCCACCACCCGGACGCGCTGCTCGGCCGCCCCGTCGAGGCCACGGTCACCGACCCGCGAAACCCCGTGCTGCTCGCGGGCCAGCTGCGGTGCGCGGTGAGCGAGCGGCCGATGTCGCACGCCGAGGCCGCCGCGTGGGGCGCGACGGAGGTGCTCTCCGGTCTCGCCGCGCGCGGGTTGGTGCGGCGCCGCGCCGCGGGCTGGTACCCGGCCGCCGACGACCACGCACCCCACGCCGAGGTCGACATCCGCGGCACCGGCGGCGCGGAGGTGATGATCGTCGACACCACCGACGGCCGCATGCTCGGCACGATCGACTCGGTCCGGGCGCGTTCGCAGGTCCACCCGGGCGCGCTGTACCTGCACCAGGGCGAGTCGTTCGTGGTGGACGAGTTGGACCTCGACGACGGCCTGGCCCTGTGCCGCCCCGAGGAGCCGGAGTGGACCACGTCGGCGCGCGAGCAGGTGTCGATCGACCTGATCGAGACACTCGAGTCCGTCGAGGCGGGCCCGGTGACACTGTCCTTTGCAGATGTAGAGGTCACCACCCGCGTCACCGGCTATCAGCGGCGGCTGCGCGGCGGTGAGATCCTCGATGTCACGCCGCTCGACCTGCCCGAAACCACCCTGGCCACGCGCGCGGTGATCTACACCCTCACCCCGCAACTGCTCCGGGTCGCCGGTCTGGAGGAGGCGGACTGGCCGGGCGCGCTGCACGCCGCCGAGCACGCGGCGATCGGCCTGTTGCCCCTGGTCGCCACGTGTGACCGCTGGGATATCGGCGGCGTTTCCACGGCCCTGCACCCGGACACAGGCCTGCCGACGGTGTTCGTCTACGACGGCTACGCGGGCGGCGCCGGGTTCGCCGAGCGTGGGTTCCGCCGCGCCCACGCCTGGCTGCGCGCAACGCTCGAGGCGATCCGCGCGTGCGGGTGCAAGTCCGGCTGCCCGTCGTGCATCCAGTCCCCCAAGTGCGGGAACGGCAACGAGCCCCTGTCCAAGACGGGCGCGATCGCCCTCCTGATGGAGGTCGTGGGTCAGCTCGCCGAGGTCGGTGCGGCGTAGCCGGAGGTTCCAGCCGTTCCGCTCGGCGCGGTCGGTGGTTACCGCCGTTCCGCGCGACGGGGTCGGTGGTTGCGGTTGATTATGTGACGACGACGACAACGCCATAATCGGTGTGCGCAGGCCCGTTTGACCGCACCGACCGCGCGGGCCCCACGGCAGGCTTATGGTCGATCAGTGACCACCGCTGTGCCTGACCCCCAGGACGAGGAAACTCTCGACAGCAACACACGCATCCTCGTGTGGATGACCCTGTTGGCGTTGGTCGCGGGTGTCCTCGCCGGAGCCGTTGGAGGTGCCTTCAGGTGGCTGCTCGTCCACGCCAACCAGTTCCGACTGGATGTCGTGACGTGGTCCCACGATCTCGGCGGTGCGGGGTTGCTCATCCCCGTCGCCATGACCACCGTGGCCGCGGCCCTGGCCGGATACATCGCCATCAGGATCCCCCTCGCCGCGGGCAGTGGCATCCAGCATGTCGAGGCCGTCGAGCGCGGAGAGGCCGACCATGCTCCGCTGCGGATCCTGCCCGCGCGCTTCGTCGGCGGGCTGCTGTCCATCGGGCTCGGCGGCATGGTCCTCGGCCGGGAGGGCCCCACCGTTCACATGGGTGCCACCATCGGTGCGTGGTGCGGCAAGGTCGCCCGGGCAACCACCGACGAAATCAAGACCATGCAGTCCGCCCTGGCCGGCGCCGGACTCGCGGTGGCCTTCAACGCCCCGATCGCCGGCACCATGTTCTGCCTCGAGGAGATCACCCACAAGATCAAACTCCGCTATGTCGTGTGGACGCTGGCCTCGGTGGTGGTCGCGGTGATGACCAGCCGCATAATCCTCGGCGACCACGCGGATTTCCACGTCCCGCCGGTCGCCGAACCCGCGTTCTCGCACCTGCCGATCTTCGCGATCTTCGGTGTGATGGTGGCGCTGGTCGGCGTGCTCTATAACCGTCTGATCCTGTCGTTCCTCCACTGGTTCGACGCGCTGCACCGCATTCCCAAGCTGGTCAAGATCAGCGCGATCGGCGCGGTGATCGGGGTGGCCCTGACGCTCGATGCCGACCTCGTCGGCGGTGGTGACGACCTGACGCAGGCACTGCTCACCGGCCAGCAGCTAACCTTCGTCGGCGTCGCGGTGATCGTCGTGGTCCGGTTCGTGGCCGGCCCGCTGTCCTACGCGGCGGGCACCCCGGGCGGCCTGTTCGCGCCGATGCTCGCACTCGGTGCCCTGCTCGGGCTGGTTGGCGGGCACGTCGTGGACATGATCTCCCCCGGGGTGGGCACCGACCTCATGCCGGCGCTCATGATGGTCGGCATGGCCACGATGTTCACCTCGGTGGTGCGCGCCCCGCTCACCGGCGCGATCCTGGTGATGGAGATGTGCGCCTCCACCCTGGTTGCCGTGCCGCTGCTCGCCGCGAGCGTCACCGCGGTGATCGTCCCCCAGCTACTCGGCTCGCGGCCCGTCTACGACCTGCTCCGCGAGCGCATGCTCGGCACCTGACGCCTCAGACCGGCCCGGCTCGTGCCACCGCCGAGGTCGCCCGACTCCCGAACAGCCCCAACTCCACCGTGGTGACCGCGCGAGTCACCACGTCCTGGCCATCGACCGTGCAGACCGCCAGCCCGGCACCGTTCGCCTCCGCGATCTGGGCCGCCACCGCGCACGCATCGGAGCCCTCACGCAGCGCATGCGCCCCGGCCAGCGCGGACAGGTCCGCTGCCGACCGGGCCACATGCGCGGCCGCCGTGGCCCGGCCGACCAGCAGCACCGCCACCGCGACTGCCAGGATCGCGGCCATGGCGAATGCGGTCGTGACGGTCATGGCGCCGCGGTCGCTGGTGTTGTCGTCGTCGTAATATCTTCTCGCTCCGACGCCGGCACAGACCTTCCCGGCCGTCACCATCCCTGCCCCGGTTCGATCCGCGCCACCGCGCGCGCCCGCAGCTCGACGCCCGGCAGGCCCCGCGCCGGCGCCACCACCACCGCGGTGACCTGACCGCCGCCGGTACTCACCGACACCGACGCGCCCGGCGCAGCCTCCTGTCCGGCCGAACGCCCCTGATCAGCCCCGGACGACGCGGCGACCCGCGCGGCCTCACGCGCGGAATCCACCACCCGGATCTGGGTCAACGCCGCGGCGACCCCGGCGGCGGCGATCGCCACCACGGTGATGAGAGACGCGATGCCCAGTGCCGCCTCGACGGTCACCGAACCGCGCTCACTGTCCGCCGCCCCGCGAGGTCGCCGCGACGTCATCAGACGGAGGTGTTGAGGGCCTGCTCGATGATCCCGCCGAGCGCGTCGGGTATCGAGTCGCCGCTGACCACCGTGTAAAGAACTGCTCCGAAGGCCGCGGCCGCGATCGTCCCCACGGCGTATTCGACCGTGCTCATGCCAGCATCTGCGCTGGCAAATGCCGATAAACGGCGTCCGAGTAGCGTCCGAGCCAGGATTCGGAGCGGGCCGCCCCGCCGTGCTTCCGTCGGCTGCGTCGCGACCGGCTCTGCATCGTCAGGCTCCTCGTCGATTGGCTCCTCGTCGTCCGAATCCATGTCGACCAACTCCGCGTCGTCGATATCCGCGTACTCCGGCTCCGCGTCATCCGGCTCAGTGTCATCCGGCTCAGCATCGACTAGTGGTGCGTCCTCCTGCTCGACGTCGACCGTGGCTTCTTCTTCCCCGCCGGCCTCGCCGAGCTCCCCCGTTTCCTGCTCGGCCTCGTCCGGCGACTCTCCCTCCTGTTCGGCGATGAGCGAGGCGGTGCCGATCGCGGTCCGGACCGCGCTTGTGGTGGTGCAGTCGATGGTCATCGGTGTTCTCCTTCATTGGTGACCGGGACGGCGATTTCCGCCCCGGAATCCGTGGTGCCGGCGGCGGGGTCACAGCCCGATCCCCGGCAGCATGTCGTCGGCCAGCCCCACCACGACGGGCAGGACTCCCAGGCAGACGAAGGCGGGCAGAAAGCACAGGCCGAGCGGTCCCGCCACCAGCACGGAGGCGCGCTCGGCGCGGGCGGTGGCCGCAGCATCGGCCTCCGCGCGAAGCCGGACGGCGGCGTGGTCGAGGGTCGCTCGCACGGAGCCGCCGCCGGCCGTGACGCGGACCAGCACGGCAGCGATCGGGGCGATCGAGCCCGCGCCCGGCACGTCCCGCCACGCCTGCTCCGCGGTGGCACCGAGCCGGACCCGCGCCGCAGCGGTGCGCAACGGCTGCGCCACTTCCGGTCGGGTCGTCGAGATCGCGTCGGCTACCGCGCCGAGCGCGTCGGAGACGGGCAGTCCTGCGGTCATGCAGGCCCGGAGCAGGTCCGCGGCCTGGGCAAGCGAATCCGGGTCGGGGGCCGGGGTGCGGACCACCGGGATGCGCAGCTGCGGCCACCAGCGTCGGGACCGCATCCGCGTCGACAGCGATACCCGCGATGCGGCACCTGTAGCGGCGTGGTGGTGGGCCGCCGCGGCGCCAGCGGGAGCAGCCAGCGCCGGCCCCTCCAGCCTGTCGACGGCGGCACCCCGCCACGGCGCAACACACACGGCGGCAGCCAGCAGGAGCAGGGTGAACGTCATCGGGCTGCGCCTCCCGCGATCCGATCGGTCCACATCAGGCCGGCCGCGAGTAGGACCGCTCCGGCCAAGCTGAGCGCCCCGCCGAGCGTCCCGTCCAGGAGGACGGCGAGCGGATCGGCGCCGAACCCAGAGCCGAGCAGCATTCCGAACGCCGGCAGGCCCGTGAGGATCATCGCGGTGGCGCGGGGCCCGGCGAGAGTCGAGTCGACCCGAAGCGCCCGCTCGCGCCGCGACGCCACATCCGCGCGCAGTCCATCCACCACCTCGGCCAGCACCACGCCGTGTCGGGTCGCGAGCCGCCACGCCCCGGACAACTCCCCGGCGATCCGCCAGACCGCCGACGGCTGTCCGCTGTGGCCGCGGTCGTCGCGGTCGTCACGGCCGTCCCCGCCGGGGTAACCGTCGGCGGCAATGTCCGAGGTATCTGCGGCTCCGCCCTCTACCGGTGTATGACCGCGGCGAGGCCGAAATGCCGTCGCCACGTCTCCGCCCAGGTCCGCATGGGCGGCCGCCGACGTCAGGACCGAGGCGACGTCCGGCCCGGCGGAGCCGACTGCATCGGCCGCGCGGCGCAGTGCCGTGCCCGGCGCGGATCCCGCCCGCAGTGCGGAGGACGCCTCGTCCAGCGCGCGGTCCCAGGCCGCCAGGGCCGCCAGCTCCCCGCGCCGCGCGAAGGCTCGCCGCCGCAGGTCAACGACAGTCGCCGCGAGAATTGCGGCCGCGCACCCCTGGAGCGGTCCGGCGAAGATCAACCCGATAAGGGCGACGACGACGGGCACCACCACCGGTACCGGCAGCCGCTCGAGGGCGCGAGCCCACACCGGGTGGCCGGACCGATGGTCGCCCGCAGGATGCTTCAGCTCGCGCAATCGTGCGGCCCCCGGCCCGCCCGGCCACGCGATCAACGCAGCCGCGAGCATCAACACCGCGGCCATCACGGCAGCCGCACCCCGAGTAGCGCGGCCAGCGCGTCGCGGCCGGGTACGTCGCCGCCGTCGGCCCGCCAGGCCGGGACTACCTCGATCCCGTGGGACTCGCGGCGGACGACCCCGATCGAATCGACCCGCCTGATCCCGTCCGGCAGCCGTCGCATGCCCACCACCACCCGCAGGGAGGCCGCGACCTGCGCGGACAGCGCTTCCCGTCCGAGACCTCCGAGTGCGCCGAGTGCCTCGAGCCGGGCGGGCAGTTCGGTCGGCGAGTTGGCGTGCACCGTCCCCGCACTGCCGTCGTGCCCGGTGTTCAGGGCCGCGAGCAGGTCCGCGACTTCGCCGCCGCGCACCTCGCCGACAGCGATCCGGTCCGGCCGCATCCGCAGCGCCTGCCGGACCAGGTCCGACATCGCGACCTCGCCCGCTCCCTCCACGTTGCCGTGTCGCACCACGAGCCTCACCACGTGCGGATGCGCCGGCCGCAATTCCGGCGAATCCTCCACGCACAGCAGCCGTTCGCCCGCCGGGACGAGCCCGAGCAGCGCGGCCAGCAGGGTGGTCTTGCCCGATCCGGTCCCGCCCACCACGAGGTAGCCGACGCGCGCCGACACGAGCGCCCGCAGCAGGAGCTCCGCCTTGGATGACACCGTCCCCGACGACACCAGCCGGTCGAACGTCGCCTCCGCCGGCCTCGACACCCGTAGTGACAGGCAGGTGCCGTCGACGGCCACCGGCGGCAGCACAGCGTGCAGCCGCCAGGCGATCCCCTCCCGTGAGCGCACCACACCATCGGCCCACGGCCGGGCATCGTCGAGCCGCTGTCCCGCACGCCCGGCCAGACGCACGGCCAGCCCCCGCAACTCGGCCTCGGTCGGCACCACGACGTCGGTCTCCTCCAGCCCTCGTCCCCGATCGACCAGCGCGGGCCCCGGCCCGTCGACCACCACATCGGTCACGCCCGGACTCGCCAGCAGCGCCTCAAGCGGCCCGGCGCCCGCGAGATGCTCGCGCACGAGTCGCGCGGTCCGCAGCAGGTCGAGGTGCCCGTGCAGCAGTCCGGACTCGGCCCGCACCGCGCGCACCACTTCATCGGGTTCCGGCTCCACCCCGAGTCCCGCGAGCCGCTCCCGCACCCGGTCGACGAGCTCGAGCGGCACCGTCCCGACCTCAGCATCCGCCGCCACCCCAGCCTCGGCCCGCGCCGTGTCATCACGCATCGGCGCCGACCCCCTCGTTCATCGCGTCGCGGCGCAGCGCCTCCCGGAGCACCGTGTCACGGAGCAGCGCGTCCGCCAGCGCGCCGAGCCTGCGCGCGCCGCCGAATCCCCGCCGGCCGAGTGCGGCGGACAGCCCGCCCGGTCCGGCCGCCCGCCGCACGCCCCGCAGCTCCGGCAGGACGTACCACCGCGCCGCCCCCGCGAACCCGGCCACGTCCGCCGCGTGCACGGGGTCGCCGCGTCCGGCGCGGACCACCAGAACCGCCCCGGGCGCCTCCCGCAACGCCCTGCCGGCCGCTACCGCGCCCGGGAGATCTGCCCTGGTCACGACGACGACAACGTCAGCACCCACCCCCACCGGCTCGCCGATTCCCGGTGTGCCGGCATCGGCCACCACCAGCCCTCCGCAATCCTGATGGGAGCGCATCGCCCCGCTTCCGCCATCACCTGCGGGAACCCGGCTGTCCGCCTCGTCCGGGTCTCGGGATCGGCCGAGGAGCCCGAGCCCGGGACCGAGCTTGGGCACGGCGGCCCACAGGGCTTCGGGGTCGGGGCCGCCGAGGTCGGCGCGAACGTCCTGCAGTCGCAGTCCGGGCTCGCCCTCGACACCGAGCAGCAGATCCAGCCCGGTTCCGCGGGGGTCGGACTCGACCAGAAGTGTGCGTCGGTGCTGGGCAGCGCGGACCGCGAGCGCGGCGGCCAGTGTGCTCGCCCCGCAGCCGCCGACGGCGCCCGCGACCACCACCCGGGAGCCCGCACGACCGGGAAGTGGCGCAAGGAGCCTCGCCACGAGATCGCCTGTCCCGGAGGGCAATCGGATCACGCTGGTGGGGTTGTCGTCGTCGTCAAATAATGATGGGTTCCCACCTCGGTCCGGTGAGGATCGCTGCGAGTGGTCGTCGGGGACCGCGCGGTCCGGCGCGACCGTGACCACGCGCGCCGCACCGAGGCCCGACGCGGCGCGCGCGGTGTGTCCCGCGCGATCGGTCACCACCAGGTCCGCAGTGGGATCGGCGCCGGGCGCGACCTCCACCGCGAGCGCGGCCAGGACGGCGCGGACGTCGGCATCGAGCTCCGGATCGGCCACATCGACACCCACGCGGGACACCCGGGCGCCGGCCACAGGGGTCCGGCGGGCGGTGCTGACAGTCGTGTTCACGGGGCCCAGCGTTGCGCACCACGGAGGGTTCCCAGCCCGCCCGAGGCCGATTTCCGGCCGGCCTGGGGAGAGGGACGGGCCCTGTGAATGGTCGTCGACACTGCCCGCGCACCGTCCGTGGCTGCGGGGCTGCGGGGCGAGTACTCGGGGGCCGGTGCGCGGTCGCGGGAGTGGAGACCTGGGGGCTAAATGCGAGAAACCGCGACAGGGGGATGTCGCGGTTTCTCAAAGTCTCAGTTCTCGGGGGGAGTGAACTGAGCACCTTGGGGGGATACCCCTCATTACAGGGGCATGAACATTATCACTTACCGGCGGTCGCAGCGCAAGGACCGTATGGTTGCACCGTGTCCGCCCCACGCCGCCAGGGTCCCAGGCCGCCGCATCGCCGCCGCAGGGTCGCCGCCTTCTTCGACCTCGACAAGACGATCATCGCCACGTCGTCCGTGTTCGCGTTCAACAAGTCGTTCCTCGACGAGGGCCTGCTCTCCCGCCGATCGGTGATCGACCTCGCGTACACGCAGCTGGCGTTCAGCCTGTCCGACGCGGACGACGAGCAGATGAACAAAGTGCGCCAGGCCATGGCGACGGCCACCAAGGGCTGGGAGCCGGAGAAGGTCGAGCGGATTGTCACCGAGGGACTGACCGACACGGTCTCCCCGACCGTGTACCTCGAGGCCCAGGAACTGCTGGCCGAGCATCGGGCGTTGGGGCACGATCTGGTGATCGTGTCAGCGTCGGGCGAGGAACTCATCGCGCCGATCGCGCGCATGCTCGGGGCCGACCACTACGCCGGCACCCGGATGAACCGCGACGAGAACGGCCGCTACGGCGGCGAGATCGAGTTCTACTGCCAGGGCCCCGGCAAGGCGGTGGCGATTCGTGCCTTCGCCGAGCGCTACGGCTACGACCTGGACTCCAGCTACGCCTATTCCGACTCGTCGACGGACCTGCCGATGCTCGAGGAGGTCGGCCATCCCTCGGCGGTCAATCCGGATCGGGTGTTGCGTCGCGAGGCTCTCGAGCGCGGCTGGCCCATCCTGACGTTCTCCAATCCCACCCCGCTGCTGCCGACCCTGGAGCGGGCGACCGGCCCGATCGTCGGCGCCGGTGCGATCGCGGTGGCCACGGTGGCCGCGGCGTTGGCCTTCGCGCGCGCTGCCCGAAAGTAATCTCCCGGCCCGGCACACCGCGCACTTGCGGCTCTGCTGCCCTGAGGCTGCCCCGGCAAGGTATGCGGCCCTGAGGTCGCCCGAACGCCGCATAAGGTCCGCTCGGTCGACCGCGAGAGTGCATAACCTGCGCCATCAAATCTGTTGTGCGGCAGGCCTTCAAGGCCGCGAAATCGCTTCGCCCCAATCCGTTATCGTCCGTCGCAGAGCACCCGTGTGACGATGGCCATATCGGACTACGTGCGGGCCGGATTGTTGTGGGGTCCCACCATCGTCACAGCCCCATCCGGGCGGCATGCTCAGAGGCACGGTGGAGCAGACGCTAGGACCGCGACGGAAGAGAAGTCACGGCCCCCCGCCCGTTTCATCGGCATCGACATTCCGGAACCCACGCGACGGATAACGCCCGAGAGGCAACCCCAGCCGTGGGTCCGCGCCAGCCGTCACCGACGGTTGTCCCGGACCGGCGACACGGCGGACCACAGGACGCTTGGTACCCGGATCTCTCGATGGACACGCAGTGAGTTGGCGGGTCGGCCAGTGGCCGGCCCGCCATTCGCGTGTCAGGCCCGACGCGAGTCAGGCTCCCGCAGCGTGCCGGCCCGGTGCGTGCCGGGCCCCGCGTGTGTCAGGCCCCCGCAGCGTCAGCGATCGACGTTGCCTCGCGCGCCCCGTTCTCGAGCGCACTACAACAGTGGAGGATCCACGCGGCGACGCCGTCCGGGGTGCCGGAGACGAACCCCTCCAGCGCCGCCCGATGCGCCTGCGGGTCCCGGTAGAAGGTCACCTCGGGAACGCCGAGGCAGTGCGGGTCGAGGCCCGTCGACACCCCGACCAGCCGGAACGCGGCGCGAGCGACGATCCCGTCGGCGGACCCGAACGGCCGCAGCCCCGACAGCTCGCCCAGCACGACGGCCGCCAGGATCGGCGCCGGCACCCGGGTCCCGCCGGTGACGAGCTCGGCCAGCCCCTGCAGTCGTTCGGCGACGCCCGCTTCCGCGCGCGGCCGCCCGAGCGACTCCGGATCCACGCCGGGGCCGGACGCGGCGAGCAGATGCAGGTGCGCGAGCTCCTGCAACGGCGACCGCGTCCACACGCCCACGGCCCGGTCGAGGGACTCCCCCGTCAGTTCCCCGGCCACCCGCAGCGCACTGGACAGCACCTCGTCCGGCTCGGATTCGGCGTCGAGCCGCACGGAGGCACCCTCGACACCGGCGGACGCGCGGGCCCCACGCAGCACGGACTCTGCCGCGGTGGTGGGCCAGCCGCGCCGGTTGGCGGGGTGACGGTGCACCGTGGCAAGCGCCGAGCGGGCGGCGTCTGCGGCCTCGGCGACGCCGGGCAAGGCCGCCAGCGGGGCGAGCGGATCGTCGGCTGGGGAGTTCACGGGGTCGAGGCTACCGACCCTTCACCGCACGCGACATGGCGGTATCGGCCGAACGAATTGCACGACACAGCCAATTATCAGCCACCTCAACTGATGTCTAGCTGGTGTAATCGGCCCTACGACGCCGGTCCCGCCGGGGCCCGAGGCGCCCACCCCCAACACACGGAGGCCCCGTGAACCTCAAGGAACAGCTCGACGCCCTGCTCGATGCGACCGCCTTCGATTCCACCGGGACCAAGGTCGGTTCGGTTCGCCAGGTCTACGTGGACGACGCCAGCGGCAAACTCACCTTCGCCACCGTCTCCACCGGCATCTTCTCCGCCGACGCGATCGTCCCACTGCACGGCGCCCGCCTCCTCGACTCCGAGCTGCACCTCGACCACACCCGCAGCGTCATCCGCGATTCGCCCCGCCCGGACAACACCGAGGACGCCCTCACCCCCGACCAGGAGGTCAAGCTTCTCGAGTACTACGGCATCGAGGCACCCCAGCGTGGCCGCGACACCGCCGCGACGAAGCCGGGGATGGCCGACCCGAAGAAGCCGGACACCAAGAGAGACAAGCCCGCCGAGAAGAAGAGCGAATCGACGACCGAGCGGCCGAAGTCGGCGCCGGGATCGACGAGCTCGTCGTCGTCGCCCTCAGGCACCTCGTCCCCCACCAACGCCGCACCCTCCGCTCCCAAGGCCGCGCCAAGCCCCACCGCGCCCAAGGCTGCGCCGAGCCCCACCGCCGCGCCCAAGGCCGCGGAAACCACCCCCGAGGGAGGTGCGGCCGGCGACAAGGGCCAGGTCGCAGGGGGAGAAAAGCCAAAGACCGGGACGACGACACCATCGCCGAGCAGCCCGTCCCCCGCAGGACCCGGCTCCTCCGCGCGCACTGACAACGCCTCGGTCCGCACCGAAAGCCCGACGGGCGGGGACGAAAAGACGTCGTCGCCGCAGCGCGACTGAGTCGGGGAACGGCACTCCCCCCTGCCCTCACCCCCTGCTTCCCCCCTCGGTTCCCCCCGTCGGGTGGGTTACAAAACGCGCGAGCTGTGATGTGACTACGCTCACAGCCATCGGTCCGGTCGTTACCGCCGTGTCGACTCCGGCCGCCGTGTACCCCATACCCGAGAGAGAGCCGCTGATGACCGCTCACGATCCCAACGAGACCTTCGCCCCCTCCCCCGCGTTCGCCGAGCAGGCCAACGTCGGACCCGGCGAATACGAGCGCGCCGCCGCCGACCGCCTGGCCTTCTGGGACGAGCAGGCCCGGCGTCTGGACTGGGCCGCCGACTGGAACGAGGTTCTCGACTGGTCGGACGCGCCCGTCGCCAAGTGGTTCGTCGACGGCCGCCTCAACGCCTCCTACAACTGCGTCGACCGGCACGTCGAGGCCGGCAACGGCGATCGTGTGGCCATCCACTGGGTCGGCGAGCCCACCGACGACTCCCGCGACATCACCTACTCCGACCTCAAGGACGAGGTCAGCCGCACCGCGAACTACCTCAGCTCGCTCGGCCTGGTAGCCGGCGACCGCGTGGCCATCTACATGCCGCTGCTGCCCGAGACGTACATCGCGATGCTCGCCTGCGCCCGCCTCGGCCTGACGCACTCGGTGGTGTTCGCCGGATTCTCCTCGGCCGCACTGCGCTCGCGCGTCGACGACGCCTCCGCCAAGGTCGTCATCACCGCCGACGGCCAGTTCCGCCGCGGCAAGCCCGCGCCCCTGAAGGCGGGCGTCGACGAGGCCCTCGGTGACTCGCTGCCCAGCGTCGACGGCCCGGCAGATTCCGTCCAGAAGGTGCTCGTGGTCCGCCGCACCGGGATCGACGTGGACTGGCAGGACGACCGTGACGTGTGGTGGGACGAGGTCATCCCCGCCCAGTCCGCCGAGCACACGCCGGAGGCCTTCGACTCCGAGCACCCGCTGTTCCTGCTGTACACCTCCGGCACGACCGGCAAGCCCAAGGGCATCGTCCACACCACCGGCGGCTACCTCACCCAGGCCTCGTACACCCACGACGTGGTGTTCGACCACAAGCCGGGCAAGGACGTCTACTGGTGCACCGCCGACGTCGGCTGGGTCACCGGACACACCTACGGCGTCTACGGTCCGCTCTCCAACGGCGCCACCTGCATGGTCTACGAGGGCACGCCCAACTCCCCCAACGAGCACCGGCACTTCGAGATCATCGAGAAGTACGGCGTCAGCATCTACTACGCCGCACCGACGCTCATCCGGACGTTCATGAAGTGGGGCCGCGAGATCCCCAAGGCGCACGACCTCAGCTCGATCCGTCTGCTCGGCTCCGTGGGCGAGCCCATCAACCCCGAGGCCTGGCGCTGGTACCGCGAGCACATCGGCGGCGACGCCGTCCCGATCGTGGACACCTGGTGGCAGACCGAGACCGGCGCCATCATGATCTCGCCGCTGCCCGGCGTCACCGAGGCCAAGCCCGGCTCCGCGATGCGCGCCCTGCCCGGCATCAACGTCTCCGTCGTCAACGGCGACGCCCAGGAGGTCCCCGCCGAGGAGCAGGGCTTCCTCGTGATCACCGAACCGTGGCCCGCGATGCTCCGCGGCATCTGGGGCGACATGGAGCGCTACCGCGACACCTACTGGTCCCGCTTCGCCGAGGAGGGCTACTACTTCGCCGGAGACGGAGCCAAGTTCGACTCCGACGGCGCACTGTGGGTCCTCGGCCGCGTCGACGACGTGATGAACATCTCCGGCCACCGCATCTCCACCTCCGAGGTCGAGTCCGCGCTCGTCGGCCACGACTCCGTCGCCGAGGCCGCGGTCGTCGGTGCCAACGACGAGACCACCGGTCAGGCGATCGTCGCATTCGTCATCCTGCGCGAGAGCGCGCCCGAGGACACCGACCACCACCAGGCCCTCATCGATGAGCTGCGGGCACGGGTCTCCACCGAGATCTCCCCAATCGCCAAGCCGCGCGACATCACGATCGTGCCCGAGTTGCCCAAGACCCGGTCCGGAAAGATCATGCGTCGACTACTCAAGGACCTCGCCGAAGGCCGCGACGGTGGCGACACCTCGACCCTGTCCGATCCCACGATCATGGAGCAGATCCGGGCGAAAGGCACGCGCGGCTGACGGGTAGAGCGTGAAGGCGGCCACGTGTCGTGGCACGATGGACGGCGGTACGCCTACCGCCCGAGCACACGGCGTAACCATCGCCGGACAATGGAGGAGCAACCGTGAGCCACGCCCAGGGAACCCACAAGCCGACCGAGGCCTCGATCCCCCTGCACGACGCCGACTCGATCGGCCGTGGCGACGCCAGCATCGGCACCCTGGTCAAGAACGCATCGACGCACGTGTCCACACTGATGCGCGCCGAGATCGAACTGGCCAAGACCGAGGTCACCGAGCAGGTCAAGAAGGCCGCCACCGGGTCCGGCTTCTTCGTGGCCGCGCTGATCTTCCTGCTCATGTCGTTCTTCCCGTTCGTGTTCATGTGGGCGAAGCTCATCTCGATGTGGTTCGGCACCAAGACCTGGGACTGGATGGGCTTCCTCATCGTGTTCGTGGTCCTGGTGGTCCTCGCCGGACTGTTCGCCTTCCTCGGCTACCTCAAGATCAAGAAGATCCAGAAGCCGCAGCGCACGATCGACTCGGTGAACGACCTCAAGCTGGCGATGCCCACCGGCTCCTCGCCCAAGCCCGGCACCGTCCGGGTCACCGAGACGCCGGAGCCGTCGTCACGCAAGTGACGGCCCACCTCAGGAGACTCTAGGACGCCTCACTTCCTGAAACCGGCACACCACTGAAACCCCGCACGCACAGGCCGCCCGACCCGTCGATCGTCAGGATCGACGGGTCGTGGCGGCATCGTGACGTCTCGGCCAATGGCATCCGCCTGCACGTCGCCGAGGCATTCCCCGACACCCCGCCCGCGGGGACCCCACCCGGCGAACTGCCGCCCCTGGCGCTCCTGGTCCACGGACTCGGCGGCATCTGGTGGACCATGCGGTCCCCACTGGTCGCACTCGCCGAGGCCGGATTCCACGCAGTCGCCGTCGACCTTCGGGGCCACGGCGACTCCGACAAACCACCCCGCGGATACGACGCGTGGACTCTGTCCGGCGACATCACGAACCTCGTGCGCGCGCTCGGCCACTCCTCCGCCGTGATCGTCGGCCAGGGCGAAGGTGGTTTCGTGGCCTGGACCGCGGCGTATCGACGGCCCCGCGCGGTCGATGGTCTCGTCGTCGTCGGATCTCCCCACCCCCTCGCCATGCGCCGGGCCGCCGTGCGAACCGGTGACCAACGCCGGGCACTCGTGCCGCGACTCCTGTCCGACCAGGCACCGCGACTGCCCGAGCGGCGACTCACCCGCGACGGGGCGGCCGCCGTCGAAGAGATGCTGCGCAGCCACTCCGGCCCCACCTGGCCCGAGACCGACGACTTCCGCGAATCCGCCGACCTGCTCCGCCGCGCGATGCTGATCCCCAAGGTCGCGCACCTGTCGCTCGAGTGCCGCCGCTGGATGGTGCGAAGCCAGTTCCGGCCCGATGGCCGCGACTTCCGCCACACCGTGTCCGGCGTGCTCGACCAGCCGGTGCTCGCGATCAGTGGCGCCGAGGACCGGTTCGTCCTGCCGGCGACCGTACGCGAATCCGCGCCGTGGGCCCGCAATTTCCGGTCAGTCGAGGTCCCGGGCGCGGGCCACTACCCGGCGATGGAGGCACCCGCGGAGACCTCGCGCCTGATCGTGAACTTCGCCCGCGCCGCCATCAGCCGCTGACTACTGGCCGGTTGCCTGACACGCCTCGGCATCTGCACGACACTTGGTGCGATTCTGAGCGGATTTTCGCACCAGATGTCTGGCAACTGAGTTCCGATGTCAGGCAAGTGCCGCTGGTGCTCAGCGAGGGCCCGATTTAGGCAACGTCAGCGTGGATTTGGGCAACATCAGCGTTTTAGGCAACACCAGTGCGGTTTCGGAGGCCTGATTCCACGCTGACGTTGCCCAAAATCTCGCTGATGTTGCTCAAAACGCAGACGCCGGGTGGAGCCGAATTGCGCGCATGCGCCGAACTGCAGGCCGGGCAATCAGGCGGGCGGCTGCGTGGGGCTGGCGGGCGGGCAGGCGCGAGACGGGCAGGGTGGCGGGCAGACGTCAGGCAGCGCCCACGCACTGGCCCGTGGGCACCGGGCTCGGGGCCTCGAGCGCGGCCATCAGCTGGGGCAGCACCTGCTCGACGGTGAGGGCGTAGCCGGTGTCGTCGGCGTCCATCGCGGCACCGAACACCACGCCCACGACCTCGCCCTCCGGCGTGATCAGCGGGCCACCGGAGTTGCCCTCGCGGACGGTCCCCCGCAGGATGTACACCTCCCGCTCGACGGTCTGCTGACGGTAGATGTCCGGGCCGCGCAGCGTGACGCGCTCACGGACACGCGCAGCGTCGGGACGGTACGGGCCGTTGCCGGGGTAGCCCAGCACGATCGCGTTGTCGCCGGTCCGGGCCCGGTGGGACGCGAACGGCATGACCGGCGCCGAGAGCTCGGGAACCCGCAGCACGGCGATGTCCACACCGGGGTCGTAGACCACCACCTCGGCGGGCAGGTCCCGGCCCTCGGACTGCACCGTCACCTGGTCGGTGCCCGCCACGACGTGCGCATTGGTCATCACCAGTCCCGGCGCGGCCACGAAGCCCGAGCCCTCCAGCGCGCGACTGCACGACTCCGCACGGCCGAGAATCTTGAGCACCGACGGCTCGACCCGCTGGACCACCTCGGAGGAGGCGAGGACCGGGTCGGGCGGCTCGACCTCCTGCATCGGGGTCGTGCCGAAGGGGCCGAGGATGTCGGGCAGGCCGGTGGTGCCGAGCACCGAGGTGAACTCGGCCGGGATCCGCTGCAACTGCTCGGGGGCGAGATCGTCGACCTTCGCCAGGACCGTCGACCCGCGCACGGCCTTGCCGAGTGACGAGTTCTCCTGCGCCGCAATCGGCACCGCGACGAGCCACGCCACCAGCAGCATCGCGGCGGCCTGGAACACCGCCCCGATCGTCGAGTCGAAGAGTTTGGCCCAGGTGCCCTCGATATATCGCCTGGCCGCGCGACCGATCGTCACACCGGCGACCTGGCCGATGATCACCATCAGCGCGATGATCGCCAGCCCCGCGGACAACCGGCCCAGTGGGGAGTCGATCTCACGGACCAGGTGCGGCGCCACCAGCAATCCGGAGGTGGCGCCGATGCCCACGCCGAGCAGCGCGAACCCCGATGCCGCAGCCCCGTTGATCCAGCCCGAGATGGCCGCGGCCACCGCGAGCGCGAACAGGGCGAGGTCGAGCCACTGCGAGCCCGTCACCGGTAACCCCGGCGCGGATTGTCTGCGGGAAGGTCCAGGGGCTCCTCGCCGACCGGGGAATCAGACTGGTCAGCAGCAGCGGCGGCCCCGGCAGCAGCAGCCGCCCCGGCCCCAGCGCCCTGCCCGGCATCCGGGGTGGCGGCGGAATGGTCGTTGTCGTCGTCGTCAAATTCTGCACTGACGCCGGGAACCCCGGCGACGGTGCGGTCGGCGCCCGGCCCCGCGTGCTCACGCCGCGCCTCCTCGGCGGACATCCCGTGCCGCTCACCGTTCCCGGACTCGGCGAGGGTCTGCTCGAGGTCGCGGATGTCGGCGGTGTCCCAGTCCAGATCCCAGCCGGCCGAGTGAAACATCGCGGCCAGGATCCCGGCGGTGAAGCCCCAGATCACCAGGTCATCGTGCTGGAAGGCGGGCCCGGTCCAGCCCGTGGAATGCCGCAGGAGGAAACGATTGGCGGGGTCGAGCAGCTCGTCGAGGTAGACGGTCATCACGCGCGACGTCTCGCCCGGATCCACCACGTCGACCTCCATCGGCTCGCGCCAATAGCCGATCACCGGCGCGACCGAATAGTTGGAGACCGGGATGTATAGCTCCGGCAGCACGGCCAGCACGTCCACGCCGGCCGCATCGAGGCCGGTCTCCTCCCACGACTCGCGCAGGGCCGCCTCGACGGGGCCGCTGTCCGTGTCGTCGACGCCACCGCCGGGGAACGAGACCTGCCCCGAGTGACTGCGCAGCGTGGGCGCGCGGTGGGTGAGCAGGACGCGGGCGTTCTTCGGCGGGCGGGGCCCGGGCGCGGCGGGATCGCCGGAGAACAGCACCAGCACGGCGGCGTCGCGATGGGGGCGGCCGACCTCGTTGGGGCCGCGGTCCTCGGGCGGCTTCCGCTTGGGCAGCAGCCCGTCGAAGCTGCCGTCGGTGCACGCCGCGAGCAGCGGATCCATCCACCCGGGGTGCGGGACGCCGGTCACCTCGCCGGGCCGCGGAACCGTCGCGCTCACACCGTCACCCCCAGGTACTCGGAGACGGCGTCGAGCACGTCCTGCTCGCTGTACATCGGCTGGATCAGCACGTGCTCCACGGTCCCGTCGGCGCCCACGAACACGGTCAGCGGCAGCACCGGCGGCGCCCCGAGGATGCCGGGCAGCTCCTCCTCCTGGTCGGAGACGGAGATCATCTGGTCGATGCCCAGCGCGCCGAGCGTGTCGAAGCCCTTGGTCTCGGACGGGTCGGTGTGGGAGACCACGAACCGCACCTCGTCCCCCAGCGCCGCGGCCGCGTCCTGGATGGCGGGGAGCTCGCGGCGGCACGGCTCGCACCAGTAGGCCCACATGTTGACGACCATAGGTTTCCCGGCCTGGACCTTGCCGAGGGTGGTGGTGGAACCGTCGTCCATGCAGCGCACCATGAGGCCCGCGACGGGGCCGTCGGTGGTCGCCGCCGCGCCGCTGTCGCGGCAGTCGGGAAGGTCCATCGTGGCGCGGGTCTGCTCGTCCACGACCGTCACCGGCTCGTCCTCGGGGGGTCCGCCGACGGGCGGCGCGGCCTGGGGCGACAGGACCTCGCCGCCGTCCCCGGCCTGGGTGCTCTGCTCGCCCCCGGAACCGTCCATGGTGGAAAATAGGGCGACGACGACGCCGACGAGCACCACAAAAGCGACGATCGTCCATCTCACGGAGGCGGTCACTGCAGATCCCCCAGACCCACCAGCTCGAGCAGATGCCCCCGCTCGGGTCCGGCCACGAGGCGAGCGGCGGCCACCGGATCGAGCGGGCCGGCCTCGCCGGCGGACGGGCAGTCATCGGCGAGCACGCACGCCCCGCAGGCGGCGGTCCGCGCGTGGCAGACCCGGCGGCCGTGGAAGATGATGCGGTGGCTCGCGTCGGTCCAGCTGGCCTTGGGCAGCATCCGCGACACCTCCCGCTCGATGCGGACCGCGTCCGTGGCCTCGGTCCACTTCCAGCGGTTCACCAGCCGGATGAAGTGCGTGTCGACCGGCAGGCCGGGGATCCCGAACGCATTGCCCAGGACCACATTCGCTGTCTTCCGGCCGAATCCCGGGAGAGTGACCAGGTCCTCGAGTCGCGGCGGCACCTCGCCGTCGTACTTCTCCACCAGGGCCGCTCCGAGGCCCTGGATGCTCCGCGCCTTGTTGCGGTAGAAGCCCGTGGAGCGGATGAGCGATTCGAGTTCCTCGCGGTCCGAGCCCGCGTAGTCGGCGGCCGTGCGGTAGCGCTTGAACAGCGCCGGGGTGACCTCGTTGACCCGCTTGTCGGTGCACTGGGCGGACAGGATCGTCGCGACGCTCAGCTCCAGCGGGTCGGTGAAGTCGAGCTCGCAGTACACGTGCGGGAACGCGGTCTCCAGGGTGCGGAGCATGCGGCGGGCGCGGCGGGTGCGGCCGAGGTCGGTTTCCACTCCCCTCGCGGCCGCCCCCTTTCTGCGTCTTCCATGGCGCTTCGGTGAAGCTGGCGAGGGGTCGGGCATATGTCCACATTACGGTTAGTCAGCCGCCCGGCGGGCAGACGCTCCGTCTGTGATTCGGCGCACCGTTGCAGCGGAGGTGACTCCCGGGGGTGTTTAATCGTCGACATGCAGGGAATCCTCGTCGTACTGGTCCCGGTCCTCCTGGCCGGTTTCGCGCTCCTCATGGACCGATTCGAGTCCGCCATCCTGGCCGAGCCGGAGAAGATTGAGGCTTGACTCCCGCGGCCGGACCGCGCGTTGATCACACCTACGGCGCTTGAACGACTACAGTGGCTTTCGCCACACGCACGCCATGGCGCTGACAAGCATGTCTGCGCCCGAACGGAGGGTCACAGACTGTGACGATCGATCGCCGCACGGACCAGTCTGCCGATGACGTCCTCACCCGGGCAGGTATTTTCCAGGGTGTTGAACCCTCGGCAGTCTCCGCACTGCGCGATGACCTGACCCGCGAGGAGTACTCGAAGGGTGACGTGATCATCCGCGAGGGCGAGCAGGGCGACAGCCTGTACATCGTCACCTCCGGCAAGGTGAAGCTCTCCCGCAAGGCGCCGGATGGTCGCGAGAACCTGCTGTCGATCCTCGGCCCGTCGGACATGTTCGGCGAGCTCTCCATCTTCGACCCGGGCCCGCGAACCTCGTCCGCCGTGTGCGTGACCGACGTGACCGTGCAGTCCATGGACCGCCAGGCCCTCAAACGCTGGATCGCCGAGCGTCCCGAGATCTCCGATCAGCTGCTGCGCGTGCTCGCGCGTCGTCTGCGTCGTACCAACAACAACCTCGCGGACCTGATCTTCACTGACGTGCCCGGCCGCGTCGCCAAGGCCCTGCTCCAGCTGGCGCAGCGCTTCGGCACCCAGGAGGGCGGCAACATCCGCGTGACGCACGACCTCACGCAGGAGGAGATCGCCCAGCTCGTCGGCGCCTCACGTGAGACCGTGAACAAGGCGCTGGCCGAGTTCGCGCACCGCGGCTGGCTGCGTCTCGAGGGCAAGAGCGTCATCATCTCGGACACCGAGCGCCTGGCCCGCCGCGCCCGCTAGCAGTCGCGCCCGCTGCCTGTACTGACCGCGTGCCACCGCGCGGCTTCGACTGGTCCACGCTTCATCGTCAAGAGCCTTCCGCACGCATCGCCCGAGCAGGGATGTGCGGAAGGCTCTTCTTGTTCACGCAGGCTCGGCGTCATACGAAGATACTAATAATCGACTTATAGTGCCCGTTCGAACCACAGGTCAGTCTCAATGGACAACGACACATCCCTCCCGACTGAGGAGTCGCATTGTCCACAGGACGACGGGGACGACGACGATGACGACGACAACACCGGCGGCGGCGGGAACCAGAGCGGCTCCGGCTCACTCGGTTCTCTCTTCGGCTCACTGGGGAGCTGACCCGACGGGCTTCGCCGGAACACGAGAGCGGCCGGATCTCATCACGAGGTCCGGCCGCTCTGCTGTGCCTGTGTCGGCTCTACAGGGGCGGGCAGGGTCGGCGGTGTTGAGGCCGGGTCAGGCCTCGGCGTCAAGGCGGTCGAGGTAGCGGAGCGCCACCTTGGTCGACTGCTCCGCGACCTTGAGCAGGAACGGCGAGACGTCGCGGTAGATGTGCTGCGTGATCGCCGCGGCGTCGGCATCCGGGCCGAGCTCGGCGCGGGCCGCGATGATCTGGTCGAGCCGGTCGCGGCGGTGCTGGCCCAGCACCTGGGCGGCGCGGCCGGTGTTCTCGACGTCCGGGCCGTGGCCGGGGAGGCCGATCACCCCGTCGGCGCGAGCGGCGAGGCGATCCATGCTACCGAGGTAGTCGCCGAGGTCGCCGTCAGTCGAATCCAACACCGTGGAATCGCGCCCCAAGATGGTGTCGCCCAACACCACGCAGTCGGCCGGCGCGGTGAAACCGGTACCAGCGGAGCGGACCTCCAGGCTCACCGAGTCAGCAGTATGACCCGGGGTGGCGAGCACGATGATGTCCAGACCTGAGGCGTGCACCTCGTCGTCGTCGCCAAATGGTTGAGCATCGCGGCAGAAGCGCTCCTCGACGGCCCGCACGGGAGCCGACGTGAACTCGCGCAGGAAATCGATGCCGTCGGTGTGGTCGGGGTGGCGGTGCGTGATGAGGATCAACTCGATCTCGCCCACGATCGCCGCGATGCGCTCGGCATGCGCGCGATCGGCCGGCCCCGGGTCCACCACCACGCACGTCGGCGACCCCGGCGCCCGCAGCACCACGGTGTTGGTGCCCTCGAACGTCATCTCCGACGGGTTGTCGCAGAGGATCACCCCCGCCAGCTCCGTGACGGGGCGCAGCGTCTCATAAGCCGGGAACTCGATCGGCGACAGGCCAGCGGACATGGGGACTAGACCTCGACCTCGACGATCAGCTCGACCTCGACCGGCGAATCGAGCGGCAGCTCCGACACCCCGACGGCCGAACGGGCATGCACCCCGACGTCGCCGAAGATCTCACCCAGCACGTCGGACGCACCGTTGATCACGGCCGGCTGACCGTTGAATCCCGGCGCCGAGGCCACGAAACCCACGACCTTGACGATCCGGACCACCGCGTCGATCCCGACGAGCCCGTCGACCGCGGCCAGCGCGTTGAGGGCGCAGGTGCGGGCGAGCTCAGCGGCCTGCTCGGGCGAGACGTGCGCGTCGCCGGAGGCAGCGCCCCCATCGACCGCACCGACCTTGCCGGTCGCAGTGAGCGCGCCGTCGACCATCGGCAACTGGCCCGAGGTGTAGACGATGGACCCCGTGCGCACGGCCGGCGCGTAGTTGGCGACCGGCGGCACGACCGTCGGCAACTCCAGGCCGAGCTGCTCCAGCTTGCGGGTCCAGTACCCGGCCGGCTCCGCCTCGGGCATCAGAGCTGACGCTTCATGTAGGCGACATGCTGCTCGCCGGTGGGGCCGGGCAGCACGGAGACCAGCTCCCAGCCGTCGGCTCCCCAGGTGTCGAGGATCTGCTTGGTGGCGTGCGTCAGCAGGGGGACGGTGGCGTACTCGAACCGGGGGGCACTGGTGGCTTCACTCATGCCCCCACTCTAGGGAACTAGGGAGCAGCCCGCGCGGGATGGTCGCTGGGCTTACCCTTAGCCTCATGCCGCCCACACAGAACCGGGACCCGCAGACGTCGTCGCGCGCGACCATCGCCGACGACTTGTCCACCGGCTGGTCGAACGAATCCCAGCGCGCCGAACTGCACTACGTGTCCGGCAAGGGGGGCACCGGCAAGACCACGATGGCCGCCTCCCTCGCGCTCGCCATGGCCTCGACCGGCAAGAAGATCCTGCTGGTGGAGGTCGAGGAACGCCAGGGCATCGCCCGGATCTTCGACCGCGCCCCGCTGCCGTACCGCGAGGAACTGGTAGCGCGCGTCGACGGCGGCGGCAAGGTGTACGGGCTCGCGATCGACATCGAGGCCGCGATGCTCGACTACCTCGACACGTTCTACCGCCTGGGTGTGGTGGGCAAGGTGATGAAATCGGTCGGCGCGATCGATTTCGCCACCACGATCGCGCCCGGCCTCAAGGACGTACTGCTCACCGGCAAGATCTACGAGGTCGTCACGCGCGAGCACGCCAAGAAGGAGGTCGTCTACGACGCCGTGGTGGTGGACGCGCCGCCCACGGGCCGGATCGGCAAGTTCCTCGACGTGACCACCGCGATGGCCGACCTCGCCGCGGGTGGCGGGCCTATCCGGCGCCAGGCCGAGGCCGTGGCGGAACTGGTCCACTCCGAGCGCACCGTCGTGCACCTGGTGACGCTGCTGGAGTCGCTGCCGGTCCAGGAGACCATCGAGGCGATCGCCGAGCTGAAGAGCCACGGGCTGCGCATGGGCCAGGTCATCATCAACCGCGCCGAGGCCCGCCACCTGGATGACGCCGCGCTCGAGCGCGTCGCCGAGGAGGAGATCGACGCCGCCGCGATCCTCGCCGGGCTGGAAAAATCTGGTTTAGAGGTCGACGACGAGGGACTTCAGGGGCTCCTCGTGGAAGCCATCGAACACGCGCGCGTCGCCCGCGGACAGCTTCGCGCCGGTGAGACCCTCACGGGCGCCGGGTGCCCCACCCTCGTTCTGCCCGCCCTCCCGCACGGCGTCGAGGTCACTGACCTCTACGACCTCGCGTCCGCCCTCGTCGACCAGGGAGTCCGCTGACATGGCCAAGCGTCTCGACATCACCTCACTGCTCACCGACCGCAAGACCCGTGTGGTGGTCTGCACCGGCGCCGGTGGCGTGGGCAAGACCACCACCGCCGCGGCGGTCGCACTGCGGGCCGCCGAGCTCGGTCGCGACACCGTGGTGCTCACCATCGACCCGGCCCGCCGGCTCGCGCAGGCGCTCGGCATCGACGAGCTGTCGAACGAGCCCTCCCCCGTCGAGCTCACCGACGGCCAGGCCGAGGCCGGCGGCTCCCTGCACGCGATGATGCTCGACATGCGTCGCACCTTCGACGAGCTGGTGACCGCCAACACCACGCCCGAGAAGGCCGAGAACATCCTCAATAATCGCTTCTACAAGACGATGGTCACCTCCTTCGCGGGCACGCAGGAGTACATGGCCATGGAGAAGCTGGGGCAGCTGCTCGACGATTCGACGTGGGATCTCGTCGTCGTCGACACTCCCCCCTCCCGCAATGCGCTGGACTTCCTCGACGCGCCGAGCCGCCTCGGCGCCTTCCTCGACAGTCGCCTGATGCGGCTGCTCTCCGCGCCCGGTCGCGGCGTGGGGCGCCTGGTGACCGGTGCCATGAGCACCGCGATGCGCGGGGTTTCCGCGGTGGTCGGCTCGTCGATGCTGGCCGACGCCTCCGAGGTGGTGGTGGCCCTGGACTCGACCTTCGGCGGGTTCACCGCCCGCGCCGCCCGCACCCAGGCCATCCTGCGCCGCAAGGGCACCGAGTTCCTGGTGGTCTCCTCCGCCGAGCGCCCGGCCCTGCGCGAGGCTGCGTTCTTCGCCGAGCGGCTCTCGGACGAGGACATGCCACTGGCCGGGGTCGTGATCAACCGGACGCATCCCCGCCTGGCCGATGTCAGCGCCGAGCAGGCGGGCGCCGCGGCCGACCGGATCGCCGGCACCGACCCCAAGGCCGCGGCCGTGCTGCGCATCCACGAGGACCGGGCCCGCACCGCGCGGCAGGAGCTTCGGCTGCTGGAGTCGTTCACCGACACGCACCCGGACGTGAAGATCGTGGGCGTGCCGTCGCTGCCGTTCGACATCTCCAACCTGGAGGCGCTGCGCGCGGTGGGCGATCAGCTCTGCGGCTGAGGATCTGACGCCGCGTGGCCTCGGCGGGCCGGGG
>DGYFJ06201__coassemble_528_pt1 | contig 64535 bp, 54 predicted proteins | sample DGYFJ06201__metabat2_low_PE_015 | metagenome-assembled genome bin DGYFJ06201
ACCGTAGTGCGGCAGGCCGTTGGCGAAGGGCGGCCCGTCGTAGAAGACGTACTCGTCGGCGTCGGCGCGGTTTCGGATGGACTCGCGGAAGGTGTCCCGCTCGTCCCACCGGGCGAGCACGGTCTCCTCGAGCGCGGGGAAGGACGGTGTCTGGGCCGTGGTGCCGCCGGTGAGGTCGAGGATGGGGTACGCGCTCCCGGTGACCGCTGCGGCGGTGCCCTCGGCGTCTGGGGTCGCGGATTCGGTGCTCATGTGGGGCGGGACTCCTCGCGTACGGGGCCCGCACGAGTCGGTACCCGTGGGGCCGTCAGGCCTGCGCTCGGGGACGTTCCGGGTGCGAGAAGCGCACCCGTCCGCGGTACCACCCCGTTTGACGACGACGACGTCGGCGTCCACTCGTGGGTTGAGCTGTCACGGGCTCTCCCGTTCGGGTCTACTAGGCCTGTCCGCAACCGGGCTGGCTGTTCTTCCGAGCGCTCCCCGGTGATGGCCGGTTCACTGCGCATCCGGCTCGTGGCCGGACAGTTCCTGATCCTACCTGTCGGAGGAGGCGTCCGCCTCGTCCGGCTTACCGTCCCTGCCCCGGTTCGCGGCGGCTGAAGCCTCGTCAGAAGTGGCCTCACCGGTGGCGGGCTCGTCGTCACGCGTGCCGTGGCCGCGGATGAGGTCGACCAGTAGCAGGAGCAGGCCTACCGCGCCGACGCCGATACATGCCCATGCCCACACGATCTGTCCACTGGCGACCGCGGCGACGAGGAACGCGAAGCCGAGGATCGTCAGGCAGAGTGCGGCGACGAGCATCGGTGCCTCCTGGTGCTGTGCTGGGTCTGCAGGTCAGTGGCGTGGGGCGGCACCGCGGCGAACGGTATCAACCTCACCCCCGAATATACGTCGACCCCCGCACCCTCGTGGGGGTCGGGGGTCGAGCGTCATGTCAGTGGCGTCACTCGGCGCGGTGGCCGCCGTCCTTCTTGACGTCCTTGTCGGAGGAGCCGGTCACATCGCCCGGCGTCGCGGGGGCGGCGGAGCCCGCCTTGCCGAGCTCGGACAGCTGGTTCTCGAGGTAGCTGGTCAGGCGGCTGCGGTAGTCCTTCTCAAAGGTCCGCAGCTGGTCGATCCGGCCCTCGAGCACGCCACGCTGTTGGTTGATGGTGGCCATGATCTCGGTGTGCTTGCGCTCGGCGTCGGCCTGGAGGGCGTCGGCCTTGGCCTGGGCCTCCTTGACCTGCTGCTCGGAGCGGGTCTGGGCGTCCTTGACGATCCCGTCGGACTTGTTCTTCGCCTCACCCAGGATGCGGTCGGCTTCCTTGCGGGCGTCGCCGACCATCTTCTCGGACTCGACCTTGGCACCGCCGACCAGCCGGTCGGACTCGCCACGGGCCTTGGACATGAGCCCGTCGGACTCCTTCTTGGCCTCGCTGGTGAGGCGGTCGGCCATCTCCTGCGCCATGGCCAGCACGCGTGCGGCGCGGAGGCTGGAGTCGGAGTTGGAGCCGGCGTCGTCACCGGAGTTGCCGAGCGACGGGGTGGCGGCGGCCGATGCAGCGGCCGGGGCGGCTGCCGCAGCCGGCGCTGCTGCCGCGGCGGCCGGGGCGGCTGCCTGCGGGGCGCTGGGGGCGGACTCGCTGCTGCCCTTGTCGCTCTTGTCGGCCTTGTCGCCGGACTTGCGCGCCTTCTCGAGGTCCTTGCTCAGCTCGTCGACCCGATGACGGAGGTCCTCATTGTCCGTCACAAGCTCCGCGAGCTCCTTCTCGACCAGGTCGAGGAACTGGTCGACCTCGTCCTCGTTGTAGCCGCGCTTACCGATCGGCGGCTTGGAGAACGCGACGTTGTGCACATCGGCTGGAGTCAACGGCATGGGATACCCCTCGTGGTCGTCTCGGGTGCCGGCCCGGTGTTCTCGCACCGGACCCACGACATCATTACTACCTTAACGCGTGCCAATCTAGTCACATTCGGCCCGCGCGTCACCATGAGTCCACATAGTCTCACGCGCCGCCGATGGGAATCGACACCAGGATCCCCTGCAACACCATGAGGATCACGAACAGCACCAGAACCGATAGGTCCAGTGAGATCTGGCCGAGCCGGACCGGCTTGATGACCTTGCGCAGGGCCTTGACCGGCGGATCGGTGATGGTGAACACCCATTCCAGCACCACGGCCACGAAGCCCGTGGGGCTCCAGCCGCGGGAGAACGAGGCGATCATCTCGACGACGATCCGGGCGATCAATAAAAACCAGAAAACTTGGATCGCGATGAGCAGGATCGACACAAATGCAGCCACGCGTCAAGCCTACTTGCAGACGGTCGGCGTGCGCGGAGCGGCGTCGGTCACCGACGGAACGCCCCGTTGACGGCGTCGCGAACCTCGGCCTCGGTGAGGTCCATACCGGCCGGCTGCAGCAGGAAGGTGCGCTCGCGGTCGGCGACCTTCTCCATGCGGCCGTCGAGGCCGAAGACCAGCCCGGCGGCGAAGTCGACCATGCGGCGGGCGTCGCCGGAGGCCATGGTGGACAGGTCCAGGACCACGGCGCGGCCGGCGCGGAAGTGCTCGCCGAGGCTCTTGCCGTCGCCGAATCCGCGGGGCCGCTCGACGACGGTCTCCGGGACGGTGACCAGTCCGTCCTCGACGAAGTCCTCTTCGGGCGCGAGCGCGACGGCGCCGCGGGTGGCGGGCACGCCACGCAGCGAGGCACGGGCTCCGGCCTCGGCGGCGTGGTAGCGACGGGGGCGCGGGGCGGGCTCGTCGGCGACCGCGCGGCGCGGGGCCCCGAGACGCTCCTCCATCGGGTCGATCTCGTCGAGGTGGGCCCGGACGGGCTCCTCGGCGTAGCGGTCGGCGGCGTAGCCGTAGTCATCCCGACGATCACGGCCGACCGGTGCCAGGTCGTCCATCTCGGGCAGTGCGCGGGGCGACCGCGGGTCGTGGTGAACGGGGCGATCGTAGTCGTCCAGGTACTCGTCCTCGTACGCCGCGACGGGCGCCATTCCGAAGTACTCCTTGAACCGGGCGATTGCGCTCATCTTCCGGGACCTTCCTGGTAACGGGGTCGTCGCGGGCTAGGCGTCGTGGGAGACGCCTCCCACGAGGTTGGGTCTCAAACTACTGGGCGCGGGCCCATGATGGCCGTTCCGACACGCACGCAGGTCGAACCCGCCGCGATCGCCGCCTCGATGTCGCCGGACATGCCGGCGGAGAACTCGACCGCGCCGGGGTGCGCACGCCGGAATTCGTCGGCGACCTGCGCGGCGTCGGCGAAGTGTTCGGCCGCCTCCCCTTCGAGTGGGGGTACCACCATCAGCCCCGCGAGGGTGAGGTTCTCGAGTCCCGCCACGTGGTCGGCCAGGGCGGGAAGGTCCTTGCGAGCCACCCCACCGCGCGAGGTGTCGGCGTCGAGGCTGAGCTGCAGGAGTACGGGCAGTGGTGCCGCGTCGGTGTCGCCGCGCTCTTCCGCGCGTCTGGCGCGCCCCCGATCGAGGCCGTTCGCGACCTTGACCGAGTGCACGGAGTGGACCTTGTCGGCCCAGCCCGCCACCGCGGTGGCCTTGTTGGACTGGATGTTGCCGACCATGTTCCACCGGATCGCCGCGGCGAGGTCGGGCTCGGCCGCCTCCAGGTCCGCGACCTTGGCCGCCGCCTCCTGGACGCGGTTCTCCCCCACGTCGCGCACCCCGAGGCGCGCGAGGCGGATCACGTCGTCGACGGGGTGGAATTTTGTGACGACGACGAGGTCGACCTCATCCGTCGTCCTGCCCGCCGCCGCACAGGCGGCGTCGAGTCGCTCTCGGGTGGTGGACAATCCTGCCGCCAGTTCGTCCATGCGTAGATCTGTCACTGCCGCCTGCCAACTGTCCGCGTGCGATGCTGCATGGCCCGTAACCTATCGGACACTCCTTCAGCTCCGAGGAAGGACCGCCGGGCGTTCGAGGGAACGCTGTACAGCCACTCCGGGAAGCTGCCGAGAAGAGGTCTGCCGATGCCGTCGACTCCCCACGTGCCCCCGACCAGCGGGCCCCCTCCCGAGCACAGTCCCCCTCCGGAGCACAGGATGAATCCGGCGATCGGCGCATGGGGCACCGGCGGCAACGGCGGCAGCGCCGGCCAGCCCGGACTGGAACTTGCCGTGGACGGCGGGTTTACCGGCTCCGACGGCTGCAACCGTCTGTTCGGCTCGTGGACCGCCGGTCCGGACCACGTCGTGACGTTCTCCCCTGTCGGCTCCACGCGGATGGCGTGTCCCGGGGTCGACACATGGCTCTCCCGCATGGCCTCCGCGCACGTCGACGGCGACGCATTGCACGTCAGCGACGAGAGTGGCGTCGCGATCGGAACACTTCAGCGGCGCGCCGCCGACGCCCAAGGGCTGCCGGCCACAGAGGACTGACCTGCCTGACCTGCGCTGGCCCCTCCCCCGGCCAGCCCTTCGCCCGGACGGCCCGGCGCTACTCGCGCCAGATGACCGAGGCCTGCCGTCCGGTGCGCCCCTGCCGCCGGTAGGAGAACAGGGACTCGTCGGCGATCGTGCACCGCGGGTCCGAGTCGACCCGGGTCACGCCCAGTCCGTGGAGTTGGCGGGTCAGCCCCTTGCGCAGGTCCGCCCCCGGGGTGCCGTCGATGGTTCGAGCCCGGCTTCCGGGCAGCGCCGCCTCGACCTCGTCGACCATGTCGGCGGGCAGCTCGTAGTGCTCGCCGGCCGCGGCGGGCCCGAGCAGGACGGTGATGCGGTCGGCGCGGGCGCCGAGTGAGGTCATCGCCCCGATGAGGTTCGGCACGATCCCACCGACGGCGCCGACCCGTCCGGCATGGGCGGCCCCGATCACGCCCGCCTCCGAGTCCGCGGCGAGCACCGGCACGCAGTCCGCGGTGAGGACGGCCAACGCCAGCCCGGGTCGGTCGGTGGCAAGTCCGTCGGTTGCCGGAACGGGTCCGCCGGTGGCGCGGTGGACGCGGGCGATGCGGGTGCCATGGACCTGGTCCATCCACACGACGTCGGTCGCGGGCAGGCCCAGGCGACGTGCGAGTCGCGCCCGGTTTGCGGCTACTGCGGCGGGCGCGTCACCGACGTGGTCACCGAGGTTGAAGGAGTCGAAATCACCGGTGGACGCGCCGCCGCGGCGGTCGGTAACCACTCGGCGGACGCGTCCGGTGCCGTGAGATGCCACTACGGCGTCAGTGCCGCATGAACGGCGGGACGTCGATGTCGTCGTCCTCGTCGCGACGGCGGGTCGAGGGGGCCGGGGGCGGCGAGGCGGGCGCCGATCCGGCCTGGCCGGCCGACCCGGCGTAGGGCGACTCCTCGCGACGACTGCCGCCGAGCGGGGTCGAGCCGAGTTCGGAGGCGCCGCCGGTGTCCCCGGAGGCTCCCGGGACGGCGTCGTCGTCGAGGTGATGGCGTCCGCGGCGCGGCGCGGCACCACCGGCGGTGACCGGTCGCGATCCGCCCTCGAAGCCGGCGGCGATGACGGTCACGCGGACCTCGTCGCCGAGCGAGTCGTCCACGACGGTTCCGAAGATGATGTTGGCGTCCGGGTGCGCCTCCTCCTGCACGAGCGAGGCGGCTTCATTGATCTCGAACAGTCCCAGGTCGCTACCACCGGCGATCGACATCAGCACGCCCTTGGCGCCCTCCATCGTGGTCTCCAGCAGCGGCGAGTTGATCGCGGCCTCGGCCGCCTTGAATGCGCGACCCTCCCCGCGGGAGGAGCCGATGCCCATGAGGGCGCTGCCGGCTCCCGACATAACGCCCTTGACGTCGGCGAAGTCGACGTTGATCACGCCGGGCGTGGTGATGAGGTCGGTGATGCCCTGCACACCGTTGAGCAGGACCTCGTCGGCCGTCTTGAATGCCTCCATCATCGACACGCCCGCGTCGCCCAGCTGGAGCAGCCGGTCGTTGGGGATCACGATGAGCGTGTCGCACGCCTCGCGGAGCTGGTCGATGCCGGAATCGGCCTGGCCGCCGCGGCGCTTGCCCTCGAACGAGAACGGGCGGGTGACCACGCCGACGGTGAGCGCGCCGAGCTTACGGGCGATCGCCGCGACGACGGGCGCGCCGCCGGTTCCGGTGCCGCCGCCCTCTCCGGCGGTGACGAAGACCATGTCGGCGCCCTTGAGGACCTCTTCGATCTCGTCCTTGTGGTCCTCGGCGGCCTTGCGGCCGACCTCGGGGTCGGCGCCGGCGCCGAGGCCGCGGGTGAGTTCGCGACCCACGTCGAGCTTGACGTCGGCATCCGACATCAGCAGGGCCTGCGCGTCGGTGTTCACCGCGATGAACTCGACGCCCTTGAGTCCCTCGTCGATCATGCGGTTGACCGCGTTGACGCCACCGCCGCCGATTCCGACGACCTTGATGACTGCGAGGTAGTTGTGCGGTGAGCTCATCGAGGCCCGGCCTTCCTTTTGGGGTGTCGTGCTCGTTTGCGTGCGTCTGTCTTGAGTCAGTCTGTACCGACGAGATCGCCGCGGACCTAAAGTCTCACCCTCTAGTTGAGGGTTAAACTTGCTGGTCAGGGGGCTTTTCCGCCGTCGGATCACACGGTAGGGGCACCGGCCCCGTGCGTCCACGAAGCGGGTGGGCGTGTCGCCGCGTGTGGTGATTCACGATGCCCGCAGAGCGCGTTCGCCGGCGCCGCGTCCCGGGCCGACGCCAGGGCTGACCCGACTACCGCCGGATCCGGCCGCGAATTAGCGGGTGGTCGGCAGTGCCGGGTTGGAGACGTTCCATATCTCGCCCGGTTGGGAGAGCACCATCTCCAGGGCGACCGCCTTCTCGTGGTCGCGGCCCGCCGCGCCCCATTCCACGATCCGGCCGTCGGCCAGGGTCAGGACGATCGAGGCGGGAGTGTCGACCTCGACCTCGGCGATCTCCTGCCCCGCCGTCCCGCGGACCTCATCGAACACCGTCGACAGGTCCCGCACGATCGACGGCAACGAGTTGCGCGCGTTCTCGCCGACCGTCAACAGCGGCGTCCCGGGGGGCGGCTCACCCTGTCCGAAGTCGATGCCCTCGTCGTCCACGAGGTGCAGTGCCCCGTCGACCTCGACCACGACCATGGCGATCCGCTCGACGAGGTCGATCTGCAGGGTCGACGGGTAGTCACGGGTGACCGTCACCTGGTCGACCCGCGGAATCCCCGCCACCCGGCGGGCGATCGCGTGCGTGTCCACCTGGAGTAGCGGCGTTCCGGTCGCGACCGCCGCCCTCTCGACGACGGCCTCGGCGGGGATGGTCTCCGGTCCGTTGACGGTGACCTCGCGCACCGCGAACACCGGCAGGAAGTAGAGGGCGATATACCCGATCAGGAGCACTACCAGGCTCACGCCGAGGCCGATGTAGATGCGGTTGGTCCTGCGGCGCCGACGACGCAGTCTGGCCCGGACCGACGGATCGGAATGCCGGACGCGACGGTCGGACTCGCTCACGATCTCGGCGTCGTGTCGGCGATCCGGGTCGTCGGTCAGCGGGCCCGAGGAGTCGGGATCGGGCCCGTCGACGGTGGCTGAATCGTCTGTCACCGCCGCACCCTCCTCACGATCGGTGTCCGGGTCCGGCGACGATGCGCGGACCGAGTGTGGTGATGTCCCCGGCACCGAGCGTGAACACGACATCCCCCGGTTCCAGCATGCCCAGGACGGTGTCCAGTGCCGCGTCGAGATCAGCGGCACGGTCCACGGGGGCGGTGACGTGGCGGGTGATCAGTCCGGCGTCGACGCCGGGCTCGGGTTGTTCCCGGGCGCCGTAGACCTCGAGGACCACGACCCGGTCAGCGAGAGACAGGGCCTGGCCGAACTCCTCGGCGAAGATCCGCGTCCGTGAGTACAGGTGTGGTTGGAAGACGGCCACGAGGCGTCCGCCGTCGGCCTCGACGATCTCGCGGGCCGCTCCGAGGACCGCGGTCACCTCCGTCGGGTGGTGCGCGTAGTCGTCGAATACGCGGGCGCGGCCACCGGACAACTGCGCCTCGCCCTTGGGCTCGAACCGTCGCCCCACGCCCCCGAACCCGGACAGTCCAGCGAGGAAGCCGTCGAGGTCGAACACCTCGGCACCGGTCACCTCACGGGCGGCCAGCAGCGCGGACAGGGCATTGAGCGCCATGTGCTCGCCCGGCGTGCCCACGTGTAGTTCCCCGCGGGGTCGGCCGTCGAGCGCCAGTCCGGCCCGGGTGCCGTGCGAGTCGACAGTGATCGCCTCGAGCTCACCGGCGACCGTCAGCTCGGCCGCCGGCCCCGTGGCGGTGCGGTAGCCGAGCACGCGGACGCCGGCTGCGGCGGCGCGCCGGGCGCGTTCTGCGGCTCCCTCGTCATCGAGGCACGCCACGAGCGCGCCGCCGGAGGGGATGCGGGCGAGGAACGTGTCGAAGACCTCGAAGTAGGCCTCGGCGGTGCCGAAGTGGTCGAGGTGGTCGGGCTCGGCGTTGGTGAGGATCACCACGTCGGGGTCGTAATGCACGAGCGAACCGTCGGACTCGTCCGCCTCGGCCACGAACACCGGATCGGAGCCACCGCGGGCGTTGGTGCCGAACTGCAGCACCGTGCCGCCCACCGCGAAGGACGGGTCCAGGCCGGCCGCGGCCATCCCGGCGATGAGCATCGAGGTGGTGGAGGTCTTCCCGTGGGTCCCGCACACCATGATCGACCGGCCCGATCGCGCGAGGTGGCCGAGCACCCGGGAGCGCGTGACCACCGGGATGCCGGCGGCGCGGGCGGCGACGAGCTCGGGATTGTCCGCGGGAATGGCGGCCTTGGAGACCACCACGATCTCCGGCGGGCCGTCCAACGATCCCAGGGCGTCCGCGTGGTGGCCCACCCGGACGACGGCGCCGCGGCCCTCGAGCGAACGCAACTCGTCGGAGTCGCGGGCGTCGCTGCCGGAGACGGCCACGCCGTGGTCCAGCAGGATCCGCGCGACGGCGGACATGCCGGCGCCGCCGATCCCGATCATGTGCACGCGTTCCAGGACCGCGGGAACTGCCGCCTCGATGGCGGCGGCCTCGGACTCCGCGTCGCCGGCGGTCGGGTCCCCGGTTGTCGGGTCGTGGGTGGTGTGGTCGTCGTTCACCGTGTGCCCTTTCCGGCGGCGTCGAGCGCGATGGTGGCCACGACCTCCGCCGCATTCCGCGAACCGCCGCTGACCGCTGCGGTCGACATCGCGGCGAGTCGGTCGCGGTCGAGAGCCAGTGGCAGCACCTTCTCGCGGAGGTAGTCCGGGTCGAGGTCGGCGTCGTCGACCATCAGCGCGCCACCACCTGCGATGAGGTCGCGTGCGTTGAGCGCCTGCTCCCCGTTGCCGTGCGGCAGCGGCACGAACACCGCCGGCAGCCCGACGGCCGAGACCTCGGCCACCGTGATGGCGCCGGACCGGCACAGGATGAGGTCCGCGGCGGCGTAGGCCAGGTCCATCCGGTCCAGGTACGGCACCGTCACGTAGGGCGCGCCGTCGCCGGTGACGGTGGGTGCGTCGTCGACGTTCTTCGGTCCCACCGCGTGGAGCACGCCGACGCCGGCGTCGGAGAACTCCTGCGCGACCCCGGCCATGGCGGTGTTGAGCGAGCGTGCGCCCTGGGAGCCGCCGACCACCAGCAGGGTGGGCGCGTTCGGGTCGAGGCCGAAGGTGCGACGCGCCTCGGCGCGCAGCGCCGCCCGGTCGAGGGTGGACACGGCCCGCTTGACGGGATTGCCCACGACCTGCGCGTCGAGCCCGGAGCCGGTCACCGCCGCGAGTGTGGCCTCGGCGTATCGGGCGCCGAGTTTGTTGGCGATCCCGGCGCGGGAGTTGGCCTCGTGCACGACAATCGGCACCCGCCGTCCGCGGCCGGCGAGCGGTCCGGCAGCCAGGTAGACGGGCACGCAGGCGTAGCCACCGAAACCCACCACGACGTCCGCCTCGGTCCGCCGCAGCATGGCCCGCGCACCTCGGACGGCCGTGAACAGCCGCCCGGGCAGCCGGAACAGGTCGCCGTTGATCTTGCGCGGCAGCGGGACCGGGTCCACGAGCTCGAGCGGGACGCCGCGGCGCGGGACGATCTCGGTCTCCAGCCCGCGCGGGGTACCGACGGCGGTGACGCGCGCGGTGGGATCCATCGCGATGACCGCCTCACCCACGGCGAGTGCGGGTTCGATGTGGCCGGCGGTCCCGCCGCCCACCACCAGGACCGAGGGGCCTGAAGTCGTGCTCGTTGTCATCGCTCCCTACCGCGGTGAATCGGACTGGGTCGTGAGGCACCCGGCGTCTGCCGGGAACCCGGGTCTGCGGCGCGTCGCGGCTGGCGCCGTTCGGCTTCGCGGCCGCGGACCGGCCTGGCGTTGCGGCCGGTCATGGCGGTCGCGCCGCGTCGCCGGTCGCGGGCGGCATCGCCCGGGATCGGCATCGTCTCATACGCCGGCGAACGCTGCACGCCGCGCGGTTGCCGCGGCACGGGTGCGGGCTGGGCGGTGCGGCGACCGGTCCCGGCCGCGCGCGGGTCCGCCGCGGCGGAACGTCCCTTCTGCTGCCGGCGGACCGGGTCACCGTAGCGCCGGGCGCCCTCGCTGGAGCGTCCGGGCGTGGCCGACGCGGGCACGGGGCGTTCGGGGGTGTAGGGGCGCGGGTCGGGAAGGGCGAAGTAACGACGACGACGCCGTCCCTGTCGCTGCGGTGAACTCAGGATCGCGGAGATCGCCTCGGGCTCGTGCCGGGCACAGTTGGCAAGCAGGCCGAGTGAGGTCAGGGTGACCACCGCGGAGGTGCCGCCGTTGGAGATGAGTGGGAGCTGGAGCCCGGTAACCGGCAGCAGGCCCACCACGTAGCCGATGTTGATGAACGCCTGGAGCACGATCGTCGCGGTGATCGTCCCGGCGAGCAGCCGGCGGAACGGGTCGACGGACCGCGTCGCGATGCGCATTCCGACCCAGCCCAGGGCGAGGTACAGCAGGACCACGACGGCCGCGCCGAACCAGCCGAGCTCCTCGCCGATGATCGCGAAGATGAAGTCGTTGGTCGCCTCGGGCAGGTAGAACCACTTGGCGCTGGACTGCCCGAGTCCGACGCCGAACAGTCCGCCGTCGGCCAGGGAGAGCATGCCCTGGTAGGACTGGTACGCCGCGCCCTGGGGGTTGGAGAAGTCGCCCTGCAGGGTGTCGATGTAGGTGCGGATCCGCTCGAATCGGTAGGCGAACGTCATGGCGGCCACCGCGAACACGACCACACCGAGGGCGATCACCAGCAGGAAGTGTCGCGACGGGTAGCCCGAGAACCACAGGACGCACAGGAACGCGATGGTCACTGCCGTGGCCATGCCGAGGTCAGGGGCCGCCAGCACGAGGCCGGCCACCACGAGGAAGCCCACGACCGCCGGGAAGAGCAGGTCGAGCCAGTATCCCGTCCGGACCCGCTTCGCGACGACGTACGACGCCCAGATGATGAACGCCAGCTTGGCGACCTCGGCCGGTTGAATCGAGAAGATCCCGAGGTCGATCCAGCCGCGTGAGCCGTTGATCTCCGACCCGATCCCGGGAATCAGTACGGCCACGAGCAGGCCGATCGAGACCAGCAGCATCGGCGTGGCAAGCTTGCGCAGCAGTTCGAATCGCATCCGCAGTGCGACCGCGAAGCCGATCGCGCCGATGGCGACGAACATCGCCTGCCGCAGGAAGATGTCGAATGGGGTTCCGCCGCCGGAGGTGGCGAGCACGTTGGAGCTGGACAGCACCATGCCGAGGCCGATCACCGTGAGCAGCGCGGTGACCACCATGACCACGTGGTACGACGTCAGGGGCGCCCGGTTGATCGCGGCGAGTGGCGCGGCGATGCGGCCGAGCAGGTCCGGCCCACCCGCGTCGTCGGAGGGGTGGCCGGCCGCGCGCCCGTCGGAGGCCGCGCCGGAGGTCCGGGGTGCGGGATTCCCGCGCCCGGAGTTCCGCCGCCCGGAGTCCTGCCGCTCGGAGTTCCGCCGTTCGGGGTTCTGCAATGCCATGCCCTTACCTCCCGGCAACGCGGCCCACGGCGAGTACGAAGCTGCGCCCGCGGTGACCGTAGTCGGTGAACATGTCCATCGACGCGGCTGCGGGGGCGAGCAACACCGTGTCGCCACCTGAGGCCATCCGTGCGGCCTCGGCGACCGCACGGTCCATCGTCTGCTGCGGCTCGTCGGGACCCGCATCGACGCCATCGTCCCCCGAGGCCAGCTCCACGACCGGCACGTGTGGGGCGTGTCGGGCCAATGACGCCGCGATCTGACCCCGATCCCGGCCGATCAGGACCACGCCGCGCAAAACGTCCGCGACCTCGGCGACCAACGGATCCACGTCGGCGCCCTTGAGCAGGCCGCCGGCGATCCACACCCGCTTGCCCCCGGCCAGCAGCGAGGTGCGGGCCGCGTGCGGGTTGGTGGCCTTGGAGTCGTCCACGAAGTGCACGTCGTCGATCGTGTCGACCGGTGCGGCGCGGTGGGCGCCGACCTCGAATGAGCGCAGGGCCGCGGCCACGTGCTCGGGCCGCGCCCCCACGGCCATGGCCATCGCCGCGGCGGCGAGTGCATCGGTGACGCCCGCGGGGCCGGCCGGGCGGACGTCCGCCGCCGGGAGAATGGGCGCGGGGTCGACGGTCTCGTCGTCGTCGCCCTGTGGTTTTTCTTCGCCCCGTGCAACGGTGCCGTTCGGCACTGCGCCGCTCGGCACTCCGCCGCCCGCCACGGCGCCGACCGACATAGCGCTGCCCGCAGCAACTTCCCGGACCGCGGAGCGCGGGATCCGCGCGGTGAGGACGCCGTCCACCACGCCCAACTCCCCCGGCGCCGGGGCGTCGAGGCGAACCCCGATGCGGGTGGGCGCCGGTGCGGCGGCGAGCAGGCGCGCGGCGATCTGGTCGTCGACGCCCGCGACCGCCACGCGGCCCGTGAGCACCTGCGCCTTGGCCTCGGCGTAGGCCTCCATGGAGCCGTGCCAGTCCAGGTGGTCCTCGGCGATGTTGAGCACCACCCCGACCTCCGGGCGGCAACTCGGCGCCCAGTGCAGCTGGAAGCTCGACAGTTCGGCGGCGAGGACCTCCACGCGCGGCTCGGCCAGCAGCACGTCGGTCACCGGCAGGCCGATGTTCCCGCAGGCGCGCGCGGCCATGCCCGCCTCGAGGCAGATCGCCTCGAGCATCGCGGTGGTGGTGGTCTTGCCGTTGGTGCCGGTCACCGCGAGCCACGTGCGGCGCGGGCCGAACAGCTCGGCCTCGTCGGCGCGCCATGCCAGCTCGACGTCGCCCCAGACGGGGATCCCGGCGCCGGCCGCGGCCAGCAGCAACGGCGAGTCCGGACGCCAGCCCGGGCTCGTGACGACGAGGTCCACCGGGTCGGTCGCGGTGGTGTCGAGCATCGCGGCGGCCCGGTCCAGGTCGACCCCGTCGCACGTCACGCCCGCGGGCAGTGCCGCGCGCAGGCGCTCGATCGCCTCGGGGCGCGAATCGGCGACCACCGGATCCGCACCGAGTGCGGCGAGGATCCGCACTGCACCGGGGCCGGACACGCCGGCGCCCAGCACCAGCACCCGGGCGCCGGACAGTGCGCGCACATCGATCTCCGTCATGCCAGACCTCTCGTCAGACCTCACGCCGACGCCGCGAGCCAGTCGCCGTAGAACAGTGCGATCGCCAGGCCGCACGAGATGGCGACGAGGAGCCAGAACCGGATGGTGACCGTGGTCTCCTTCCAGCCGCCGTTCTCGAAGTGGTGGTGGATGGGGGTCATCCGGAACGGGCGGCGACCGGTGGTGCGGAACGAGATCACCTGGATGAGGACCGAGACGAACTCGATGACGAACACCGCGCCCACGACGACCATGAGCAGCTCGGTGCGCGAGACGACCGAGACGCCGGCGACGATGCCGCCGAGGAACATCGAGCCGGTGTCCCCCATGAAGATCTTGGCCGGGGCGGCGTTCCACCACAGGAAGCCCAGGCACGCGCCCAGCGCCGCCGAACAGACGACGGCGATGTCCAGCGGGTCACGGACCTGGTAGCAGCCGGACAGGTTGACGCCCTCCGCCGGCGAGAAGCACGAGTAGCGGAACTGCCAGAAACTGAACACCACGTAGGTGCCCATGACCATGGCCATCGAACCGGCGGCCAGGCCGTCGAGCCCGTCGGTGAAGTTGACCGCGTTGGACCAGCCGTAGACGAGGATGACGATGAAGACCAGGAAGACGACGAACGGGAACGACACGGCCACGAAGTCGCGCACGTAGCTCAGCGACTGGCTGCCCGGGGTGAGGCCGTCGGAGTTGCGGAACTGCAGCACCAGGATGCCGAACGCGAGCGCGGCCAGAACCTGCCCGATCGTCTTGGACAGGATGCCCAGGCCCTTGTTCTGGCGCTTGAACACCTTGAGCCCGTCATCGATCATCCCCACCACCGCCAACGCGGTGGCCAGGCCCAGGATGAGCAGGCCGGACGCGGTGAAGCCGCCACCACCCACGGTGACCTGGCCGACGATGCCGGCGACGATGTAGCCGAGCCACACCGCGGCGAGGATGGCGAGACCGCCCATGTTCGGGGTGCCCCGCTTGCTCATGTGGGACTGCGGCCCCTCGAGCCGGATCTCCTGGCCATACCCGTGGCGGCGGAAGTAGATGATGAGCAACGGGGTGAGAAAGATGCTCACGACGAACGCCACCACGCCGGCGATCATGATCTGGGTCACTGCTGGTTCTCCTCACCACGCGCCGCGAGCACATGCTCCGCGACACTCCACAAGCCGACGGCCGCCGAGGCCTTAACCAACACGATGTCCCCGGGTTCGAGTCGCTCGTCGAGGATCGCGACCGCCTCCTCGACGGACGCGACGTGGTCGGCCTCCGAGCCCCACGAGCCCTCCTGGACCGCGCCCTGGAACAGGGCGCGCTGCGGGCGACCGTGTCCGACGACGACGAGCTGCGACACATCCAGCCGGACCAGGAATCGGCCCACCAGGTCATGTTCGACAACCGCGTCCTCGCCGAGTTCGGCCATCTCACCCAGGACCGCCCAGGTGCGGCGGTGACCGCCACCGGACCGGGCCATCACGGCCAGGGACTTCAGCGCGGCCCGCATCGAGTCGGGGTTGGCGTTGTAGGAATCGTTGATGACGGTCACGCCGTCCGCGGTCAGCCGGACATCCATCCGGCGGGCGGAGGCCGCCGTGGCGCCACCGAGAGCGGCCGCGACCTGATCGACGTCCATCCCACACGCCAGCCCCACCGCGGCCGCGGACAACGCGTTGCCGACCTGGTGCTCGCCGTGGACCTTCAACGCGACGTCCGCCTCACCCTGCGGGGTGATCAACCGGAACGAGGCGCGCACCTCATTATCGAGCGAAACGCGCTCCGCCCGCACGGTTGCCGACCCGCTGAGGCCGACGCGTACGACGTCCGCGGAGGTGCGGCCGGCCATGGCGGCGACGCGCTCGTCGTCGTCGTTCAGTACCGCGACACCACCGTCGGCGGCGGACGGCAGTGCCTCGACCAGTTCCCCCTTGGTGGCGGCGATGACCTCGCGGGACCCGAACTCGCCCAGGTGGGCGGTACCGACGTTGAGCACTACGCCGATGCGCGGGGGCGCGATCGCCGCGAGCTCGGTGATGTTGCCGGGCGCGCGGGCGCTGAGTTCGAGGACGAGGAAGTCGGTCGACTCGTCGGCGCGCAGCGCGGTCCACGGGTGGCCGATCTCGTTGTTGAACGATCCGGGCGGGGCCACGACCGTGCCGGCGGCGGATAGGACGGCGCCGATGAGGTCCTTGGTGCTGGTCTTGCCGGACGATCCCGTCACCCCAACCACGGTCAGGCCGTGATCGGCGACGAGTCGGTCGACGCTGGCGCGGGCGAGCGAACCCAGCGCCGCCAGCACCGCGGCGCCGGAGCCGTCGGTGTCCGCGGCCAGGGCCATGGCGTTGGTCTCCCGGTGTTCGATCCGCGGGACCACGATCTGGGCGCCGTCGGCCCCGTCGACCTCGCGGGCCACGAGCGCCGCCGCCGCTCCGGAGCGCAGGGCGCCGGCGACGTAATCGTGGCCGTCGACCCGCTCGCCGGGTAGTGCCAGGAACAGCCCGCCCTCCCCGATGCGCCGGGAGTCGAACTCGACGGTTCCGGTGACGGCGGTGGACGGGTCACCTCCGACCAGGTGACCGCCGACGATCTCGGCGATCTCACCGAGGGTGAGGTCGATCATGACGTGCTGTCCTCCGTCTCGCCCTCCAGGGCGGTGTGTCCTAGGCGTCGAACGAGTTCTTCCGCGGCGCGCGCCCGGTCGTCGAACGGGTACACGGTGCCGTTCACTTCCTGGCCCGTCTCGTGGCCCTTCCCGGCGATCACCACGACGTCCCCCGTGCGGGCCCAGTCGATCGCGGCGCCGATCGCGGCACCGCGGTCACCGATCTCCTCGACCCGGGTGTTCTCCCCGGCCGCGGACTCGGCTCCCCTGCGGACCGCCGCGCGGATGGTGGCGGGGTCCTCGGTGCGTGGATTGTCGTCGGTCACCACCACGAGGTCCGCGACGTCGGCCGCGGCCGCGCCCATCAACTCGCGTTTGGCGGAGTCGCGGTCGCCGCCCGCACCGAGAACGACGGCGATGCGGCCCTGGGTCTGGGCACGGACGGACGTGAGCACCGCCGCGACCGCCCCGGGCTTGTGCGCGTAGTCAACGAGGACCCGGAAGTCCTGCCCGCGGACCACCGGCTCGAGACGGCCCGGAACCCGCACCCGGGTCAGACCCACGGCGGCGGCCCTCACGTCCACGCCGAGAGCGTCGACGGCGGCCAGGGCGACGAGCGCGTTGGCGACATTGAACCGGCCCAGGATCGGCAGTTCGACCTCGACGGTGAGCCCGTGCGGACCGTGGACTATGAATGTCTGCGTCCCGTACTCGGTGGTCTGGGACTCCCCGGCCGTCCAGTCGGCGTCCGCACCGACCACTGCCGACACGGTGGCGGCGTCCGGGCGCATCTCGGCCAGGCGCCGACCCCAGTCGTCGTCGATCACCACGACGGCCTTCGCCGCCGGGGACACGTGCGAGCCGGGGTCGGCTGCGGTGTCGAAGAGTCGGCACTTGGCCCGGAAGTAGTCCTCCATGTCCGGGTGGAAGTCGAGGTGGTCCTGCGAGAGGTTGAGGAATGCGCCCACCGCGAAGCGGGTGCCGTCGACGCGGCCGAGGCGCAGTGCGTGGCTGGAGATCTCCGCGGCGACCGCGCGGGCGCCGTCCGAGCGCATCCGGGACAGCAACGCCTGGAACTCCGGCGCCTCCGGCGTGGTGAGCCTGCTGGGCAGTGCCCGGCCGTCGACGCGACTTCCGGTGGTCCCGATAATCCCGGCGACCGCACCTGCGCCCTGCAGGGCGGCCTCCACGAGGTAGGAGGTGGTGGTCTTGCCGGACGTGCCGGTGATCCCGACGACGTCGAGGTCTACGGACGGATTCCCCGTGACGAGCGCGGACGCCGAACCCAGCACAGATCGCGGTTCCGGGTGGACCAGGACGGGCAGTCGGTCGGCGACGGACGCGAGCAACTCGATGCCCGCGGGGTCGGTGAGGATCGCGGCCGCTCCGGCCTCGACGGCGGTGGCGCCGAACGACGCGCCGTGAACCCTCGCGCCGGGCAGTGCGGCGAACAGGATTCCGGGACCCGCGTCCTGTGCCCTGATGGTGGCGCCGACCAGGTCGACGTCCGCCCCGGCCCGGTGCCCCAGCACCTCGGCATGGACCTTCTCGGCCAACTGTGCAGCTGTGATCATCGCCTGTTCTCGCCCTGCCCTTCCTGCTCGCGCCCTCCCGTGAACTCGCTACACGCTACCCTGCCCGGGTGCGGTCACTGCGCCTGCAGGATCAGTTCCCGGGCGGGGGCGGACGGCGGGATATTGTCCCTGTTGACCAGCCACGAGGCGATGTCGTGGAACAACGGCGCGGCGGAGGCGCCCAGCACGCCGCGCTGCGGCGCGTCGAGCATGATCGCGATCACATACTCAGGGTCATCCGCAGGCAGGATGCCGGCGAACGTGATCCAGTACCGCGAGTTGGAGTAGCAGGAGCACCCGGGGTCGATCTGCTGGGCGGTCCCGGTCTTGCCGCTGATTTGGTAGCCGGCGATCGCGGCTTGCGGGCCGGTACCGGCCTGTGCTCCGGGGCCGGACTGGACGACGGCGCGGAACATGTCTCGCACGGTGCGTGCGGTCTCCTCGCTGACGACCCGCTCACCCTCGGGCCGGTCGGGTACCACGCTGGTGCCGTCGGGGCCGATCTGTTCGGCCACGACCCGGGGCGGCACGCGCACACCGTCGTTGGCGATGGTCTGGTAAATGCCCGCCATCTGCAGCGTGGTCATGGACAGGCCCTGTCCGATCGGCAGGTTGGCGAAGGTGCCGCCCTGCCAGTTCTGCAGGTCGGGAACGAGCCCCTCGGACTCGCCCGCGAGCTCGATACCGGATTTCTGGCCGAGCCCGAACTTCTCCAGGTATTCCGAGAACGACTGCTTGCCCACCCGCTGGGCGAGCATCAGGGTGCCGACGTTGGAGGATTTTCCGAAGATTCCCGTGGTGGTGTACGGGGTCGGCCCGTGCTGCCAGGCGTCGGAGACCGTGACGCCCTCCATGCTGATGCTTCCGTCGACGGAGTGGACTTCCTCGGGATCGGTCAGTCCGGCCTCGATCGCCGCCGACGCGGTGATGATCTTCTGGACCGAGCCGGGCTCGAAGGGCGAGGTCACCGCGGGGTTGCCGAGGTCTGCTCCCCGCTCGAGTTCCGCGCCGATGCCTACCGCCGGGTTGAAGGTGTTGTCATTGGCCATCGCCCGGACCTCACCGGTCTTGGCATCCAGCACCACGGCGGAGGCGTTTTCGGCGCCTGAGGAGTCCTTCGCCGACTGGATGGCCTTTTGCACGTGCCACTGCAGGTCGGCATCGAGGGTGAGCCGGATCGTGTCGCCGTCCCGCGGCTCGGAGACGTTGCGCAGGGTGCCCGGGATCATCGTGCTGTCCTGCGCCCGGTCGTAGGTCTGCCGGCCGTCCTCGCCATCGAGTGCGTCGTTGAAGAACGCCTCGATCCCCTGGAGGCCGATGAGCTTGCCCTCGTCGCTCTGGGTCGTCGCCCCCACAACATTCGCGCCGAGCGCGCCGCCGGGGTATTCACGGATGTCGACTCGTTCGGCACCGATCATCGGGAACTTCTTGGTGATGGCGTTGGCCTGGGTGACGTCCACGTTGCGGACCAGGTAGGTGAAGCCACCGTTCGAGTTGAGTTTCGCCTCGATCTCGTCGCGGTCGACGGCATCGCCGAGGAGGGATTCGAACTCGTCCGCGATCTCGTCGGCTAGTTCGTCCCAGGTGGGCTTGGTGCTGTCCAGTTCGCGCCGGGCTTCGGCGTTGGCCTGCTCGACCGCCGGCTGGATGGACAGGTCGCGTGCCTCGCGGGTGAAGGCGATCGGGTCTCCGCTCACATCGACGATCGCGCCGCGGGTGGCGGGGAGCACCTGGTGCACCTGTCGCTGGCTTTCGGCGCGTGCTGCGAGTTCGGTTCCGCCGATCGTCTGCACCCACAGCAGTTTGACCAGTGACACCACCATGATGAGAACGAACAGTGTCCGCATGAAGGTGAACCGATTGTCGGTGGACGCGGTGGTGCGGATCCGTCCGGACCTGTTCGGTGTCCGCCCGACTGCCGGCTGCCCGCCGCGCGGGTTGCCCGAGGGGCCCCCTCGGCCCCGTCCCGGGGTGCGTCGATCGGTCATCGGGTGGCCTTTCGGGTTCTAGCGATCAGTGGGGCTGTCCGGGAACGGGCGCCAGGGTGGCGACCTCACCGGCGGGCGGTGTGGGTGCGGGATTGTCCGGTTGGGCTTCCGGCTCCGCTGGCGCGGCGGGCGCCGGCGGTGGAACGGGATCCGCCATCGGGGCCGGCGGTGCGGCCAGTGCCGGTGGGGCGGCCTGCGGCGGGTACGGGACGGGCGCGACTCCTCGGGGCGCTCTGTCCTGAGGAGCCTGGGCGGGCGGTGCGCCGAACCCGTCACGGTCCGACGACTCTGACGGCTCGGACGCTACCGGAGCAGGCTGGAGTGGCTTGATCGGCGCGCCGAGCTTCGCCTCGGGCTCTCCGACGATCTCGATGACACCGTCTGAGCCCCGCGTGAGGATCGGCGCACTCGCGACGCCGACCATGCCGAGCTTCTCGGCGCGCTGTGCCAGCACCTCGGCCGACCGTGCTCGCTCGTTGGAGGCCTGGAGTGACTCCATCCGTTCCACCAGTTCGACGTTGCCGTCACGGGCGGTCTTGAGGTCGTAGGTGTCCTGCGTGGTCTGTGCCGCCAGCATCAGGGTGCCGCCGACGCCGGCCCCGATGATGAAAAGGAGGACGACGACGAAGGGCACTCGTGACGCGAGTTCTGCTGCACTCAGGCGTTCGGCCGGCACGACCACCGTGCGGCGTCCGCGAACGGATCGGGTGACCGGCTTGCGTCGAAGACCGAGCGCACGCCGTTCGCGGGCGGGGGTGCCCACTTCCCGGACCGCCGGGTCGGTGTCCTCGGGGCGGCTGTCGACCTCGGGCGTGTCGATGATGCTCGTCATGGGGTTCTCCCGTCGATTCGCCGGACGCATCGCACGCGGACTGACGCCGAGCGCGGGTTGTGGTCGATTTCTGTGGGTGACGCCTTTTCTGCTCCGCGGGTTACCGCCGCGAATTCCGGGCCATGGCCCGGGAGTTCGACCGGGAGCCCGGCCGGAGTTCTCGACGCCGTTCGGGTGGACAGCTCTCGCTTGACGATCTTGTCCTCGAGCGAGTGGTACGACATGAACACCGCTCGACCACCGAGGCGGAGCAGATCCAGGTATCCGGGAACCGCGTTCTCCACGGCCTCCAGCTCGGCATTGACCTCGATCCGCAGCGCCTGGAATACGCGCTTGCCAGGATGACCGCCGGTGCGGCGGGCTCCCTGCGGAATCGTGTCGTAGAGCAACTCCACGAGCTCGGTGCTGGTGCGAAGTGGGTCCGACTCGCGCCGGCGGACGATCGCGGAGGCGATCTGCCGCGCGAACCGCTCCTCCCCGTACACCCGGAAGATCCGGGCCAGCTCATCGCGTGAGTAGTCCGCGAGAATGTCTGCCGCTGTCGGCCCGGTGGTGGGGTCCATCCTCATATCCAGCGGAGCGTCGACCGAATAGGCGAAGCCTCGGTCGGCCACGTCCAGCTGCATTGAGGAGACACCGAAGTCGAGGAGGATTCCGTCAATCGTCGGGCCTACACCGTCCCGCGAGTCCTCGGGTAGGGCGGCAACCACGGCGTCGAAATCATCAAAACGCGCGTGAACCGGGGTGAACCGCTCCCGGTAGGCGATGAGTCTCCGGGTGGCCATCTCGAGCGCGTCGGGATCCCGATCGACTCCGAGGACGCGGAGCGTCTCGAATTCTGCGAGCAGGTGTGAGGTGTGCCCTCCGAGCCCGAGGGTGCCGTCCACGAGGACTGGTTGACGATCTTCTTCGAGCGCGGCCTCCACCACTGGGCGGAAGAGTTCGATGGTCCGCTCGAGGAAGACCGGTATGTGACCGGAGCGTGCGGCGGCGCGGTCGGCATCGGGCTCTGCTGCCATCTCGCCTCCTCGCATCCGGATGGTCTGTGCGCTCCGGTTGTGGTGGAGCCCCCTGGTCCCCGTCCGGTACCCACCTGGCGTTGGGGAAGTACGTCAGGGTGGTGCCGGGCAGGGGCCGGGGGGCTCCGTCCGTCGTGCGGTCCTTCTTCTTTCTGTGCCCACTCCCCCGGATCAGAATTCGATCCCGAGCGAGGTGCCCTCCATTTCGGAGAACACGGGCAGGTTCTCTTCGCTGTAGCGGTCCCACGCTTCGGCGTCCCAGACCTCAAGGCGTTCCCCGAGGCCGTTGACGACGCAGTCTTTTCCAAGACCCGCGTATTTCCGCTGACTCGCCGGGATGGAGATCCGCCCCTGCGAGTCCAGTTGCTGGACTTCCGCACCACTCACCAGGAGCCGGAAGAACGCCATGTGCCTCTCACTGAGGTTGGCGGTCGGCCGGACCTTTCTGACCAGCGCGTCGAACTCGTCTTCAGGGAAAACCGACAGCGTGTTGGTGAACCACCCACACACCACGACCCCGTCCGCCAGGCCAGGCCTGAATCTCGCGGGGATCGTCAGCCGCCCCTTGTCATCGAGCTTGGGACGGTGTGTCCCGTACCCGACGAAGGCTCGTTCACGTCCGGAGTCGACGGAGTCGGTGTCGGTCACCCGCCACCTCCTGAGGGATCAGGCCCTTCGAGCTCCTTGCGTGCCCCACTCTACCCCACAATGCCCCACATACAAGGCTTGAGCCCCACTTCGCCCCACAACTCTTCAAAACAGCAGGTCACAGCGGATAATCTTGAGCTCAGTTTATCCGACACGCCGCTGATTCCCGTCCGAGTGCCGCCCGGACCGAGACAACTACCGCGCCCAATGTGGCATAAATCTAGCAGTGGGACATGAGTGACACTTACTGTGGGAGAAAGTGGGGAACTTGGGGAGATCCCTCAAAAGACCAGGTAGAAGCGAAATGTCCCTGCAAGGCGGCAGCGTGAACCTTCATCGATCGCAGGTTCTCCGACCCCCATCGCATGTCGGCCGAGGCCGGGCCTCGTCACTGCTGGCCTATTCCAGCTCCCAATCCACCCCTGAGTCGGATGGGCTCTTCGGTCGACCGACGCCGTGATCGCTTGTTCCCCTGGCAGAGCCTTTGGACAGTTCCCGCAGGTCACGGCATAACTGTGCGGCCAGTGCTTAGCAGACGGACCAGACTACGTGGGTCTCTACTCGCGATAGCTGGCGACTTTCGGCAGCACGTGGGACCCGGTGGGAGCCGTTACCTCCGGGTGGGTGCCAGTGGGGCACGAGCACTCTCGGTGGGGCCAGGTGGGGAACGGGTGGAGACCAGCGGGCAATCGCTTCATGTGGTGGGGGCAGATGGGGTGCGTGACCGCTAAGTGGCGGCAAGTGGGGCGAAGCTCAGATCCAGGTGACGCACCGGGCGGAGCTGGGCAAAGTGCGGCCAAAAAAACGAGGGACGAGCGCGTATGCGCTCGTCCCTCCCGAGAAGCTAGTCGCCTACGGCTCCTGCTCGAAGCGGCGACGGAATCGATCTTCCATCCGGGCGGAGTAGGACTTTCCGCTATTGGAACTGGGGGTGGCCGCGCCACCTCCACCGCGAGCCCGGGGGCTGCCGGACTTCTTGGTGCCGGGAATCGACGTAGATGGTGACGACCGCAAGGCGAGGACGCCGGCCGCGAACATCACAAGGAAGCCCAAGAGGCTGATGATCGGGAAGCCGCCTGGCTTGAAGTCGAGCGCGAGACCACCGACGAGGAGTACCAATCCGAGGATGCCGAGTCCCAGGACAAGTCCGGTGGGCCGACGGACGCCAGTCGCGCCGGTCTTGCGGACGGACGACGCGAACTTGGGGTCGTCGGCATAGAGCGCGCTCTCAATCTCCTTGAGCATGCGCTGCTCGTGCTCGGACAGGGGCACTTCGACCTCCTTTGTGTGCTCGCGTTGACGAGCGTGGCCGGCAGGGTCGGAAAGTACCGACCGGTTTGGGGTAAGCCGGTCAAGGCTCTCCCCATCATACGAGGGCAACGCCGCCGTGACCACTGCGATTCCCGGTAAGCGTCGGAATCCCCCCACCCAGGTCCTTTACCAACTCAGGCGGCAGGTCCGAGAACTCCCAATCTCTGATCCACCAGATCGAGGAATCGACCGACAGCCCAGAGGAAATCATCGGCCATCCGAGGTGACACCGTCCGCGGCAGTCCGTCCTCCACCGCGGCTGCAAGCGTGGAGTAGCCACCGAATGCGACCGCCCATTCACGCAGTTCAGGGATCTCATCGCCGAGCCGGTGCCAGACATCCGACGGCCCGCGCTTCCGGCCTCTGGGAAGGAGCAGTGCGCCGGCAGCGTAGCGGGCCGCCCGGTAGGACTCGACAAACCGCTCCTCTGGAGTCGACGCCGACACCGCTCGACCGCGATGCGCTTCCGCTCGCTCGGCTCGTAAAAGTGGCGCCCGGGTCGGTGGCGCCCCCTCGTGGGATTCCCGGCTGTTCGGTGTCCGCCGCTCGAATGCCCTCGAAGCCCCGCCGCCGGCAACCCTCAATCCACTGACGTTGTCCATACCCTCTGCACCACCAATCTCGGCTGTTCCTCCGCTGTGATTCGCACGCTATCCCCGGGGTACGACACAACCCGGGGCGCCTGAGGCGTACTCGTGGTGAGATGGACCGGATGGACACGGTGATCACCCGGCTCGATGCGGCCGACTTCAGAGATCGACTTCCCGAAGCGCTCGGGGTCTACGTCGACGCGATGGGATACCCCCGACAGGTGATCCGTTCGCGCGCTGCGGCTTGGATGGAGCACAGTCGCCGCGATGGCTGGTCGGGTGTGGCGGCATTCGAAACACCCCGGCGACGGCTACTCGGTCCGTCGCGGGGACCCCTCGTCGCGATCTGCTACGGCTATCGCGGGGCACCCGGTCAATGGTGGTACGAGCAGGTGTCCCAAGGACTCCGGAGCCGGGACCTCACCTTGCCGGAGGATTATGTGGAGTTGACCGAACTCCACGTCGCCCCCTCACATCAGGGACGAGGTATCGGCACACAGCTACTGCGCACGTTCCTGGCTGATCGACCGGAAGGATCTGTGCTGCTGTCTACTCCTGAAGTGCAGGAGGAGAACAACGGGGCGTGGCGGTTGTATCGCTCGTTGGGTTTCAGTGACGTTCTGCGCTCACATCGGTTCGAGGGGGACGCCCGCCCGTTCGCGGTTCTCTCCCGATCCCTCCCCCTCCCAGATCAGGAGCGCTGAGGTGGGTTCACATCATGACGTGGTGGTGATCGGTTCCGGCCACAACGGCCTGACCTGCGCCGCCTATCTCGCCCGTGCCGGGGTCGATGTCCATGTGGTGGAGAAGGACTCGGTGATCGGCGGGGCCACGTCGACTGTCGAGCGTTACCCGGGACACCTGACCGACCGAGGGTCCTCAGCCCATCTGATGATCCGGCACACCGGCATACCGGAGGAACTCGAGCTGGAGGCCCACGGCCTCCGCTACGTCGACTGCGACCCCTGGGGGTTCGCACCGGCACCACCGGGTTCGGGTGAACCCCCGATTGTCTTCCACCGCGACCTGGACGCGACATGCCAGAGCGTCTCCGATGCCTGCGGCGCCGAAGACGCGAGGGCGTACCGAGCATTCGTCCGCCGATGGGGAGTCCTGGCCGCTCGCATGATGAAGGGCTTCGCGGTGCGGCCCACCGCAGCTGGCCTGGGCTCCGCCTTTCTCGGCAGGGAGGACCTGCGCGACCCCTTCGGGGCAGTACAGACGTTCTTGTCCTCCGGAGACGCTCTCCTCGACGCCTCGTTCACCTCGGAGCGGCTCAAGGCTGCACTCTCGTGGTTCGGTGCCCAGTCCGGTCCCCCGATGTCGCATCCCGCCACTGCACCGATGATCGGATTCGCGGCCCTGATGCACACCATCCCGCCGGGCCGTGCAATCGGTGGTTCCGGAGCACTGGCAGATGCACTCGCCTCTGTCGTACGTGCCCACGGCGGCACGATCACCGCCGGTGCGGGCGCAACCGCGATCAGCAGAGCCGGTAGCGGATGGCAGGTCGAGACCGAAGGTGGCTCGACGCTCACCTGCTCCGCGGTCGTCGCCGCCTGTCACGTCCACACGACGTTGGACCTGCTGACGGAGGTGCTCCCGGCTTCCAGGTTGGACGGTTGGCGTCGACGGATCCGCCCCGGATTCGGACTGGGCATGGTGGTGCGACTGGGGACCACGGACCTGCCCCGCTACCCCGACGTCCCCACCGAGTTGAGCGCGCACGGCCTCCAACTGCTCGTCACCGATCGTCGGCACCTCGACCGCCGGTACGGGGTCGCCGCTGCCGACGGACTGGACGCCGATCCCGCGGTTCTGGCGATGAGTTTCAGTTCCCTGGACCCATCACTGGCACCGGAAGGTCGGCACGAGCTCACGCTGTGGTCCCAATGGCATCCACGACATCTCGCTGACGGCCGAAGCTGGTCGGAGGCGGGCCCGGCCGAAGCCGACCGGATCATCGCCGCGGCCGATCGCTTCGCACCAGGACTGGCCGACTCCATCGTCCATCGGCACGTCCAGACGCCAGAAGACCTCGAGCAGGAGCTGGGATTGATCGGCGGGAACGTGATGCACGTCGAAATGTCGCTTGACCAGATGCTCCCGATGCGTCCCCACCCGGATCTACGTGGTCACACCGTGCCCGGCGCGGACGGGATCTACCTCGCCGGAGCATCGACACATCCCGGCGGTGGCGTCATCGGAACCAGCGGAAGGACCGTCGCACGCCTTGTCGGCCGCAAACTCGGCACGTCGACACGCCGCCGACGCGGGGCACGGGCAGAATGACGGACGTGACCGCACCGCACCTGACCGACTCTGCACCTGCCACCGGTGGACGTTCGCCCCTGGCCCGGCGGTTGATCGGTGTCACAGCACTGGTCACGATGATGTTCGTCCTCACCGGCTGTCTGCAACTCAACGCGCAGATGAGCGTCCGTAAGGACGACACCGTGTCTGGCCGCATCCTCATCGCGGCCGACCAGCCCGCTCAGGCTGCTGCCCTGGACCGACTGGGGACACCGTCCGGACTTGAACAGAAGGTCCGGATCACGCCGTATTCGGCGGACGGGTTCACAGGGCGGGAGATCTACTTCACCCAACTAACCTTCGCCGAGATGGACACGCTCTCCCTGGCCGTGGACATCGAGGGCGCGCGGCCCTACACCATGAGTTTCCGGCGAAGCGGGGACACCGTCACCTTCAGCGGCTCAGTCGACCTATCGGGGCTGCCCGCGGACCGGGCCGAGTCGGCTACCACCCGGGTCGACCTGACGTTCCCCAACCGGATCAGTGAAACCAACGGGACGATCGGTGCCGGGAACTCCGTCAGTTGGGAGCCGGCGCCGGGGTCCATCACCAGGATGCAGGCGTCGTCGTCCTACCCGGATCCCGCGGCCCGCGGTTTCGCCGTATGGATGATCGTGGGAATCGGCGCGGCGCTGTTGGTGGCCATCGGCACCGTACTCGCGGCGCGAACATCACGCGCCCGGGCCGACCGACTCTCCCGCTAGAGGCCACCAAGAGTCGCCCCTGCCCCGCGCCAGACGACTGTGTTCGGGCTGACCCGGGCGGTCAGAGCAGGATTGCTGGGCGGCGCGGGCTCTGTGAGCCCGCGCCGAAACCCAACATCAGAGAGATGTGGCCGCCACGTCGGACGCGGGCGCCATCGACAGGTTCGCAAGCACCTCGTGCGTGGCACGCGAGAAATTCAGCGTGTTGAAATGCAGGCAGGGCGCTCCCTCTGCGATCAATCGCTCACACAGATCAGTGGCGAACTCGATACCCACCTCACGTACGGCGGCCCGATTCTCCTCCGGTCCATCGCCGGCTGCGAGTCGCAGCTTCTCCGAGAGTCCCTCCGGCAGTGCACAACCGGACAGCTCCACCATCCGGCGGACCACCCGCAGACTCGTGACCGGCATCAGGCCGGGGATGATGGGCTTTGCACCCTGCTCCGGATCCGCAGCAACCACGCGGTCTCGAAGCCTCAGGTAATCGTCGATATCCCAGAACATCTGCGTGATCGAGTACTCGGCACCGGCCCGCAGCTTGCCGACGAGGACCTCCGTGTCGTGGTCCAGGTCTCGGGCCCGATAGTGCCCTTCGGGGAACGACGCCACGCCCACGTGGAAATTACCCACCTCGTGAATGAGGCGGACCAGCTCTTCGGCGTAACGCAGGCCCTCCGGGTGGGCGGTCCACTCGCCGAGCGGGTCCCCGGGCGGATCGCCCCGCAGGGCGAGAATGTTTGACACCCCGACCTCGCCGTACATGCGGATCATCTCCCGCAACTCGTCGGCGGTATGGCCGACGGCGGTGAGGTGGGCGATCGGCAGGATGTCGGTCTCGCGCACGATGCGCTCCACCACCCGGACAGTCCGGTCGCGAGTGGAACCGCCGGCGCCATAGGTGACGGACGCGAATGCTGCACCGAGCTCGGAGAACACGGACGCGGCACGCCAGAGCCGTTCCTCCGCCGCCTCGTCACGAGGCGGATAGAACTCCACGGAGAACGGAACCCTCGGGGTGGTCGACGCAGCGATGCGATCGACGATGCTCGGGTGTCGGCCGCCGTCCGTCGGGTCGAAGTCGGGTAGCTGGGTCACCGGACCAGCGTAGCCCGACACGCACCGGGGCCAATTTCGGCCCGGAGTCTAGGATCGACGACGACGAGGGTGGCCGGATCGGACGCCCGGAAGGGATGGTGCCCGTTGGCCTCAGCGACTCGCCCCGACGACGCGGAACGCGTGCTAGACGCGCTGCGTCAACACCTCGACGAGCGGCGTGACGTCGTGGCCGGCGTGGACGACCGGGTGGGCCGACTGGCCGGCCTGCTGTCCGATTTCGTGACGGACGGCGGCAAGCGGATGCGACCGCGATTCGCACTCGCCGGGTGGACCGCCGCGGTTCAGGTCACCGGTCAGATCCCCGACGAGGTCATCACCGCGTGCGCCGCTCTCGAACTCATCCAGGCATGCGCGTTGGTTCACGACGACATCGTCGACGCCTCCGACACCCGCCGCGGACGTCCGACCGTGCACCGCTCGGCCGAGGCAATACACGTCAAGGCCGGATGGAAGGGAGACGCCGAACGCTACGGGACCTCCCAGGCCATCCTCCTCGGCGATCTCGCACTGACCTGGGCCGACGAGATGTTCGTCACGTCAGGGGTCAGTCCAGAGGCCCTGTCGCGGGCACTGGTCCCCTGGTACGCGATGAAAACCGAGGTCCTGTCGGGTCAGATGCTCGACGTCCTCGCCGAGGCCTCGTCCGCCACCGATGAGGCGACCCCGGCGAAGGTGAACCGATTCAAAACCGCCGCCTACACGGTCGAACGCCCGCTCCACATCGGCGCCGCACTGGCCGACGCGGGCCCGGAGACCGTCACCGCACTGCGGGAGTTCGGGGTGGCCGTGGGGCAGGCGTTCCAGCTCCGCGATGACCTGCTCGGAGTGTTCGGGGACCCGGAGGTGACCGGAAAGCCCTCCGGCGATGACCTGCGTGAAGGTAAGCGCACACTGCTGCTCGCCCGCGCGATGACCCTCGCGCCGCAGGACGACGTCGACTTCCTGCTGGGGGTGATCGGCGCTGAGGTCGACGCAGCCGAACTCGACCGCGCCCGGACGATTCTCGTCGACTCCGGCGCCGTCATCTCCATCGAGGCGGAGATCGACGCCCTGACCAGCCGGGCGCTGCAGGCGATCGAGACCGACGCGATCACCGATCAGGGTCGGGACACTCTCAGGGACCTCGCCGCGGCCGCCACCCGACGTCAGGCCTGATCGTGCCCTCGGGGAGCGACACGGAACCCACGCCTTCAGGGGCGCCGGCGACGCCGGAAACGCCAAAGTCGCCGGAGCCGGCGGAGACGTTGGAGACGGCGGGGGCATCGACTCGGATGCGTCCCGCAGGTGCCGCACAGGCGATCGTGCGCTCGGCACGCGCTGCGTTCGCCGGCCCCTCCGGACCGGCACTGTGGCGCGGGATCGTCGGATCGATCCTGCTCACCCTCGCCGGCTTCGGAGTGGGAGCGCTGCCCGTTGACGGGGGACCCGCGGTCGCGCTGGGACTGGCCGGGTACACATTCGGGCACGGTGCCACCCTGGCGATGATCCTGTGCTGGGCCGGGGTCGCCCTCCTGCTCACCTCCTGGCTCGCGCTCGGACCACGTGCGACGGCCGGCCGCCTGCCCGTCGGTGACGCGGCCTGGGCCACCGCACTGTGGTCCCTTCCCATGCTTCCCGCGATCCCCCTGTTCAGCCGCGACGCCTGGTCCTACCTGGCCCAGGGCGCGATGACCGGTGCGGGCGTCGACCCCTACGAGTTCGGCCCGGAGGCCAATCCGGGCGCCTTCACCACCGAGGTCAGCCCCGACTGGCAGTCCACCGCCACGCCGTATGGGCCTCTACACCTGTCGCTGATGCGGATCATCGTGGCCATGTCCGGTGGGCACCCCGAGGTCGGAATCCTGATCCTGCGCGTGGTGACCCTGGCCTGTGTCGCCGCGATGCTCGCGCTGATCGTGGCCGCCGCCCGACGCGTGGGCGTCGATGCCGGGGCGGCCGTCTGGATGGCCGGCGCCTCACCACTGACCGTCATCCACCTGTCCGGCGGGCTGCACAACGAAGTCGTTCCCCTCGTCGCCTGCCTCGCCGCGGTCGTCCTCACCCTCGACCGGCGCTACGCGTGGGCCGGCGTCCTGATGGGTCTGGCCGTGGCGTTCAAGGCCACCGCCGTCATCGTGGCGCCGTTCCTGCTGTGGATCGCCCTGGACCGGCGTCGACACTCCGCCGGCGAAGGCCGGTTCGGGAGCCGTCCCGTCATGGGAGCGATCGCGGATACCGCTCTGGCCGCCGTGGTGGCCATCGTGGTGTTCGTGGTGGCGACCGTCGCGTCCGGCACCGGATTCGGCTGGGTCAACGCGATCTCGGTCTCTGACCGGGTCATCAACTACCTCAGCGCCCCCACCGCTGTGGCCCACCTGATCCACGCGTTGCCGGGGACCGCCGGATTCGCCGACATCCTCGCCGTGTCCCGGGACATCGGGCGCGTCGTGCTGGCGATCGCCCTCGTCGCCGTGTGGTGGTGCTTCCGCCGCGACACCCGCACGGCGCTGCGCGGAATCCTCGTGGGACTACTGGTGTTCGTGTTGCTGAACTCGCTGGCCTGGCCCTGGTACTACGTGTGGGTGACGGGGTTCTGGTTCCTCGGTCGACCCGGCCCACGCGCCACGACCGGCGCGGTGGGGGTGACGGCCTTCCTCATCATGGCGATCGGACCCAACGGATCGACCAGTCTCTACAGCCCGGTGATCACCGGGATCGCCGTCCTCGCGGCCATCGCGTCCGGATGGTGGTGGTGGCGCGCGACCGCCGACAGCAGAGTGTCGACACGCTGAGGGCGCCGCGGGTGACCGATCAGCCGGAGAGGATCAGAACGCCATCGCCTGAGCGCGCCGCATGACCTCGCGCGCACGGTGGCCGTGGAGGGCGTCAGCCGGCCGACCCGGCAGCGAATCGTCCTCCTCGAAGAGCCACTTCAGGATCTCGCCATCGTCATATCCGCCGTCCCGGAGTACCGCCACCAGTCCGGGGAGAAAGCGGGCGACCTCGTCGTCGTCGTCAAAAAATACCTCCGGCACCACCAGGACGCCCGCGCGCCGGACGGCGAGCAGCGCCCCGTCGCGCAACAGGTCGTGCACCCGGGTGACCGGGATGCCCAACCGCTCGGACACCTCGGGAAGATTGACGGTCTCGACGTCGGCGGGCAGGACGTCGTCACTGTGCGGAACGGTACTCACGTCACCCAGGCTAGTCCCCCGACGCACCAGCGGCACCACCGCGACATCTCCCCCACCGACCGCCGTTAACAACACGCCAGGCATACCGCTCCGGGGACAGGAGGGGCAGAATGGACCACATGAGCACTCACGATGGGCCGATTCCGAGGCCGGGCGCCCTGCTCGACGGGCGATACCGGCTCGATGCCGTGATCGCCCGCGGCGGCATGTCCACGGTCCACCTGGCCACAGATGAGCGGCTCGACCGTCATGTGGCGGTCAAACTCCTTGACCCGACCCTCGCCGGGGATCGTGCGTTCGTCGACCGGTTCACCCTCGAGGCGCGCTCCGCCGCCAAGCTCTCCGACCCGGGCATCGTGCAGGTCTTCGACCAGGGCGTCGAGGGTGACACGGCGTTCCTCGTCATGGAACTCGTCCCCGGCGGCACCCTGCGCGAACTCCTCGACGAGCGCGGCCCCATGCCGCCCTACGCGGCCGCCGCCGTGCTACGCCCCCTGCTCGGCGCCCTTCGCGAGGCGCACGACGCCGGGCTGGTGCACCGCGACATCAAACCGGAGAACGTCCTGATCTCCACCAACGGTGCCGTCAAACTCGCCGACTTCGGGCTGGTCCGCGCCGTCGCCGAGTCCCGCGCCACCTCCAGCAGCGTGGTGATGGGCACCGCCGCCTACCTCTCCCCCGAGCAGATCTCCGGCGCCGACACCGACGGCCGCTCCGACCTGTACTCGCTCGGCGTCCTGGCCTACGAGATGCTCACCGGGGAGCCGCCGTTCAGCGGTGACAACAACATCGCGGTGGCCTACCGGCGTCTCGACACCGACGTCCCCGCCCCGTCGGACCAGTCCGACACCGTCGCCGAGGACCTCGACCACCTCATCCTGCGCGCCACCCGGCGCAGCCCGCAGGACCGCTACCCCGACGCCGGCGAGATGCTGCGCGAGCTCGACCAGGCCGCGCGGGAGGGCAAGTTCCCCGACTACGTGGTCCCCGCGCCGAGCCACTCGTCCTGGTCGCGCGCGCGGGCCAACGCCGCGCGGAAGGCCCCCGGCGGCGAGTCCGAGTTCGACGCCGCCGATCGAGAAAGCGGAGAGGCGGTCCGACCCGCCGGCGGACCCGTGCCCACACGCGTCGCCACCCGTGCGGTGCCGGCCGCCCACGATCAGCCCCACCCCGGCCCACAGCACCCCGGAGCCCCCGGAGCCGGACCCCCGGGGCCCCCGCAGACCGGGCCCGCCGCGCACTGGAACGGCGCCGGGGCCGGCCCCTACCCGCCGGGCGAACTCCAGGTCGCGCCGCGAGACGAGATCCGGCCGAAACGCGGACGTGGCCTGATCTGGCTCGTGATGGTGCTGGCCACCGCGATCGCCGTGGCCGTCGCCGGCTGGTGGCTCGGTTCCGGCCGCTTCGTCGAGGTTCCGTCCGTTCAGGGCATGTCCGTGGGGCAGGCCACCGAGGTGATCGGCGAGGTGGGACTCACCGCGGCGACCCGCGACGCGTTCAGCAACGACGTTCCGCCCTCGGCGCTGGTGGGAACCGATCCCGAGGCCGGGTCCCGGGTCACCCGTGGCGACACCGTGGACATCCTGGTGTCCGTGGGTCGGCCGGTCGTGCCCGAGGTGGGCGCCGACCGCACCGTCGAGGCGGTCTCGGCCACCCTGCGCGAGTACTCCCTCGAGCCGGTCGCCGGCCAGACCGCCCATTCCGATTCCGTCCCCGTAGGCGAGGTGGTGTCCCTGGATCCACGGCCCGGCACGACCGTGGACGTGGGAACCCCGGTCTCGATGCTCACCAGCGCCGGTCCGGCGCCCGTCGCCGTACCCGAGGTGGAGGGTCTGGAAGAAGACCAGGCGCGGGCGGCCATCGAGGGAGCCGGCCTCACCGTGTCAGAAGTTGAAAGAGTGTACGACGACGAGATCGACGGTGGCACCGCAATCGGCACCGAACCGGGAGCCGGGAGCGATGTGGCCCGTCGTGACGGCATCACGCTGCTCGTCTCCAACGCTATGACCGTTCCGGACATCCGCGATGTGCCCGTCGACGAGGCGAGCGATGTCCTCACCGAGGCCGGATTCACCGTGGTTCGCGAAGCTCCCGTCACCGACCGCCAGATCGCCGACGGCCGGGTGGTCCGTACAGACCCGCCCGCGGGAACACGACTGGATCCCGATGACGCGGTGCTGCGGGTCGTGCCCTCGGACGCGGTGACCGTCCCCCTCGTCCTGGGCTCACGCGCCTCCGACGCCCGCCGCACGCTCGAGGAGGCGGGCCTGTCGGTGACCATCGATACCGGGACCTCGGGCGGGATCGTCTACGGGCAGACCCCGCTCCCCGGCCGGGTGGTCGCACGCGGCTCCGATATCCAGCTCGACGCGCTCGGCTGAGCCGGGCCGGCAACGACGAGGCCGGACCCTCCCGTAATCCCCGGGAAGGTCCGGCCTCGGTGTTTATTTCCGTTATTCGCCGCGGCAGCTGTGGGCCAGCTGCGGCGTCAGCTGCGGAGCATCTCCGCAACCAGGTAGGCCAGCTCCAGCGACTGCTGGGTGTTGAGTCGCGGGTCGCACGCGGTCTCGTAGCGTCCCTCCAGATCGAGGTCGGAGATGTCCTGCGCACCACCGAGGCACTCGGTGACGTCCTCACCGGTCAGCTCGATGTGGATGCCGCCCGGGTGTGACCCGATCGCGTGGTGCACCTCGAAGAAGCCCTGCACCTCATCGATGATGCGGTCGAAGTGCCGGGTCTTGTACCCGTTCGAGGTGGAGTGCGTGTTGCCGTGCATGGGGTCGCACTGCCAGATGACCTTGTGCCCGGAGGCCTCGACGGCCTCGACGATCGGGGGCAGTGCCTCACGGACCTTGTCGTTGCCCATGCGGGAGACCAGCGTCAGACGACCCGGGCGGTTCTCCGGATCGAGCTTCTTGACGTACTCGACAGCCAACTCGGGTGTCGTGCTGGGCCCGATCTTCAGCCCGATCGGGTTCTGGATCATGGACGCGAACGCCACATGCGCGTCGTCGATCCCGCGGGTCCGCTCCCCGATCCACAGGAAGTGGGCCGACAGGTCGTACAGCCCCGGCTCCGCGTCACCGGACAGCCCGGTGCCATCGTCTGCCAGGCGCAGCATCGCACGCTCGTAGTCGAGCACCAGGGCCTCGTGCGAGGAGAAGATGTCCGCAGACCTGAGGTTCTCGTCGGAGACCCCGCAGGCGTCCATGAAGCGCAGCCCACGGTCGACCTCGGCGGCCAGTGCCTCGTACCGGGCGCCGGCCGGGGATCCGGCGACGAACTCCATGTTCCACTCGTGGACGCGGTGAAGGTCAGCGGTTCCGGAGGCGGTCAGCGATCGGACGAGGTTCATCGCCGCCGCCGCGTTGGCGTAGGCGCGGACCAAACGCGACGGATCATGTTCCCGGGCGTTCTCGTCCGCCTCGAGCGCGTTGACCATGTCGCCGCGGTAGGACAACAGGCCGGCACCGTCACGGTCAGCGGACCGCGGCTTGGCGTACTGACCGGCGATACGACCGACCTTGACCACGGGCATCGATGCACCGTAGGTCAGGACGACGGACATCTGCAGCAGGGTGCGGATGACGCCCTTGATATGGGGCTCGGTGTTCGCCTCGAAGGTCTCCGCGCAGTCACCGCCCTGGAGGAGGAAGGCGCGTCCGTGCGCCACCTCGGCCAGGCGGTCCGAGAGATGCTCCACCTCGGAGGCGACGCAGATCGGCGGGACGCTCTCGAGAACCTTGCGCATCGCCGCAGCGTGCTGGGGGTCCCACGACGGCTGCTGGAGCGCCGGTCGGGAGAGGGCGTCCGCCAACTGCCTGTCGAGCTCCGCGGAGAGCGGCGGCAGGTCGGGAAGCTGTGCGATGTCGACGTCGACTGTCCAGTTGCTCACCCCGGCGAGGATACGCGACGCGGACGAGCTGTGGACTCAGAGACCCAGGTGAGGGGCGTTCGCCGCGATCGCACGGAACCGCAACATCGCATGTCTGGCATCCGCGAGTGCGTCGTGCTCACCGCCGGGGTGGCGGGGCAGGTCGGGCTTTCCCGCTGTCTCCCACAATTGCCGGACGTCCCGGGTGAACCGGGGCATCGCGGCGGGAAGCGCGGTCATGTCGCCCCACAGTTGGCAGACCGCCACGTGATCGTAGGCGCCGATCCAGGCCCACATCTCCACGCCACCGGTCGGCGGTGCGGTGACGAACTCGTACAGCTCGTCCCTGATCCGCGACCTGGACATCCAGGCCGGCGAGGACGGGTTCGGCAGCTTGGGCAGCACGTGCCGACGCACCCACGGCCCGGCGGCGCCGGAATCGAACTCGGTCGAAACGGCGTAGAACTCCCGGCCGTCCTCCGCGACGACCCCCACCGACACCAGGTCGATGGTGGTTCCGTCCTCGATGAACTCGCAGTCGTAGAAGTAGCGCACTCCGGTCAGCTCTGCGTCTCGACCGGCTGGTCGAGCAGGTTGTGACCGGAATCGCGGATGGTATCGAATCGCTTCTTCATCTCGGCCCCGTATACGTCCGGCAGGTACTCCTGACCTGTCAGCGCCTGAATCCTGCGCATCAGCTCGTCCGTGATCTCACGCTCTGCGACACGGTCTCCCTCGCGTCCGGCCCACGGGGAGATGTCCAGGGGCTCGCCGACCATGACCCGAATCTCGGGACGACGACCGAACCGGAACGTGGTGAGCGCACGAATGTACTCAGCCGTGCCCGAGACTCCGATCGGGATGACCGGCACCCCGGCCTTCATCGCGAGGCGCGCCGGGCCGGTCTTTCCGCGGTAGAGCCGTCCGTCGGGCGAGCGGGTCCCCTCCGGGTACATACACAGGATCTCCCCTTCGTTGAGCACCTCGAGCCCTGCGTTCATCGCGGCCTGGGCGGCCTCGGCGTTCGTGCGGTCGATCGGGTGCTGCCCGGATCCGGCGAAGAACCAGCGGCTGAGCATCCCCTTGATGCCGGTCCCGGTGAAGTAGTCACTCTTGGCCAGGAACGTCACCCGGCGCGGCATGAGCAGCGGCATGAACAGCCAGTCGCCGACGGACAGGTGGTTTCCGACGAGCAACGCCGCCCCGGAGCGCGGGAAATTCTCGCGGCCCGTCACCACGCGTCGACTGGTCAGCCGAAGGAATGGTCCGATGAGCACGAACTTGAACAGCCAGTACAGCAACGTGGTCACCGCTCCTTGGGTTGATGATTCATGTTGGTCGGAAATATTACCCGGCCCGGCCCGCCGCACCGGTCGGTACGAGATTTGAGGGCCACAGATCCGGATCGGGCGTGAAGCGAAGGACGACGGACTCCGCATCGTCGTCATAGTCCACGTCCGTCAACACGCATCGCACCAACAGTGCCGGCAGCGGGAGCACGGCCCGGAAGCCGTCGTGTTCCAACTGGAGCATCTCGCCGTTGACGGTGGCCGTGCTGGCCGGTCTCGTCGGTGCGGGGTAGGTGACAAGGTACGTGCCGTTCTCGGCCACGATCTCCGGTGTGACCGCACCTCGCGCCAGTTCCGCCATCGCGGCGGTGAGTTCGGGACGTCCCCCGGCGACCACCACCTCGACAGGGCCGGACAGGAAGGCGGCGACGTCCGCGGCCACTAGCGCCACCCGGTGCGCCTCGCGCACCCGGACGTCCGCGTGGTCACCCGCCGCCATCGACGCGAACCTGACGTGGGCGGGCCACCGCGACTCGACGAACGCGGTCAACTCACCGGCGGATGCGATTCGACGAACCGCCGCCAGGTCACCGTCGAGCTCAACGATGACCATGTCCCAGTACCTGGATGCCGCTGCTCTGCGCGCGTATTCCCACCCGAGGACGGCGGAAAGTGGTGTGTCCGCACCGACTGATAACGCGGCCAGGACGTCGTCGTCGGGGTCCGCCGCGCCGGACCTGAATGCCTCGAGCCGTGCCACGGGATCATCGGCGCGCACCTCAACACCACAACCCGTCGGCGTGGACAGCCTCGAGTCGACGGCGCCGGGGTGCCCGGTGAGTATCAGGGCGGTTCCACCATCCCTGGAGATGATGTCCGCGGTCTGTTCCGCGCGGTCGGTGGGGTCGCCGCCCATGACGACGACGACACGCGTGTCCTTCACCTGGCCTCAGCCCTCCGTTTGAGTTCGCTCAGTGCGTCCGCGAGGATCCGGCGTTCCGCCCGGGTCCGCAGGCTCCCGATCACCGGTACCACCAGCTCGAGCTCGAGCTCGTAGTCCACCCGTGTCCCGCCCTCGACCGGCTCGAGCCGGTAACTACCGCGCTGAGATTTCTGTAGCACCGAGCTCTCCAGCCGCCATTCGAGGCCGCGGTCATCCGCAGACCAGGAATAAGCCAGCACGTACTCGTCGACGATAGCGCCCGCTTCCAGCTTGAATCTCACTCTGTCCGGGCGTCCATCGGATCCGGTCGACAGCACCTCAGCCAGGTGAATTGACGTCGACCACTCGGGATATGCCGGGAAGTCGGCGATCACGGCCATGACGTCCCCCGGCGTCGCCGCAACCACCGTGGAGTCCCGGGTCGGCCAGACCTCGGGCGCGCCATTGTCGTCGCTCATACGCTCTAGCTTCACACATCGCGCCCCGAGATGCGTGGTCGCCGACGTCGCGGGCCGCTGACGATAGGCAGCCGCCGCGTCATACGGCCATGCGCGGGGATAATCTGAATGCCTAGACATCCAGGACACGTCTCCACTGGGAGGACCACTCTTGCGCGAATACGTAGCCGTACCCGCCACCTTCACTGTCGACGACGATTGGTCATGTGTTGAATCGGCGTACGACCGGGCCGAACGGACCCCGGACAACGTGGCATTCCAGCGGCCGGTGGACGGACGGTGGACCGACGTCACTAACAAAGAGTTCGCTGACATCGTTCGCGGCGTTGCGCGTGGATTGGTCGCCCGCGGCGTCAACGCCGGGGACCGCGTCGCGCTGCTGTCCTCCACCCGGTACGAGTGGAACGTCATCGATTTCGCAGTCTGGGCGGTCGGTGCGGTCACCGTGCCCGTCTATGACTCCTCCAGCGCGGAACAGGTCCGCTGGATCATGGAGGATTCCGCGGCCCGTGTGATCATCGTCGAGAACGACCGGCACGCCGTCACCGCCCGCGAAGGCACGGCAGGACTCTCGACTGATCCGGCGATACTGGTCATCGATTCGGAGATCCCGGTAATCGAGACTCTCGTCTCAGAGGGCGCCTCGGTCGATGTCACGGTGCTGGACGAGCGCCGAGCTTCGGTGAGAGCCGACTCTCCCGCAACACTCATCTACACCTCCGGGACGACGGGCCGGCCCAAGGGGTGCATGCTCACACACCGGAATTTCATGTCCGAGACGCTGGCAGTACTCGAATCCCCGTTCTCCGAGTACCTGCGCGAGGACGCCACAACGGTGATGTTCCTTCCGTTGGCCCATGTGCTCGCCCGTGCCATCACCTATGCCGGATTCCACGCCGGAGTCACGATCGCGCATTCCTCTGACATCGCCAATCTGGTCGATACGTTTTCCGAGATGCGGCCTCACTACATCCTCGCGGTGCCGCGTGTGTTCCAGAAGGTTTTCAACAAGGCCCAGGCCACGGCTCAGGACGGTGGGACGTTCAAGGCGTGGATGTTCGACAAGGCCACCGACACCGCGGTCGCCTATTCGCGTGCCCGTCAGGACGGCCGTGTCGGTCCGCTGCTCCGGCTGCGGCACGCACTGTTCTCCAAGCTGGTCTACGCCAAGCTCGTCAATGCACTCGGTGGGCGGTGCGAGATCGCGATTTCCGGCGGGGCTGCGCTCGGCACGAGGCTGACCCACTTCTTCGACGGCATCGGGATCAACATCTTTGAAGGCTATGGCCTCACCGAGACCTGTGCTGCAATCACCGTCAACACACCCGGGCACACCCGCATCGGCAGCGTCGGTCAGCCACTGCCCGGATGCGCTGTCCGCCTCGCCTCAGACGGCGAGGTGGAGGTGAGCGGACCCGTTGTCACCTCCGGTTACTGGCAGAACGAGAAGGCCACTGCCGAGGCCTTTGCGGACGGGTGGTTCCGCACCGGTGATCTCGGTTCTCTCGACGAGGACGGGTTCTTGACGATCACCGGTCGGAAGAAGGAAATTATCGTCACCGCCGGCGGCAAGAATGTGGCCCCTAACCCGCTGGAGGACGCTCTCCGTGCGGATCCGCTTGTCGCCGAAGCGGTCTGCGTGGGTGACGGTCAACCGTTCATCTCGGTTCTGCTCACGCTGGACCAGGATGAACTTGAGCGCTGGAAGAGCCACCACAACAAGACAGGGTCGCTCTATGACCTGCTCAAGGATGCCGACATGATCGAGCACCTCGACCAGACCCTGGCCAAGGCTAATAGGTCTGTCTCACACACCGAGTCGATCAAGAAGTACCACGTGCTCCCCGATCAGTTCACCGAGGAGAGCGGCGAACTGACGGCCTCGCTCAAGGTCAAGCGGAACGTGGTGCACCAGAAGTACGCCAAGCAGATCGCGGCCCTCTACAACTGAGGCGAGCGAGGCGCCGCCCGCACCGACGGACTGCGGCGTGACCACCGGGACGCGTGCTCCGGCGAGATCAATCTCCCAAGAGCACGCGTTCCATATTTCTGGCCAGATCGGTCCAGCGCCAGCGGTCCAGAACCCAGTTGCGGCCACGCATTCCCATCGCGGAGGCCCGAGGCTTGTCGTCAAGGATCCCGACCACCGAGTCAACTATCTCCGGAACCGAGGTTCCGTCCACCACAACACCGGTACGACCGTTCTGCACCGTCTCCGGTGCTCCCCCGCTACGCCCGGCCACGACCGGTACTCCACACGCAGACGCCTCCAGGTAGACGATTCCCAGTCCCTCCACGTCCAATCCGCCGCCACGAGTGCGACACGGCATGGCGAATACGTCCGCCATGCGGTGATGGTCAACGATCTCGTCGGCAGGAACACGACCGGTGAAGATCACGTGGTCGGTCACCCCATGGCGGCGCGCGAGTCCTTCGAGAGTGCGTCGGTAGGGGCCGCCACCGACGACCACGAGCACTGCGTTCGGAACGCTCCGGATGATGTCCGGCATCGCACGGATGAGCATGTCCTGCCCCTTGCGCGGCACGAGGCGGGAGAGACACACGATCACGTCGCGGTCAGCCAACCCGTATCGTTCGCGAATGACTTTTCGGGATGACGGATCAGGCCGGAAGCGATCTGTATCGACTCCACCCGGCTGATGCACCAGCCGGGCTCGTGGACCGAAGGCAGACGAGAACCTACGTCGGGTGTAATCACTGACGTACGTCACCGCATCCGTGGAATCACCGATCACACGGAGAATCTGCCGCGACCCCGGCAACATCGACCAGCCGACCTCATGCCCGTGTGTACTGGCGACGATTCGGGTCACCGGACCAGCTCGCAGAACCGGAGACATCATGGCCAGGGGCGCGGCCGCGCCGAACCACAGAGTGCTGGCACCGAAATCATCCGCCAGCCGCCGGACCCTCTCAGCCAACTCTGGTGTCGGCAGCAGCATTTCCGTCGGCACCCGCTCCACCGGGTACGGCTTGGATGCGTCGTACCGAGTCGATTCTTCGCCACGGAACGTGGAGGCCAACACCGCGACATCGTCGGGATCGAAGTGCTCGAGGTATGTCTCCAGGTACGACTGAATCCCCCCGGGCCGGGGCGGGAAGTCGTTGGTGATCAGAAGCGTCTTCGTCATCGACTCTGAGCCTGCCACACCAGGCCACACAGTCCTGTGCGCCCCTGCCGTGGGTCTGCTGTTGTCCGACGATCAACGCCAGCACGACCTCGCTCGATGCTCGCCTCTTCGGGGTGAGCAGAACTCAGTATCGACGAATCCCGCTGATCGGCATCGCGTCGACCCGTTCGAGTTTGACCGGCACACCATAGGTCGGCGCGTGAAGGACCATCCCATCGCCCGCATACATGCCGACGTGGGTGGCTCCCGGGTAGTAAATGACCAGATCTCCCGGCTGCATATCTGCCGGCGCAACCGGCGAACCCGACACCGCCTGCGCTTGGCTCGAGCGCGGGAGCGTCTTGCCCTCCTGCGCGTAGGACCACACCATGAGTCCAGAGCAGTCGAACTCCGAGGGCCCGGTAGCTCCCCACGAATACGGCGATCCCAGCCGGGTGAGCGCGGTACGGAGCGCCGCCGAGTTGATTCCGTCAACCGGGGGTGCGACGTAGCCCTCCGGGATCATCGGCCCCCCGACCCACAGCGCACGCTGTGCGTCGGAGAGCGCATCCACGCGACGACGGACCTCATCCATCCGCGCACGCATCTCTTCGGAACGTATATCCAGTTCTTCAGTTCGCTTCCTCGCCTCATCGGCGACCCCACGCGCAGCCTGGGCGGCTTCCTGCGCTTCCCCCTGAAGACGAGCGGCCTCGGCGGAGGCCGCCTTCGACGAGTCCAATGCTGTCGTGGTGGCTCCGGAAAGCCGACTTAATGCATCCAAACGGTGGACCAGGTCCCGAGGGCTCTCGGCGAGTACCGCAGCCCGGGTCGCGCCGGTGTCGCCACCGCGGTAGCGCATCGATGCCAGGTGGTCGACCAGCGACTGGTCTCGTCGAGCATTGCCGGCAGCTGCCGCAGCCGTGGCCGCTGCCACACCGGCGGAACGCTCGAGTCGATCCCTCTCGGCAACTGTTCGGTCCAGTTCGGCGCGGGCGAGGTGAAGCTCCTCGCCCAGAGCTCCGGCTTCCTCGGACAGCCTCGATAGCTCCGCGAGATCTTCGCCTGCACCCTCAAGGTCGTCGCCGAGTCCCGTGTCAGTGGGAGGCGTAGCCGTAGCTGCACCAACTTGCTCGTCGGTGACAGCAGCTCCCCCAGGAGCCGATGGATCCGCAACGGTCGGCTGCGCGGATGCCACAGTTCCGACGCTGAGCAGGAGCGCTACCGTCGTCGTGCCGACGGCCGCAATGAAACTACGGGTCATCAGTTGTCAGTCGAACTCTCGGGTCAGAGGGGTGCCGGACACGTCCCCTATTCGGACGTGAACCATCCGAATACACAGACATCATGGGAGGCATCGGGCGCTCGGGACCGAATGTTACAGAACAAGGCCCCGTGGGTCTCGGTTCATCACCGAGACCCACGGGGCCTTGCGAAGTCCTATGGACGTTCTGGGGACCCGATCAGTAGTAGCGGGTCGCGCCGTAGAACGGCATGGAATCGAGCGGGGCGTAGCTGACCGAGGTGCCGGAGTACGGCGCATGCACGACCTGGCCGTTACCGGCGTAGATGCCCACGTGGCTGGCGCCGCTGTAGAAGGCAACGATGTCGCCCGGCTGCAGGTCACCCTTGGCGACCTGGGTGCCGCCACCGATCTGGGCCTGGCTGGTGCGCGGGATGGAGATCCCGGCCTGCTGGTACGCCCACGAGGTCAGACCGGAGCAGTCGAAGGAGTTAGGTCCGGTCGCGCCCCACACGTAGGGCGAGCCGACGCGCGTCGAAGCGGCGTCGAGGATCTTCTGGCCGGTGCTGACCTCAGGCGCGGGAGTAGCGAACTCCTGGACCGGGGCAGCGGCCTGCTGAAGACCGGCGGGCAGGGCGATGCCCTCGGGCAGATCGACGGTGACCTGAGTCGGCACACCGGGCAGACGGAGCTCGACGGGAACGTCGACGGTCACGGGCGCGGCGGCGGCGGTACCGGATCCGGCGACAGCCGCTCCGGCGGCGAGCAGTCCGGCTGCGGCCACACGACGGCCGGTCGAACTGGTCTTGATGCTGTGGGCTCCCACGAGAGTCTTTCCTCTTTCTTCCTGCGACACCGACCGAGTTAGCTGACGGGTTCGGACACGGAAGTCTGTCCTACGCCCTCGGATCGTTGCGACCCGCGGGCGATTCACCCCAGTAGTTCTTGGTTCCCCGGCGCACCTTGACGGTGCTTAGGTGTTGACCCCGGCTCCCCACCGGTGGGCGGGCGATGACTTCCGAGGTCTCGAAAAGGTTACGAAACCGTCTCGCCGAAGTCCAGCCCATCGCCTAAGCAGCGCGAGTCGAGGCAAGAATTTCGACAGAAGTGACCATTCCGAGACCACGGAGTGTTTCTATCGCCGCTCGGATGTCGGGAGCGAGGACGTAGCCGCAGGACTCGACCGAAAGCTCGTCCACCTGCACATTTTCGCCTCCGAGCACATCAACGATGCAGTCACCGCATCCACGATTGCCACTCGGGCATTGCCCACAATCAAAAGAGAACATGATCTATCTCACACTCCGTCCCGGGCGCGTTGCCCATCCGTTATCGATCCGCGATCCGATGCGCGTGATCGCGTTCGAACCGGACCATAGAGACGAAGTCGGACATCAACCCGTCGGCCGCGTGTACATCGGGAGTGTCCGACCGGGAGGATACGGTCGGCCGCATGCCTCGAACTCCCACCCGCCAGGCGACCTCGTCGGTCAGCGACTTGTCCGCTGAGGCGATCCCGGCGACCGCGACGAGCGTGGGGGTTCAGGAATCGTTCGCCGATCTGGAACCACTGTTATCGGAGACCACGTTCGTGGTGGTGGACTTGGAGACGACCGGAACCCGGGCCGCGGGCGATGAGATCACGGAGATCGGGGCGGTTCGGGTTCGAGGCGGCGTCGTTGACGCTGAGCTCTCCACGTTCGTTGCCATCGATGGCACGCTTCCCGGACATATCAGCCAGCTCACGGGAATCCTGCCCGCAGATCTTGTAAACGCACCGGCTCTCGGCGAGGTTATGGCCACGTTCCTCGAGTTCTCACGTGGCGCTGTACTCGTCGCACACAACGCCCGGTTCGATCTCGGCTTCCTACGTGCGGCAGCACGCTCCACCGGGCACGAGTGGCCAGACCCCCAATCCCTGTGCACGCTCGCACTTGCGCGCCGGATTCTGCACAGCGGGGAAACGCGCGGCCATCGCCTCAGCACGTTGGCCGCACACCTCGGCTCGTCGGTCGAGCCAAACCATCGAGCGCTACAGGACGCCCGAGCCACGGTCGATGTGTTGCATGCACTCATCGCCCGCGTCGGCGACTGCGGTGTCTCGACTCTCTCCGAACTCAAGGCCTACGACGGCCGACTCGCCCCCGCGGTGCGCCGTCGGGCCACGCTCACCGAATCCTTGACCGACGGTCCAGGCGTGTACGTTTTCCGCGATTCCGAGGGCGTACCCCTCTATGTCGGATCCTCCGTTTCCGTACGCCGGCGAGCCCGCTCCTACTTCTCCGGTGGCGATACCCGGAGTCGTATGCAGACGATGGTCGGTCTGGCGGAGGCCGTCGACTCGGTGCCGTGTTCGCATCTTCTCGAGGCCTGGAGCGTCGAGGAGCAGCTGATCGATTCACTTCAGCCCCCGTTCAATCGGCGCTCCCGCGCCCCGCGACGTGGCTGGTGGCTCGTTCCGCCCCGCGGTCGGGGCAGCAAAGGGCAGGTTTCCAGGACACCGACCGAAGCCATGTCGTTGGGTCCATTTCGCCGTGCCGAAGACGCGAGGACTGCGTGGGACGATCTGGTCGACGCGATGGGAACGACTCTCGACACTGCGGACTGGGCCGCATTGATCGAGGGGCGGGACTCGTCCGTCATTCGTGAATTGATCATCCGGGTCGATCGACTGGCTTCTGACGGCGCCTTCGAACGCGCGGCACGACTTCGCGACAGAATCGCCGTCCTCATCCGTGTGCTCGCACGTCAACAGGAACTCGCAGCCACCGCGGGGCTACCGGAACTCGTGCTCGTCCAGAAGGGGGAACGCCGAAGTTGGAGTGTCGCGGTGATCCGTCACGGCCGACTCGCCGGCTCAGGCACCGTTCCCGCAGGGGCGGCACCCATGCCCGTCATCGAGTCGATTCGTGCATCTTCCACCACCGTCCTGCCCGGGCCCGGTCCACTGTCCGGTGCAACCGTCGACCAGATTCGCAATGTGCACCGGTGGATCGATGCCGCACAGACGCGGATCGTGTCTGTCGACGGACACTGGACACTCCCGCTCGACGGTGCGAACACCGTCATCGACTGGGCACTTCGCGCGGAACAGGCGGCAGCGGAGAGCGGGACAAGCGATCAGCGCGCCCGCCGGGCCCAGTGACCGGGAACCTCACAACGCTCAGCGACCTTTGCTGGCCCCGCTGACGTCAACCCATTTTTCCAACAGTCGGGCGGCATCGCCGTTGTCGATCGCTGCAGCGGCACGGTCGATCGCGCCCCGCATCGCATCCACGAGGTCGGCATCCCGGTCGAGTCCGTCGAATGCCACCAGCGCCGCAGCGGAATTCAGCAGTACCGCGTCACGCACGGGACCCTTCACGCCGGCGAGGAGGTCACGAGCGACACCGGCGTTGTGCTCGCCGTCGCCACCCCGCAGCTCCTCGATGGAACACGGCTGCATCCCGAAGTCGCCAGGCTCGATGGAGTCCTCGTCAACGTGTCCGGCGGCGACGCGCAAGACACGGGTCGGGCCGGTCATGGTGATCTCGTCAAGACCGTCCGAGCCACGAACGACGAGGGCGGACTTGCCGCGGCGCGCGAACACCTCCGCCATGACCGGCATCAGATTCTCAAAAGCGCAACCGATGAGATTCGCGGTAGGCGCGGCAGGGTTGGTCAGCGGCCCGAGGACGTTGAACACCGTGGGGATTCCGATCTCCTTCCGCGCGGTCGCCACGAACCGGAAGGCCGGATGGAAGACCGGGGCAAAGCAGAATCCGATCCCGACTTGCTCCAAGCAGCGAGCCACCTCCGCCGGACCGAGATCGATCGTCACCCCGAGTGCTTCGAGCACATCGGCGCCGCCGCTCTTGGACGAGGCCGCGCGGCTACCGTGCTTCGCCACGGGCACCCCGCACGCACTGACGACCAGAGATGACATCGTCGAGATGTTCACGGTCCCCTGTCGGTCACCACCGGTCCCGACGATGTCTACACAGGGATGGTCTGTCGGCACCTTCCGCGAGTACTCGAGCATCGTCGCGGCGAGTGAGTCGAGTTCGGGACCGGTGACACCTTTCATCTTGAGCGCCACCCCGAAGGCCGCGATCTGCGCGTCAGTCGCGACGCCGTCCATGATCCGGGACATGGCCCATCCCGCGTCGGCCGGATCGAGGTCTTCTCCGGCGGTCAGAGTCCCCAGCACCGCGGGCCAGGAACGCCCCCCGTCGAACGTCGCCGAACTACCCACGTGTACCGACCTCCTCTGTAATCTGCACCGCAGTGCATCGCACCGCGCAGCGCCTTCCACGGCGCCGACCATCAGTGACCAATCGTGCCACCGACGCGGACATTCGGTCATGCCGCCCACCCCGGAACAGGCGTCCACGCGACAACCGAGACTTCGCCTGAGAGTGCCCTGATAGCCCCTGCAAGGGGGACGGTTCTCGGGGGCTTCTCGACGACTTTTGAAAGCGACCTGCGGAAACGCTGAGGAGACACGCCGATTTCGGGGGTCCGTGCAGACTCCACCCACCTCAGGGGTCATACTTGGCCACGTGACGAGCGCAGTAGATAACTCAGGATCGGCCATGGCCCAGCGTGTTCATTCGCTGAATCGGCCGAACATGGTCAGTGTGGGCACCATCATCTGGCTGTCCCAGGAGCTGATGTTCTTCGCGGGCCTATTCGCGATGTACTTCGTCTCCAAGGCGAACTCGGGAGGTGACTGGCCCTCCTACCCCGTGCACCTCAACGTGCCATTCGCCGTGACGATCACTGTCATCCTCATCGCGTCATCCTTCACGTGTCAGATGGGTGTCTTCGCGGCGGAGCAGGGTGACGTCTTCGGCCTGCGTCGGTGGTACGTGATCTCGGCGGTGATGGGCTCGGTCTTCCTGATCGGCCAGGCCTACGAATACCTGTACCTGTACCTCGAGGGAGTCACCATCTCCTCGAGTGTGTACGGGTCGGTCTTCTTCATCACCACCGGATTCCACGGCCTCCACGTGTTGGCCGGAGTTATCGCGTTCGTCGTTCTGGTCATGCGTACGACGATGTCGCGGTTCACCCCGGCACAGGCGACAGCGGCCATTGTGGTGTCCTACTACTGGCACTTCGTCGACGTGGTCTGGATCGGCCTCTTCGTCACCATCTACTTCATTCAGTAGTCAGCTGGCCGCAGGACGCTGCGTCCAGCAGGTCCCAACACAATCAGGGAACTCACAATGAACTCACCTCACCCGTCCGCTGCGGACTCGCCGACGCCCGAACCGGCGCCGGCTCCCTCGCGGAGTGGTTCCACAAAGAAGCGCCGTAAGGCGACCGGCGCGCTCGTCATCGCCGCCGGTCTGCTCGGCGCGGGAGCGATCGCAACCGCCGTGGTCCCCGAGCCGCAGGTCGCTACCGCGCAGCAGGATCAGGCCGCGCTCATCGCCGAGGGCAAGTCGATCTACGACGTCGCCTGCATCACCTGCCACGGGCAGAACCTGCAGGGCGTCGAGGACCGCGGACCCGCACTCGTGGGCGTCGGTGCGGGCTCGGTCTACTTCCAGGTGCACTCCGGCCGTATGCCGGCGGCGGACAACGAGGCCCAGGCCGAGCGTAAGAAGCCCCGGTACAACGAGCACCAGATCATCGCACTGGCCGCCTACGTCGACCAGTACGGTGGCGGACCGGGAATCATCACCAATCCCGACGGCACCATCGCACAGGAGAGCCTGCGCGGTGTCTCCGGCGAAAGCCGCGAAGAGGAGCTCGCCCGCGGTGGCGAGTTGTTCCGCCTCAACTGCGCCTCATGCCACAACTTCACCGGTCGTGGCGGCGCGCTGTCGTCGGGCAAGTACGCTCCCACGCTCGATCCTGCCAACGAGCAGGAGATCTACCAGGCCATGCTTACCGGCCCGCAGAACATGCCCAAGTTCTCGGATCGTCAGCTCACGCCTGACGAGAAGAAGGACATCATCGCCTACATCAAGAACCGTGACTCCAAGGTCTCGCCCGGCGGCTACGGCTTGGGCGGCCTCGGCCCCGTCACCGAAGGTGTGGCCATGTGGTTTGTCGGCATCGTCGCCCTCATCGGCGCGACCCTGTGGATCGGATCCCGTTCATGAGTGAGTCACCCAAGCACCCGTCCCCGGCGGACCTGGACCGGATGAGCGACGAGGAGCTCGTCAAGCTCGGCACCGAGCTCGACGAGGTCGACGTCAAGTTCCGCGAGGCCCGCTGGCCCGAGGGAACCGAGACCCGCGCCGAGAAGCGCGCCTCTCGCACCGTCACCATCTGGTTCGCACTGTCGGCCATCCTGGCTCTGGCCTTCGCAGCCATCTACATCTTCTGGCCGTGGGAGCACAAGGGTGAGGGCGAGGCCGGTTACGGCCTGTACATGGCCTACACCCCGCTGCTCGGCCTCACGATCGGTCTGTCGATTCTCTTCCTGGGATTCGGCGCCGTTCAGTTCACCAAGAAGTTCATCCCCGAGGAGATCTCGGTTCAGACGCGCCACGACGGTCCGTCCTCCGAGGTCGACCGTCGCACGATTGTCGCCGAGCTCAACGACTCGTGGAAGACCTCCACGCTGGGTCGGCGCAAGGTCATGGGCGGCTTCCTCGGAGCCAGCGTCGGACTCATCGGCCTCTCCGCGATCCTGCCGCTCGGCGGCATGATCAAAAACCCGTGGAAGCGCGGACCGATGACCGTCGCCGGCGACGGAACTCTCCACACCACCGGCTGGACCCTCGCGTCCAACAACCGCCCCGACGGCCTCCCCGCTGAGAAGGTCTACCTCGGTCGCGACACCGCGAAGGTCTTCCCGGACGGCCACCCGCCGGCAGGCCAGGGTCGCCTCGAGCGCATCCACGTCGACGACCTGTCGACCGGTGCCCTCGAGACCGTGTTCCCGCTCCCGGCGCACGCGATCGGCAACTTCACCGAGGACATGCACTCCATCCACGGCACGCGTAACTCGGTGATGCTGATCCGTTTCCGTCCCGAGGACGCGGCCCGCGTGATCAAGCGCAAGGGTCAGGAGAACTTCAACTACGGCGATCTGTACGCCTACTCGAAGATCTGTACCCACCTCGGCTGCCCCACCTCGCTGTACGAGCAGCAGACCCACCGTTTCCTCTGCCCGTGCCACCAGTCGCAGTTCGATGCGCTCGAGTACGCGAAGCCGATCTTCGGCCCCGCCGCCCGTGCGCTTCCGCAGCTGCCCATCGCCGTCGACAGCGAGGGCTACCTCGTCGCCAACGGTGACTTCATCGAGCCGGTCGGACCTGCCTTTTGGGAGCGTCGTTCATGAGCAACAACACCAAACTCGCGACCGTCGGTGACAACCTCGACTCGCGGTACACCATGGCCCAGGGCATGCGCCGGCAGATCAACAAGGTCTTCCCGACGCACTGGTCCTTCCTCTTGGGCGAAATCGCCCTGTACAGCTTCATCATCCTGCTGATCTCGGGTGTCTACCTGACGCTGTTCTTCGACCCGTCCATGTCGAAGGTGATCTACCAGGGTGCCTACGCACCGCTCAACGGCATCGAGATGTCCCGGGCATACGAAACCGCCCTCCAGATCTCCTTCGAGGTCCGCGGCGGACTGTTCGTGCGACAGATCCACCACTGGGCGGCGCTGCTGTTCGTCGCCTCGATGGTCGTGCACATGCTCCGAATCTTCTTCACCGGAGCGTTCCGTCGTCCCCGTGAGGCCAACTGGGTCATCGGCTGTGTGCTGCTACTGCTGGGCATCGTCGAGGGCTTCCTCGGTTACGGCCTCCCGGACGAGCTGCTGTCCGGCACCGGCCTCCGCATCACCTCGGCCATCATCGTCGGTCTGCCGGTCATCGGCACCTGGATGCACTGGCTGGTCTTCGGCGGAGACTTCCCCGGCGACCTGATGATCCCCCGCTTCTACGTCCTGCACGTGCTGATCATCCCGGCCATCATCCTGGCCCTGATCGCAGCTCACCTGGCGCTCGTCTGGTACCAGAAGCACACGCAGTTCCCCGGGCCCGGCCGCACCGAGAACAACGTCGTCGGTGTTCGGATCCTCCCGGTCTTCGCGGTGAAGTCGATCGCCTTCGGCGCGATCACCGTCGGTGTGATCATGCTGTTCTCCGGCTTGTTCACCATTAACGCGATATGGAACCTCGGGCCATACAACCCAGCGCACATCTCGGCCGGTTCGCAACCTGACTGGTACATGCTCTTCACAGAGGGTGGCGCACGAGTGATGCCGGCCTGGGAGCTCTACCTCGGCCCGTACACGGTCACCGCCACGACCTGGGTCGCCGTGATGCTCGGCGGCATGTTCGCCCTGATGTTCGCCTACCCCTGGATCGAGTCCAAGTTCTCGGGCGACACCGCGCACCACAACCTGCTGCAGCGTCCGCGCGACGTTCCCGTCCGCACGGCTGCGGGCATGATGGCCATCTCGTTCTACGTGATCCTCGTACTGATGGGCTCCAACGACCTCATCGCGTACTTCTTCAACATCTCGTTGAACGCGACCACGTGGGCAGGCCGAATCGGACTGATCCTGGTTCCGCCGCTGGTGTACTTCTTCACCTACCGGCTGTGCCTGGGTCTGCAGCGCGCGGACCGCGATGTCCTCGAGCACGGCATCGAGACCGGCATCATCATGCGCTTGCCGCAGGGTGAGTTCATCGAGGTCCACCAGCCGCTCGGCGAGGTCGACGAGCACGGCCACCCCGTCCCGCTCGAGTACGCCGGCGCCAAGGTGCCGACCAAGATGAACCAGCTCGGCGTCGCCGGACGTCCCCCGCAGGGTGGCCTGTCCGCCGATCCGGCCGACGAGGCCAAGCTGCTCGACGAGTCGGCACACGACAAGCACGAGCGTGAGTACCGGATGCTCACGACGCTGCAGGAGGAGAACCGTGCCCGTCGCAACAACGACGAGCACTGATCCCCGGTAGCACCCGAGCGCGGGCCGGATCTCCACACGGAGATCCGGCCCGCGCTCGTTGGGCGACATCCCGACACCGGCTCCGGGAACCGGAGGAACACCGCATCAACGCCAGCTCGGAGGAGGACCATGGATTCCCATCAATGGGACCGCCTGCCGGACGGGATGATCCTCACCGACGAGCTCCGCCACGCCCTCGAACTCCTCCACGGCGGTCACGACCTCTTCCTCACCGGAAAGGCGGGAACGGGCAAGTCGTCCCTCGTCCGACACTTCCTGGCCGAGACCGAGCATCCCACGCTCGTGGCGGCGCCGACCGGCATCGCCGCCCTGAACGTCGACGGCTACACGATCCACCGACTCTTCGGGTTCCACCCCGACCACACGGTGGACCACGTACGCGGACCCGCCTACCGCCCCGGGCGCTTCGCCACGGCACTGTCCCGGGTGCGCACGCTGATCCTCGACGAGGCGTCGATGATCCGGGCCGACCTCTTCGACATGATCGCGGTGGCCCTCGAACGGTTCGGCCCCGACCCGACGTTGCCTTTCGGGGGCGTACAGGTGGTCCTGGTCGGCGACCTCTTCCAGTTGCCGCCGGTCGTGTCGGAAGCCGAGAACGCCACCTTCGGCGCCGAGTACGACACCCCGTACTTCTTCTCCGCCCACAGTTACAGCCGCGAGCACTTCCCCACCGTCGACCTCACCCACGTCTTCCGCCAGTCCGGGGACCCCGAGCTCACGAGCGTTCTCAACTCACTGCGCGAGGGCAGCCTCGTGGGCCACGCCCGCACACTGCTGAACTCGCGGACCGATCCGGGATTCGAACCACCCGACGACGAGTTCTGGCTGACGCTGACCACCACCAACCGGATGGCCGCAGCCCACAACACCCGCCGCCTCGAACGCCTCCCCGGCTCCGAGCTGGCCAGGGAGGCGACCAGCACCGGCGACGTGGAGGACCTCGACCCGCCGGCCCCCCGGATGCTGAATTTCAAGATCGGTGCCCAGATCATGATGGTCACCAACGACCCGTTCGACCGATGGGTCAACGGCTCCCTCGGTCGGGTCCTGGACGTGACGTTCGGCAGACGCGGCGATCGGGATGAGCGTGGCCCCGTCGTCGTCGTCAAATTCACCGGCGGGGACGTCGCCGAGGTCGCACTTCACACCTGGGACATCACCCGCCCCGTCGCCTCGGGTGGCGCGCTGCGCCACGCGGTGGTGGGCACCTTCACCCAGTTCCCCTTCGTGCTCGCGTGGGCCATCACCATCCACAAGAGCCAGGGACAGACCCTCGACAGGCTCGTGGTGGACCTGACCGGGGGCACCTTCGCGCCGGGGCAGCTGTACGTGGCGCTGAGCCGGTGCCGGTCCCTCGACGGCCTGGTCCTCACCCGCCCCATCCACGCCCGTGACCTGCGGACCGACCGGCGGATCACCCGCTTCCTGCGCAGCCCCGACACCGACGCCCCCACCCGCCGGTACTGCGCGATCGCCACGCTCACCATCGGTGACCCCGGCCCCCGATCCCAGCCGCGCCCGGTGGAGTTGGCGGTGGCGTTCCCCGACGGGACCGCGGTGTCCACCCTCGTCAACCCGCAGCGCGACCTGGCGCAGGCGCGCAGCGAGTTCGGGATCGGCGTCACCGACGTGCTGCTGGCCCCCACGTTGCTCGAGGCGTGGACGATGCTCGCGCCGCTGCTCGACGGGTTCACCCCCGTGGCCGTGAACGCCGACAGGACCCTGGGCGAGCTGGAGTCCGAGCTCCGCCGGCTCGGCAGCGCGGCCCCCATGCCGCTGGGTGTCGACGTGCCCTCGCAGCTTCTCACCCCGGGCGAACGTGCCAGGACACGCGCGTCGTCGGCCCTGACGCGCGCCAGGACCGCGCTCGAGGCGCACGCGCGGATCGATCCCGGGGACGGTGCCGCCGGCGTGTGTGACGCCGATCAGGTGGACGAGGCCCGGATCGGGTACCTGCTCAGCCGCGACCCCGAGGCGCGGCCGCCGCGCTCGGACGTCCTGCCCCAGCTGTCGGCGATGTTGGCGGTCAGTGCGGACGTGGGTGCCGAGCTCGTGGGTCCACCGCCGCGCCGGGTCGGCGGGGGCGGTGGCCTCGGCGTCGTGGGGGGAACCGGTGTTGTGGGGGACGACGACGACACCGCGTCAGCCCTCACCGCCGGCGACCGCGAACTCCGGGTCGGCGCCAGGACTCTCGTCGCCGAGCAGCTTCGCGTCGCCGCGGGTAGGGTCGGTCTCACCACCGAACTGTTGACCCGTCTCGGCAACGTCGGACGCGTTCTGGGTGTGGACCTCACGCGTGGGCTCGAGGCCGCGTCCGAGGCGGAGCCCACGGCCGTGCTCGTGCCCGGAGCTCGGGTCTGTTTCACCGGCAGTGCCCTCGACGACGACGGCGTGCTGCTCTCGCGGGAGCAGATGGAGTCGCTCGCGAGGCGGCTGGGGCTCGAGACCGTCGCCACCGTCACCAAGACCAGGTGCGACGTGCTGATCGTGGCCGAGCCCGGGACCCAGTCCACCAAGGCGCGCATCGCCGCCAAGTGGGGGAAGCCGATCCTGTCGGTGGCCGACTTCCTCGACTGGGCCCGGGGCCGGGGCCGGAACGGGACCGGCGACTAGACGCCCAGGCGCCAGACGCCCGACGCCCGACGCCCCAAGGTCCGTGGTCAGTACGGCTAGAGGGTGACGGGTAGTGGCTCGCCGGCCATCTCGGCGACGGCGCGGAAGGCCATCGACATGCCGGAGCCCAGCGGGGTGCCGGGGCCCGGGTAGACCTCGCCGGAGACCGAGGCCGACGAGTTGCCGGCCGCGTACAGTCCCGGGATCGGGTGGCCGTCCGCGTTCACGACGCCGCCGTTGATGCCGATCACCGCTCCGCCCTTGGTGCCCAGATCGCCGAGCACCAGACGTACCGCGTGGACACGGTCGCCGCCGATCGGTCGCAGGCACTGCTGCGGGGTGGTCGCCCCGAGGAAGAAGCGGCCGTACGGGTCCTCACCGCGGTGGAAGTCCGTGTCCTCGCCGGCGTCGGCGAAGCCGTTGAACCGGTCCACGCTGCCGCGCAGGGTGGCCGGGTCGACGCCGATGGTCTGAGCCAGCTCCTCGATGCTCCCGGCCGTGTGCCAGAGCCCTGCCGCGCGGAGCTCGTCGGCGTCCGGGGCCGGAATGCAGATCGCGGGGAAGCCGCCGCCCTCGGCGTCATCGAACACGAACCAGAACTCGTCACCGGCACCGGCCTGCATGCGCGCACGCATCTGGCGCCCCATCTGGTCGTAGGGCAGCAGTTCGTTGGCGAAGCGCTCTCCCCCGCCGTCGACGATGATCCCGGAGCGGAAGCCCAGCGTGAACGCCGCGTGCCCGTTGGGGAACAGGGTGGCCGGGCACCACCACGACTGGTCGAGGAGATCGAGCTTGGCCCCCACGGCCTCGAACATGCGGACCACGTCGCCCGATCCGGTGTCGGGATGCGACGACGACCAGTCCGCGGTGGGCATCTGCTGCAACTTCTCGCGCAGTTCGGCGGACCGCTCGAACCCGCCCGCCGCGACGAGAACCCCGCGCCGGGCCCCGAGGACCCGGCGCTCGCCACCCTCGTCGACGACGACGCCGACGACGCGCCCATCGTCATCGGTGACCAGGTCACTCGCGCCGCTGCCCAGTCGGAGTTCAGCGTTGTCCATGGCATCCAGGGCCAGCACCAGCCGGGCGATCCAGGCACGGCCACCCTCGAGGCGGGAATCGTCCTGCGGGGCGCCGAACTGGTCGACCGGGACCGGCGGGCGAATGTCGCCGGCGCGATCACCGATCTCCTCGCCCTTGACCGGCTTGGGGTAGATGCTGCGGCCGACGTCCTGCCGTCCGGGGGCGTCAAAGTAGTCGGGGAACGCCTGGAACCGCATCGGGATCCCGAGCTCGTCCTTGAGGAAGTCGACGACGCTGGGCCCGGTGTTGAGGAACGCGTCCTGGACCTGGAGGTCGGTGCGGTCCCCCACCACGGACCGGAAATACTCACGGCCCCTGTCCACGGAGTCCTCGAGCCCGCCGTCGGCAAGGACGGAGTTGCCGGGAAGCCACACGGCACCGCCCGAGTACGCGGACGTTCCGCCGAACAGGTCCGTCTTCTCGACCAGGCAGGTCGACAGTCCGCGATGCGCGGCGACCGCGGCACCGAACATCGCCGCGACCCCCGAACCCACCACCACTACGTCGAATTCAGCGTCGAAAGTCTTGTCCTGCGCCACAGTCGTGTCCTCACTGGTTATCGGAATTGCTCGGCCGCCTGCCGTCACCGGTACGGGCGTTGCCGAATCGTTTTCGAGCCTATCGATCCGCCCACAAAAGTGGAACCTGTTCCACATTTTGAGGTGTGACGCGAACCGTCGTCTGCGGGAATCCGGACTGCACTCCTTGTATGATCGGACTGGTAGACGCACGTACACATGACGTCCTGCGCCAGCATGATGAGTGGCAGGGCACCCACCCGAAAGGCAGTCCTTTGCGCCGCACTGTGTTCAACGAAGACCACGAGGCCTTCCGCCAGACCCTCCGTTCCTTCATCGAGGCAGAGGTCACCCCCCACTTCGAGGACTGGTACGAGGCCGGGATCGTGCCCCGCGAGTTCTACTACAAGCTCGCCGACCTCGGACTCTTCGGAATCACGGTCGACGAGGAGTACGGCGGCGCGGGCCTGGACACCCACAAGTTCGAGGCCATCCAGACCGAGGAGATCACCCGCGCCGGCGTGACCTTCGGTGGTTCGAACGTCCACGTGGCCCTGTGCCTGCCCTACCTCAAGATGCTCGCCACCGATGAGCAGAAGCAGCGCTACTTCCCGAACTTCGTCTCCGGCAAGGAGATGTGGGCCATCGCCATGACCGAGCCGGGCACCGGTTCGGACTTGGCCGGCATGAAGACCACCGCCAAGCTGTCCGAGGACGGCACCCACTACATCCTCAACGGTGCCAAGACCTTCATCACCGGCGGCGTTCACGCCGACCGCATGATCGTGTGTGCGCGCACCGCGCCCCCGCGCGAGGACGATCGTCGCTTCGGTATCTCCCTGCTCGCCGTCGAGACCTCCCTCGAGGGCTACACGGTGGGCCGCAAGCTCGACAAGGTCGGCCTCAAGACCTCGGACACCGCCGAACTGTCGTTCGTCGACGTCAAGGTGCCGGTCGAGGACCTGCTGGGCGAGGAGAACCGCGGATTCTCCTACCTCGGCCAGAACCTGCCGTCGGAGCGCTGGGGCATCGCGTACGGCGCCTACGGCCAGGCCGCCGCCGCGGTCCGGTTCGCGCAGGATTACGTCCAGCAGCGCGAGGTGTTCGGCAAGACCGTCGCCTCGTTCCAGAACACCAAGTTCGAGCTCGCCGCCTGCAAGGCCAAGGTCGACGCCGCGCAGGCTGTCGCCGACCGCGCCCTCGAGGCCCTCGACGCCGGTGAGCTCACCCCGGCCGAGGCCGCCTCCGCCAAGGTGTTCTGCACCGAGGTCGCGGCCGAGGTCATCGACCGGTGTCTGCAGCTGCATGGCGGCTACGGCTTCATCAACGAGTACCCGATCGCACGTCTGTACTCGGACAACCGCGTCAACCGCATCTACGGCGGCACCAACGAGGTCATGAAGACCATCATCGCCAAGGACATGGGTCTGTAGGCACAACCGCTCCCCCGGCCACCGGCCGGACACAGGGGCCCCGTCCGCATTCGCCCGCGGACGGGGCCCCTGTCTTTGCCGCGTGTCACTCGGGACGGTTCAGATCCGGATGCGCGTCGAGACCGTATTCGTTGGTGATGGGATCGATGAACACGTCGGGTTCGCTCGGCGGGCGGAGTGTGAACACCGCGTAGGCGCCGACGATTCCCAGCAGGTAGACCACCGAGATGATCTGGATGGGCACATCGGCATCGAGGCCTCGGAACATGCTCACGAAGATCGCCTGCGCAACAGCGATGGACAGCCCGAACAGTCCAATGTCGAGCCACAGGATGTTGCGCCGCGCGATCGACTTGTACCCCCAGACTGTCCCGATCATGGTGATGGGAATCGAGTACAGGGCGATGGTGGCCGCCGGCACGAACGAGGCGAACGCGTAGCCCCCACTGGCGAACAGCACCACGTACAGCACCATCGTCGGCCAGGCAGCGATCTTGATGTGCTCCCAATAGCTCTCGTTGACCGCACTGATCACCGCGAAAAACCGATTGTGCCCGGACCAGTCGAACGCGAAGTGCAGGAGGGAGCCCACGATCACCAGTGGCACGATCGCCCACCAGCTCACCGCGGTCACTGCGTTCATATCAAGCATCGGCCAGCTCCGATCTGCACACTCATGGGCCAGAACTCCGCTCACAGCAGTAGGGCCCCCGCCGCGGTTCGCGACGAGGGCCCCACCTCAAAGAATTCCGTGACCGGTAAAGGTCAGTGCTTCTCGCGGCCCCAGTGGTACTCGAAGACCAGGCCACTTGCGGTGATGATCAGGGCGACGACGCCGCCGATGAGCACCCACCAGTTCCAGAACGCGGCACCGTACCCGATAATGAAGACGGAGAACGCGAGGAGGAAGGGCCAGAAGCTGTGCGGGCTGAAGAAGCCCAGCTCGCCGGCACCGTCGGAGACCTCGGCCTCCTCGTAATCCTCGGGCAGCGTGCTGATACGACGGGCCACGAAGCGCAGGTATCCACCGATGAGCAGGCTCAGTCCACCGGAGAGGATGAAGGCCGTGGTGCCCACCCACTCGATGCCCGTCCGGGAGGCACCGGTCAGGTAGCCGTACCCGATGCCGAGGATTGCCAGGAAGATAAACAGCGCATCGAAGATTCTTACAGTTGCGTTCATCGCTTAACGAGTCCTTCGCGTGATACCCGGGAGAGCGGTCAGTTGCCTGACGCGTTCTCGATGACGTTGTTCTGGTCTCGCGTATCGCTACGGCCCGTCTTGAACGGGGTCGTGGACGTCGCGCGCGGCGCCTGGCCGATCGACTCCAACGCCTCGGCGTTGCTGGCCGTCGGGTTGTCCTGACGGAACTGGATGTACTGGGCGAAGTCCTCCGGCGAGACGGCGCGGAGCTCGAAGTTCATCATCGCGTGGTAGACGCCGCACATCTCGGCGCATCGACCGACGAAGGCACCTTCGCGCTCGATCTCCTCGACCTGGAACATGCTCAGTTGCTGGTTGCGGCCGGGATGCGGCATGACGTCCAGCTTGTAGATGAACTCGGGGATCCAGAACGAGTGGACCACGTCAGCGGACGCGAGACGGAACTCGATGCGGGTGTCGGTCGGAACCACCAGGACCGGGACCTCCTCAGAGGTGCCGACGGTCTCGATGTTGTTGTAGTGCAGGTAGGACTTGTCCTCGGCGAGACGGCCGTGGATCGGGCCACCGGCGGCGGGCATGCCCTCGTGACCCAGTGCCTCACGCTGCGCGTCGGAGAGCACGCCGGCCTCCTCGGCCTGCTGCGTCGCCTCCTCGTTGGTGCCGTCAGCGATGATCATCTGGTCGTTGATCTCGACCTTGTTGTAGCCGAACTTCCAGTTCCACTGGAAGGCGGTGACGTCCACCCGGACCCCGACCTCATCCTCGGGACGAAGGTCGAGCACCTTGTTCTGGGTGATGACGGTGAAGTAGAAGAGGATCGAGATGATCACGAACGGCACGGCCGTGTAGACGAGCTCGAGCGGCACGTTGTAGCCGGTCTGACGGGGGAACTCCCCATCGTCGTTCTTCTTCTTGCGGTGGAAGGCCATCGACCAGAAGATGAGGCCCCACACGAAGAAACCGACGATGAGCGACGCGATGACGGTGGCCGTCCAGAACTCACGTATCGCGATGCCCTCAGGGGTGATCCCGTTGGGGAACCCGAAGTTGATGGTCTGGTTCCACCACTTGTTGTCGGTATGGAGGCTACAACCGGACAACAGCAAGCCCAGTGTCACCAAAGACACTGCGAGAGTTGCCCTGCGCGTCCGACGACGCCCTGCACGCTGTTCCACCATCACGCCTTCCTGATCAGCGGCTCCGACCACATAGCCGGGACACCTAAGAAGAGTAGACCACGACTCTCAGTTTGGATGCCGCGGGTCCGGCAATTCACCCGATGCGCCCCCACACCGTCTGCCGGAACGGTGTGGATGCCACAGACCAGTAGTATTCGAACCCGTCGCGACCCGCGCAAGCGGGTCCGAATAATCATCACCGACTTCCGATCGACGAGGTACCCGACGCATGTGTGGCCTACTTGGTCTGCTCACCCCCGACGGCTCCGCCCGCACCCACGAAAGCCGCGTGCTGGCAGCCATGGGATGCCAGCGACACCGCGGTCCCGACGAGGTCGGCACGTGGGTCGACGACGACGTGGCCTTCGGCTTCAACCGGCTGTCGATCATCGACATCGCCCATTCGCAGCAGCCGCTGCGCTGGGGGCCGCCGGAGCAGCCCGATCGCTACGCGCTCGTCTTCAACGGCGAGATCTACAACTATCTGGAACTCCGCGAGGAGCTACAGAACGAGCACGGTGCCCAGTTCGCGACCGAGGGTGACGGCGAGCCGATCGTCGTGGCCTTCCACCACTGGGGCCCGAGTGCGGTGCGACGGCTTCGCGGAATGTTCGCCTTCGCGATCTGGGACACGGTCGAACGGTCCCTGTTCGTCGCCCGCGACCCCTTCGGCATCAAGCCCCTCTACATCGCGAGCGGACGCGGCGGCACGGTGTTCGCGAGCGAGAAGAAGTCGGTCACCGAGTTACTGGACCTCGTCGTCGTCGACTCTTCTCTCGACACCCGCGCCCTACAGCACTACGTCACCCTCCAGTACGTCCCGGAGGACGAGTCACTGACCCGCGGTGTCCGTCGCCTCGAGTCAGGCTGCCACGCGACCATCACCCCCGGCGCCGCGCCGGTCATCGAGCGGTACTTCGAGCCAACCTTCCCCGTCGTGCCGTTCGTCGACGGCGGCGCCGAACGTCGATACGACGAGATCGCGGCGGCACTGGAGGACTCGGTCGCCAAGCACATGCGCGCCGACGTCACCGTCGGCTCCTTTCTGTCTGGAGGCATCGACTCCACGGCCATCGCGGCTCTGGCCCGCCGGCACAACGAGAACCTTCTGACCTTCACCACGGGCTTCGAGCGCGAGGGCTACTCGGAGATCGACGTCGCCGCGGAGTCCGCGGCGGCGATCGGTGTGGAGCACATCGTCAAGGTCGTCTCCCCCGAGGAGTTCGCAGCCGCGATCCCGGAGATCATCTGGTACCTCGACGAGCCCGTCGCCGACCCCGCTCTGGTCCCCCTGTACTTCGTCGCCCGCGAGGCGCGCAAGCACGTCAAGGTGGTCCTGTCCGGCGAGGGCGCCGACGAGTTGTTCGGCGGCTACACCATCTATAAGGAGCCGCTGTCGCTCGCACCGTTCGAGAAGGTCCCCGGTGGACTGCGCCGTGCACTTGGCCGGGTGAGCGAGCGGATCCCCGAGGGCACCCGGGGCAAGAGCCTTCTGCACCGCGGCTCGATGAGCCTCGAGGACCGCTACTACGGCAATGCCCGGTCGTTCTCCGAGGAGCAGGTCCGATCGGTGCTGCGGGAGTACCGCCCCGAGTGGGGACACCAGGACGTGACCGCGCCGATCTACGAGCGCTCCCGTGGTTGGGATCCCGTCGCCCGGATGCAGCACCTGGACCTGTTCACCTGGCTGCGCGGCGACATCCTGGTCAAGGCCGACAAGGTCACCATGGCCAACTCCCTCGAGTTGCGCGTGCCGTTCCTCGACCGCGAGGTCTATGAGGTGGCCTCCCGCCTGCCGCACGGCGAGAAGATCTCGCACGGGACCACCAAGTACGCGCTGCGGCGTGCACTCGAGCGGATCGTCCCGGCGCACGTCCTGCACCGCAAGAAGCTCGGCTTCCCCGTCCCGACCCGCCACTGGCTGGCCGGCCCGGAGCTGCACGACTGGGCCCGCGAGCACGTCATGGCCTCCGGCACCGACGAATACGTGGACAAGGCGGCCGTCCTCCGCATGCTCGACGAGCATCGTCGCGGCGACTCTGACCACAGCCGGCGGATCTGGACCATGCTGTGCTTCATGATCTGGCACGGCATCTTCGTCGAGGGCCGGATCGTCCCGGACATCGAGCAGCGCGACTACCCGGTCAGGCTCTGACCTCACGCGGTCCTGCGCGTCCGTCGCGCGATGCGCCTCGATGCGCCTCGATGCGCCTCGATGCGGAGAATCAGCGCAAACGCGAAGAGTGTTCTGCACACATAACCCGAGTGGGCGCGTGCAGAACACTCTTGTCGTTAGTACGGACCGGCAAAACAGCTAGTTCAGCCACACCAGGCCGGCCCGGCCGGCCGGGAGGCTCCGCGCCGGACTCGATCAGCCCGGCAGCAGCGCCGCCAGCTCCTCGGCCGCCTCGTCGCCGTACGTCTCGGCCAGCCGGCGACGCGCGGCGGCGGGATCGATCGTCCACTCCTGGGTTCCGGTCGTCTCCAGGACGTGGGTGGCGATGAGTGCGCCGAACTGTGCGGACCGCTCGAGTGAGAGCCCGTCGAGCACGCCGCTGAGGAATCCGGCGCGGAAGGCGTCGCCGACACCCGTCGGGTCGAGCAGGTTGTCCGACGGGACGATCCCGACCTCGATCGGCTCCGCGCCCTTGTCGACGATCACGACGCCCTTGCCGCCACGCGTGGTGATGCGGGTGCCGACCTTCGCGTCCAGTTCCTCGGCGGTCCAGCCGGTCTTGCTGAGCAGGAGTTCGTACTCGTACTCGTTGGTGAACAGGTAGCGGGCACCGTCCACCAGGGCGGCGGCGGCCTCGCCGTCGAGGAAGGCCAGCTGCTGCGAGGGGTCAGCGGCAAAATCGAGGCCGAGCTCTCGGCACTCGGCGGTGTGGGAGTTCATCGCGGTCGGGTCGTTGGCGCCGATGAGCACCACCTCGGGCTTACCGATCCGGTCGACGAGCTTGGCCAGCGAGATCGTGGAGGCCTCCCCCATCGCGCCGGGGTAGAACGACGCGAGCTGCGCCATGTCCGAGTCGGTGGTGCACACGAAACGTGCGGTGTGCAGTGCGGTGCTGATGTGGACCGCCGAGCAGTCGACGCCGTGACGCTCGAGCCATTCGCGGTATTCGGCGAAGTCCTCACCGGCAGCACCCACGAGGTGCGGCTCGCGCCCGAGCACGCCGAGCGCGAACGCGATGTTCCCGCCCACGCCTCCCCGGCGGATCTGGAGCGAGTCGACCAGGAAGCTCAGCGACACGTGCGCGAGCTGGTCGGGCAGGAGCTGCTCGGAGAAGCGACCCGAGAAGGTCATGAGATGGTCTGTGGCGATGGAACCGGTTATGACGACGGACATGCTCCAGACAGTAGACGACCCGGGCCGATGAACTATCGGCCCGGGTCGTCAGTGGACCCGCCGGGTCGCCGCTGCGCTCCTGCAGGAGCTGCGAGCCCGGGGTCAGCGCACCCTGCGGGTGCGCACCCGCAGGATCAGTTGAACGAGTCGCCGCAGGCGCAGGATCCGGTCGCCTGGGGGTTGTCGATCGTGAAGCCCTGCTTCTCGATGGTGTCGACGAAGTCGATCGAGGCGCCCGAGAGGTACGGAACGCTCATGCGGTCAACGGCGAGCTTGACGCCACCGAAGTCGTCGGTCACGTCGCCGTCCAGCGAACGATCGTCGAAGAAGAGCTGGTAGCGCAGGCCGGCGCAGCCACCGGGCTGGACGGCGATGCGCAGCGACAGGTCATCGCGGCCCTCCTGCTCGAGCAGTGCCTTGGCCTTGGAAGCGGCGGCGTCAGTGAGCAGAACGCCGGTGGCGGTGTTCTCCGCAGTGGTCATGTCGGTTCTCCTTGCGATCGAGCGAGGGCTTCGGGACGTCTCGTGTGTGTCAACGCCCGGTGGGGCACCCTCTATTCCCCAACAGTGGTTCCCCTCCATACGATACGCCTGCCACCGCGAACGGGTGAATGTCCGGCCCTATACGGGATCGCCTAGCCTGGTGATGTGAAGTTGCGCGCATTCGGCTCCAGAGACGACCAGAACGGCAAGGGCTCGCCCGCCCCTGAGGCCCGGCCCGAGCCGGACGCCGGTTCCGGCGATGGCAGCGGCGGGGACGCCGGTCAGAAGGTCGACCCCAAGAAGCCCGCGGGCAAGGGCAAGCCGACCCCCAAGCGTCGCGACCAGGAGCGCGCCCGCGGCATGCGTCAGGGCCCGGTCACGGCGCCGCTGACCCGCAAGGAGGCCAAGGAGCGTCGCAAGGCCGCCGAGGCCACCATGACCAAGGAGGAGCGCAAGGAGGCCAAGGCCGCCGAGCGCGCGGCCCGCGAGGAGCGCCGCCAGCTCATGATGGACGGCGACGACCGCTACGTGCTCTCCCGCGACCGCGGCGACGTGCGCCGTTTCGTCCGCGACTACATCGACACCCACCGCCGCCTCATCAACTGGTTCATGCCGCTGGCGCTGTTCGTCATCATCTTCCAGCTCATCCCGAACCCCACGCTGATGATGTACAGCCAGACCCTGTTCCTGGTGCTCATCGCCGTCGTCATCATCGACGGCATCCTGCTGGGCCGGAAGGTCAACAGCGTGGTCCGGGACCGGTTCCCGGACACGGAGGACACCGGTTTCGGCCTCGGTTGGTACGCGGTCATGCGTGCCACGCAGCCGCGTATGCTCCGGACTCCGCGCCCCCGGGTCCGCCCCGGCGACGCCATCTGATCCCTTGACGACCTGACCCCACATCCTCCTCCGGAAGGGCAGTCCCCCATGCGCCAGCTCGTCCTCGGCGGCACCCGCTCGGGTAAATCGGTCCATGCCGAGTCTATCGCCGCCTCCACCGGTAGCGACGTGGTCTATGTCGCCACCGCGAGTCTTGATCCCGACGACCGGGAGATGTCGGATCGGATCGCCGTGCACCGGGATAGGCGACCGTCGCAGTGGACGATCGAGGAGACCGACGAGCTCGCCCGGGTCCTGCGGGAGCACCCCGAGGCGACCGTGCTGGTGGATGACCTCGGCGGGTGGCTGACCCGCCGGATGGACGCGACCCTGGGCTGGGCCGACGGTGGTGCCGTCGTGGCCACCGAGGTGGATGAGCTCATCGACGCGATCGCGCGGCGCACCGGTCCACTGGTCGTGGTCTCGCCCGAGGTCGGGTTGGGGGTGGTGGCGGAAACCTCGGCCGGGCGACTGTTCGCCGACATGATCGGGTCCATCAACCGTCGGGTGGCCGAGGTGTGTGACTCGGCGGTCCTCGTGGTCGCCGGTCGGG